>Ga0210393_10000005_pt1 | contig 345825 bp, 298 predicted proteins | sample IncBWC27OmetaG_FD_160068 | JGI IMG/M metagenome (GOLD analysis project Ga0210393, IMG submission 160068) | Forest soil microbial communities from Barre Woods Harvard Forest LTER site, Petersham, Massachusetts, United States - Inc-BW-C-27-O ... | reverse complement strand
CGATTCCAGCACGCGCGCGACGGCCCCGATCAGCGAATCCGTGTTCTTGAGCGGCAACGACATCAGCAGTTTCGCCAGCTTCCAGTCGGGGCGTATCGAGCTGAAAATCTTGTTGTGCTTCACCTGCCCGGCCATCACGGCACGGGTCACGCCCTCCTGGTGAAGCAGTTCGAGCGTGCGCGAGAGTTCTCCTAGGCTCACCCAATGCAGACGGGAGGTGGATTTTTCCAGCTCGGGCGAAGCCTCTTCGCGGATGGCGATGACTGCCATCTCAATGCCCTGCTCGCGCGCCGCTTCCAAAACCAGAAACGGAAATTGTCCGTTACCGGCGATCAATCCCCATCCCGCGGTCGCGTCCGGGACGGAGGAAGAATGCGTGGGCATCGAGGAATTCACTTGTGGAGGCCGCGCTCGGCCGACTCGATAAATTCGACGAGTTCCCGCACGTCGGGTGAGCCGTTGAGTTGCGTGCGAATCTGCTCGAGCGCCTGCGTGGTGTTGAGCTTCGAGCGAAGCAAGAGGCGAAACGCGCGCTCGATCGTTTCGAGGCGCTCGCGATCGAATCCGCGCCGCTCGAGGCCGATCGTGTTCACGCCGTAGCATTTTGTGTCGCGATCGGTGACGACGCGCGAGAACGGCGGCACATCCTGGGTGATCACCGTGCACGCGCCGATGTACGCGTAGCGGCCCACCCGGCAAAACTGGTGGACGGGACTGAACGCGCCGACGTTCACGAAATCCTCAACGACCACGTGGCCGGCAAGCGTGGCCCCGTTGGCAAACACGGTCGAGCTGCCAACCACGCAGTCGTGCGCTACGTGCGAGTACGCCATGAAGAGATTGTCGTTCCCGATCCGCGTGACGCCGCCGCCCTGCACCGTACCGCGGCTGACGGTACTGAACTCACGAAAGCGATTGCCGTCGCCGATGACGACTTCGGTGTGCTCGCCGCTGAATTTCAAATCCTGGGGATTTCCGCCCACGGAACAGAACGAATCGAAGACATTCTTCCGCCCGATGCGCGCCGGGCCGCGCACCACCGCATGCGGCTCGAGGACGCATCCCTCGCCCAGTTCGACATCGTCCCCGACCACGGCAAACGCGCCGATCCGCACATCCTGGCCGATCCGCGCGGTGGCGGAAACAACGGCCCGGGAGTCGACTTCATTCATCGCGCACACCCACCGCGTCCGTCGCCGGCGCATCGCTTGAAGCCGGGTCAGGCTCGCGGTCCACCAGCATGCACCGCAGGATCGCTTCCGCGGCAACGTCGCCATTCACCGTGGCCACCGCCCGCAGTTTGCAGAATTTTATTTTCCACTTCAGAACCGTGACCTCGATGCGGAGCTGATCGCCGGGCACCACGGGCCTACGGAAGCGCGCTTCATCCACCGCGGCCAGGTAAAACAGCTTCTTGTCCCTTTCGGGGATCTCCGAGAGGAGCAATAGCCCGCCAGTCTGCGCCATGCACTCGATGATCAGGACGCCCGGGAGAACGGGCTTGCCGGGGAAATGCCCCTGAAAATAGCTTTCATTGATGGATACGTTCTTGAGCGAAACGATGCGCTTGAGGCGCTCGATTTCCAGCACGGTATCCACGAACAGGAACGGATAGCGATGAGGCAATATTTTCTGGATACCTGTATTGTCGAGAATCATTTCATTCCCCGAAATTCCACACAAACCCGCTTGAGAGCCGGCGAACGGCTCACCGAATTATATGCGAAACCGGAGGCACGGCAAACGAAGTTGCCCGCTCCGGGGTGCGTTGCTAGCATAGCACCGCGATGAACGCCAAAGCTCCGATGTTGCCGCTCTTTAAATGGCTGCGGACCGAGGAAGCCAGAATGACCCGCTTGCTCGGGCGATTTGTAAGGGCGGAGTCGCCCAGCTTCGACAAGGCGGCCGTGGACCGCTTCGGTGCGATCGTCGCGGCGGAGTGCAGGAAGCGCGGAGGCAAAGTCACGGTACTGCGACAAGAGAAAAGGGGTAACCACATCAGGGCGGAGTGGCGCCCACCGGGAAAAACAGACGAAGGACAAATCCTCGTCCTAGGCCATTTGGATACGGTGTATGAAGCCGGGACACTGGCGCGGACGCCTTTCCGCATTTCTCGCGGGCGCGCCTACGGGCCCGGCGTCTTCGATATGAAGGCCGGGATCGTCATCGCCCTCTTCGCCATCGACGCCCTTGCTGCCGCGAAGGTGGCGCCCAGGAAGCGCATCGTTTTTCTCTGGACTAGCGACGAAGAGATCGGCAGCGGAACGTCGCGAGCGTTAATCGAGCGCGAGGCGCGCCGCAGCGACGCTGTGCTCGTCCTCGAGCCAGCGCTCGGTCCAAGCGGTTGTGTCAAGACTGCCCGCAAAGGCGTCGGGGAAATCGAAATTGTCGCAACCGGACGCGCGGCCCACGCCGGGCTGAATCCGGAAGACGGCGTCAACGCGATCGAGGAAATCGCGCGCCAAATCGCGCGCATCGTGCGTTGGAAGCAGCCAAGCCGAGGGATCACGGTGAGCGCGGGGTTGGTTGAAGGCGGGACCCGCACGAACGTCGTTCCTGAGAAGGCGCGAGTCGTCGTCGACGTGCGCGCGTCGCGCGCCGGTGACATGCGTGCACTCGAGCGGAAATTCCGCGCACTGCGCCCGATCCTGCGCGGCGCGAAGCTGCAAATCAGAGGCGGGTTCAACCGGCCGCCTTTGGAGCGGAAGGCGAGCGCTGCACTGTATGGCGCAGCCCGGCTCCTAGCGAGTGAAATGGGCGTAACGCTTGGTGAAGCATCGGTCGGTGGAGGCTCGGACGGAAATTTCGCCGCGGCACTTGGCGTTCCGACTCTTGACGGCCTTGGCGCCATCGGTGACGGCGCGCACAGCCCTGGGGAAAAAATCCTGATTCGGGCGATGCCAGAGCGCGCCGCGCTGGTAGCGGGCCTGTTGCACGCAATTTAAAATCGATTCGTCACGGAGAAAATCAATGAGCAAATTGTCAGTCGCCTGCATTGGTCTCGGTCGCATGGGCTCCGGCATCGCCGGCAATATCCAGAAGCACGGTTTTCCGCTCACGATTTACAACCGGAGCACCGGAAAAACGGCGCCGTTTGTCAGCGCGGGCGCCGTCGCCGCGCGCACGCCGCGCGAAGCGGCGGCCACCGCTGAGATCGTGGTCACGAATCTGATGGACGACGCTTCGGTCCTCGACACGATGAGCGGGGGAGACGGCATCCTGGCCGGGATGCGTCCGGGCGCGATCCACATCGGCACCACCACAATTTCGCCGAACCTGAGCGCTCGCCTCGCGGCGATGCACGCGGCGCACGGAAGCCATTACATTGCGGGGCCCGTGGCCGGCCGCCCCGACGCTGCTGCAGCGGGAAAACTCATCACGTTCCTCGCCGGAAAGCCCGAGCCAATTGAGCGCGGCCGCCCGGTGATCAGCGCCTACGCCGACCGGATCATTCCCATGGGAGAAGATCCTGCCGCCGCAAACAGCATGAAGCTCGTCGGCAACTTCATGGTTGCCAGCATCGTCGAGCTGATCGGACAGGTTTACGTGTTCGCGGAAAAGCGCGGCGTCGATCCCGCGATCATCACCGGGATGTTCAAGCAGTTCATGCCAGCGACGTCGGAATACGTCGACCGAATCAGCACTCGAAATTTCAAGAACGCGGGCTTCACGCTGGATGCCGGTCTCAAGGACGTCACGCTGATCCTGGCCGCCGCTGCCGAGGTCCAGACGCCGCTGCCCTACGCCAGCATCGTCCGCGACAAATGCCTCGCCGCGCAGGCACGAGGCATGAACCAGCTCGACTGGTCCGCACTAACTGAAATCTCGCGCCTCAACGCGGGTCAGGAATAGAATGGCTCGGCGTTGTATCTGAAAAATCGGAAGCAGGGATTCACGCTAGAAGTAAGCTTTGTGGATGAACTGCGCGGTGGATAGCATCAGCTCCGAATAATCCTCGTGCAGGACGGCGCGGCAGGCGTCTTCCGCCGTCGAACCTGCCGCCAGATGTTCCAGGATTCTTTCCAGGTCTTCCACGCCGTTGTCCGTCACCATCCCTTCGACGACTGCTAGCGACCATGCGTATGCATTCGCCGCGGCATCACGAGGAAGATTCATCCAGGATGTTTCATAGGAGGCCAGCGATATTTCCATGTGCTGCTCGAAGGCCCGGGAGAGCGCGCCCGCATTGCCCCGGCTGCGCTTGCCTTCGATGAACTGCGCGATTCCCTCCTGCAGCCATACCGGCGCCCGCCCGGCGGACTTCTGCCCCACGAAACTGTGCGCCAGCTCGTGCTTTAGGACACGCGCAAGCTCGTCGGTGACGGTGGACAAGCCCTCCACCGGGATACGCAGGCGGCCGTCGTTGAGCGCGCCCACCCAGCTCGGCGCACGCGTGATGTCCGTGAACGCTTGATTCGTGTACAGGATCACGCCGATCGGCTCCGGCGGCGTGTAATTGAGGGTCACGGAGATTTCCTGGTATTGAGCTTCGAGCGTCCTCAACACGTCGCGCGCGAGTTCTGGAGCGGCGTCGCCGTTGTACTTCAACCGGAAATGAGGCGTTTCGCCCTCGTGGTATTCCGCTTCTTCCTGTGCGTCGCGCTGGGCCTTTTCAAGAGCCTGCTCGGTCGCCGCGTCGGGCTTCAGCTCCATCGCCTTCTTCCACTGGGTAACGGCGTCCTCGGCCCGATTCAGCCCGTAGTAGGCCCAGCCGGAAAGCTTGGCCACATCGGCCGAGTCCGGAGCAACGCGACGAGCGCGGTCGAGAAGGTCGGCGGCGACGGAGTATTCGCTTCTCTTCAAATGCAGGTAAGAAGCTTCCAGGAGCAGGGCCACGTTTTCGGGATCGAAACGCAGGCCGATATTGTAATGATCGTTGGCGCGCTCGAAATCGCCCACGCTGATTTCAAATTGCGCCGCGGCGCTCTCGGCGGCGACGACACGGGCGATGGCCGTGGGGCTGGGATTCGCCGTCGCTTCGGATTCAAGCCGCCCAAGGAGATCGGTGTCAATCGAGCCATCGCGGACGGCCGCGCTCCACGCAGGGTCCGATGGCGTGGCGGACAGGACGCTGGGAGCCGCGATGGGCAGATTCAAAGCGCGATCCGCGGGAGTTCCGGCAGTGGAAATCGGCGAAGCGTCGTCGTGCGTGATATGGTCGACGATCGAAAGCGGGAAACTCAGCCGCCCCGATGGAGTTTCGTAGCTGACCTGGCCGTTCTCTTCCGTGACGCGCGTGGCGTTGATTTTTCTGCCGCTCTTCAGATAGATCGTATCGGCGAACGCACTGCCGGGGATCATTGAGGCCAGGCAAAAAGCCGCAGAGAACCGAAGGGTACGAGCCGCAGGGAACCGCATAAGGCAATTTTACCAAGAAGGGCCATGCCCGCACGGCCGGCACGATTCCGTGTTGACCAAACGGGCTATAGGCCGGTTTCGGCGCTGCAGTGGAAGGAGGTCGGTACAAAGGAATCGCCGGCCGCTTGCGCTCCTGCGACCTTAACCGCTTGAGTGCTGGGAGAGTTCGGGATGATTCGCGCACAAAAAAGGCGGCCTGTTCGGGCCGCCCTGGAATCTTCTTAGGTTGTGACTGCGGGTCAATAAGCTGTGTGAGTTCAGGGCGCGGCCGGACTGACTGTCGCCCGCCATATCACGATGCCCGTCGCCACGCCCACCGCCGGAATCAAATACCACAAGAAGTGGCTGCGGGCCGTCGGATGAGGGCCACCCTGCTGCGGGTAGGCGCCCGGCCCGGGATCCTCGGACTGCACTTGCATCCTGTAGGAGTTGCCGGCTTCCAGTGTCTTTGTTTCATCGCCCATGGAAACGACGAGAGTGCCGCGCGTGCCGGTCAGAAGCAATTCCGTTGCGCTGATCTTTTCGATTTGCGCCGCCGCAGGTTGATCGTTCGCCGGACGAATCGTCGCGCCGTCCGCGATCAGTTGAAAAGTCTGCCCCTCGGCGGAGGAAACCACCACGGTCCCCGCGTCCAAGTCAGCGGCAAAACCATTGGGGAAGGAATGCACATCGGCGACGCTGTTCTGGCGCAGAAGAAGCTGTCCCGATCCGAGCCGCACGCGAAGAGTGGAATGGGCCGGGGTCGTCAGCCGGTCACCATCATAAATCGTCTCGCCGCTTGCAGTTACTCCCGCGCCGACGTGGGCGTTTTCGGCCGCCATGACGACACCGAGCGGCGCCGATGGTGAACTCGCGGGCGCGGCCGAGGCTGGGACGGCAACCAAGGCAGACGCCAACACCACGAGTACGGGAACCCAAAACAGTCTTCGCACGTAGACCTCCCAAGAACCTTTGCGGAACAAGATTAAGAAGAAGCTAATGGGCTGTCAATACGGAAATCACTCTGTGCGCGTAAGATGTGCCTGATTGAACACAATGACGTTTTCCGGAACTACGCGCCTGTTCCGTGAGCACCGCGCCCCTACGGAACGACGCCCGCGGCCCCCAGCGATGCGTCTCGAATGGCCTTGAATTCCGCCCCGGTGTTCCATTCCGGCATATGCGGATCATTGGCGACCCGATATCCAATCAGGAAAAATAGCTGGGAATCCTCGACCGCCCCGCTCATGTTCCAATCCGGCATGATCTTATCGGCGGGCTTATGGTACCGCTCCGCCGTGTAAATTCGGCGCTGCTCGAGCCCCCAGCCGTCCGGCTTGCCGAGAAAATCGACACCTTCATCCGGGTCGAATGCCGGGACACCGTTCTTGGCGAACTCGAAATGATCGGAGCGGTAATAGAGGCCCTTCTCGGGTTCAGGATCGGATTTCACGACGCGTCCCTGTTCGGCTGCGACAGCGTCCACGATATTGTCGAGGGTGGAAGCGCCCCGGCCGATTTGCACGATGTCATGCGTGCGGCCGTGCACGTTCATTCCATCCATGTTGATGTCCAGCGCGGTGCGCGCGAGCGGATAGAGCGGGTGGCCAGCGTAGTACTCGGAGCCGAGAAGGCCCTGCTCTTCGCCGCTGACGGCAAGGAACAGAATCGTCCTGCCGGGAGGGACCTTAAGCATTTTGTAGGCGCGGGCGATTTCAAGGAGCGCGGCGATGCCCGAGGCGTTGTCGACCGCGCCGTGGTAGATATTGTCTCCGTTCACGGGAGGACCGATTCCGAGGTGGTCCCAGTGGGCCGTGTAAATGACGTAGCTGTCCCTCAGCCGCGCATCGCTTCCGGTGAGCTTTGCGATGACGTTGCGTGAATCAACGGTTTGCAGGGCGTTGTGAATCGTCAGCTTGGCGCGAAAGCCGAGAGGGACCGGTTTGAAATCGCGGCGGGCGGCGGCCGCAACCATCTTGTCAAGATCGAGACCGGCGGCGCCGAACAGCTTCGCGGCAAAGTCCGACGTAATCCAGCTCTCCACCGCCAGCCGGCCCATGTTCTTGTCCGGCGCGGCCAGGTCGAATTGGGTTCCGCTCCACGTGCCGCTCACCACTTCCCAGGGATAGCCGGCGCGGTCGGTCTGGTGAATGATGGCGCATCCCACCGCGCCCATCTGGGCGGCCTTTTCGAATTTGTACGTCCAGCGCCCGTAGTAGGTCATGGCCGAGCCGCCGAAAATCTTGGGATCGAGTTTCGAGGGATCGGCGGGATCGGGCACGGGCGGGTCGTTTACCAGCACGACGAGGAATTTTCCCTTCACATCGACGCCCTTGAAATCGTCCCATTGGAATTCCGGCGCTTGGACCCCGTAGCCGACAAAGAGCATGTCGGCGTCGACGGAAGACGTGCCGGTCACCCGCTTGGACCACGCGACGAAGTCGCCATCGAATTTCGGCTGAAAAGTCTTGCCGTGCCCGGCCAGCGTGAAATTCATTTTCGGGTCGGGGGTGATGCCGACAAGGGGCACGCTCTGCAGGTAGGTTCCATCCGGATTGCCGGGCTCGAGGCCCGCCCCGCGAAATTGATCCTGAAGATACTGGACGGTCAGCTGCTCGCCTTTTGATCCGGGCGCGCGGCCTTCGTATTCGTCGGCTGAGAGCACGCGGATATGCTCGAGAATGCGATCTCCCGATAGCGACGCGAGCGCCGGCGCGGGAGAGCTGGGCCCGCGCGAGCAGCCGGAGAGCGCGATTCCGAGGATCGCCACGAGAAATAGGTTGAACGGACGGACCGTACTCGGGGAGCGCATAGCGGCTGAATAGTATCTCTCTCTTGGGGGAGATGCGAGCGAGTTGTGGGACAGCCACTCTTGGCTGTCCCTCCGCGGGGTTGTGTCTTGACGACCGGGCGACAGCCAGTAGTGGCTGTCCCACATTTGCAATCGCCTCCGCGTCGGCGGACAATTCTCATAGAGGTGCGTTGTGGCTTCCCTCCAAGCGGGACAGGCGGTGCGCGTCAACCTTGCCGGGTTGCAGGCTGAGGGTGTTCTGTTTCATGCGGCGGTGACCGCCGCGGTCGGCAACATCGTGCGGAAGACTTCAGAGAATCCCCCGAAATATCTCATCAAGCTGCTGTTCTCTTTTCGAGGTGTGAGCGAGGTCGAGGTGCCGGAAGATCGCATCACGGTCGCGTAGCGGCGCCGGAGAATCGCCGCCATTTTGTCTCCTTCGTCACTACCAAGTTGTCACGGGGCGCCGCGCGCGTTCCCGGCTGAGTTAAAATACGACGCGCATCGAGCAGTCACACGCGCGCGAGGTCCACTTGATCCATCGGCTGATCTTTCATAACGACCAGATTGTCCCGGTCGAAGAGGCGCGTCTGTCGCCCGCCCAGGCCGGACTGACGAACGGCTGGGGGCTCTTTACAACGATGCGGATTTTTCAAGGCGTGGCCTTTGCCTACGAGCGGCACTGGCGCCGCCTCGAAAAAGACGCTGCCCGCATCCGCATGCCCTTCCATTTCGATCCGGCCCAGGTGCGGCTTCATCTGACGGAGCTTCTGGCGGCCAATCAGGTCGTCGAAGGGACGGCGCGAATTTATCTGATCTACAACCGCATCGGATTCTGGCAAGGGGCCGACCAGATGCCCGAGGTGGACTTGATTCTCTGCGCCGCTGGCCTTCCGCCGCACTCGGACAACGCGCGCCTCGGCGTCGCGGAACACGGCCGTCACGCGGCCTCGCCGCTCGCAGGCGTAAAAACCACGGCGTGGCTCAACAACGTCTGGCAATTGGCCGAAGCGCAGAAAGCCGGCTGGACTGAGGTGATTTTGCTGAACGAGCGCGGCGAAGTGGCCGAGTGCACCTCAGCGAATATTTTTTGCGTGAAGGGCGGATCGGTGTTCACGCCGCCGCTTTCCTCGGGCTGCCTCGAAGGCGTGACGCGCAGCGTACTGCTCGAGGTCGCTCCAAAGGTGGGCGTGGCACTGAGCGAGAAAGCCTTGACGCTTGAGGATCTTTACACCGCGGACGAGGTGTTCATTACCTCCACAAACCGCACCTTGCTGGGTGTCAGCGAAATCGCGGGGCGCAAATTTTCATTTGTGATGGGGCCCATCGCGCAGAAACTCGAACGGGCGTTCGACGCCACGATGCGGGAGTACGTGAAAGCAGCACTGTCTTCGGCTTGCCGGGTTTCTGCACTGCAAGAACCAAAGGCCACAGGCTGAAGCCCGCGCCACTTACATCGGTTCCATGCCCTTTGCTTTCACGACCGGCGCCGCCGCGGGCCCTGAGAGAAACTGGATCAGCTTTTTGGCCGCATCCGCGTCGCGGGCGCTCATCGCGATCCCACCCGAAAAATTCACGTAGCTCTGAAGCTCGGCCGGCATCGGGCCAACCAGATCCACGCCCGGAAAAAACTTGATCTCTGGAATCAGCGAGATCACCAGATCCACTTTGCCGTCAACAACGTTCATCTGAGGACGCCCCGCCTCCGCATCGAGAACTAACTTAGGCTTGATGGCGTCCGTGATCCCAAGGCGCGTGAATATGTTGTACGTGGGCGCGGCGCTCGCGCCCGTCGGATTGAAGCTGATCGATTTTGCGTTGAGCAGCGTGCGCTTCAGTGCGTCCGGGGTGGCAATGTCGGGTTTCGCGGCGCCCGCGCGCACGCCTACGCCCATTCCCGTGCGCGAAATCGCGGCGCGCGTGCCCGAAGCGATTTTGCCTTGCTGAGCCAGATCATCCAGCACGTCGGCGGTCAGGATCGCTACGTCGAAGGGCTCCCCCGCCTGAATCTTGGTTCGCAAATTCTTGGAGGAGTTGAATTGGATGGCTAGCTTGCGTCCGATGGCTTGCTCGATCTGAGGGGTGAGCTCCTCGACCACCGGCTTCATGCCGTCAGAGATCATCGCGCGGAGATCCGAGCTTTGCGCCGGCGTCCTTCGCGCAAGGAGCGCAAATAGGCACAGGGTCAAGGCCAGAAAGCCTAAACTGAGGGTGCTGGCGTTCTTGAAGTTTCGATTCACGGTCTTCTCCCACGCTTCGCACTATCGCCAAAGCCAAACAGACCTGCGCGAGCATTCATCCGAGAACCAGCTCAGCTATTTCCGGCAACCTGGGGGCAGTATTACAGAGGTTGGTCGGGCCGCGCAATCGTTCGCCACATGTGGGCGACGGGGCTGCCGTCGTTCCCAAGGCCTTCTTTGGGTTGCTTGAAGTGGCGGCCGATGATATCGACAAAGGGATCGATTGACACCGCGGCGTTCGGATCGAAGGCGTACAGATCGTTCACGGTGACGAGGCGCGCGTCCATATACCACGGATGCTTACGAACCATCTTGTAGGTCGCTTCGATATACGGCGGAGGGACATAATCGGAGCCGAAGAGCTTCCGGTACAGGTCCGGATATTCATACCCGACGGACGGATCCGGATAGTACCGCAGCGTCTGGTGGTACCGTATCGCGAAGCTGACCTTTTCCGAAACGTAAGGCTCAAAAAGCTGCGCGCCCCACCAGCCGTGATCGGTGCGGATGATTTCCTGCACCACGTCGTGCAGCAGGCACGCCAGAATAATTTCCTCGGACATGCTGTTCCTCATCGCCAGCGCGGCGCTTTGCAGGACGTGGTTCGACGTGTCCATGAAGCGCAGCCGGAAGAAATCGTGGAGCGTTGGATTCGACGGCATGGGCGCGAGGCGCTTTACATTTTGGCCGTCGCGAGGGACGAACATGAAGCCGACGCCGTCGCGGTATTTGCGCGTCTCGATTTGGGCTTCGACTTCGGCCGTGGTCGGGTACTTGCTGCTATCAGCCAGTCCGACCGTGGCAGGTACGAATTTGGACTTGTTCAGCTCCGCCATCATGTGCGATTCCAGGGCGTCGGCGCGCGCTTCGGAGTCCATTCGGCGGACACTCTCCTCGCCGCCGAGGCTGTCGATGAATTTCTTTCGGTCGACTTCCATGGAACCTCCTCAGGCCGAAACTTTCGGTCCCTCATTCAACGTTAGACCCGGCATCTTTTGGTGTCAACCGAGGCTCAATCGAAGAGTCACAGCTCGGTTTTCTCCGCATTTCTCTGCGTTCTGTGCGTTGAGGTTTTAACGGCTTTAACACAGAGAACGCAGAGAAATGCGGAGAAAACCGGAGACTTTATGCGAGGTCTTCGGGTTGAATCGGGAGACGACGGACGCGCTTGCCTGTGGCCGCGAAAACTGCGTTGCACAGCGCGGGAGCCGCCGGCGGCACCGCAAATTCACCGGCGCCCGTCGGCGGAAGATCGCTCGAAATGACGTGCACCTCGATGTCGGGCATTTCGTCGAAGCGCAGCATTTTGTAATCGTTGAAATTGTTCTGCTGCACGCGCCCGTGATCGATAGTGATGGCGCCGTGAAGCGCCGAGGTCAGCCCATACACAATCGAGCTGCGCGCCTGCGCGTCAATGCTGGAGGGATTCACGATCCGCCCGCAATCGAGCGCGCACACCACGCGGTGCACCCTCAGCGAGCGCTCCTTGCGGTTCACCGAAATCTCGATCACCTCGGCCACATAGCCGTCGTACGAACTCACGAGGGCGATCCCGCGAAAATGGCCGGCGGGCAGCGGCTTGCCCCATCCCGCATGCTCGGCCGCCGTCTCGAGCGCGGCCACGTGCCGCGGCGACTTCGCGAGCAGGCGCCGCCGCAACTCGTAGGGATCTTTCTTTCCAGCCGCGGCGATTTCGTCAATGAAGGTTTCGAGGAAGAAACCGTTTTGAGACGCGCCTACCGACCGCCAGTAGCCGATGGGGACCGGTGTGTTGACCAGCCGAAAATCGACCAGAATATTCGGGATGTCGTAGGGAACGCTGTCCAGCGACTCGACGCTGCGGTGATCGAAGTCGTCCTTGAGCGGCCCGAATCGCAACGCGAGCGACGGCGAGGACACCCGCGTCGACCACACCACCGGCCAGCCGTCCTTGTCGAGGCCGGCGACGCCTCTCATGTGCGAGACCATGCGGTAGTAGTCGTGCTTCATGTCATCTTCGCGCGACCAGGTGACCTGGACCGGCGCGCTCATCGCTTTCGATACTTCCGCCGCCTCGCCGATGAAATCGGATTCAAAGCGCCGCCCGAAGCCGCCGCCGAGGAACGTCGTGTGAATGAAAACCGAAGACGGATCGAGGCCCGCAACTTTCGCCGCGATTGACTGCGCATTCGTCTGCGCCTGCGTCGGCGCCCAAACGTCGCAGCGGTCGGCGCGAACGTACGCCGTGCAATTCATCGGCTCCATGGTGGCGTGCGCCAGGAACGGAACTTCGTAGTCCACTTCGATCTTCGTGGCGGCGCCGGCAAGCCCGGCCTCGACGTCGCCCACTTTTCGCGCTACCGGGCCGGGCTGCGCTGCTCCGTCCACGAGCTGCTTGCTGATTTCGGCGCTGCTGACCTGCGCGTTCGGCCCCTCATCCCATTTCACGTCCAGCGCGCGGCGGCCTTGCATCGCGTTCCAGGTGTTATCGGCGATGACGGCCACGCCGGTTGAAATCTGGATCACGTCTTTCACGCCGGGAACCGCCTTGGCCTTCGTCGCATCGAAGCTTGCGACTTTGCCGCCGAATACCGGGCAGCGCGCGACCACCGCGTGGAGCATTCCCAGCTGGCGCACGTCGATCCCGTACTGCGCGGCGCCGTTCACCTTCAGCGGAGTGTCAAGCCGCTTGATGGCCTGGCCGATCAGCCGATATTGCTCGGGAGTCTTGAGTGGCACGTCTTGCGGCACGGGCAATTTCGACGCCGCTTCGGCGAGGTCGCCGTACGCCACGGTTCGCTTCGTGGGTGCGTGAACGACGGTGCTGCTTTCCGCGCGGCATTCGGAGGCGTCCACGCCCCACTTCTGCGCCGCCGCCTGGATCAGCAGGGCGCGCGCCGTGGCGCTGGCCTTGCGCAGCGGATTCCAGGACGTCGGAGTCCCGGAGCTGCCGCCCGTTCCTTGCATGTTGAATCGCGGATTGAAATAGACTTTGTCGGCGGGCGCGAATTCGGTGCGAACCTTTTTCCAATCGCAGTCGAGCTCATCGGCGGCGATCATGGCAAGGCCGGTGAGGATGCTTTGCCCCATTTCCGATTTGTCGATGAGAACGGTTACGAAATCGTCTGTGCTGACATGGATCCAGGCGTTCAGCACGATGGGCTCGCCTGGTGCGGCTTGCAGCGATGGCACGTCGCCGTGAAAGTAAAAGCCGACGAGCAATCCAGTGGCGCCGGCGGCGCTGGTTTTGAGGAAGCTGCGGCGATCCATGTGGTGCGCGGTAAGACTCATTGCGTGCCTCCTGCTGCCGGGTTGCCTCGATCCAATTTACCTGAAATCGTATGGCCGTGAGCGGGAAGTGTCAATCGAAGTGCGATCTCCTCTGTGTTCTCGCCTTTCTCTGTGCCCTCTGCGTTGAGGTTTTTGCTTTCCGCCATGAAGGCAAGGCTTTAACGCAGAGGGCACAGGGGGCGCGGAGACGTCCCGCTTGCGCGTCGGTATGGGCACACGGGAACGATCGGACGGAACTTTTTGGTTCGTTTCGGGTTGAGAATAGGGTGGCTCCAGCGTATTAGAATGTGTGCGCATCGGATATACGATGAATCGTTTGGCTGAAATTGTCGGAGCCGGAATGCTCGCGGCGATATCCCTCGGCGGGCTGGCGTGGGCCGGGCCGCCTCGCGGCACGGCCGCGGCTATGCCTTCTGCGGTTCCAGCTTCTGCCGCGCCTGAAAAATCAAGCGGGCAAGCGAATTTCCCCGGAAAACTTCCGATTCGCGAGCTGAACGAAGAAGAAGCCATTCTGCACGCCCTCAATCGCCTGGGATTCGGCCCTCGCCCCGGGCAAGTCGAGCAAATCGAAAAGACCGGCCTCGAAAATTGGATCCAGTCGCAGCTTCATCCGGAAAACATTGCCGATCCAGTCGTTGATGCGCGCCTGGCGCAATTCCCGGCGTTACGACTCAGCGCAAGTGATCTTCTCGATCAGTACCCCCCGCAAGACATCGCCGCCAAGCGCATGGGAATGAAAGTCGATGAATATCAGAAGCACTTGCAGGACCTCGCCAAGCAGCCCGGAGGCACGAGTTCCCTTCCCTTCAAGGACCAGAACGAAATCGTCAACGAATTGATGGAAGCGAAAATCGTTCGCTCGGTGTACACCGAGCGGCAGCTCGCCGAGCAGCTTTCCGATTTCTGGTTCAACCATTTCAATGTTTTCGTCTATAAGGACCTCGACCGCTGGTACCTGATCCCGTACGAGCGCGATGCAATCCGTCCGCACGCCCTCGGAAAATTTCGTGACCTGCTCGAAGCCACTGCCAAAAGCCCGGCGATGCTCTTCTATCTCGATAACTCATCGAGCGCGGATCCGCATGCGTTCGATCGCATGAAGCAGCATCCCGTCCGCCCGCGCGCAGGGGAAAAGCTCCCTCCCCTCGGCGGACGGCGCGGCCTGAACGAAAATTACGGCCGCGAGCTGATGGAGCTGCACACGCTGGGTGTGGACGGCGGCTACAAGCAGCAGGACGTGATCGAAGTCGCTCGCGCGTTCACGGGATGGACCATCGAATCGCCGCGCGAGAATCCCTCTTTTTATTTCGACGAGCGGATTCACGACCCCGACCCGAAGCGCGTGCTCGGCAAAAAGATCAAGGCCGGCGGGATCAAGGACGGCGAGCGGGTTCTCGATCTTCTGGTGAAGGACAAGCACGCCGCGCACCACATCGCGCTGCAGCTCGCGGAACATTTCGTCTCGGACGACCCGCCGCCCGCGCTCGTCGCGCGCATGGCCAAGGCGTTTGAAAAATCCAAGGGCGACATTCGCGCCGTGATGACTGCGATGATTTATTCGCCGGAGTTCTGGTCGCGCGCCGCGTTTCGAGCCAAGGTGAAAACGCCGTTCGAACTGGTCGCGTCCACGGCGCGCGCTCTCGGCGCCGACGTGGACCAGCCCATGCCGTTGGCCCAGTGGGTCTCGCGCATCGGCGAGCCGCTCTACCAGTGCCTCACACCTAACGGCTATTCGGACAAAGCGGCAACGTGGGTCAGCACCGGAGCACTGCTGAACCGCATGAATTTTGCAGTCGCTCTGACGAGCAACAAAGTGCGCGGATCTCAGGTGGACATCAATTCCCTCGTTGGCACGGACGTGGGGACGAATTCGAAATTGGCTCTAGCCCGCGTCGAGACGGAATTTCTGGCCGGCCAGGTTTCCGATTCGACGCACACGACGCTCGAAAAAGAGATGGCCGAGCCGCGCATCCTGGGCGCGAAGCTCGACGACCCGGTCACGCAGGTCAACGTCGGCCTGATCACCGGCCTCGTCCTCGGTTCGCCGGAATTTCAGAAGCGATAGCGCCCCATTTTCGAGTGCCGCCCAGGCGTTGTAGCGCCCGCCTTCAGGCGGGCACCGCGTCGCAACCCCAATACTCACCTAAAGGTGAGCGCCACAGAACCCGCCTTTGCTAGAATGCGGAGCATGCAAAGGCCAAATTTTCTTCGCCGCGTATCCGTGTTGACCGGCGCCGCCGGCGCGGGTTTGCTCGCTTTCGGTTTGTTCTTCAACGGAGGTATTCGCGTGAGTGCGCAGGACACCTCCGCGCCGCGGACGAGTATGAAAGCGCCAGCCACCCAACAGAAGCCCGTCATCTCGCCGAATCTGAGGGAAGAACTCGCCAAATTCAAGCCGGTGAAGATGCCGTTCGACCCGGCGACGTTGACGTCTCGCGAAATGCAGATGGTTGGCAAGCTGGTCAAGGCGTGCCAGGCGCTAGAGTCGATCTATTGGCGGCAGAGCGATCCCGAAGGGCTAGAGCTTTACCAGTCGCTCACCATGAGCCACGCTTTGCCTGATTTGGAACTGCGGCGATTCCTCAAAATCAACGGCAGCCGCTTCGACCTGATCGACGACGACAAGCCCTTCGTCGGCACCAACCCCCGTCCGCCTGGCCGTGGATTTTTCCCCGCCGATTTGACGCGCAAGGAGTTCGACGCCTACATCGCTGCGCATCCGGATCAAAAAAGCGCGCTCTACGATCCCTTCACGGTGGTGCGCCGCAAGGGCACCGCTCTCGAGGCGATTCCCTACCACGTCGCGTACAAGGAATGGGTCGATCCCGCCGCCGCGGCGCTGCGCGAAGCCGCCGATCTTTCCGATGACGCCGCCTTCGCCAAATTTCTGCGCCTGCGCGCCGACGCACTGCAGTCGGACAAATATTTCGACAGCGACATTGCCTGGGTCAGCCTCGTCAATCCGAAATTCGACGTCATCTTCGCGCCCTACGAAACCTATCTCGACGGCCTTCTCGGCGTGAAGACTTCCTACGGCGCGGCCATCCTGATCCGGAACGAAGACGAGAGCCGCAAGCTGGACGTCTTCCAAAAATATGTGCCGGACATTCAAGACAGCTTGCCGCTGGCGCCGGAAGATCGCCCCTCAAAGCGCGGCCTCTTCTCGCCGATGGAGGTGATGGACGCACCGTATCGCGCGGGCGACCTGCGCCACGGCTACCAGGCGGTGGCCGACAACTTGCCGAACGATCCGCGCATTCACGAGCAAAAAGGCTCTAAGAAAATTTTCTTCAAGAATTTCATGGATGCGCGCGTGAGTTACGTGATCCTGCCAATTGCCCAGCGCCTGCTGCGCGAAGACCAGGCTTCTTTGGCGTCGGCGGAGGGATACCTGGCGTCCACGATGATGCACGAAATCTCGCACGGTCTCGGCCCCGCGTTCGCCCGCACCGCGAGCGGTAAGCGGGACATTCGCGAAGCGATCGGGCCGACCTACTCCGGCCTGGAAGAGGCTAAGGCCGACGTTGTGGGCCTGTATGGCCTGAAATGGCTCGCCGATCGCGGCGACGTGCCCAAGGAAAAATTAAACGGGTACTACGCGTCTGAAGTGGCCGGAATTTTTCGGACGGTGCGATTCGGCGTCGCGGAAGCGCACGGCCTCGCCGAAATTATGGAGTTCAATTTTTATTCGGAACGCGGCGCCATCGCCCACGACGCGAGCACGGGCCGCTACGCCATCGATTTCGCGCGCATGCCGGACGCCGTTGCCGCGCTTGCGAAGGAACTGCTCGAACAGGAAGCCACCGGCGATCGCGCCCGAGTGGAAGCGTGGTTTCAGAAATATGGTACTGTCCCGCCCGAACTGGCCAAGGCGCTCGGCGCGGCTTCCGATGTTCCCGTTGACGTCGATCCGATTTCGTCGTTCCCCGAACCCATGCGCTAGATCGGGAATTCAATTCGCAATGAAAGGTCGGTGAACTTTATGGCCGAAAAACCGCAGAATCTGCAGAATCACGTTCGCGTCGTTCCGCCGTACCACATGTTCGTTTTCCCTGTGCTCTTCGTCAATATCGGCTGGGCGATCTATCGCGTGGTGAAATTCCCCATTTCTTTCCCAACCGTCTTTGGCGTGTTCTTGTCCGTTGCCCTGTTGCTGCTGGCCCTCTATGCGCGTCTCTTCGTGCTGACCGTGCAGGATCGCGTGATTCGCCTCGAGATGCGCCTGCGCCTCGCCGAGATTTTGCCGTCGGACTTGCGGCCGCGCATTCCGGAGTTCACCGTCGCGCAGCTCGTATCCATGCGCTTCGCGTGCGATGCCGAACTGCCGGCGCTCGCGCGCAAGGTTCTCGACGACAAGATGAGCGACCGCAAAGCAATCAAGCAGCTGGTGAAGAACTGGCAAGGGGACTACGTGCGGGCCTAGTCGTCCGGTAAAGGCAAGCGCATCGGCCGTGAGCGAGCCGGAATGGTAAAAAGGGGCTGCCGAAAAACTCAAATTTTGTCATTCCGAGGCGCCCGCCTAAGGCGGGCCGAGGAATCTCTCTTTTCCTGCGCCCAAACCCGAGAGAGATTCCTCACTCCGTTCGGAATGACAAAATAAATGCTTTTTCCGCAGCCTATTTAGGCGTTGCGCGTCAGCGATTTTCTATCGCGCCAGGCACCGAGGGTGCGGCCCGTGCTATTCGGGCGGATATGAATTTTCCGTGAAGCACCAGTGCACAAATTCCTTGCCGTAGCGCGCGGCCACGGGTGCGGGGATGTCGGTCTCTTCGAGTTTTTTGAATTCGAAGCTGATCTCGCCGTTGGGCTGCACAGTTCCGAGTAGCGCGCCGTAGACCTTCTCCACGGCGATCCGCGCGTTCGCCTTGCCGGGCGGCAGCTGCACCCACTTCGCGCCGGCCGTCCCCACGATCCAACCCGGCAGCACGCCGCCGTGCTGCTTCCAGTACTCCGTATTAAAAATTCCATCCATGAAATAGTGCGAGTGGCTTGCGAGCACGTAGACGTGCTTGTGCGCGTCGTTCTGAGCGCGCAACAGATCAGCGTAGACGCGCCGGCCGCTCTCGATTCCGGTGGGCGACTCGTTCATGCTGTGATTCGCGGAGATGCTCTCGGGCAGCGCCTTGTGCATCCCGGTGACGATCGTGGTCACGGAAGGCTCGGCAATATCTTTCGCGAGCACCCGCTCGAACCAACCGAGTTGCGCGGAGTCGAACTGGTCCGCCGTCGCGCTATCGAGGTAATAGAAAGCAACGCCGCGATCGATCCAGTGGAAATAGCTCTTGAGGCGGTGGTCGTTGGGATCGTCCTTCAGGCGCTGCGCCCGCAGCACGGGTGAATCCAGCCAGTCCGCGAACTGGAGCAGGAAATCCTCGCGCGTCTTGAGTGGAGGAACGGTCTCGTGGTTTCCGATTCCCACAAAAAAAGGGACCGAACCGAACGGCTTGATCTGGCTCTCGATGTAGTCAGGCCACTCGATCGTTTCGTATTCGGCGACGCTGAGCGGCTTGGCCACGTGCTCGGGCTGGTGCGAAATGTCCTCGTCGAATCCGGTGGTCAGGCGCAGGTCGCCCAGGTGCCAGTAGAACGCGGCCTGATTTTTCTTCGCCGTTTCCGCGATGCCAGGCATCACGACGTCGCCGCAGTTGCGGGAGTCGCCCGACGCGAGGAAGCGCCAGCTCCCTGCCGAAGGTTGTTGCGCCATTGCCGTGTGCGCCGCAAACCCGAGGGCGATCGTCATGCCAACTGAGATCTTCGTTCTTTTCATCATCCGCCGTGCCTCGCTCCGAAATAGCGTTTCGGCTCCGCTGAATCACGCCCGGTCCAAAACAGACTAAGTCGGCCCAATAAGAATGGGAAGTTAATATTTGATGAACGCACTCTTGTGCCGAGGCGTTCCGGTCTACGGAGCCTTCCGGATGCGATACACCTGCAGCGGACCCGCGGAATAAATCTGCTTACCGATTGCCGCGAGCGGCACGGCGAATCGCGGCACATCGTACGCCCAGACGTATTCGTAGTCGTTTCGCACCTGCTGCCAATCGGGAGCCTCGTCGTACACGAGATCCCAGAATCCGTCCGGCGTGTAGGACTCATGGATGATGCGCATGGGCGTCTCGCCGGGCGCGTCCATGAGATAAGGAGAAAACCAGCCGCGGCGAATCACGCCGTACGCCCAGAAGTGGGTAAACGGGCGCTCGATGGGATCCTCGTCGCCTTCGACGATGGGCAGGACAAGCGCCCCGCGCGGCACGCTATCGAACGAGCGCGCGAGCGCCGCGAGATCAGGCTGCACCTGAACAAAATGCTGAGTGATGCTCACGGTTCGCGCGGTGAAAAGGAGGAGTGGAATCGCCGCGAGCCATTTTGCGCGCCCCCCAACGCGTGCCGTCGCCAAGAGTGCGACGAACAAGAAGGGCAAGACGCGAATATCGAGGTCCGAACCTTCTCCCCACATCCAGGGAATCACCCAGAAAAGGCCGAGCAGGAACGCAGCGATAGCGATCCATTTCCAATCCCAGTGAAACTCAGGGTTGCGCCACCACGCCGCGACCAACCACAGCGCCAGCGCGCCCAGCGAAATCCAATCGAGCCACGGCCAGTAGCCATGCAGGATCATCCCCAGCGAATCCACCTTGTCGTCAAAGCCGTGAAACACAATCTTGTTTGCCGCCAGCCCCACGCGCGAAGAATGCAAATAAAAGGCGAGACCCAGCAAAGCTAGCGCGCCACTCCAGAGCCAGTCGCGGAGCGCTCGTCGCGAGACCGCTAGATAGGCCACGACGATCAATCCGGAGATCCCGAACCCCAACAGATGCGTGAAGTAAAGCATGGTGAAAGCCACCAGCGCTGCAATCCATTTTCCGCCAGCGGGCCGCGCCAGCCAGCGCAGCCACAATCCCAGCGCCAAAAATCCCACCGCGAGGCTCAGATCGAAATTCAGAAATCCTTCGAGAAAAAATACATTGTACGAAATCAAGAGCGCCCATAGCCCGGCGGATCCCGTTTCCGCCGGATGCACCTGCCGCAGAAAAAACCACGCCGACGCCGGCAGCGCCAGGGCGCACAAGCTCAGAAACACGCGGCCGGCCGTCTCAATCGGAAAGATACGCCCAAGCACGGCGAGCGACGCATCCATCCCCAAATAGGGATACGCGCCCCAGTCGGCCCGATAGAATTCGCGAAACGAGAAATGCGGATCGCCGAGGTGCGCCAGCACAAACGCCCGCGCCAGATGATTGGGATAGTCGAGCAAGGGAGGAAACACAACGATCCAGATGGGCGCGACGAGCATCGCTGCGACGATGCAAATGCCGGCGACCAAAATTATGCGATGCGTTGAACTCGGTCGTCGTGGCGGCCCGGTCTCGGCAGTTTCCACGGCGCCCGCCTACCGAACGACCCAGAACAGCGGCGCGAGGCCGAGCACCGTCAATCCGAGCAGCAGGGCGAGGCTCTCGCGTCCCGTCTTCGAATCGCCCAGCACCGCCGCGATGATGGCCTTCGCGAAATTGTTGCTGGCGGCCGCAACCACCACGCCTCCCGCGGCCAGCCCCATCGGCGTCAGCCGCCCCGCGGTTTGCGTCAGCCCCATGATGAACGGGTCCACGGGAGCAAGGCCGGTGATGGCCGCCATGCCGTAAATTCCTCCGCTTCCCAGGCGAGTCACGGCGTAGCTCGTTGCCACCATGAACAACGCAAAGAGAACGGCCAGGGAGAATGCGGTCGCCAGCTCCAGGGGGTTTTTTGCCTGGTAATTCTGCTGAATCTCGCTCGAGCCGCCGTCCTGTATAGCCGACCACGCCCACCCTCCCAAAATTCCGAGCGCGCCAAGCGCCACAAACGAGGAAAGCAAGCGATGCGCCAGCTCGCCGTTGAACAGCGCGATCAACACGAGGAAACGCAGGTACATCACGCCGGAGGCCATCAAAATGCTGCCCGAATAGCAGTGCGGGCTTTTCGCCTCCCGCGACTGCTTGGCCATCACAAACGTCGTAAACGTCGAGGAATAAGCGCCGCCGAGCAGCGCCGCCAGCCGTATGCCTCCCGTGCCTTTCGCCAGTTTTTCCAGCAAGTAGCTGCCGTAGGACACGCCGCTGATGGCCACAACGATCAGCCACGTCTTGTACGGATTTAGCGCGAAGGATGTGAAGCCCTGGTCCGGCACGATCGGCAGGATGACGAACGTCAGGAGGAGAAATTTCGTGAAGGTGAAAATTTCCTGGCCGGGAATTTTGTTCGCGAGATTTTCGAGAAAATCTTTCAGCTCGAGGAGCAACATCGACAGGATCGCGAGCGTCGTGGCGATCCAGAACTGGTCCCGCGAGACAAGCGCGCCCACGACGTACGTGGCGAGGCCCGAGAGCTCGGTGGTGACTCCGGTTTCCTTGTACGATTGCAGTTTGTGCCGGTAGGAAAGCCACAGAAACGCGCCGATCACGCCGAAGCCGACCGTCAACGGAATGAGCTCCGGACCCGAAAGCAGCGACATCGCGTAGCCGATCAGCCCGATCAGCGGGAATGCGCGCACGCCGCCGAAGCTGTATCTCTGCCCGGGCTGGCCCTCCGCACGGTGTTCTTCGCGTTCGAGGCCAATCAGAAAGCACAGAAAAAGCGTCAGGATGATCTTGACGCCTTCGGGAGGGAGAATTTGCAGTAGCCTGTCGCTCACGGATTCAGGATGGCGGCCCTGGCGCCACCCGGAGACTATCGAGAATCGCCGGCAAACTCAATGCCGGACTGCGAGCCAGGCTTCGGCTCCGCGGTTCGCTATTTGTACTAAATTGTCTTCGATACCGCGCCGGCGGGACGCCGGCGCTACCGGGTCTTCAAGCGGTCACTCCGGCGAGCGGCAGCCACACCTGAAACGTTGTGTCGCCGGGTTGCGATGTGACCTGAATGTTTCCGTTGTGCTTCTTCACGATGCGCTGGACGGTGTCCAGTCCGAGACCGGTACCCTCACCCACACCCTTGGTGGTGAAGAACGGCTCGAAGATGCGCGGTTGCACGTCCGGCGAGATTCCCGGGCCGTTGTCGCCGATTTCGATTACCACGCAGCCATCGTCGCGGTACGTGCGAACGCGCAATTCACCTTTGCCGCTCATGGCGTCGATGGCATTGTCGATCAGGTTGGTCCACACCTGGTTCAGTTCGCTGCCGAAAGAATTCACAAGCAGCGGCATCTTTTGATAGTCACGGATCACGGTCACGCCGCGCTTCAGCTTGTGATTCAAAATCGTGAGCGTCGTTTCCAGGCTCTTCACGATGTCCACGTTTTGCACGGGCGCCTGGTCCATGTACGTGTATTCCTTGATCGCCAAAACGAGATCCGAAATGCGCGCCGTGCTGCTCTCGATTTCGTCCAGCAAGCTGTACACCTCGACGACCGCGCCGATCCGCACCAGCGCCGCGCGCGCCGTGCCCTGATCGAGTTCCTGAAAGAGCGATTCGAGCGCCTCCGGCTTGATGTTTTTCTCCGCGAGGCCCGAGGCAAGCTGCCACAAGTCGTTTTGCCCGTGGCTGCGCAATAGCGACTCGAGCTGATCCTCGAGGTCGGCCAAAGTGAGCGGATCGGGCGGCGGCTCTTTGTGCAAAGTGAATGAAGCTTCGAGCTTTTCGATTTCGGCTTTTTGCGTCGGCGTAAGTTCGCGCCGGCCGAGTTCGTGCGCCGCGTCGCGAATCTTGTTCAAGATGTCGCGCAACTGGCTCGCGGCGCGCTTCGCGGCCGAGGCGGGGTTATTCAGTTCGTGCGCCAGTCCCGCGGAGAGTTTTCCGAGGGCGGCTAGGCGGTCGCGCTGCTGCTCGCGCCGCGTCGTCTCGCGCACTCGATCCGTCATCATGCCCACGAGCCGTTCGGTCAGCTCGGGCATTTTCTGCACGAGGTCGTGAAATTTCGTTTCGGGAAAGCGCAGGATGTGAGTGTCCGTCAGCGAGCGAGCGCTAAACGTGGATGTTTTCATTCGGGAAAAAGGAAGCTTCCCGGTCACTTGCCCGGGGGTCACAGTAACGATCATGGTTTCGCCGGCGAATTCACCGCGCGCCTGAATTTGACCGTCGAGAAGCACAAACATCGCGGTGGCAGGTTCACCGGCGATGATGAGCGGGTCGCCGGCATTGAAACGCAAGTCCTCAACTTGACTGAGGAACCAGTCGAGCTGGTCGTCAGGCAGGCCCGCAAAGGCGGGCACTCGCAGAAGTTCTTCTTTGTCCGTCATTGAACCTTGCTCAAGTATTGGTGAATGAACTGTACCGCCACCGATCCTTCGCCGACGCCCGAAGCCACGCGCTTCACCGAACCGTGCCGCACGTCGCCCACGGCGAAAATGCCCGGAACGTTTGTCTCGAGCAGAAACGGATCGCGCTCCAGCGTCCAGGTCTTCGGCGGATGTCCGTCGACGATGAGATCCGGCCCCGTCAGCAGAAATCCTCGGTCATCCCGCTCGACCACTCCGGCGAGCCAGTCCGTCCGCGGCAACGCCCCGATAAAAATGAACATGGAGCTGGCGGGAACGCGCTCAGTCGTGTTCGAGTCGGAGCAGAGTACCGAAATTTCCTCGAGGCGCGTCGAGCCATGTGCTTCAGCGACACTGGCGTGCGCCCAAACCGAAATATTGGGCATTTCCTTGACCTGATCGATCAAGTACTGCGACATCGTGCTCGAAAGTGAACTGCCGCGCACGAGGATCACGACTTTTTCCGCATACTTCGCGAAGTTCATGGCCGCCTGGCCCGCCGAATTCGCACCGCCGATCACGTACACGGTTTCGCCCTTGCATGAAATCGCCTCGGTCGCGCCGCCGCCATAGTAGACGCCCGCACCCTGCAAGCGATCGATTCCCGGCGCGTCGAGTCGCCGCCACTGAACTCCAGTGGCGATCATTAGCGCGTGGCAGGAAATTTCACTCCCGTCGGCGAGCTTGATGATGCGGTAGGGGCCTTCGATTCGAATGGCCGTGGCTTCCTGGGGCGAAAGAATTTCGACGCCGAATCGCTGCGCTTGCACCACGCCGCGCCGCGCCAGGTCGCCGCCACTGAGGCCAGTGGGAAATCCGAGATAATTTTCGATGCGCGAACTCATGCCTGCCTGGCCGCCAGGGGCTTCGCGCTCGACCATCACCGTGTGCAGACCTTCGGACGCGCCATACACCGCGGCGGCGAGGCCCGCCGGCCCGCCGCCGACGATCGCCATATCGTAAAAGCTCGTTTGCGCGCGTGTGCGCAGGCCGACTTTTTGCGCGACATCAGCGGGTACGGTTTCCAGAAATTTTGTTCCGTCGGGGAACAGGACGACGGGAAGACTGGCGGCCTCGGGTCCCAAGACTTCGAGCAAGCGCTTCGTTTCCGGATCGCTCGCGGATAGCTCCACGTCAATCCACTGGTAGGGCACATGATTGCGAGCCAGAAAATCGCGCAGCTCGTAAGACTTGGGTGACCAGCGCGTGCCCAGAACACGGATGCCTTCGTACGCGGGGCGATGCGAAGCCTGCCAGTCTTCGAGCAAATCGTCGAGCTGCGGATAGAGATGCTCGGCGGGCGGATCCCACGGCTTCATGAAAAAATAATGAATGCTGGCCTGATTGATCGCGCCTATGGCGGCGTTGGTGTCGGCGTAGGCAGTGAGGAGCGCGCGCTTCGCGTCGGGATAAATGCGCATCGCTTCCTGCAGAAAAGCCACGCCATCCAGGTGCGGCATGCGCTGATCGGCCAGAAGGAGCGCCACGTTATCGTTGCGCACCTTCAGCTGCTTCAAAAGATCAAGCGCGCCGGTGGGCGAGCCGCTGCCGATGATGCGATAGTCCGCGCCGTAGTTCGTTCGCAAATCGCGCTCGATGGCGCGCAAAACATCCGCGTCGTCATCCACGCTGAGTAAGATGGGTTTTGCCATGGTGGGTCCCAAGTTCCTGCTGGTTCCAATTTCGGCCTCGCGCGGCGCGCGATTAGCCTGATTGGATGCTTCGAGTTTACTTTGGTCGCAGAATTATGCAACCCGTAGGGCAGGCTTCAGCCTGTCGCTTTTAGTTATGGCGCGATCGTTCCTTAGCGCCACCCCGCAGGCCGCCCTTCACTCGTTCAGGGTAAAAAGCCAGTGCGACGGAGAGTGGAGTTCCCATTTCGCGTAACTATCTTCGCAGCAACCCAGAAAGATACGATAAAGTGAACCCGCGAAGGCGAAAAGGCCTCGCAATCTTATACGCATGCTCGGCCAAACCATTTCGCACTACCGGATTCTCTCGCAGCTCGGCGGCGGCGGGATGGGTGTGGTCTACGAAGCCGAAGACCTCAAGCTGCGCCGCCACGTCGCGCTGAAATTCCTGCCGCCCGAAATGGAGAATGACCCAGCCGCTCGCGAGCGCTTCCAGCGCGAAGCCTTTGCCGCTTCCGCACTGAATCACCCGAACATCTGCACGATCTACGAAATTGACGAAGCGAACGGCCAGCACTTCATCGCCATGGAATTGCTGGAGGGGCAGACGCTCAAGCATCTGCTCAGCGGAAGACCGTTGCCGCTCGATCAGATGTTGCAACTCGCGGCGGAAATCGCCGACGCACTGGACGCCGCGCACGCCAAGGGCATCGTGCATCGCGACATCAAGCCCGCGAATATCTTTGTCACGGCTCGCGGACAGGCCAAGATTCTGGATTTCGGTTTGGCCAAGCTAGCCCGACGCGACGAGGGAGCCACACTGGTCGGGGACGCGGAACCTCCCGCGGCGTCTGAACAAGATTTGACCAGCCCCGGCGCGACGCTGGGAACGGTTGCGTACATGTCGCCCGAGCAAGCGCGCGGCGAAGTGCTCGACGCCCGCACGGATCTGTTCTCTTTCGGCGTGGTGCTGTACGAAATGGCCACCGGCAAGCTTCCCTTCCCCGGCGGGACTTCGGCGGTGATTTTCAACGCGATTTTGAGTCAGGATTCGATTCCGCCGCGCCGCCTGAATCCCCAGCTCCCGCCAAAGATCGAGGAAATTATCCACAAGGCGCTGGAGAAGGACCGCAAGCTGCGCTACCAGAGCGCGGCGGACATGCGCGCCGATCTCGCGCGCCTGAAGCGCGATTCCGATTCGAGCCGTATGCCGGCGGCCGTGCCCGCAGCACCTTCGGCACAACCGCGGTGGCGGAGCAAGCCCGTGGTCGCTACCGCGGTGGCGCTGCTTCTCGTCGCGGCGGCGGGCGCTACATGGCTCTACAAATCGCGCGCGAGCCACGGCGAAACAATTGACTCGGTGGCTGTGCTTCCCTTCGTGAACGCCGGCGGCGATCCCAACGCCGAATACCTGAGCGACGGAATCACGGAGAGCCTGATCAACAGCCTCTCGACGCTGCCGCACCTCAAGGTGATGTCCCGCGACTCCGCCTTCATGTTCAAAGGGAAGGACGCCGACGCGGAAACGGTCGGCCAAAAGCTCGGGGTTCGCGCAGTGCTCAAAGGCCGAGTGCTGCAGCGCGGCGATGAGCTGGAAATCAGCGCGGAACTCGTCGACGCGCGCGACGACAGCCACATCTGGGGCCAGCAATATAGCCGCAAGACCAGCGATATTTTTGCGCTGCAGGGCGATCTCGCGAGAGAAATGACCTCCATGCTGCGGGTGAAGCTGACGGGCGACGATGAAGCGCGCATGATGAAAACCCCCACCGCGAATCCTGAGGCCTATCAGGATTACCTCAAAGGGAGATTCTGGTGGAGCAAGGCAACCGAGGATGGGGTTAACAGAGGCATTGGATATTTTCAGCAAGCCATCGCCAAAGACCCCAACTATGCACTAGCCTACGCCGGCCTCGCCGACAGCTACACGCTTCTTGCCGGTCTCGCTGTTGCGCGGCCAAGGGAAGCTTTCCCGAAAGCGGAGGCGGCTGCGGCCAAGGCGTTGGAGATCGACAATTCCCTCAGCGAAGCTCACGCCGCGCGCGGATTCATCCTGGGAGTGTATGAGTGGGACCTGCCGGGGGCCGAAAAAGAGTTCCGCCGGGCGATCGAGTTGAACCCCAACAACTCAAACGCCCACCACATCTTCGGCATTATCCTGGTTCACGCGGGGCGCCTCGACGAAGCCTTGAACGAGGAAAAACGGGCCGTGGAGCTTGACCCCCTTTCTCCCGTCGCAAGCAGGGCCGTGGGAGCCGTGTTGGTGGATCAGCGAAAATACGACCCGGCTATCGAACAGCTGAAAAAGACTTTGGAGCTTGCGCCAACCCTGGGCTTGGCGCTGAACGACCTCGCCACCGCTTATCTACTGAAAGGGAACTACGGCGAGGCCATCTCCGTATCGGAGACGGCGCTGGCCAATCCCATCGGGAAAGTAGCCCCGTTGTCGAGCCTCGCCTATGCCTATGCGGTGGCGGGAAGAAAAGCGGAAGCGCAGAAAATCCTCGATCAGTTGGGTGAACTCTCCAAGCGGCAGTACATCCAGCCGAGGGTAATCGCCAGAATATGTGTGGGGCTCGGAGAGAAGGACAAGGCCTTCGCCTACCTGGAAGAAAGCCTCAAAGACCGCTCCATCGAAACCGGATTTGCAACCATTAACGTGGACCCGACGTTCGATCCGCTGCGTTCGGACCCGCGTTTCAATGACCTCGTGCGCCGCATGAATCTGCAGCCGTAAGTAGCACAGGTACTCTTGCCTGTCTGGTTTTGTAAGCCGTGGGAGTGTCGCCAAAGCAATTGCGATCGCAAAACCCACACAGGCGGCCCGTCGCAAGGGCTCGGCGTAAAGAGCGCCTGTGCCACTTGCCACCGGCCCAGCCTGCTGCTTCTCGAACACCATCGTGCTCGTGTAAACGCTGGGAGCGAAGCGCCTGAGTGTGAGGAATCGAGACACGTCCCGCGTCCCTGATGTATTTTCCCCCTCAGTACTACTAGTCCTGGAACTTGACATTGCCTCTCCGAACTTCGTATGCTCCGCCCACTTTCCACGTCGAAAAAGCGGGAGGCGCGTTTGCGCGTTCTCCCGGCAGCAAGGGTCCGGTTGATCGTCTGCCTGGAAGTATGACCGACTAAACCTCAGGAGGCGCATGTGAAAATTCAGTCGTTGGAAATTGAATCGGCAACCCCGAGTAAACCGCGGGGAGCAATCTCGTTTTCGATCGCGATTCTGCTGGCGGCGTTTTTCCTTTTGGCAGGGGAAACGGCGACGGCGCAAGTGAGCACGTCTAGCTTAGGCACAAACAGACCCACATTCGTCGGCCCGGCCGCGACCGGATGCCGGCATGATTGCTCCTTACTCAGTGGCCCGTTCCTCTCACCCGCCATTACGCCAGGCGCGCCGGCTGGCGCTGCGGCGCCGCTTACGAGTGCTGCTCCGCTCGCGGTAGCCGGGTCTCTCGCTTCCGGTCCGTTGAACGACGCCCGCTCCATGCCTGCGCATGAACTGCCCCGCAAGGGGCCCGACCCCGCGCCCTCGACAGTGAGCTGCCAGCCACTCGGTCCTGGCTGCGACAGGATCAGCTCCTCTTCCGGCGGGGCGATCGGCGTCAAGGGACTCAACGCCGTCGATAATGGGACGATGTTGACGGCCCTGGGCTCGCCGCACCACAACAACGAACCCGCGGATCAGGGCTTGTGCGCCGGCAACGGCTACGTCGTCGAGACGAACAACGTCGGGGAGATCCTGATTTTCAACGCCGCGCTGCAGCGGCAATCGGCCATTATTCCACTCGATACGTTAATGGGACTCACGGCCCGGGGGTGGAGCAGCGGTGGGGACCCTTCGTGCCTGTACGATCACGATAACGGCGGCCACTGGTTTTTCACTGAATTCGTTTCTTCAACAACTACGGCGAGTGGGGGCCCGTTTGCCGGCTGCTTCGTGGCAGTGCCCAATACCTGCTACGAGGGAATTGCCGTTACGGTCGGAAATGACCCGTCTGGGCCGTACAACGTCTACTTCCTGAACGCGAACTACAATCCGAACGAGCCGGGCTATCCCTCTCTCTTGAACGACTTCGCCAAAATCGCAGTTAGTCGAGACGCATTCCTCTTGTTCTATGACGAATTCCCGCAAGATCCCAATCACCCCGGAATTGGCGGCGGCATCTTCAACGGCGCGCAGGAATTTGCGTTCAACAAGAAAGCGTTCGAACTGGGCCTGCCCGTCACTCGAGCGGACGGAGAGCCCAACCCAGCCTTCACCGTCGCGATTGAGAACATGGGTTACCTGCCGACGCCGGACGGAACCTGCGCTTCGGACAACACCTTCGGACTGCCGAATATCACTTGCTGGTATTCGGTGATTCCGGCGATGCCGCCCGACCCAAGCCAGTACGACAACAACCATGGAGGCTCGGCGTTCATGCTCGAGACGCTGGACTTTTACGGCTCGGGCGATACCCGGGTCGCAGTCTTCGACTGGACGGGCCTTCAGGCCTTAAACAGCCACAACTGCGAGGAGTGCGATGGCATCCGTTTTGGCGGCGCGCTATTCTCGGGAGTGAATTATTACTTCGATCCAGGATTGACCGCGGCGCAAAAGGCCGGCCCCATCCCCTTAGGCGATGAATGCGGCGCCGCTGGACTTAGCGTGGCACCGAACAGCAGCACTCCGCCACCCGCAAGTTGTCCCGAAGGACCGATCGCAACCAACGGCGATAACTTCACCCAAGCCGCACAGGCGCAGGGCCAGCTCTGGGGCGCTGCCTCCACGGCAATCACTCAGGCCTACTCTGAAACAGGGCCGGAGGGTCATATGGCGGCGGCGTACTGGGTGATTAGCACCGCCGGCTTTGACCGGGGGAATAGCTTCACACTCACGAGCCAGGGATACGTTTCGCCGGAGCACGAGGACTTGGCATTCCCGGCCATGGCCGCCGAGGGTTCCGCTGCGCAGGACGGCGGAAACGGCGGGGCGATTATGGCCTTCACCCTTACCGGCAACGGCGGGCCGACTGGGGCTCACCACGGGGGCTACTACCCGACCACGGCTTACGGGCGGTTGACAAGCACGTCCGCCGGCTTGTTGAATTCCGTTGTCAACATCGCAGACCTCGGCGAATCCCCCCAGGATGGCTTTGCGGAGTATCGGGGCTACCCGCTTGGGATTAGCCCTCGCTGGGGAGATTACAGCTGGGCCATCTTCCTACCGGACTCCGGAGGCAAAATCTATTTCTCGACACAATATATCCAGTACCGTAGTTGTCTCGGCGACGAGTTCAGTTTCTCGACTATAGGAACTTGCGACGGGACAAGAAATGGAGAGTCCAACTGGGGCACATCGGTCAACTACGTGGTGCCATAGATACGTAGTACGCTAAGAAAAACGGGGTGGATCAGTTTGAGAGACCCTCAAACTGATCCACCCCGAAATGTTTTTGCGCATCTTTAATCGGATTTCTTCGAGCCTGCCAGGACCTCTACTGAAGTGTGGAACTTCCCATGAGGTATTTGTCGACTGAGGCTGCTGCTTTTCGCCCTTCGGAAATGGCCCACACCACAAGCGACTGGCCGCGGCGCATGTCTCCCGCGGCGAAAACTCCGGGGACCGAGCTCATGTAATCCGCGCCGGTGGCGATGTTGCTGCGCGCGTCAAGATTCACGCCGAGCTGCTCGATCATTCCCTGCTTCACCGGGCCTAGGAAACCGAGCGCGAGAAGCACGAGGTCCGCTTCGATGACGAATTCGCTGCCGGGCATGGCCTCGAACTTCGGGGGTGGGCCGACGCGCACGCAGTGTAGCTGCTTCACGTTGCCGTTCTCATCGCCGGTGAATTTGACCGTGTTGATGGCCCAGTCGCGCTTGCCGCCCTCTTCGTGCGCGCTTTCGGTGCGCAGCATCAGCGGCCAGAGAGGCCACGGCGTGCTCGAGTGGCGGTCCGGCGGGGGCATCGGCATGATTTCAAACTGGTGGATCGATTTCGCCTGATGGCGGTGGCAGGTGCCCAGGCAGTCGGCGCCCGTATCGCCGCCGCCGATGATCACGACGTGCTTGCCGGTGGCGACGATCTGGCCGGGAACCGCGTCCCCCGCGACCACCTTGTTCTGTTGCGGCAGGAACTGCATCGCGAAGTAGATGCCCTTCAGATCGCGCCCAGGGACGGGCAAGTCGCGCGGAGCTTCGGCGCCGCCCGTGAGTAGTAGCGCGTCGTACTCCTTGCGCAAATCCTGCGCGGGGATGTTGCCCCCGACGTGCGCGTTCGTCTCAAAGCGAACGCCCTCGGCCATCATTTGCTCGAGGCGGCGGTCCACGACGCGCTTTTCCAACTTGAAATCCGGAATGCCGTAGCGCAACAGGCCGCCGATACGGTCGTTCTTTTCAAACAGGGTGACGTCGTGACCCGCGCGATTGAGCTGCTGCGCGGCGGCAAGGCCTGAAGGCCCCGAGCCAACGACGGCCACGCGCTTTCCGGTACGCGTCTCGGGAGGCTCCGGACCGATCCAGCCTTCTTCCCACGCTCGATCCACGATCGTTTTTTCGATCAGCTTGATCGTGACCGGCGGCTCGTTGATTCCCAACACGCAGGACGCTTCGCACGGCGCCGGGCAGATGCGCCCGGTAAATTCCGGAAAATTGTTAGTGGAGTGAAGCACGCGGATCGCTTCCTTCCAGCGGTCTCGATACACGTGGTCGTTCCAGTCGGGAATGATGTTGTTGACGGGGCAGCCCGTGTGGCAGAACGGAATCCCGCAATCCATGCAGCGCGCGCCCTGCACGCGCACTTTTTCTTCGGGAAACGGCTGGTAGACCTCGAAATAATCGTGGACGCGCTCGGCGACGGGACGCCGCACCGGCAATTCGCGCGTGTATTCCTTGAACCCAGTGACCTTACCCACGAACCACCTGACCTTGCGGCGGCATGCCACTGGCCTGCGCCGCGACCAAGCTGGCGGGGATCCGCGGAATTCCCAGCACGCGCTTGAATTCGTGCGGGAAGACTTTGACGAATTTCGGAAGCACCGCGTCCCAGTGCTTCAGAATCCATTTGGCCTGCGGGCTGTCGGTCAGCTCGGCGTGGCGGACGATCAGGCCGTGCACGATTTCAACGTCCTTCGTCTCCGTCACCGGCTCGAGGTCCACGTCCACACGATTGCAGCACACCGAGGCGAATTCGGAACTCGAGTCCAAAACGTAGGCGATGCCGCCCGTCATGCCCGCGGCGAAATTCCGGCCGGTCTTGCCGAGCACCACGACCATGCCGCGCGTCATGTATTCGCAGCCGTGATCGCCGACGCCTTCGACTACCGCGGTCGCTCCTGAATTGCGTACCGCGAATCGCTCGCCGGCCATGCCGTTGAAGAACGCCTCGCCGCTCGTGGCGCCGTAGAGGCATACGTTGCCGACGAGGATGTTTTCCTCGGGCACGAAATGCGAATTGCGCGGCGGATAGATCACGATTCGCCCGCCGGATAGCCCCTTGCCGACGTAGTCGTTGGCTTCGCCTTCCAGCGTGAGCGAAACGCCCTTCGCGAGAAACGCGCCGAAGCTTTGCCCCGCGCAGCCGTGGAACTGAATGCGAATTGTGTCGTCGGGCAGCCCAGCGGATCCGTGGCGCCGCGCGATCTGGCCGCTGAGCATCGCGCCCACGGTGCGGTGCACGTTGCGAATCGGCAGATTGAGTGTCAGCGGAGTCAGATGCTGGATCGCGTCGCTCGCTTGCTCGATCAGCTTGCCGTCCAGCGCGTCATAGAGGCCGTGGTCCTGCGCCTGCGTGCAGCGGCGACCCACGTGACTCGGCATCGGCGGATTGTAGAGCACCGAGGAAAGGTCGAGGCCCTTGGCCTTCCAGTGCTCGACGTCGGTGCGCTGAACGAGGCAATCCACGCGGCCGATCATTTCGTCGAGTTTGCGGAAGCCAAGCTTCGCCATGATGAGGCGCAGATCTTCGGCGACAAAGAATAGGAAATTGATCACGTGCTCGGGCTGGCCCTGGAATTTCTTGCGCAGCTCCGGATCCTGCGTCGCTACGCCGACCGGACACGTATTCAGGTGGCACTTGCGCATCATAATGCAGCCCATTGCCACAAGCGGCGTGGTGGCAAAGCCGAATTCCTCGGCGCCCAGCAGCGCGGCGATGGCCACGTCGCGCCCGGTCTGCAGCTTGCCGTCCACCTGCACGCGCACGCGGCTGCGCAGGTCGTTCATCACCAGGACCTGCTGCGTCTCGGACAATCCCAGTTCCCACGGAATGCCCGCGTGCCGGATCGAGCTGATCGGCGACGCGCCCGTGCCTCCGTCGTAGCCGCTGATGAGAATCACGTCGGCATGCGCCTTGGCCACGCCCGCCGCCACGGTGCCCACGCCCACTTCGGCGACAAGCTTCACGGAAATGCGCGCCTGCGGGTTCACGTTTTTCAGATCGAAGATCAGCTGCGCCAGGTCTTCGATGGAATAAATATCGTGGTGCGGCGGCGGAGAAATCAGGCCCACGCCGGGTATCGAGTGGCGCACGCGCGCGATCACGTCGTCCACTTTGTGGCCGGGAAGCTGGCCGCCCTCGCCGGGCTTCGCGCCCTGGGCGATCTTGATTTGCAAGTCGTCCGCGTTGATCAGGTAATTCGTCGTCACGCCGAAGCGCGCCGAGGCCACCTGCTTGATCGCGCTGCGGCGCAAATCGCCGTTGGCATCCGGAGCGAATCGCGCTTCGTCCTCGCCGCCCTCGCCGGTGTTGGATTTTCCGCCGATGCGGTTCATGGCGATGGCCAGCGTCTCGTGTGCTTCCTTGCTGATCGAGCCGAAGGACATCGCGCCCGTCGCGAAGCGCTTCACGATATCGGAAGCGGGCTCGACTTCATCGAGAGGCACCGCCGAGCCGTTGGGCTTGAACTCAAACATGCCGCGCAGCATCTGCAAATCGCGATTCTGCTGATTCACGATGTCCGCGAATTCGCGGAAGGTCTCGAATTTCGATTCCCGGACCGCGTGCTGCAGCTTGCTCACGGTGGTCGGATTGAGCAAGTGCCGTTCACCGCGAACGCGGAACTGGTACTCGCCGCCGACGCGCAGCTCCGTCTCCGACAGGTGCGGCGGCTCCATGGCAAATTCGTGCTTCATCATCGCTTCGCGGGCCAGCACGTCGAGCCCAATGCCCTCGATGCGCGAAGATGTTCCGGTGAAATATTTTTCGACGAGCGAACGGTTGAGGCCGACTGTCTCAAAGATTTGCGCGCCCTGATAGCTCTGTAGCGTGGAGATTCCCATTTTCGAGAATGTCTTCAGGAGCCCCTTGTCGATCGACTTCATGTAGCTCTTGAAAACTTTGTCCCAGGTGTATTCGGCGGGAAACGCGCCGGAGCGGTGCAGGTCCTCGAGCGTCTCGATCGCAAGGTACGGATTCACCGCGCTCGCGCCGTAGCCGAGCAGCAGGCAGAAATGCATCACCTCGCGCGGCTCGCCCGATTCGACGATCAGCGCGACCTGATTTCGAGTTCCCTCGCGAATCAAATGATTGTGCACGGCCGAGAGCGCCAGCAGACACGGGATCGGCGCATATTCGTGGTCCACGCCGCGATCGGTGAGGATCAGCAGCGTGTAACCCGACTTGATCGCCAGCGAAGCGCGGCGGCACAGCGTTTCAATCGCGTCTTCCAAAGGCTTTGGGCCGCCAGCGTTCACACGGAAGAGCATGGGCAGGCTCGTCGCCAGGAAACTGCCCCAGCTCACGCGGCGCAGTTTTTCCAGTCGCCAGTTCGAAATCACCGGATGGCGCAGCTTCAGCGTGTGGCAATTCTTCGCCGTCTCGTCGAGAATGTTGCCTTCGCTTCCGATGTAGGAATTGAGCGACATCACGAGGCCCTCGCGAATCGAATCGATCGCTGGATTGGTCACCTGCGCGAAGGTCTGCTTGAAATAATTGAAGAGCAGTTGAGGCTTGTCGGAAAGGCATGCGAGGGGCGTGTCGATGCCCATCGAGCCGACCGGCTCCTCGCCCGCCTGCGCCGAAGGCAGGAGAATCGTCTTCAGGTCCTCGTCCGTGTAGCCGAAAGCGCGCTGGCGCATGCGGATCGTGTCGTGATCGGTGCGCAGCACGTGCGTCGGGCTCGGCAAATGATCGAGCGTGATCTGGTTTTCCTTGAGCCACACCGCGTACGGCTGCCGCGCGGCCAGCTGCTTTTTGACTTCTTCGTCGGTGATCAGGCGCTTTTGTTCCGTATCGACCAGGAAAATGCGGCCCGGCGCCAGCCGGCCCTTCATCCGCACTTCCTCGGGCTTGATCGAAAGCACTCCCGCTTCCGACGCCAGCACGACCAGCCCGTCATTCGTGACGAGGAAACGCCCGGGGCGCAGTCCGTTGCGATCCAGCTTCGCGCCGATCACGCGGCCGTCAGTGAACGCAACCGCTGCCGGGCCGTCCCACGGCTCCATCAGCGACGCGTGATATTCGTAGAAGGCCTTGATGTCCTCGGGCATCGTCGCGTCGTGATCCCAGGCTTCCGGGATCAGCATGGACATCACGTGCGGAAGCGTGCGCCCGGAAAGCGTCAGCAACTCCACCGCATTATCGAGCATGGCCGAATCGCTCCCGCCGGCGGTGATGATCGGCATAAGCTTCTTCATGTCATCGCCAAAGAGCGGCGAAGACAGAACGGACTGTCGTGCGTACATCCAGTTCATGTTTCCGCGCAGCGTGTTGATTTCGCCGTTGTGGCAGATGTAGCGGTAGGGATGCGCGAGCTTCCAGCTCGGGAACGTGTTGGTCGAGAATCGCTGGTGCACGAGGCACAGCGCACTCGTTAGATCGGGATCGAGCAGCTCTTTGTAAAAATCGGTGATCTGCGGCGCGAGCAGCAGGCCCTTGTAAATAATCGTGCGCGAAGAGAGTGACGGAATGTAGAAAAACTCTTTCTCTTTCAGATCCGTCGCGGCGACCAACGATTCGACGCGCTTGCGCACGACGTACAGCTTGCGCTCGAGCGCGTCCTGGTCCATTCCCGCGCCGGCACGGATGAATACCTGCTCGATATAAGGCTGCGAAGCGCGCGCCAATCGGCCGATCGTGTTGCCGTTGATCGGAGTGTCGCGCCAGCCGAGTACCGTCAAACCCTCTTCGCGTGCGATCTTTTCGATCAGGCCTTCGCAAATCAGACGGTCCTGCGTATCCACCGGAAGAAAAACCATTCCCACGCCATACTCGCCGGGCGCCGGCAAGGAGAATCCCAGGCTCGTCGCTTCGCGGTCAAAGAAAGCGTGCGGAATCTGGATCAAAATTCCCGCGCCGTCGCCGGTTTGCGGATCGCACCCGCAGGCGCCGCGATGCGTCAGATTGATCAGAATCTGAATGCCCTTCAGAACGATGTCGTGCGACTTCCGCCCTTCGATGTTCGCGACAAAGCCGATGCCGCAGGCATCGTGCTCGTGCTCGGGACTGTACAGTCCCTGCGCCGGCGGAAGGCCCCGAAATGGGTACAGTTCACTCATGAAGCTGGGTTCAGCAATTCCGAGATGCTTTTCTGGAACGCCGTTTCCTCCCGATTCAAACCAACTCGGACAACTCGATTCGCAATTAGATACGGTTTGCCCGCAACCGATTCCGGACGCTTGCCTTAGACCTCGCCGGATACAAAACGGCGGCGTCCCAGACACTGAGGCGCCGTCCCCTAGCCGGCTTACCGGAAGAGCGCTATTTTAGCATTGTCGCGTTCCGTTGTCCCCCAGGCATTGGGCATCGGAATTTACGATGTCATCCATAATTTTTTTGGATTGGTGGACCGCGAACACCCCGCTTCTGCTATAATTCCGGCCTCACATATGGATTTCGACCAACTCGCTACCTTCATCGAAATTGCCAAACTGGGCAGTTTTTCCCGCGCCGGCCAAAAGCTGTTCCGATCTCAGCCGGCCGTCAGCGCGCAAGTACGCCAGCTCGAGCAGGAGTACGGCGAAAAGCTGTTCGACCGCGGCCGGAAGTCGGTCCGGCTGACCTCGGCCGGAGAAACTTTGTTCGAATACGCGGTGCGCATGGTCAATCTGCGCGCCGAATCGCAGCGCGCCGTGGCCGACAAGGCCACTACGCCGCGCGGCGTGCTCGCGCTCGGCGCAAACGAAGCGACGTGCCTGTACGTCTTGCCCGAAATTTTCGCGGAGTATCACCGCCTGTATCCCTCGGTGCAGATCAGCATCTACCGCAATTTCAGCCATAAGGTTTTGCAGAAGGTCGAGGACGGCTCGATCGACGTCGGCATCGTCACGCTGCCCGCGAAATCGCCGAGCCTGAAATTCCATCCGATTTTTCGCGACCGCGTGATGCTCATGGTCAATCCGCGCAATCCGCTGGCAAAGCTCAAAACCGTGCGGATGAAGGACATTGCCGAGCAGCCCTTGATTTTTCCCAGGACTGGCTATACGCGGCAGCTTCTCGACAAGCATTTCCGGCCTTACAAGCCGCAGCTTCAGATCACCATGGAGCTGACCAGCGTGGGAATGATCAAGTGCTTCGTCGCCGCGGGGCTGGGCGTTTCGTTGATCAGCGCGAGCTTCGCCCGCAACGAAGTGCGCGCGGGCGAAGTGAAGCTGATTCCGATCGCGGACGTGGAGTTGTGGCGGGAACTCGGTATTGTTTATCGCCGCGATCGCACTCTGCCGCGCTCGTCGGCGGCATTCATCGCGCTAGTGCGCCAGCGCGCCGCGGAAAACCCCGACCTGGAGATAGTCCCCACCCGCAAAATCGCGCGCGGCGCCGAACCCGCCCCCATCGCTTGACCCGGCACCACCCAAACTCTCCCGTTTTTCTCTGTGCTCCTCTGTGCCCTTTGTGTTAAAAGCCTTTGAATTTCTCGTACCGTGGCTCGAACCGAAATTCTTTCGCCACAGAGTACACAGAGGGCAACAGAGAAAACCTGAGGAATCTCTCTTCGATTTGCACCACGAAACAGAGAGATTCCTCGCTGCGCTCGGAATGACAAAATGAAAAGCGATCACGCGCGGGGATTTCGCAGAAGTCCCAGCATATCCGGGTCTGAATTTCTGGTGGGAGCGCCGTTCGTTTCTGACGGCTCGGGAATCTCTCCCTCGCCCGTCGCCAGAAACAGATTTGCTTCGAGGCCGTGCTGCTTGTCGTAGAGTTCGCGATAGCGCCCGCCGAGCGCGTACAGAGTCTTGTGCGTGCCTCGCTCGACGATCTTTCCGCCTTCGACCACCAGGATTTGGTCCGCGCGGCGAATCGTGGAAAGGCGATGCGCGATCACAAACGTGGTACGCCCGCGCATGAGCTGAGCGAGCCCTTCCTGAATCAGCATCTCGGATTCGGAGTCGAGGCTCGAAGTCGCTTCGTCCAGGATCAGGATTCGCGGGTCGGCCAGAATCGCGCGCGCGATCGAAACGCGCTGCCGCTGGCCGCCGGAAAGCTTCACGCCGCGCTCGCCGATCACCGTGTCGTACTTGTCCGGAAAGCGCTCCGCAAATTCATCGACGCGCGCGATCCGGCACGCCGCCAGAATTTCCTCTTCGCTCGCATAGGGCCTCGAAAATGCCACGTTCTCGCGAATCGTGCCGTCAAACAAGAATGACTCCTGCAGCACAACGCCGAGCCGCGTCCGGTAGGAATCAAGCCGCACGGTGGCAAGGTCGACGCCGTCCACAAGAACTCGCCCTGACACCGGCACGTGAAACGCGGCAATCAGCCCGATCATCGTGGACTTTCCCGAACCCGACGATCCCACGAGCGCCGTCACGGTTCCGGGCAGAGCGAGAAAACTTACATCCTGCAGGACCGGCTTGCCCTCCTCGTAGGCAAAGCTGACGTTGTCAAACGCGAGTTCGCCGGCAATGTCCGGCAGCGTGACCGTTCGGCGCGGGTCCTCATCCTCGGGCCGCTCGTCGAGCACTTCGCGCGTGCGCTCGAGCCCGGCCACGGCTTCAGTAAGCTGCGTGCCGATGCCGACGACCTGAAAGACCGGCGCGATCATGAACGCGATAAACGCGGAGTAACTCGTAAATTGGCCGGGCGTCAGGTGGCCCGCGAGCGCCTGACGGGAGCCGACGTAGATGACGAGTGCGCCAACCACCCCACCGAGCGCCGTCGTAGAGAAACTCATCATGGACATCGTCGTCAGAGATTTGATCACGTTGTCCAGCAAGCGCTGCACGCCCTTCGTGAACACCTCGTGCTCGCGCTCCTCGGCGTGATACCCCTTCACGACGCGCACGCCCGAAAGCGACTCCGTAAGCCGACCGCTCACCTCGGCGTTGATTTTCGCGCGCTCGCGAAAAATCGGCCGCAGCACGCTGAAGGCTTTCCGCAATCCGACCATGCTGACGAGCAAGAGCCCTGCCGCGAGCCCCGTCATCACCGGGCTGATGCGCAGCAGCATGTACAGCGCGATCGCCGCCGTGAGCAAACCGCCGAGGAACTCTACAAGACCCGTGCCGATCAGGTTGCGCACGCCCTCGACGTCGCTCATGATGCGCGAGACGAGCGCGCCGGTTTTGTTCGCGTCGTAGTACGCCACTGGCAGCCGCCCAACGTGCTCTTGCACTTTTCGGCGCAGCTCGGTGATCATCCTCTGCGCGGCTTTGGATAGAGTCTGGGTCAACGTGTAGGACGTGACTCCCTGGAGTATCGTCGCCAGCAGCACCGCGCCTACGATCGGGAGAACAAGCTGCGACTGCTTGTGGATCATCACGTTGTCAACGACAAATTTGATTGAGTAAGGGGCGACCAGGCCGGAAACGCGGTTGATGGCCATCAGAACCATGCCGACCGCCAGCAGGCCGCGACGGGGCCGCATCAATTCCCAGATGGCCGGCAGCTGATCCAAAACCCTCAGCGTTTTCTTTTTCTCCGCGGGGGTCGCGTCTTCGCGCGCGTGCCTCGAGCCATGTCCCCTCTCGGCCCGCGCAGCCATGCCGCGCTGCGTTCCCATGCCTCCGAATCCACCCGCCATTCTCATGTGACTCATTCTAGGGTATCCACCTCAGGCACGCCATCCATCAGATGCGACAGCGTGCCGCGAAGCTCCAAAATGCGCGGAAAGAGGCCCCTTCCAGACGTGCCCGCCGCGAGACCGGATTCGCTCTCCGGGTTTCCTCAGAGAGATGTTGACACGCAACGGCACGGCACTTACATTGGCAGTGCAAGTTGCCGGGAGAGGGTGCCGTCGCGGCGAAGCTCTTGTCACAAACTCAGCGGTCAGGCGGAGGGGCGGATGAGTTTGTTCGCGCGCGAAATCGGCGCTAATCCACTTTGAAAGGTCGACGTCAATGAACCGTGGAGAAAGTAACAAGCTCTGGATCAATCCTCTGCTCACTCAGCTCAAGTTAGTCCGCAAAACGGAAAACGTTGCTGACCAACAATCCTCCTGGGACCAAATCGAGGCGGCGCACCTGCAGGACCGGATCGCGCGACTGGCCTCCGAGATCAACGAGACCGCGGGTTACCATCTTCTCGAATCGCTTTATTTTCTGCCCCCGCAAAAAAATGTCTTGCGCGTGCGGTTTGAGAGGACTCCGACGAAGCACCACATGGAGATCTATATTCGCGGCGGCGACGTCTTCGTGAAGTTTTCCACCTCAAGGCGCGGTTCATGGAACCGCTATATTCCGGCCGATCTCTTGAGAAGAGGTTCCGCATTGGTGTGGCAGGATACCATTCGCCCCACTGACGTATCGGATGATCACATTCAAGGCTGGCTGATCTATCTTCTTTCGGGGCTGAGCAAAGAGTTCCGGCCCGATGTTTTCCTCGCCGCGAACTCCGGCACCGAACTCAGCGCGCTGCTCCGCCGGGCTTCCGCCTAGGGTTTTTCACGTCCTGACGACGCGCCGTGCGGCCGACAGACGGCGTTTCGATGGCGCCGCGCCTTGCGTTCCGCTGCTCACCGCGAAGCGTTTCCTGCCTTCTTGACAAGAGCAATGCGCCTTTGCTCTTATCACTCATCGCGCCACGAGTGTCGGAGCCTGTGTGTCTGCTCGCCGCGCGAAACGGATCGCAGAAGCCGAGAGATTCCGAATGCCCAAGCTTCGTCTATCGATGGCGTGCTGGAACTATGACCGCACCTGCGCGCTTCTGGAAGAGCGCGTCCCGGTCGACGGCATCGATCTCACCTACATCAACATTCCGGTCGAGGAAACCTTCTTCCGGATGATCCGGCACCGCGAGTTCGACGTTGCCGAGATGTCGATCTCGTCCTACACACTTTCGCTGTTTCGCGAGCCGAGGCCGTTCGTCGCGATTCCCGTCTTCCCTTCCCGGTGCTTCCGGCATTCCTGCATCTTCATCCATCGCAACAGCGGCATTCGCGAGCCCAAGGACCTGATCGGAAAGAAAGTCGGGAATCCGGAATACCAGCTGACGGCCTGCGTGTGGATTCGCGGCATTTTGAGCGACGAATACAAGGTGCCGGTCCCGAGCGTCACCTATTTTCGCGGAGGCGAAGAGACTCCCGGCCGCACGGAAAAGCAAACCGTCTCCCTGCCGCCCGAAATTCGTCTGGAAAATATTCCCGAGGACAAGACGCTCTCCCAAATGCTTCGCGACGGGGAGATCGACGCGATCTACTCGCCACGCACGCCATCCTGCATCGCGCAGCGCGCGCCCAGCGTCCGTCTGCTATTCGAGGATTACGAAGCCGTCGAGCGCGAATATTACAAGCGCACAAAAATCTTTCCCATCATGCACACGGTCGTCATCCGCCGCGAACTCTACGAGCAGCACCCCTGGATCGCGCAATCGCTCTACAAGGCTTTTGTACAGGCGCAGCGCGAAGTCTACGAGGATCTGCGCGAAACCGCGGCGCTGAAATTCATGCTGCCCTGGCTGATTCGCCACGCCGAGGACACGCGCAGCCTGATGGGCGACGATTTCTGGCCCTACGGCGTCGAGCCTAACCTGCATTGCCTGAACACATTCCTGCGCTACTCCCATGAGCAAGGGCTCGCCAAGCGTTTGCTGACGCCGCAGGAACTGTTCGTGCCGGAATCGCTGGAATCGTTTAAGATCTGAATTCTCAAATTTGAAATGTGAGATTCCGTGTGCCAAAGAAGTACGCGACGGCGCGTGAGCGACGCCGTACGCGGAGAATCATGGCGACAATAGGAGAACTCCTGAATGACTGAAACCGCACAACCCAGCGTGCTGCGCTGGTGGGCGCTGGAGCGCGGGGACATCGACGCCACGGTCGCGCAAGTCGGGTTCAACGTGGCGCAGATGATTATTCCCGCGTTTCTCCTTGCGCCGGTCGGCATCGCCATGGAGTTCAGCGTCGGGCATCTTTTGCCGGGCTTTGCGCTGGGATTTTTCGCGGGCTCGATAGGCCTCACGATGCTGGCTGTGGGGCTTGCCAAGCGCGAGGGCCGCACCAACGTCACCGCCCACGTCTACATCAACAACGTGCCCGGCATCATCGCCTATACGCTCGCCATCATGCTTCCGATCTACCTACAGACGCGCGACCAGGAGCTAGCATGGCGGGTCGGCGCTGCCTCCGTCGTCTGGACGGGGATCATCAAGCTCGTCGCGGCGCCGCTTGCTGGAGTGATTCGCCAATTCATTCCCAAGCCCGCGATGATGACCGTATTCGGCGCGGCCATGTACACGTATCTCGCGCTCGTGCTGCTGCAGCGCATTTTCGATCAGCCGCTCGTCGGAATCGTCGCGCTCGCGATTGTGGCGATCGCGGTTCTCGCCAACGTTCCGATCACCAAATGGAGGATTCCGCCCTTTCTCGTGGCCTGGCTCGTGCCGCTCGCCATTGGCCTCGCCATCGGCTACATCCATCCCTCGTGGACCGGCTTTTCCCCGCAGGCTCCATTCGTGCGGACTCCAGGCATGCTGCAGGCGATGGGGCTCGCGATTCCTTATCTCTCCGTGATCGCGCCAATGGCGATCTACCAGGTTCTGCAGGACATCGCATCGGTCGAGGGGGCAAATTCAGCGGGCGACAATTACGATGCGCGCCTGGTCGTCGCGTGCGACGGCGTGGGAACGTTCCTGTGCGGCGCGGGTGGAAGCATCATTACGCCGGTCGTCGCCGCGTTGCATCCACCCTACAAAATGATGGGCGCGCGCATCGGATTTTGTTTCTGGACCGCCGTGATTTTTTTGGCCGTGTACGTCAGCGGAATTTCGCTGTTCATGGCTCAGCTTTTTCCGTGGGCGATTCTCGCCTCCATGATTGCCTACGTGGCGATCGGTGTGGGCCGTGCGACGCTGCATCGCGTGGAACCGAAGTACTTAAACGCTGTTCTGCTGGGACTGGTGCTGCCGGCCGGAGCGGTCGTGAGTTCTGCAGTTAATTCCGCCCTGCCGGCGCTCAAGCTCTCGGCCGCGAATCCCGCGGTGCAAGCGGCGCTGAATCGCTCGATCTACTGGTCCTCGATCCAGGGCCTCGGCAACGGTTTTCTGTTTCTCGTGCTCGTGGTCTCCGCGCTCATCACCGAAATGATCGACCGGAACTTTGGCCGCGCCGCACTCTGGTGCCTGATCGCTTCCGTTTTTTCCTGGTTTGGATTGATGCATTCCCCGATCCTCCACTGGGGCGCTCAGCCCATGTACGCCGCCGGGTGGCTCGTCGCCGCGATCATCGTCTTCTCCGCGCGCTGGTGGCGCGGCGATCTTCAGGCGTTGTAGCGCCAACCTTCAGGTTGGCACGCGGTGCGTCAGCAAGCGAGTGCGCGCGTGGCCGGAACTTGTCAGCCATGATCCGGAGTGTTACAAGAAGATCATGGACAAAGCGGCCACCGTCCGTTCTCCCGCGGAGTTTCGACGGCACCTTTTCTACGAAACGTCTCACTCTCCCTCCCTTGCAGAACTCGTCGGCTACGAAAAAGCCAAGGAAATCGTCGATTTTTGCTTTATCGCGAATCCCTACTACCCAACCCCCGCAATGATGCGCGATCTCCAGGACAACTTTCCCAACCTGATTAAATCCTACCCGTCGAGCAATCCGGCCAGCAGTCAAAAACATCTTGCGGACGTGCTGCACGTCAACCCGGCACACCTGATCATCGGAAACGGCGCCACCGAACTCATTGTTCTGATCAATACCACGCTGATCGACCGAATTGCCGTGCCCGTCCCCACCTTTGGCGAGTACATCGAAAAGCTCAAGGACCAGCGCGACGCGGAACTCTACGCGCTGAATCCCGACGAGCGATACGAGCTGCATTTACCGCAATACCTCGAATGGGTCCGCAAACGCGGGCTCAAAGCGCTTCTCGTCATCAATCCAGGCAATCCCACCGGACAGCTTTTCTCTCTCGACGAAATGATCGATTTTCTGGATCAAGCGCGGGACATGGAGCTGGTGATCGTCGATGAATCATTCATCGACTTCGCGGGTGATCCCATTCCCAGCCTGCTGCAGGTGGCAGGACGCTTTTCCAACCTGCTCCTCGTCCGCAGCATGAGCAAGCACTGCGGCGTTCCCGGCCTGCGCCTGGGCTACTGCTACAGCGAAAACCTTTACATCCTGAATCACATGCGCCAGTTTATTCCCACATGGAACGTGAATACGTTGGCGCAATATTTCCTCTCGCTTCTCCCCTCCACCGACGCCGACTATCACGAGGGACGCAAGCGCCTGATCGGCGACGTGCGCTGGCTGTACGATTCTCTAGAAGCGATTCGCGGCATCGACGTGTATCCGACGGGCGCGAATTTTGTCCTCTTCAAAATCAATGGCGGCATGACGGCGGCGGAATTGCAAGCGCTGCTGCTCCGCGACCATAGGCTTTACGTGCGTGACTGCTCGAACAAAATCGGAATTGACACGCGGCACGTTCGCGTTGCGTCGCAGGGCCGGGAGAAGGACGCCAAGCTGGTCCTCGCCCTCCAGACGATCCTCCCATGAAGCGCCCCCAGGTTCTCGTCGTCACACGCAGAACCACTCGAAAAAACATGTGGATTGACTATGTGGCCGAGGCGCACTTGAAGCTGCTGGTCCGCCTCGGCACGCTGCCGATCATGATTCCCGTGGTCGAGGGCGCGCCCGACTGCCTTCCCGATTACATATCGAACATGCGCGGCCTGCTGCTCGTGGAAGGCGAGGACATTGAACCGAAGCATTTTCCGGCGACGCCGGAAAATTTCGAGCATCTCGAAAAAACTCACCCGCTGAAGGATGAAATTGAGCTCCGTCTGATTCGCCACGCGTTGAAGAATGATCTCCCGTTTCTCGGCATCTGCCGCGGATCGCAATTGCTCAACGTGGCCTGCGGCGGCACGCTCCATGGCGACGTTCAAAAAGAAAAGAAATCCCGCCTGAAGCACATCGACTACGATCACTACCACACCTACCGGCATCCGATTTCAATCCGCGCGGGAACACCGTTGCAGAAATGGTACGGAAGAAAAACGCTGCGCGTGAACAGCTACCACCATCAGGGGATTCGCGATCTTGCGTCGCGATTTAAGCCGATGGCCCACGCAAAGGATGGATTGATCGAAGCCTACTTCGACCCTGAAATGGATTTTCTGGTGGGCCTGCAATTCCACCCCGAGCGCCTGCAGGAAGAGCCGGAAGGAAACTCGCGCATTTGGCAGGCGTTCGGCGCCGCGATCCACCGCGCTCACACCAAGAAAGAGTCGCCGGCGAGTGAATTAGTTCAATCCGCCGCGCGCGGCGCCGCTCCCGCGAGATAGAAATATCCCACCTTGTTGTTCGCCGGCGTGCCGAACCACGTGCGTCCCTGCGCGTCGAGATAAAACTCCCGCATCGTGTTTTCGGCCTGCGGGAACGGATATTCGGTCACGTGTCCCGTCTTCGGGTCGAGGTTTCCGATGACGTCGAGACGTTCGGACGAATACCACAGCGTGTGATTCGCGCCGATCGCCAGCGCGTAGGGAGTCGCTTCGGGACCGGGCAGAGCAAATTCCTTAAACGTTTCGGTCTTGGGATCAAATTGCCCGATCTTGCCCGCCTGAAATTCCGCGAACCAGATCGTTCCATCCGTATCGATCTGAATGCGGCGAGGACGCGCATCCGGCGTGGGCGGCTGCCACTTCGTCACTTTCAGCGTTTTCCCGTCCACCATGCCGATTTTTCCGTTCGGCACGTATTCCGCAAACCAGCAATTTCCGTCCTTGTCGAGCGCGAGTCCGTAAGCGGAGGGAATTTCCTTGATCTGGGCGAATTCCTTCGTCCTGGGATCGAAGACAGTGAGCGGCCCGCCCGTCGCCCAGATTCTGCCCTGCGCATCGATTCGCAGTGTGTGTTTCGAACCGCCCGCGACAGTCCCTTCCTTGCCCGGAACGTACGAGTCCTGATATTCCGTGATGGTTCCGGTCGCTGGATCCCAGTGACCCAGCTTGTTCGAACCCTGCTCGGTCAACCACACGCTTCCGTCCGCCGCGGGCACCGCGGAGTGAATCGCGGCCGTTCCCTTGTTAGGAACGGGATACTCCTGTACCTCGCCCGTTTTCGGGTCGAGCCGGCCAATTTTGTTGGCGTTGCCGTAGTACGGCATCCAGTAGTTGCCGTTCTTGTCCGGGAACGCGCTCCACGGCATGCGACTCGGGCCGGGAAGTTCGAACTCGACGTAGACAATCTTCATCGCGTCGTCGTCGAACGTGCGCACCAGGTCCTTGTACTTCGGCATTTCGGTGGGGGATTTCGGCAGCACCGACTCTTCGCCGAACAGCGAATTGATGTACGAAGCGACGTCCGCGGCGTTCTGGTCGCTGAAAGGCGCGCCTACTCCGCCCAGGAAAAAGTGCATCGAGTCCGCCATGTAGGCGACGCGGTCCCGCCATCCGTCTTCATCGCGCTGCACCGAAGCCATGCGCGACTGGAAGGCGTGGCAAGCGAAACATTTTCCGACGAGCAGATCCTTCCCCTTCGTATCCGGGAACAACACCTCGCCCTGATACTGGGACAAGTCGCTCCAGCGCACCATTCCCTTTTGAAGAGCAAAATCGTGGGAGGCGCTCTGGTCCGCCGCGAGGCTCACGTCCGAGCGCGGATCGGTGCGATAGCCCACCGCTTTCACAAGCACCTGATACTTTCCCGCGGACAAATTCTCGATGCGGTATCGGCCGTCCTTGTCGGTCAGCACACTGACCAGGACGCGCGTTCCCGTGTTTCGTGCCTGCACGAACGCGCCACGGAACGGAGTTCCGTCGGGATTCTTCACCGAACCGGTCACACTTGCGGCTTGGGCGAACGAAGCAAACAGCGGAAACGCGATCACCAGACTCAGGCGCTTGAATGCGGATTTCATGGTTCCTCCTGGCAGTGCACAGCGAAGGGATTTGGCTGGATTGTACCGCAATTCGCACGAATCGCAGCGAATCGTGGCGCCGGCGTCTCGCTCGTCCCGATGAAAGAGGGGCCGGCGGTCTGGTCGTGGTCAGGCAGGAGAACCGCCGGCAAAATGCCGGCGCCACAACAACTCTAATCCACCAGAATCGGCATGCAGAGAACGGGCTGCACGTGGAAGTCGAGGCGGTTGATTTCCTGCAGCGCGCAGCCCAGCATCGCGCTGGGGCAGGTTTCGAGGGTGATGATGAACGGAAGCGCCGAGTGCGGAAATCCCGGCCGCTGCAACACGGCGTCAATGCCGATCCCGTACCGCGAAAGTACAGTCGCAACCGCGGCGATAATCCCGGGACGATCTTTCACGACAAAGCGCAGATAGTACGGCGCGGTGAATTCGCCGCTGACATTCTTGGGCGTTTCCACTTCGTGCAGGCTGCTTGAAGGCGCCGCGCCGCTGCGCGCGATCGAATACAAGTCGGAGATCACAGCGACCGCCGTGGGGTCGCCGCCGGCTCCAAATCCGGAGAACACCATTTGCCCGGCGTACTGCCCCGTGGCCATCACCAGATTCTTGCTGCCCTCGACGTGCGCCACGAGCGAGCCGGCCGGAACGAGAGCGGGCCGAACAAACGCGCGCACGGCGAGCCCATCTTCCGTTTCCTTCTTGGCGAGAGAAATCTGCCGGATCGCGCAGTTCAATTCGCGCGCGTAGGCGAAGTCCACCGCCTCAACGGCGGAAATCGGCCAGCACGGAATCTGGTCGCTCTGAACGCGCACGCGCAGACCTGCCTGCGCCAGAATCACGAGCTTAGCGCGCGCGTCGTAACCCTCGACGTCATTCGTCGGATCGGCCTCGGCGTAACCGAGTTCCTGCGCTTCCTTCAGCGCCGATTCAAAGGTTGCGCCGGTCGCTTCCATTTTCGTCAGGACGTAATTGCACGTGCCGTTCAGGACGCCCGCGATCTTGAACAGGCGGTCGCCGGCAAGGCCTTCCTGAATCCCCATGATCGCCGGGATGCCGCCTGCGACCGACGCGCCGAATTCGAGGCGCCGCCCGGATTCGCGCGCGAGGTCGAGCAGTTCCGGGCCGCTCTCCGCGACCAGCTGCTTGTTGGCCGTGACCACCGACTTTCCCGCGCGCAGGGCCTTGCGGACCCAATCGCCCGCGGGCTTCACGCCTCCCGCAAGCTCGACGAAAATATCGATGTCCGACGACAGCACTTCGTTGATGCTTTCCGTCCAGCGCACGCTCGCGGGAGCCCAGTCCACTTTTTTTCGCGCGACGCCGCGATTGAAGATGTGCGTCAGCTCGAAGGCGCCGCTTGCCTGCTCGCAGAGCAATTTCGCGACCGATCGTCCCACCGTGCCGAAACCAGCAATCGCAATTTTCAACTTTCGCGCGGAAGCCGCCGCCTTTTTCGGAGCAGCGGGCTTCGTTCGTGCCTTTGATTTTGCGCGCTTTGCGTTAGACGCCAATGCCTCACCTCGCCGGAAACGGCCATCCAGGTAGACCAGCATGTGCAGAGCGCAAGGATTATAAGGTATTTTCCAGCGGGACAGGCCTTTTACACGCAATCGTGAGAGCGGCCCGCGTCGTTTCTTGCGATCTCAGGTGATCAAGTGAGCGCGACACCGTTCCGTCCGGAACAAAAAAAAGCGGCGGCAGCGTTCCGCTGCCGCCGGTCGGTGATTTTCCTCCTGTTTCGTCTAGTATTGTGCGCTTGGGGCGCTGCCCGCGGGGATCATCGGCGCGGGATCTGCGATCACCGTCACGACGTCCACGGTCTGTTCGGAAAGGGCTCGACCCTCGGACCCCGAGTAAACGAACTCGTGGCCAATTGTGTCTCCGGGATAGAACCATTTCAGAAGCACTTCGGGTTGGCCCGCCGGTCGTTCGGCGAAAGTTAGTTGCGTGTTCTCGCTGGGTTGCAGTTGTTGGGTTGAGTTTGCGAGCGTGGTACTGATGGGATTCCAATTGGCGTCAAATACCCGCACGATGTTGCGGTTCGCTGAGGAATCCGCGATGGCGAACCAATACGTGCCTGGCGGCAACACGATGTTGTCAGGTATCTGAATCGACTGGGAGAAGGTGAGCTGGGTCGCTTGATCCCTTTGGCTTCCCCAGGTCACCGGGGCAAGGAGCCCCAGCAAAAGGGCAAGTCCGAAAAAGATGGTGACTGTCTTCTGAGTTTTCATTTTCACCTCCTCGAAACGGCTTTCGCCGCATCTTAAGCCTTCAGACAATGGGATGATGGTCTGGGGGCGGGAGGTTGGGTGGAAGCGGCGAAAATATTCTTTGGTTGCTACAGTTTCTCCTGTAGCGTCGGGATACTGCCCCCCATCCATAATTGTGGATGCGTCGCATTCGAGAGACGCGCAGGCGCGAGGTATCATCAGGAGTGATGCAATGCGCCGGGAGGAGCCCCGCGGAATCGAATCAGCCATGGCCCAAATTGACGAACGCCTACCCGAAAACATCCAAGGCGACTTCTTCGTCGATGCCACTTGCATCGACTGCGACGCGTGCCGCCAGATCGCGCCCGCGGTCTTCCGCGATCACGGCGGGCAGTCCAGCGTCTACCATCAGCCGCAAAATCCCGGCGAACTGCATCGCGCGCTGATGGCGCTCGTCGCCTGCCCAACCGCTTCCATCGGCACCGAGTCCCACCGCAGCGCACACGCGGGGGTGACCGCCTTCCCTGTACACGTCGTCGATGACGTCTACTATTGCGGGTTTAATTCGGAGGCGAGCTTCGGCGCGTGGTCTTACTTGATCGTGCGGCCCAAAAAGCTGGGCGGAAACGTGCTCGTCGATTCGCCGCGCTTCAACAATCCTCTCGTCAAGCGCATCGAGGAAATGGGTGGCGTAAATCTGATGCTGCTATCGCATCGGGATGACATTGCCGATCACGCCAAATTCGCAGCGCACTTCCATTGCCCGCGCGTGATGCACGAAGCGGACGGCGCGACGGACCGCGGTATCGAGCGAGTCATTTCCGGCGTAGCGCCTCTGCGGATCGACGAGGATCTGGAGCTCATTCCCACACCCGGGCACACTCGCGGCCACCAGGTATTTCTCTATCGCAACAAAGTGTTGTTCACGGGAGATCATCTTGCGTGGTCGCCCGAACGGGGAACGCTCACGGCATTTCGAGATGTCTGTTGGTCTTCCTGGACGGATCAAACCCGTTCGATGGAGAAACTGCTCGACTATCGATTTGAATGGGTGCTACCGGGACACGGCCGAATCGGCCACGGTTCAGCCGAGGAAATGCACAGACATTTGCAATCGTGTGTTGAACGAATGAAGAAGCAGTAGGTCATAGACTGTTACACGCGCTCGAGCAGCATCGCGATTCCCTGCCCCACGCCGATGCACATGGACGCCAGCGCGTAGCGCCCCTTAACGCGCTGAAGCTGCCGCGCGGCCGTCAAAACGAGCCGCGCCCCGCTCATCCCCAGCGGATGCCCGAGCGCGATCGCGCCGCCGTTCGGATTCACTTTTTCGCTATTGTCGGGCAGTCCTAATTCGCGGGTGACAGCGAGCGCCTGCGCGGCAAACGCCTCGTTCAATTCGAACACGGCGACGTCGTCCATCGTGATCTTCCATCGCGAGAGCAGCTTTCGAACCGCGGGGACCGGCCCGACTCCCATGTAGTCCGGCTCGACGCCGGCGGTCGCCGCACCTACGACTCGAGCGACGGGCTTCAACCCAAATCGCACTGCGGCTTCCTCGGAAGCCACGAACACCGCGCACGCCCCGTCGTTGATTCCCGAGGCGTTTCCCGCCGTCACCGTGCCGCCATCACGGAACGGAGCGGGCAATTTTGAAAGCGCCTCGATGGTCGTGTCCGGGCGAAGGTGCTCGTCTTCGGAAAACGTCTTCGTTGTTCTCTTCGGGCCCGGGATTTGTACCGGAACAATTTCCTCGGCGAAAATTCCGGCGCGCTGCGCCGCAGCCGCTTTCTGCTGCGAGCGAAGCGCGAAGCAATCCTGCGCCGCGCGGTCCACTTTGTATTTTTCCGCGACGTTCTCCGCCGTCTCCGGCATGGACGCGTTGCCGTAAAGGTCCAGCATGCGCGTATTCGGAAAACGCCAGCCGATTGTCGTGTCGTAAATTTCAGCACCGCGGGAGAACGCGGTCTCAGCCTTGGGCATGACGAAGGGCGCGCGGCTCATGCTTTCGACTCCGCCGGAGATTGCCAGCGAAATCTCGTTCGCCGAAATCGCGCGCGCGGCGACCGCGACTGCTTCCATCCCGGAACCGCAGAGACGGTTCACGGTCATCGCGGGAACGGAATAGGGGATGCCGGAGAGGAGCAGCGCCATGCGCGCCACGTTGCGGTTGTCTTCACCAGCCTGGTTGGCGCAGCCGAAAATGACTTCGTCGACCGATTCCCAATCGCTCTTCGAAAATCGGTCGCGCAGGGCTTTCAGCGGGAGGGCGGCAAGATCATCCGTACGCACCTGGGCGAGGGAGCCGCCGTAGCGGCCGATGGGCGTACGAATCCCTTCGCATACAAATGCGGAAGCCATTTCTCACAAGTATATACGATTACTTGGTTTGAGCCGTGCTCGTCTGCGAGCCGCCGGCTGCGGGCGCCGCCGAGGCAGCAGGTTGCGTGGGCTCCTGAATTCCGACCAGTTCGATTTCGAAAATCAGTGTCGAGTTGGGGGCGATTACCTGTCCCGCGCCGCGCTCGCCATAGGCCAGAGCAGACGGAATGAACACTTGCCACTTCGACCCCACCGGCATGAGTTGCAACGCTTCCTTGAACCCGGGGATGACGCCCTTCACCGGAAAAGGCACGGGCTTCCCGGCCTTCTCTGAGCCGTCAAACTCGGTCCCATCCATGAAGGTCCCCTTGTAGTTGCAGAGAACCGTGTCGCTCTCCGCCGGCTTTTTCCCCGTGCCAGCTGTCACGACCTTGTATTGAAGTCCGTCAGGCAGGGAAATGACGCCTGTCTTTTTTGCATTCTCCGCGAGGAACGCTTCACCCTTGGCCTTGTTTTCCGCCGCGGCAGCTTGCTGCGCAGCCTGCTGCTTTTGCTTGACGTCGTTCTGCAACTTGGTCATTACCACGCGCAGGTCGTCGTCGCTCATCAAAGACGGTTTGTCCGAGAGCGCGTCCCTAAGACCCTTCATCAAAAGGTCAGCATCGACGTCGATTCCCTGGGTCTTCACGCCCTTGCCCATTTCCATGCCGATGGCGTAGCTGGTCTTGTCTTTCTCGGTCTTGAGTTCCGAGTCCCCCGCGGCGGATTTGGCCGCGGGCGCCTTCGCTGCGGGGGCTTGCGCGCCGGATGCCGGCGCCTTCGCCGGCGTTTGCTGTGCGTACGCGCTGCAGGCCAACAGCCCGAGCGCCAATATGGTCATACTGATCCGCTTCATCCATCCTCCTAAAAATAAACCGAGAGCGTTGCTTTGGCGCTCAAGTACTACCATAGACGGTACCCGATATCCTTGCGGTGGGGCAACTTTTCAGAAAAGGCTTGCCGCAGAAGTCACGGGCGGGTGAAATTTGGCGATCATTGATGATCTGCGTATCGCGCGACCGGCAAGAAGGTTCTAACGGCCGCGTTCGATGAAACACGCAATTCTATTTTATGATATCATGATATCCAATCGGGAGGAGTCGAAGGTGGCTCAACTGGTCGTGCGCGATCTGGAAGACGAAGTGAAGACGCGCCTGCGGCGCCGCGCCGCTCGCCGCGGCCGCAGCATGGAAGAAGAGGTGCGCGACATCTTGCGGGACGCCGTCAAGGAGGAGGAATCTTCCGCCGGCGGACTGGGCACCGGTATATCGTCGCGATTTCGCCGCGCCGGGCTGAAAGTGGATCTACCTGAGTTGCGCGGCCACAAGATCAAGCCGCCCTCATTCGACCGATGATCGTCCTGGACACCAACGTCCTCTCCGCGCTGATGCGCGAGGAGCCCGACGAGCACGTGGTGGCGTGGCTTGACAGGCAGCCCCGTTCTTCTGTCTGGACGACTTCCATCACCGTCCTGGAGGTTCAATTTGGACTCGGAATCTTGCCGCCGGGTCGGCGGCGCTCCCTACTCGTCAGGGCCTTCGAGGCGGTGCTGACGCAGGAACTCGGAAGGAGGGTCGCGCCATTCGACCAACCCTCCGCTGAGCAAGCTGCTCAGTTGATGGCATCGCGGCACAAGAAGGGGACGCCGGTAGAATTGCGCGACACGATGATTGCGGGGATTGTTCTCGTCCGCCACGCAACTCTCGCGACTCGCAACACTCCCCACTTCAGCGACCTGGAAGTTCCGGTCATCAATCCGTGGGCGGCCTGAAGTTGGAGTTACAGCTGCCCGCAAGAACGACCAAGATTCCCCCACCTTAATCCGCCGATGTTCATAATTGCGGCCTTTGTGTACATTCGTGATACAATAAATCCGGGAGAGAATTTCGATGCCTGTCCCAAAACCGCGCTTGCGGCACAAGCATTTTCGCCTCGACTCGAGCAAGATCGCGCGGGCGCAGAAACTCCTGCGGGCGGACACCGAGACGGAGACCATCGAGATGGCCCTCGATCTCGTCTTGTCCGAACACCGGCGAAACCAACTGGCCTGGGAAGGCACGCAGCGCTTTCTCGAGAGCGGCGTCGAGATCGCGGACGTCTACGGCAAACTGAAAGTCTAGCGTGCGCCCCCTTTTGTTCGACTCCTCCATCTACATCCTCGCTCTGCGCGGCGGCGCCGAGACCTTGGCCGCGCTACGAAGGCTGGCTGCGGGGGCGCCGTTGTGGCTTAGCGCGGTCGTGCTTGAGGAGCTATACGCCGGCGCTATCGCCGCAAACCGCAGGGCGGTCGAGCGCCTAGAGCGCGATTTCACTCGAGCCCGCCGGATACTGGTTCCAAACGCTGGGGATTGGGCCAAAACGGGAAGGATTCTCTCTCGCTTGGCCGGCGAATATGGCTATGAAAAAATCGGGCAGGGACGGCTGACCAACGACGCGTTGATTGCGGTGAGCGCGGGCAGGGTCGGGGTCGCCGTAATGACTGCCAAGAGGCGCGATTTTTCGCGGATCGAAGAGTTTTGCTCGTTCCGTTGGTCAGCGATGAATTTGTGATTTTGCTTCCGTCTCTTCATCCCTTCGGAGCGCGCTTCTCGTACAATCCGCGGTTTTATGGCAAAGTAGAACCTCCTGATGGCTGAAACCGGGAACTCCTCAAACGCGGGGCGCGTTGCCTTCACGTATCCTGACTTTTCCCTCTATCAACTGGCTCGCTTTCTTGTCGTGGCCGGGCTGGAGATGCAGTCGGTCGCGGTGGGCTGGCAAATCTATGAAATCACGAAGCGGCCGCTCGACCTGGGCCTCGTGGGCCTGGCGCAGTTCTCGCCGGGCATCTTGCTTTTTCTTGCCTCGGGGCATGCCGCCGATACGATCAATCGCCGCAAATTGCTGATGGGGTGCTACGCGGGATTCGCCGTGTGTTCTTCCCTGCTGCTCCTGATCGCCTTGAGCGGGATGCGCGCCGTTTATCCGCTCTATGTTGTGGTGGTTCTGCTTGGCGTGGTACGCGCGTTTAACAATCCAGCGAGCCGCTCCCTACTGCCGCAGATCATCCCGGAAGAACATTTGCAGAACGCCATCGCCTGGAACAGCTCCGTGAACCAGGGCGGCACGATTCTGGGACCGTCGCTCGGAGGCTTCATCTATGCGGTGGCTCGCGGCCCGGCGGCTGTCTATGCGAGTGCGATGCTGGCCGCGCTCGGCGCCTCGTTCCTGATGTCCCAGGTCAACCTGCGTGCGAGGGCCCGGCCAAGAGAGCCCGTCAGTCTGAAGTCCATCCTCGCGGGGCTTCGTTACATTCGCGACAAGAAAATCATCCTCGGCTCCATCTCGCTCGACCTCTTCGCCGTGCTTCTTGGCGGCGCTGTGGCGCTGCTGCCGGTCTTCGCGAGCGAAGTGCTTCGGACCGGCCCCTGGGGGCTGGGGCTTTTGCGCGCTTCGCCAGCGATCGGCGCGGGCAGCATGGCGCTGCTCCTCGCGCATCGGCCATTCCGCAGCCGAGCAGGCGTGACGATGCTTTGGTGCGTAGGCGGTTTCGGCGCGTTCACGGTGCTGTTTGGCATCTCGCGCAGCCTCGTCTTGTCCATGGTGGCGCTGATACTGGTCGGGTCGATGGATATGGTCAGCGTGGTCGTCCGTTCGACGCTGGTACAGCTCGCAACTCCGGATGAGATGCGCGGCCGGGTGAGCGCTGTCGAGATGATCTTCATCGGCGCTTCGAATGAGATCGGCCAGTTCGAATCGGGCCTTACGGCGCAATGGTTCGGCGCGGTTCCCGCGGTCATCATGGGAGGAGTCGGAACGCTGCTGATCACGGCGCTGTGGGCGTGGAATTTCCCCGAGCTGAGGCGCGTTGAGCAGCTCGGTTCCCTCAGAACGTAGGACAATTTTCAAAAGCGCCGGCTTAGTTGTAGCGCCCGCCTTTCAGGCGGGCACTGTCAATGTCACCGCGGATGCTCGCCTGAAGGCGAGCGCTACAACGCCTGGACGAATTGTCAGGATGCGCGGAAGCTTATGCGCCTTTGGTCTTCTCCAACTCTTCGGTGAGGGCGGGGATAAGTTCGAAGATGTCGCCGACGATGCCGTAGTCCGCGACTTCGAAGATCGGCGCGTTTTGGTCCTTGTTGATCGCGACGATTGTGCGAGAGCCTTTCATTCCCACAACGTGCTGGATGGCGCCGCTGATCCCTAGAGCGAGATAAAGCTTGGGCGCAACGGTCTGGCCGGAACTGCCGATCTGGCGGTCCATGGGCAACCAGCCTTCGTCGCAGATGGGGCGAGAGGCGGCCAGTTCGCCGCCCAAGAGCTTGGCCAGCCTTTCCGCGAGCGGAATATTTTCGGGCGCCTTGATGCCTCGCCCGACGGCGACGAGGATTGGCGCCTGGGTCAGGTCGACGGCTTGCTTGGCTTCGCGGAAAAGCTCCAGCGGCTTCGTTCGAATCTGTTCGGGCTTTAGCTCCACGTCGGCCGGCGTGACCGGCGCTTTCGACGAGCCTTGCACAACCAGGTCCGCGCGAAACGCGCCGGCCTGGAACGTGGCGAACCACGGCGCCGCGCCTTCAAAGACCACGTCCGCGGCGGTTTTCCCCTGAAACATCTGGCGGACAAAAACGAGCTTGCCATTTTCGTTGCGGTAGCCGACGCAATCGCCAATCATGCCTTTGCCGAGCGACGCGGCGAGCTTCGGGGCGAAGTCGCGGACTTGATACGTGTGCGGCAGAAGCACGAGATCCGGCTTGGCCTGCGCGATTACCTGCTTCAGCGCGATCGTGTAGCCATCCGGCGTGTACGACGCGAGCAGGTCGTGCTCAACGAGGACCACTTCATCCAGCTTGCTGGCTGCGAGTTCGCCGGCGAGCGCCGCCACACCCTTTCCGATGACAACGGCGGCGAGGCGGCTCTTTGTTTCCGCGGCGATTTGCTGCGCCGCGGCGAGCGTCTCAAAGCTGGTCTTGTTCCACTGCGCGTCGCGCTGTTCGGTGATCAGGAGAATGTTCATAATGTGCAACCACTGCCTGGAACCTGTCACGACCACAATCTTCGTGCGTCGTCGCCAACGTTGTAGCCCGCCTCTTTAGAGGCGGGGTTCGTGCCGACCCATTCCGGCCGGATCCCCGCGTCTAAAGACGTGGGCTACAACCGCTACAACACTCGCGCTTCGTGCTTCAATTTTTCCAGCAGCTTCGCGGCGGCTTCCTTGGGCGTGCCGGTCAGGAATTCGGTCTTCTTGGTTTTCGACGGCACGTAGATCCGCTCGATGTGCTGCGTGGGTTCGTGCGCGACGCCGAGAGATTCGCGCGTGATTGTCGCGATCTCTTTTTTCTTTGCGGCCATGATGCCCTTGAGAGTGGCGTAGCGCACCTTGTTGATGCCGGATTGAATCGTCAGCATGGCCGGAAGCGGCAGCTCGACCCACTGGAACCATCCCGCCTCAAGCTCGCGCTTCACGCGCAGGCCGGCGTCCTTCGCTTCAATCTGCATGATGATCGTGGCGTGTGGCAGGCCGAGAAGTTCCGCTAGGAGCACGCCGGTCTGGCCGAATCCCTGGTCTTCGCTCTGCAAACCCGTGAGCACGAGGTCTGGTTTTTCACGCTCAATGGCCGCCGCGAGCGATTTGGCCGCGCCGAGTGGATCGAGCTTGTGCGCGGCATCATCGGCGATGTGCACGCCGCGGTCGGCGCCCTTCGCGAGGGCTTCCTTGATGGTCTGCTTCACGCGCTCCGGGCCCATGGACAACGCGATCACTTCTCCAGTGTGCTTTTCCTTCAGACGCAGGGCTTCCTCGAGCGCGTAGCTGTCCGGCTCGTTCATTTCGAATCCGATGTCGGTTTCACGAATCCAGCCGGCGTCGGTAATCGCCAGCGGCGCATCCTTGGCGGGCACTTGCTTGACGCAAACGACGATCTTCATTCTTGCCTCACGGCCACGTCACCTATTAGGGGAACCACGCTTTGTCATTCTGAGCGAAGCGAAGAATCTCTCTCGCTTTGCGCCCCGAACAGAGAGATTCTTCGCTTCGCTCGGAATGACAAAAAGAGAGGCCCAAAAAACACGAAGACTATGCCCCGCGCGAGGCTCAGCGGCCGGCCCAGCGCTTGAACAGCAGCGCGGCGTTGGTTCCGCCAAAGCCGAAGGAATTTGAGAGCGCGTGCTCGATGGCGGCCTTGCGCATGTGATTCGGGATGTAGTCGAGATCGCATTCCGGATCGCGCGTTTCTTGGTTGATCGTCGGCGGCAACGACTGATCCCGAAGTGCCAGCACGCTGATGCCGGCTTCGAGTCCACCCGCGCCGCCGAGGAGATGCCCCGTCATGGACTTGGTCGAACTGACCGCGAGTTTCCGGGCGTGATCGCCGAAAACTCGCTTCATCGCTTTCGTCTCAATGGCGTCCCCGAGGGGCGTGGACGTTCCGTGGGCGTTGACGTAGTCAATCTGGTGCGGCTCCAGCCTCGCGTCGCGGATGGCCGCGCGCATCACGCGGTACGCGCCATCGCCGTTCCCTTCGGGAGCGGTGATGTGGTATGCGTCGCCGGACATTCCGTATCCGACCAGTTCGGCCACAATGCAAGCGCCGCGCCGTTCCGCGTATTCCAGCGACTCGAGAATCAGAATCCCCGCGCCTTCGCCGATCACAAAGCCTTCGCGTTCCGCGTCAAAAGGGCGGCTGGCACGCTCCGGCGCGTCGTTCCGCGTCGAGAGCGCTTTCATCGCGGCGAAGCCGCCGACACCCATCGGTGTGATGGCCGCTTCGGCGCCGCCGCAAATCATCACTTCGGCATCGCCGTGCTGGATCAATCGCAAGGAATCTCCGACCGCGTGTGCCGACGCAGAGCAGGCCGTGGCCGTCGCCGAATTCGGTCCCTTGGCTCCATAGCGGATGGAAATATGCCCCGAGGCGAGATTGATGATCGCCGCGGGAATGAAAAACGGGGAGATGCGGCCGGGACCGCCGTGCAGCAGCTTCGAGTGTTCGCGCTCGATGACGTCGAATCCGCCAATGCCGCTGGCGACGTACACGCCGACCGCCTCCGCAATCTCCGGCGTGATTTTCAACTCCGACATGCGCATGGCGAAATCGGTAGCCGCCAGCGCGAGCTGGATGAAGCGAGCGATTTTCTTGAGTTCTTTTTTCTCGGCCCAGTGCAAGGGATCGAAATCGCGAACTTCACCGGCAATGGTGCAATCGAATGCGGTGGTATCAAACTGCGTGATGGTGCGGATGCCGCTCTGCCCGGCGAGGAGATTTTTCCAGACTTCGTCGGTCCCGATTCCCAGATCGCAGACCAACCCGACACCCGTTACCACCACCCTGCGGCTCAATGGATCAACTCTCTCCTGGAGATTTTGTAGCGGCGCCGAACTACTTCTTGCCGTGCTTCGTGATGTAATCGACAGCGTCTTTCACGGTGGCGATTTTTTCAGCGTCTTCGTCGGGAATCTCAATCCCAAAGGCCTCTTCGAAGGCCATCACCAATTCGACCGTGTCCAGGGAATCCGCGCCCAGATCGTCCACAAAGGAAGCGGTGGCGGTCACTTCGCCTTCGTCCACACCAAGCTGTTCCACAATGATCTGCTTCACTCGTTCATCGACACTGGCCATTCTGTTTTGCCTCCGATAAGCGCTAAGCGCGTTTTCGTGCGGCTCGTCCTTTCATATTTTCATCTCAATATACTGAGTGCTGAAATTGAGGCACCCGACATTCTATGTACGGCTTCGCCCGAGGTCAACTTAACTCTGGACGCCTGTGCAATTCGGGTTGCGAACAACCCCAGGTCCACTAACCCATACGCAAGCCGCCGTTCACATCGATCACTGCGCCCGTGATGTAACCTGCTTCCTCGCTCGCCAGAAATACGACTGCTGCGGCGACTTCCGCGTCGCAACCCATGCGGCCGAGCGGGATTCGCGCCAGGAACGCATCCTTGGCCTCCTGCGGCAGAGGATCGGTCATCGGCGAAACGATGAAGCCCGGCGCGACGGCATTGACGGTGATATTGCGGGAAGCGATTTCCAGCGCGAGCGCGCGCGTCAGGCCGATCAGGCCGGCTTTGGCGGCAACGTAGTTTACCTGGCCCGCGTTGCCCGTTTCGGCCACGACCGAGGTCACGTTGATGATGCGGCCGTATCGGGCGCGCATCATCACGGAGAGAGCCTGCTGCGCGCAGAGATGCGCGCCGGTGAGATTCGTGCGCAGCACGGCGTCCCAGTCATCCGTCTTCATCCGCACCGCAAGGCCGTCGCGCGTGATCGCCGCGTTGTTCACGAGGATGTCGAGCTTGCCGAACTTGTCGATGGCCTCGCGGAAGCCCGCTTTCACCTGCCCCGCGTCGGCTACATCCATCGCGACCGCGATCGCTTCGCCGCCGGTGGCGGAAATTTCGGTGACGACTCGCGCCAATTTCTCGGCGTTGCGCGCCGCAACGGCCACTCGCGCGCCGGCCTGCGCCAGGGCGAGCGCCGTGGCGCGCCCGATTCCTTGCGACGCGCCGGTCACGAGTGCAACTCGATCCTTTAGGCTGAACATGGGATTTGGTAGGACAGGCTTCTAGCCTGTCGCTTTCGTGCTGAGCTGAGTTATGGAAACCCTGACAGGCTCAAGCCTGTCCTCTTAGGCCTCGGCGGATTCCGTTTGCGCTTGCGTGAGTTTTTCCAGTGTGGAGCGCAGGGATTTTTCGTCCTCCACGTTGAAGACGTGAATCGACCGGTCAATCTGCCGCAAAAGCCCGGTGAGAACCCGCCCGGGCCCGACCTCGACAAACGTGTTGACTCCCTGATCGATCAGCTCGCGCACGGACTCTTCCCAGCGCACCGGCAGCGTCACCTGGCGAATCAGTCCTTCCCGCGCTTCGTCCCCGTCCGTCGTGATCTCCGCGTCGGCGTTGTTCACGAGCGGAACTTTGAGCGAGTGAAACTCGCTGGCCTTGAGATCGGTTTCGAGGCGCACGGCGGCCGGCTGCATCAGGGCGCTGTGAAACGGCGCGGATACCGGCAACATCACGGCGCGCTTGGCCCCCCCCGCCGAGGCCAACTCGACGGCGCGCTTCACCGCCTCGGCGTGGCCGGAAATTACAGTTTGCTCGGGAGAATTGAGATTCGCGGGAGCGACAATCTGCCCGTCAGCCGCCTGCCGGCAAATGCCGGCCACCTGAGCCGGCGCCAACCCCAAAATCGCCGCCATCGCGCCGACTCCTTCAGGCACTGCCGATTGCATGTACTCACCGCGCCGGCGCACCAGCCGCACTGCGTCAGCGAAGTCCAGGCCGCCGGCCGCCACAATCGCCGAAAATTCGCCCAGGCTGTGCCCGGCCACGAACGCCGGCTTTATGCCGTTCTCTTCGAGGACCCGATAAGTCGCGATGGAGCAGGTCAGGATCGCCGGCTGCGTGTTTGCAGTCAGCTTCAGCGCCTCTTCGCTGCCGTTGAAGCACAAATCGGACACGGAAAAGCCAAGGGCCTTGTCCGCCTCATCAAACACACTTCTGGCGGCCGGGTGGTTACCGGCTAGTTCCCTGCCCATACCCGGGTACTGAGAGGCCTGTCCCGGGAACAAAAACGCTAATTTTCCCATTGAATGTGTCGCCGTCTTGCCCGCTTATGCTTCCACAGGGACGGGAATCGTGGCAAGCTCCTGTTCGATTCGTTCGTTGACCCCGCCCCGCACGAGTTCCGTGGCCACGCGGACTGCATTCTTGATGGCCAGCGGATTCGAGCTCCCATGCCCGATGACGGTCACCCCTTTTACCCCTAACAAAGGAGCGCCGCCATACTCCGAATAGTCGATCTTCTTCCGAAACTCCTTATACGCCTTGCGCGAGAGCACGTATCCGACTTTCGAACTAATCGTGCTCTGCAGAGACTCTTTCAGCATCGCGCCGATGTGCTGCGCGACGCCTTCGCTGATTTTCAGCGCGATGTTGCCGATAAAGCCGTCGCAAACGATTACGTCCACGGCACCGTTGAAAATATCCCGGCCTTCGACGTTCCCCAGAAAGTTCAAAGAAGAGGCCTTCAACCGGCTGAACGCCTCGCGCGTGAGTTCGTTACCCTTCGTCTCTTCCTCACCGATGGACAGGAGCGCCACACCGGGCCGCCGCGTTCCGAAGATGGCCCGGTAGTAAATCTCCCCCATCACGGCGAACTGAACCAGGTGCGCCGGCTTGGAGTCCACGTTCGCGCCCACATCCAGCAGGACAGCCGTTCCGCCTCGCGAGGTCGGAAACGGCGCCGCGAGCGCCGGACGATCCACCGAAGCGAGGGTACCGAGCCCAAACCGCGCCACGGCCATCACCGCACCGGTGTTCCCCGCGCTGACCAGGGCGTCGGCCTGGCCGCCGCGCACCAGCTTAGTCGCGACGTGCGCCGAGCTGTCCTTCTTCTTCCGGAAGGCGTGCGAGGGCGAGTCGTCCATCGTAATCACTTCGCTCGCCGGAACGATCTCGATGGGCAAGCCGCGATGGGAGTACTTCCCCAGCTCCTTTTTTACCTCTGGAGCGAGGCCGACGAGCAGGATTTTAACGCCCAACTCGCGCGCGGCATGCACTGCACCCTCAACCTCGGGACGTGGCGCATGGTCTCCACCCATCGCATCTACGGCTATGGTGATCATTCAAACTCCGGTAGGGATACCGCGAGATTGCCGAACACGCCGGGGTCAGGTCCCGGTGTCCACCACTTCACGACCCTTATAGTAACCGCAGTGTGGACAAGCCTGGTGAGGCTGCTTCATTTCGTGACAATTGGGGCATTTTGCCAGGGCCGCAGTGGTCAAATGATCGTGGGCCCGCCGCTTGTTCTTCCGCGCATGGGAATGACGTCGTTTCGGATTGGGCATACAAACTCCTTCTCGTGACCCCCAATTGCAGGAGGCATTCTATGGTGTTTCCGCCGGGATTACTATTGCTTTTTGAACCAGTCCTGCTTCAGGCGTGCCAGAGGGGCCACCCGCGAGTCCGCGGCGTGGCTTTCGCAGCGGCATTCCTCGTTATTCAAATTCACTCCGCACTGTGGACAAAGACCGCGGCAATCACTGCGGCAGATGGCCTTCATCGGCAAGGCCAGAAGAACCTGCTCGGCCAGGACATCGGCGAGGAACATCCCCTCGCCCTCGAAGAACGCGATTTCGGTGTCGTCGAGCTTCAGGCGCTCTTCCTCTTCCTTGGTCATGGAAGCGAGCGGCTTATAAAACAGGTCAAACTCGCGGCCGATATCTTCGTGAACCGGCTCCAGACACCGGGCGCACACGAGTTCCAGCCGGGTATGAAGCTCTCCGGTAACCCGGATCTGCCCTTCCACAAGCTCGGCCGTCGCCCGGACTTCGAGAGGCTCGATCTGCCGGAAGTCACCGGTGCGGTAATCCACTGTTCCGGGAGCGTAGCTCTTCCGGATGCGAAGCTTGCGGACCGCCAGCTCTTTGACGTCTAGAAACATGGGTTTTTCGCCGACTGTGCGGGGCTCCTGAATTTCTTCCCCACGAGCCATTATAAGTCCGACCCCAGTGATGTCAAGGAAGGCACTCCGCGACGTGTTTCGGGTGCTGCGAAATAGACAAGCCCTGCGAGATGTTCCCTTTTTGAATTCGTCTGCGCGGATCCCAACAAATAGAGACGAATCAGATGGCAGATCGCGCCTGTCCCGATCCGAGAAGCTCGGCATGTAGGCGGAGAAGGTAGTGGTCCGTCATGCCCGCGATGTAGTCGCACGCGACGCGTTGGCGCGGCCGGTGTTGCGCAAGCTCGGCGTAGCCCTTGGGCATCGCTTCGGGATGCGCCATGTAGAACTCAAAAAGCTCGCCGAGGGCTTCGACGGATCGCTCGCGGTCCCCGACGATCGTGGGGTGGCTGTAGAGACGCGCAGTGAGGAACCGCTTGAGCTCTGCGTTTTTCGTGGTCACTACTGCGCTGAATCCTGCAATGCGGCGAGCCTCGCGCCGGACGTCTTCCACGGATCGCGCGCGGGACGAGGCCGCTTTCGCTCGCGTATTTTCGATCAGATCGGTAGCCAGATAGTCCAACACGCGTTTCGCGGCTTCGTTGAATTTGAGCTTCTCGAGTCCCGCGGGATGCGAGCGATCCACGTCCTCGTAAAAACGGGCGAAGAGCGGCACTTCGGCGCGGATCGTTTCAACTTCAAGCAGTTTTGCTTCGTGGCCGTCATCAAGATCCGCGGTGTTGTAGGCAATCTCATCGACGAAATCGATGAGCTGCGCCTCGAGCGGCGGCCGCAGGTCAAGCAGATATTCCGCAAGGTCCGGGTAGTCCTTTGCGTCGTAGTCGCGCGAGTGCTTGATGATTCCTTCGCGGACTTCAAACGTGAGATTGAGGCCGGGAAAATCCAGATAGCGCTGCTCAAAATCCTCAACAATCCGCAGCGCCTGCAAGTTGTGATCGAATCCGTCCCCGTAGAGGCGCAGCAATTCGTCGAGCTTGCGTTCGCCGGCGTGGCCGAAGGGTGGGTGGCCGATGTCGTGAACGAGTGCCAGGGCTTCGGCCAGATCAGCGTTCAGGTCGAGAGCGCCGGCGACGGTGCGCGCGATTTGCGCGACTTCAAGCGTGTGCGTGAGCCGGTTGCGAAAATGGTCGGAGTAACGAGTGGTGAAGACTTGCGTTTTCGCTTCGAGGCGGCGGAAAGCGCGCGAATGAATGACGCGATCGCGGTCGCGCGCGTAGTCGTTGCGATACGGGTGCCGCGGCTCGGGATGGCGCCTCCCGCGCGATTGCGTCACATCGACCGCGTAAGGGGCGAGCGCCATGGTGGGATTCTACGCCCGGAGGCGCGCCGGTCCAAAGTTTGCGAGGCGCATCGGGACCCGGCTGATCAAACGAAACCCAAATTCACGAAACGGGGCTGCCGGCGGCGCCGCCCATCGGCTGAACGCGCAGGACTTCTTCCGGCCACACCGCCGTATTGCGGGGAGCAAGGCTGACGCGGAAATCCGCGATGTCTTCGTCGAGGATGTTGGAATAGATCGTGAAGAGGCCGACCGCCCCGCCGATCACGACTTGCGTGATCCAGGCGAACACCTGGCCGGCCTGCGGTGAAATCGCCGCGACAGCACCTGTTACAACCCCGAGGGGAACGCCCATGGCCAAGGTCAACGGGATTCGATAGACGACCGAGCGCCACATGAACGTCCACCAGACCCGAAACGTGCGCTTGAAAGTCGGCGGAAGAACGTGCGATGCGTCGCCCGCTCCTTCCGGAGTCAAGATCATGCGGAAACTGCGAAATTTCTTTTGCACGATGAAATGCATAACGAAGATGGCAGTGATGTATTCGATCACGTAGCCGCCGAGGTTCAAGAGCCTGCGTTCCACGGGGAAATGGTTCATCTGGGCGGCGAACATGATCGCTGCGCTGAGGGAAGACGCTATAACAAATGAGATTGCGGTGTTCCGCCAGAAAAATGCCCACCAGATCCGCAGACCGTGATTGAGGGTCGGCTGGATATAGTTGCTCAGCGCGGAAGGCGCCGGGGCGGCCGCGGTGTTTCCCGAAAGACTAGGCTGGGAGGCCATGGGAATTGGCGGGATTCTGCACGATATTTCGAGGAACGTCAACTATATAGTTTCTTATTTCAGGGCAAGGAGGCGGGTGCCGAGCGCCAGCGGATCGAGGAGTAATTACTTGTCGGTTTCCGGCTCGGAGGGATTCGGATCGCCTTGCTGGAGCGTGGCATCGACAACGCCGGTGAAGGCGATGAAGTGATGCTGAAATGCGGAAATTTCCGTGGCGAGGCCGGCGTCGATGCTCAGGATCTGGCGGGCGTAGGTGAGCGACTTCTGCGCGCCGCTTGCGCCGTTCACGGCCGCCGGATTCACAAGACTTTCGTCCAGAAGATCCAGGTTGCGCGCCAACTGATTCAAGTCAATCAGGAGGAACAGGTCGAGCTTGAGGGTTTGCTTCTGCGAGAGCTTTTCGATTTCGCCGCGCGTGTTGTCGAGCGACTGCAGGCACAATTCGTAGCTTCGCGCCAAGTCCTGCTTCTCCTGCGCGTCCGTGCTCAGGGATCGCATATCCATCTTTTTCATTTGTAGTTGAGCGCGCAGCAGGCCGGAATCGAGGCGCTGCAGGAACGTGGCAAATTCCGTGTCGTTCATCAGGCGCAAGACCGGCGGGGGCTGGCTGGCGGCGAATTGCGAAGCGGGAATTTGAGTGTTGTGGGCAAACGCGGGAATGGCGATCAGCTGTGCGACCACGGCCAGGATCGATTTGCGAATCATGCGCCCGCCTTCTCCGCGGAGGTGAATGCCCCACGGGTTTGCCCAGGTTAACCCCGTAACCATCTTCAAGGGGCAATTGGCACGCCAACCCGGACTCGACCACCCCGGCTGCCAGGCTGAGCATCCTAACCAACAGAAAAAGCGCTACTTAGTATAGAAATTCGGTAAATTTGATCCATCTGGAGAGCGGGCGTTTGCGTAGACAGGCTGGGTAGATGCGCCAATAAGTGTTAAGCCGAAGCGCCGCACATTGTCAGGCGCGCTGCCGCCGAAAAACGAACGAAACGAAGTCCGACGGCTGTTCGGCGGCGGCGCGAAATAATTTCGTCGCGGGTGTATAGTACGATTTCAGCTGAATACAAAAGGGAAGGTTTCTATCATTCACTTAAACGAAATCCATGGTGTTGCCATGACGAAGAGGCTGTTTTTTGTGGTGGTTCTGATCGGCGGAATTGCGGCTTCGCGGCCCATCTCCGCGCATCACTCCAGCTCGTCCTATGACATGGAGCATCCGGTCAACGTCAAGGGCGTGGTCAAGAACATGGAGTGGACGAATCCCCACGTGTTCATTTTCCTGGACGTCAAGGACGAGAGCGGCGCTGTCGAGGAGTGGCGCGTCGAGGGCAACAGCCCGAACATGCTGACGCGTGTGGGCTGGAGAAAGGAAATGATCAACCCGGGCGAGACGCTCCAGGTAAATGGCGCTCCGGCGAAAAACGGATCGAAAGTGATGCGCCTGATCAGCTTAACGCTGGCCAACGGGCAGAAACTCGACGGGCAGGGATTCAAGTGATCGGGATGGAAATGATTCGGGAAATTGAAGGATAAAGATAAGGAGCGCGGCCCCGTTGCGAAATCATTTCCTTGTTTTGGCGGTCGCGGTGATGGCCGCCGTTCCGCTTGTCCTTTTCGCTCAAAGCGGGACGCATCGTCCGAGCCCGATCCGGTCGTGGGCAACGCTGCCGAACCCCGATTTTTCCGGTGTGTGGTTTATCGAGGAGTATCACCGCAATCTCCTGCCCAACGAAGATCCGCCGTTGTTGCCCCCGGCGTTGGAACTATTCAAGAAGGTCCAACATGAAAGCGCGCACCACGATCCGAATGTCGCCATCGATCCGACCGAACGGTGCATCCCTCCCGGAATTCCACGCACCGAGCTTCAGCCCTTTCCCTGGGAAATCGTCCAGGCGCGCGACCGGATCGTCCAGATTTTCGAGTATCAATCCCTGGTGCGGCAAATTTTCACGGATGGGCGCGGGCATCCGAGCGACCTCGACCCGACGTACATGGGCCACTCGACTGGAAAGTTCGAGGGGAACACTCTGGTGATTGACACGGTCGGCTTCAACGATAAGACGTGGCTCGATCCCATGGGCCTGCCGCATTCCGATGCGATGCACGTCGTCGAGCGCATGCGCCGCGTCGACCATGACACGCTCGAAAACACTTACACCATCGACGACCCAAAAACCTACGCCAAGCCGTGGACGGCCACGAAAACCTTCAAGTTGCATTCCGATTGGTCGATCAAGGAGTACGTCTGCACGGAGAATAACACGGTAAAATGAGCTTCAGGGCGCCGCGTACCGGGCGCGCCGGCGTGTTAACGCCGTGCCCCCGCCCATTTGCAAACGCGAGTCGCTTGGCCTTAAGATTGAAAGCGTAATGAAAGTGAAGCGCATGATCGCCGGTTCAATCGCGGCTCTCTTGTTGGCCGTCACATCGATGGCGGCTGCCTGCGATCTTTCGTGCGCGTTTGCGATGGCGAGCTCCGATTGTCATGCGAGCGAATCGACGACCGCGTCCGCTGGCTCCTCCGATGCGATGGCCAGGATGGACATGGGCGGCATGGACATGTCCGGAATGGCAATGCCCGGCGTCAGCGATAGCGCCACCTCGCCATCGATCTCCGAGATGTCGCCGGCCAAAGCCGCGCACCCGTCCATTGGCGACATGGGACGGTGCGAGCGGCAATCGTGCGACAAGGGCTCGTTCGTTTTTGCGAAAGCCGGCCGCTCCGGCACTGGGCGGATCAATTCGATCTTGCCGGCAGCCAAAAATGTAAGCGCCGGCGCTGCGCCTCGCATTTTTTACGGCGCGCGCGACGACGGTGCGCACTTTCCATCGTTCAAGGCAAGTCCCCTAAGCACGATTCTGCGTATCTAGATCCGTTCCTGTCCCTCACTCATATCCATTCGGTGCGGTTGAAAGTCGTCGAGTAGGACAGGCTTGTAGCCTGTCGCTTGCCGTCGTGCCTGCGACACGAAAACCCGACAGGCTATAAGCCTGTCCTACTCAGCGGCGCCTAAGACAGAGTCCAACATTCACACGATTGGGAGGACAGTTCATTGCGAGGAATTCTTGCGCAGTTTCTTATGGCATTGTCCGCATTTTCGCTGGCGGCCGTGTCCGCGCGGGCGCAGCAGGACACGAAGAAGGACGATATGCAGGGCATGCCCGGGATGGGCGACATGCAGATGCCGGGAATGGACATGAGCGGAAACGCGCCGATGAACATGCATCCGCAGACGTTTGTCGAGCAAATCCTTCGCCACTCAGGATCAGGCACAAGCGCCGAGCCCGATTCCACGCCCGTTCCAATGCTGATGAAGGCGAAACAGAAATGGACGCTAATGTTTCACGCCAACGTATTCGTGCTGGACGAGCAGCAATCGAGCGCGCGTGGCGGCGACAAATTCTTCTCGACGAATTGGTTCATGGGCATGGCGCAACGCTCCGCGGGGCCTGGCGTCTTCACCGCGCGGGCGATGCTGAGCCTCGAGCCCGCCACCATCACCGGCCGGCAATACCCGTTGCTCTTCCAGCAAGGCGAAACGGCATTCGGAAAGCCCATTGCCGACGGCCAGCACCCGCACAATCTCTTCATGGAAATCGCCGCGGTCTACGATTTGAAGCTGGGCCTCAACGGGCTGCTCTCGTTTTATGCCGCGCCCGTCGGCGATCCCGCCATCGGGCCGATGGCGTACGCGCATCGCGCGTCGGCCGCGGAGAATCCGGTGGCGACGCTTGGCCATCATCAGGAAGACTCGACGCACATCGCGGACGACGTCGTTACGCTGGGGCTGACCTATCGCTTCGCGCGAATCGAAGCGTCCGGCTTTCATGGGCGCGAGCCCGACGAGAATCGCTGGACGATCAGCCAGGGGAAAATCGATTCGTGGTCCACGCGGTTGACGCTTCAGCCTGGGAAGAATTGGAGCGGGCAATATTCATACAGCCGCATCGCCAGTCCCGAGGCGCTTTTTCCAAATGAAGACCAGGAGCGCATGACGGCGTCAATCATGTACAACCGCCCATTTCGCGGCGGCGACTGGGCGAGTTCACTGATCTGGGGACGCACCAAATCCATCGAGGACAGGTCGATTTTCAACAGTTATGCATTTGAATCGACGTTCCGTTTTCGCGTACACAATTCCGTTTGGACTCGCATCGAAAATGTGGATCGATCGAATGAACTGTTGCTCGGAGAGAATCCGTTGCCGCCGAATTTCGTTGAACGCCCTGTCGGACGCGTCCAGGCGTACACCCTCGGCTACGATCGCGATGTTGATCTAATTCCGCACCTGGCGACGGCGGTTGGCGCGCAGGTGACGATTTACGGAGTGGGAGAGAATTTGAAAGCCGTGTACGGGTCGCATCCGGCCGGAGTCGCGCTATTCATCCGGCTGCGGCCATTCTCGGGAGTGGAGCGCTAGTTCCTGCTCCAGCTCTCAGCTTTTGGAGTTGAGTTGTTCGAGGCCCTGATCGGCTTGTTGCGCGGCGTCGGGGAATTGCTGCTTGACGTCGTTGTACAGCTTCGTGGCCTGCGCGGGATCGGTCTTGCGGTAGTAGTCCGCCAGCGCCAGCATGGCCATCGGCTTGGGCACGATCACGGTGGGCTTGTCCGACAGCTGCTTGTAGAGATCGACCGCCTGCGCGCCCTTGTTTTCCTGCCGGTACACGGAAGCCAGTTGGAATTTCGCCAGGCTGGCCAGGCTGTCATCGCCGCCGGAGATCACCTGGCTCAGACTCTTTTCCGCGTCGGGGTATTGCTTCAGCTGAATTTCAGCAAGCGCCGCATAGTAACGCGCCATTTGGCCCGGCTTCGTGCGCCCGTACTGATTCGCGACTTCGAGGAACTTTTTGCTCGCGTCGGCGTATTTGTTTTTTTCGTCCAGATAGCTGACTTCGGCCGGATCGATCGCATCGCCCGGGGCCCGCACTCTCGCCTGAAAAATCTTGATGGCGTCGTCGAATGCGGCCGAAGCCTTCTCCGTCTGCCTGCGAGCGTAGCTGTTCCACCCAAAGACCGCCAAGCCGACCACCAGCGCCGCAACGATCACCAGCCAGAATGCCTGCTGGTGTGAAGCCACCGACTCGACGCCGTGGACAAATTTCTCGCGGATTTCGTCCTTCTTTAGGTCCTTGCGCAGAATATGCTGAGCCACCGATTCACTCCTTCAATTTTTTCCGAAACGTGATTTTAGCATGAATTCCAAACAGGCCGGAGGGAATTGGCGGCAATGCGATGAGTTGGTAAAGAAATTCTCAAGGGAATGGGCACACCCGCGGATGTCCTCCGAGCAAATTCCCATAGACAAGCCTATTGATTGAAATCGATTTGGAGAGCCGTCCGCCCGATGCCTTACTGCCAGAAAAAATCTACCCCTGGCCGATGGTCACTGCCGAGATAAGTTGATCCGTTCTTCCCGCCGTTTGATCTCACGTATCGCTAGGTACATCAGCGATAGACTGATTCCGGTGCCGCCTAATGTCGGTAACCAAGCCCGATGTGCAACCCCGTTCGCGACGCCGAAGGGTAAAAGTAGTGCCAGGACACCAATCCACACTTTCGTTAACCAGATGCCACGCAAGATGCGTCCGCGACTGTCGTCGACGGTAATTCCAAATACTGAACCTGATGCGACGTTGTTCTTCGCAACCCATTTGCGCACGATAGCCATCAACACCGGTAAGGTCGCTGCCCAGGCGAGCCCCCCAATCGCCCACTCCCGGTCGGACAAAATGCCGTAGTTAGCTCCAATCCATAACAGCGCCACAGGGCCAAAGATCACTACGAGTGCTCCCGCTTTCAAGAACATGTTCTTCTTTGCCACGACTCCTCGCAGTTTCTGACGAACAACCGTCATGGTTTCGTGCAACCGCCAGTGTTTGCAATTCCCATACCCGTCAGCGCCGCGTCGACCGCGCCACTAAGCAACTCCGAGAGGGTCGAGGAATTGACCAGCCCCGTCCCGGCCGTAAAGGCACTCTCGAAGTTCGCTGCTCGTTCTGCGTCCTCCATACTGAACCCGGAACCTAGCACTAGTAAACCGGAAAGCGGCCCCGATGCGATGGTTGCGCGCTGCTCGAATGGGGTTTCGGGACCGCCGTTTCCTGTGAAAGCTCTCGTCAACTGACTGAAGCCGGAGGCGGCCTGGCCACCACCAGTCGTTGTCAGGTACGCGCCGCCAGCGACTGCGGGCAAGCTGGCGCCGCCTGTCTCCGGCGCAAGGCCAAGACCACCCACTGTCATCACGGTGCCCTGAAACGCCTTGTAACCGCCGATGCCAGAGTTCAGTGAGCCCTGTATCCCCAAGCTTACTCCCGGGTGGCAGACCCTTCGCGATCTTCGAAGGGGCTGGGTTTTGGTGCTCTCTCCTCCATTGCGCACAAACTAATTCGCATCTTCGGCAGGCAAAAAAGGAAAACAGTACGGCGGCTCGGACTCGGGGAAAAAAGCGAAAGGGCCTGTTCCGGCGGGCGCCGGTCGAGGCCCTCAGAACACGTGTTCCCGATTAGGAAGCAGCGGTGACGTTTTCGGCCTGATAGCCTTTCGGCCCTTGTTTGACCTCGAATTCGACCATCTGGCCTTCGTTCAGAGTCTTGTATCCATCCATTTGTATGGCGGAGAAGTGTACAAACACGTCCTCGCCCGACTGGCGCTGGATGAATCCATAGCCCTTCGATGCATTAAACCACTTCACAACACCTTGTTCTCGGCTCAACTTAGTAGCTCCTCTTCCTTGAGCGGTCGCTTTTTGCCGGGCGTAACGCCAGTCGGTGAAAGATAGTAATGTCCGCCGTTGCCGGTGCGCTTCCCCGTACGGTCCTGGTTGCTCGACGGGGGCGGTAGCCCGAAGCGGGCCTTCGAACACCTACGGAATTACAGGACCCACAAAAGCGGGCCATCAATACAACAAAAATTCGCGGCTGTCTAGGGAATTTCCCATATTGGGAATGCTTCAAAATGGCGAGGTGGGGGGAGCGTAAATCGGTCCGCTCCGCCGATCCGATTCCGGGGAACCGCGCTTCAGTGACTGAAACTTCCGACCGCTTGCGACTCTTGATTATGAATGTCGAAGACCGTATAAAGCTTGGTGATCTGCAAAAGGTCCGTCACCTTCTTACTTAGATTCAGGAGCTTTAATTCCCCGCCTTCGCTTTTGACTAGGCGGTAGCCGCTGACGAGCTCGCCCAGCCCGGTGCTGTCAATGTAGTTGATTCCGGCCAGGTTCATGACGATTTTCTTGCGGCCCTTACTGAGGTTTTCCTTGACGAGGTCGCGCAACAGGGCGCTGCCCTCTCCCAGGGTGATGCGGCCTTCCATGTCGATCACGGTGACATCGCCGACGTCTCGGCTGGTCGCTCTGAAGCTCATTGGGAGCCTTCCCAACACATCTGCCAGGGATCCGCCGCGCTTAGGCGCCGCGGATCGGATTATTGTTTGTGGCGCTTGGCCATGACGAGTACGGCGCCGCCGGCGGAGCTGGACAGGACATCCACTTCGTCCATGAATGCCTTCATCAGGAGGACGCCGCGGCCCGAATCGCCGAGGACATTCTCGTCGTCGCGCGGATCGGGGATATCCTCGAGCCGGAATCCCGCCCCCTGATCCACCACGTGGATCACCAGCCTGTCATCGTGAAGCTCGAAAATCACGTGGATCTTACGCTCGCGGCGCTGCTTGTTGCCGTATTGAAACGCGTTCATCACGCCTTCGTGCACGGCGAGACCGATCTTGTACTGGTCGTCCTCGCCAAATCCGGCCACGGCGGCGACGCGCACACCCACTTCTTCGGCAAGAGCGATGCTCTCGATCAGAGTCTCCATCGTGAGTTCAATCCGCTGCGGTTTTGAGGGCATTCCGTTGCCGGATCGGCCTAAGGCTTGTATGCGTAACACAGCGCGAAAGGGTAAGTCAATCGGCCCGGGGGCATACGGGCCGGCGCGTTTGGGACGCGAATCTAGAAGACCACCTTGTAAATATTGTTTTTGTTGTCTCGGGCGACGCCCCGAAAGTTAACGGGCACTTCGCCGCCTTCGCCCACTGGCCTATACATTTCCATGTGGAGGATCGTGCCATGATCTCCCGTGACTACCGCTCGCGCAAAGGGCTTGGTCCCGAGCACATGGGAAACGTAGAAATCCTGGCCGTAAACGGTATCCCATACAGACGCCAGGCTTTCTACTTCTGGAATCTTGGCGGGAGAGTTTTCTGCGGACGGCGATTCCGTTTGCGTCCACTCCCAGCGCCCGGTTGCTTTTTCGCCGCTCGCCAGCACGGCAGATATGTTTCCCGAATGGAATCCGCCGTGCATTTTCGCCGTGAATACGGGCGATGGGCTTTGGGAGGAAAACGGGCCCTGGACGGGATAGAGATGCCCCTCAGCGCAGCCGACCGTGAGACAAATTCCCAGAAGGAGGAGGCCGAGTGGACGTCTGCGTTTCATGGCCGTTCCATTTCTCGCGAGTCACGCTCGCGGCGGGCTACAGCACTTCCGAACGGTAGCCGATCGATGCTAATACTACTGTTTTTCAAATCCGGCGGGAAATTGGACCCGCCCTCTTCTTGTAACGTTGCCGCGGATCTCCAGTTTCGCGTCGGAACCCGCAGCAGCGAAAGGATGGTAAGTTAGCAGGTTCGGACTCTCGATGCCCTCTTACCTTCTACTTTTTGGCGCGGCGCTTCTGGGCGGACTCCTCAATTCGATCGCGGGCGGAGGGATGTTCGTTGTCTTCCCGGCGCTGGTCTTTACCGGTGTGCCGTCCATCATTGCCAACGCATCCAGCACCCTCGCCGTCATTCCAGGAATCCTCGCCAGCGCGTGGGCATATCGCGGCGATTTCTCGTCGTCCGACGACTTCCCTTTCGTAAGTTTGGTGATTGTCAGCATCGTGGGCGGAATCGCCGGGGCGCTGCTGCTTTTGTACACGCCGCAAAGGACGTTCGACTTTGTGATTCCCTGGCTGCTCTTGCTGGCGACGCTCCTATTCATTTTTGGTTTGCGCCTTGCGCCGGCGCTGAAGCGAGTGTTTCACATCGGGCCGGTAACGGTTGTTGTCATTCAGCTTCTTATCGGTGTGTATGGCGGCTATTTTGGCGGGGCGATCGGGATCATGATGCTGGCCACGTGGACGGTGTTTGGGCTTACGGATATCCACAGGATGAATGCGAGCCGTACATTACTGGGAGCTGCGGCGAACATCGTCGCCACCGTGCTATTCATCGGTGCGCATAAAATCGTCTGGCCGCAGACGCTGCTGATGCTGGTGGGGACGATTATTGGCGGATATGCGGGCGCTCATTGGGCGCGAAAGGCAAATCCGAAGGTCCTCCGCGCGTGCATTTCGGTCATCAGCGTGGCAATTACAATTGCGTTTTTTCTCAGGCGGCACTAGAGGCAAGCGGCACAGCCACTCCTGGCTGTGTGGTTTTGTAGACCTTACATTCGTCGCTCGCCGCAATTGCGGTTGCAAAACCCAGTTGGCTGACTTGTCGCTACCCCAGCGAGGAGCAAAAATTCAAGATAGTCTCCACCGACTTCTGGGGCTGATGCTGAAGAACCAGGTGAGGCGCGGCAATAGAAGCCAACTGAATGTCCTGCCGAATCTTTTGAATTTCTTCAAAGCACCGTGCCTTGATGAGGCGGTCCTGTGCGCCCCGCAAGTACATCGCGGGAATCTTGATTTGCGCCAGTTCTTTGCGTGCATCGCAATTCAGAATCTCTTGAGCCCTGCCGGCAAGCACCTCCGGACTTACAGTTTGCAAGTTCTGACGAACTTTGTCTTTCAAGCCCGCTGCAGTCGAAGCCTCAAAAATATAGCGATCGAAAAGGATGCTCGGGGGACGAAGCCTAAAAAGCCAGGGCTGTGCCAATGCTCTTAGTACGGGTCCCAAGACTGGGAAAGGATTGGAGGCGAATCCGGCGCAGATGATCAGGCCGGCCAGGTTTGGGGGCTTCTCGGCGGCGAACATGATCGCCAAAGGAGAAGAGAAAGATTCGCCAACGAGTACAAATTCATTCAAATCTCGAGTCAATTCCTTGACTGAAGCGTAGAGTTGACGATACCCGAGGTAGTCGTGCTCGGGGTATCGCCCGACTGTGACGCTTATCCCCGGCGGAAGGACTGCAACGAAACCATCAAACAGGTCCCCCGTCCCATCCATGCCGGGCAGAAGCACCAAATTTCTGACCATTCAGGCTTTCCGATTCAACTAGGAGGCCTTTTCTTTCGCGTAGACCAGGAAATCCTCGTAGGGTCCCTTGAAATCCTCGATGTGGCCGCCCTTGCAGTGCCAGATGCGCGTGGCGACTTCGTCGATCACGTCGTGGTCGTGCGTCACGAAGAGGACCGTGCCCGGATATTTCTGGAGGGCGATGTTCAGCGCGTTGATGGATTCGAGGTCCAGGTGGTTCGTGGGTTCGTCAAGCACCAGGACATTCGGCTTTTGCAGCATCAGTTTGCAGAAGATCATGCGCGCCGATTCGCCGCCGGAGAGCGCGCTGGTGTTCTTGGTGGCGTCGTCGCCGCTGAAGAGCATCTGGCCTAGCACGGCGCGCAATTCCTGCTGCGAGGCTTTGGGGTCGAACTGGTGCAGCCACTCGATCAGCGTCGTGCCCTTGGTGATAGTGTCGGTGGTGTCCTGTGCGAAGTAGCCGACGGTGACCTCGTGGCCCCATTTGACGTTGCCGGCGTCCGCGAGGAAGTGCCGGTCGGCGTCGTCAACGTAACCGGGAGCGCTGCGGACGAGCGACTTGAGCAGCGTGGTCTTGCCCGCGCCGTTGCGCCCGATCAGTGCGATTTTTTCGCCGCGCTCGACGTTCGCGGAAAATTTATCGATCACCGTATGGCCGCCGTAGGCCTTCCGGAGGCCCTTGAATTCGAGCGGGTGGCGGCCGGAGGGATTCTTCATGTCGAATCGGATGAACGGCCGGGCGATGTTCGATCTGGCCAGTTCCGAGGTCTGGATGCGCTCGACTTCCTTTTTGCGCGACATCACCTGCGAGGAGCGCGTTCCGGCCGAAAAGCGCGCGATGAATTCGTTGAGCTGCGCGATTTTCTTTTCGCGCACCGCGTTTCGGACTCGATGCGCGCGCGAACCTGCGTCTTGGCCAGAACCATTTCGTCGTAGCCGCCCGTGTACATGATCACGGTCTGATAGTCGATGTCGGCCGTGTGGGTGGACACGCTGTTCAGAAAATGGCGGTCGTGCGAGATGACGATCAGGACGCCCGGATACTCGCGCAGGTAATCCTGCAGCCAGTGAACAGAGTCGAGGTCGAGGTGGTTCGTCGGCTCGTCGAGCAGCAGCGCCGCGGGGTTGCCGAAGAGCGCCTGTGCCAGGAGAACGCGGACTTTTTGCCCGCCTTGCAGCTCGCTCATCTTGCGCTCGTACAGCGCGGGCTCGACGTCCAGACCGTCCAGCAGGACCCCGGCGTCGGCCTCGGCGGTGTAGCCGCCCTCGTCGCCCACGATGCCTTCCAGTTCGCCGAGGCGCATACCGTCCTTGTCGGTCAATTGGTCGTGAGGCTTGGCGTAGAGCGCTTCACGTTCCTGCAACGCTTTCCAAAGCGAGCCGTTACCCATGATGACGGTATCGATGACCCGAAATTCGTCAAAGGCGAACTGGTCCTGCCTCAAAATACCCATCTTTTTGGGCCGGCTGACGGATCCCTTGGACGGCTCGAGGTCGCCCTCCAGAATCTTCATCAGGGTGGACTTTCCGGCGCCATTCGGGCCGGTGATCGCATAGCGACGCCCTTCCATGAACGAGCAGGTGACGTCCTCGAAGAGAACCCTCGCGCCGTAGCGCATGGAGATGTTATTTAGGGAAAGCATATCTCTCCATTATATCGTGAAAACTTCTGGCGTGCTTGCAGACCTCCGGGGCACGAGCGTATTCTGAAACCTAAGAAAACTCCCGACATCTGATCGTTGGAACCTACGTTGGGCCTGCCGATCGGAGATTGCTTCATGATGAACACGAAGGTGCGCGCGGCGGCATTGGCGATCTTTTTTCTGTGTACCTTCCGCGTGACCGCCGCCCAAGGCCCGGCCACCGGATCGTGGTCCGGCGTGATCATCAACGGTTCGTGCACCGCGGATGAAGCTTTTGCGGAGGCGGCGAAGTGCACGGCGGATGCGCCGGGCGCGCCTTTGGCGCTGTACGACGACACGATTCGCCAGGTCTACGCACTTGACCCGCAGGATCAGGCGAAAGGTCACTTGGGGGACAGCGTCACCGTCGAGGGTACGCTGGAGGGGGGCGCGATCCGCATCTCTTCGCTTCGGATGTTTTCCGAAGTCGGGCTCCGCGCCGGGCAAAAAGCGCCGGATTTTTCCGCGACCGATCAATTCGGCAAAACGCAAACACTCGAGACCCTTCGCGGGCCAAAGGGAACCGTGCTCCTCTTTTACCGGTCGGCGGATTGGTGCCCGTACTGCAAGGGCCAACTCATTCAATTGCAGGCGGCTAAAGACCGGTTTGAAAAGCAAGGTCTGAAGATCGCCGGGATCAGCTACGACAATGTTGAAATCCTGAAGTATTTCTCCGGGCGGCGCAAAATCGAATTCCCGCTTCTTTCCGATCCGGATTCAAGAATCATCCGAATGTACCAGGTCTTGAATACCGAGGCGGTGGGGCCGAACGCGGGTATGGCGCGGCCGGGATATTTTTACATCGACCCGGAGGGTATGATTCGCGAAAAGTTTTTCGAGGCAAAGTATCGCGAGCGGCTGACCGGCAACACGCTCCTTTCCAAATTGTTTCCGGAGCTGGGCGAGGAGGTCGCCGATCCTGTCCAGGCGCCGCACCTGCAACTGAGCGCCGGCCAATCGGACCGGGTCGCCGTTCCGGGCAACCTGGTCACATTGACGGCGGAAGTGCGACTGCCGCCTGACGTGCACGTCTACGCGCCGGGAACCAAGGGCTACAGGACGATCAAGCTGGCGATCGATCCTACGCCGGATTTTGAAGCGAGACAGGCGAGCTACCCGCCCGCGAAAATTCTTTACCTACCCGCCATCCAGGAACGGGTGCCGGTGTTCGAGGGGACATTCCGCATCCGCCAGGAATTGAAGGTGAATTCGATGGCCGAATTCGGCGGCGCGCTGCCGGCAGACGGGAAGAACGTGACCGTCAAGGGGCGCCTCGAATATCAGGCCTGCGACAGCAAGATTTGCTTCTTGCCGGCGAGCGTGCCGGTGGAGTGGCAATTCCAGATTCTGCCGCTTGACCACCAGCGGGCCCCCGAAGACATTCGCCACAAGTAATTTCCACGCATACCACTCCCGGATCGCGAGGTTTCGTGACGCCTTCCGATTCCCTTGTGCATCGGATACGACGGTTTTGCGTGATGGGCGGGAAGCAAGAAAGGGAGGCGGGGGAGACTCCTGCCCCCCTTTCACTCTGCTACAAGACGGGCCAAGCGTGTCGGAGGTTCGCTTGACTCTTCTTTATTATTTATATCGCACCACGATATGTCAACAAGAGTTTCTTGGCAAGAAACAGGGAGGGCTACCTTTCGGGAAAGAAGGCAAGATCAAAAGCTTTAACACAGAGGGCCACGGAGACTTCGCGGAAGGCCGGGGACTCTCTGTGGATTTTCTCTGTGCTCTCTGTGTTCTCTGTGTTAAAGGTTTTGGTTTTGCTGTTCCGGCATTACGCCCAGTACGTCCGGTCGAGCGTGCGGTACTGGATGGCTTCGCCGAGGTGGCGGGTCTCGACGCCGTCCGCCCCTTCGAGGTCGGCGATAGTACGCGCGACTTTCAGGATGCGATCGTGCGCCCGCGCCGACAGACCCATGCGCGTGATCGCGTTTTCCAGCATCTTTTCGCCTTCTTCGCTGATGGCGCAATGCTTGCGAATCAGCTTCGGCGGCATCTGCGCGTTCGAGAAAACCCTGCGCTCGCCGGCGTAGCGCTTCGACTGCCGCTCGCGCGCCCGCATCACGCGCTCGCGAATCGCTGCGGAGTCTTCCGTGTTTCCGTTGCCGCGCAATTCCTTGTATTTCACGGCGGGCACTTCGATGTGAATGTCGATGCGGTCGATCAGCGGCCCGGAAATTTTTGAGACGTAGCGCTGGATCTGCGGCGGCGAGCAGTGGCACTGCCGCGTCGGGTCGCCGAAGAACCCGCACGGACATGGGTTCATGGCCGCGGCGAGCATGAAGCGCGCCGGGAACGTAACGGAATTGGCCGCGCGCGAAATCGTAACCGAGCCGTCTTCGAGCGGCTGGCGCATCACTTCCAAGACGTTGCGCTCGAACTCGGGCAGCTCGTCCAGAAACAGCACGCCGTGATGCGCGAGCGAAACCTCGCCCGGCCGGGGAATCGCGCCGCCGCCGATCAAGCCCGCGTCGCTGATGGTGTGGTGCGGCGCGCGAAACGGGCGCGTGCCGACGAGGCCGCGCGAGTCATCGAGCACGCCCGCAACGCTGTGAATGCGCGTCGTTTCGATGGCCTCCTCGAGCGCCATCGCAGGCAGGATCGTCGGGATGCGCTTAGCGAGCATCGTTTTCCCCGCACCGGGGGGCCCGATGAAAATAATGTTGTGGCCGCCGGCGCAGGCAACTTCGAGGGCGCGCTTGGCCGCCTGCTGCCCGCGCACGTCACGCATGTCGACGGCGTACTGCGCCGCATCCGCCAGCATGGTGCCCGCGTCCACGCGCACGGGGAGGAACGATTCGGGCGCGTTGACGAGATCCACTGCCTGCGGCAGGTTGCGCACCGCAAAAACGTCGATACCCTCCACGACCGCCGCCTCGCGCGCGTTAGCCTCCGGCACAACCACGGCCCTGATTTTGTTGTCGCGCGCCGCGAGCGCTGCCGACAACGATCCGCGCACCGAGCGCACCTGCCCGTCGAGAGACAGCTCGCCCAGAAAAATGTACTGGTCGAGGCGCTTGCCGAAGAACGCGCCCCCGCAGCCCAGAATCGAAAGGGCCATCGGCAGGTCGAGCGCCGAGCCTTCCTTGCGAATGTCGGCGGGCGCCAGGTTGACCGTAACGCTCTGAAACGGAAAATCATGCCCGCAATTTTTCAGCGCCGCCTTGATGCGCTCGCGGCTTTCCTTCACGGCAATATCAGGCAAGCCGACGATGTTGAAATCGCCCGGCTTGCCCGATCCGACGTCGACCTCGACCTCCATGAGGTAGGCGTCGATCCCAAGCACCGCGGCGCTGAAGTTCTTGAAATGCATGTGTCAATATTCGTGACAACTTCGAATGGGCGCAAGAGTATCTCATATGGGCGGCCTTGCCAAGACATTTGCGGGACGCCGGCCATGCATTGCCCGGACGTGGTGGTGGGCCGCCCGGGTCGCGTATCGGCTACAGGCTCTTACCGCACAACCCCGGCAGGCTTGTCTTTACGGGGCAAAAGGCGTCTCTTATAGTGAAATCAGGCGTCGGGTCAGGCGTTTCCTCGTACGCGAAAGGACTTTTCACCATGCTGATTGGCCTCATCGTGCTTGTGGCGGCCGTGGCGATGTATTTCATGTTCGCCTACAACGGCCTCGTGCGGCTGAAGGTGCAGTGCGACAACGCCTGGTCAGACATCGACGTGCAGCTCAAGCGGCGGTACGACCTGATCCCCAACATCGTCGAGACGGTGAAGGGCTACGCCGCCCACGAAAAGGGCACGCTCGAAGGCGTGGTCGCGGCGAGGAATCAGGCGATGTCCGCCCAGGGACCGGCGGCCAAAGGCGAGGCCGAGGGCCTTTTGACCGGGGCGCTGCGGCAGGTTTTCGCGCTGGCCGAAGCGTATCCACAGCTGCGCGCGGTCGAGAGCTTCAACCAGTTGCAAAACACGCTCAATCAGATTGAAGACACTGTCCAGAACGCGCGCCGCTACTACAACGCTGTGGTCCGCGATTTCAATACGATGATCGAGCAGTTCCCTTCCAACATCGTCGCCGGGATGGGGAATTTCAAGGAACGCGAATTTTTCCAGATTACGGCGCCGGCGGAGCGTGAAGCTCCGAAAGTCAGCTTCAGCTCGACCGGCGATTAGGCAGGCAATGACCTCTAGCGCGCAACTCTAACGGCTCCGATGAAACTTCAGCGGCTAAAGCCGGCAATTCTCAGCGCGCTTGCGGCCGGGCTGAAGCCCGGCCCTCCCGAAAACCCTCGCTACATGCATCGGTTTGCTCGGCGCGCTCAGCTTGCATCGCTCGCTTTGCTTGCGATGATCGCGGTTGCATTTACTACGCCCGCTTCCGCGCGCGAACTCAAAATTCAAAAATTCCACGCGGAAGTGATCGTTGAGCCGGATTCCTCGCTCGGCGTCACTGAAACCGTCGAAGTGAATTTCATCGGGGTGTGGCACGGGTTATATCGCACGATTCCCATTGAATATGCGACGCCCGAGGGATTCAACCAATCGCTTTTCGTGCGGCTGGAAGGCGCGAGGGACGATGGCGGCCAATCCCTAAAGGTTGAGACCTCACGCCAGGGCCAATACCTGAAGTGGAAGGTTTACGTCGACGGCGCCACTGACGCGGTGAAGACGATTACGCTCACCTATCGCGTCAAGAACGGCGTGACATTTTTCGAGGACCACGACGAGCTGTATTGGAACGTCACCGGAAACGCCTGGGATGTTCCCATCGAAGACGCTTCCGCGCGTATTCTGCTGCCGCAGGGCGCGACGGGAATCCGGGCCACGGATTACACCGGCGGCCGCGGCTCGCGCGGCCAGAACGCTGAAGTCACTACGAACGATACTTCAGTGGACGTTTCCATGCTGCGCCCGCTGGGGCTTCATGAAGGGCTGACGGTCGTCGTCGGCTGGGACAAAGGCGCCGTTGCGGAACCCGGCGTCGGCGATCGCATCAACCAGTTTCTCGCCAGTAATTGGCCGCTCTTTTTCCCCATTCTCGTCTTCATCTTCATGTTCTGGCTGTGGAATTCGCGCGGACGCGATCCGCGCGTCGGACCCATCGCCGTGCAATACGCGCCGCCCGACGGATTGAGTCCGGCGGAGGCCGGGACGCTCGTGGATAACGACGCGGCCATGCGGGACATCACGTCCACCATCGTCGACCTCGCCGTGCGCGGCTACATTACGATCGAGGAAGTTGAGAAATCGAGTCTGCTTCACGTGCTTGCCAACAAGGACTACGTATTTCACCTGAAGAAGAGCCCGAAGGAATGGGCCGGACTTAAATCTCACGAACTCGTGCTTCTCGCGGCGCTGTTCTCGAACGGGTTGCTTCCGGACGTGGCTCTTTCCAGCCTCGAAAATCGCTTTTACACAAACCTTCCACAGATCAAGAACAGCATCTTCGATGAGTTGATGGAGCGCGGATATTTCCAGCATCGCCCGGACTATGTGCGCAGTTCCTTCGTGGGCGGCGGATTCGCCATGGGCGTATTGTTCCTTTTTCTGGGCAACGCGGTTGCGCAAAAGTTGGGGATGGCTCCCGCGCCTTTCCTCATCGCGGGCGTGTTGTCTGGAGGAATTATCGTCGGATTCGGCTGGTTCATGTCCGCGCGCACGTTGACCGGCGTGAAAGCGCTCGCGGGCGTTTTGGGATTCGAGGATTTTCTGTCGCATGTCGAAGCCGACCAACTGAGCCGCGTGGGCGAAACACCGCAGACCTTTGAGAAATTTCTGCCGTTCGCCATGGCGCTGGGCGTGGAAAAGAAATGGGTCGGTGCGTTTCAGAACATCTATTCGCAGCCGCCTTCGTGGTATCAGGGCGGATACTACAACGGCGGTTTCCATCCTCTCATGTTCGTTGCCAGCCTGGACATGATGACCTCGCGCGCAAACTCGGCGCTGGCTTCGGCGCCACGCAGCAGCGGCGGTTCGGGCTTTAGCGGAGGCGGCAGCTCCGGGGGCGGATTCGGCGGCGGAGGCGGCGGTGGATTTTAGCGCAGTCGCCGGCCGTCATTGCCCGTGGCCCAGCTCTTCGATCTGAACCGCGATTTTGTCTCCGTTTTCCGTGCGGTATCGCACGCGCACCACGTCTCCCGGAAACACGCCGTGCGCGGGCGCGCGCAAGGCAAATTTCTCGCCGTCTTTATCCCCGTGCGAATTTAGCGACAGTCGAAGTTCGTCGCTCGATAACGCCACGACGCGGCCTGTGGCGATACCCACTTGTGGGCTTCCCTCCCGCGTGAATGCGAGATTGCCCAGCCAGCCGTGCTCGCGTAGGGATTCCGCCTGCAAATGGCCGCGCCAGGAGCTCATGACCCCGGCGCGATTGATGTAACCGACAAGCTTTTGCGGATTCGCACGCTCAACCACAGGAAGGCGGCCGATGTTGTTCTCCAGCATCTTGGTCACGGCGTCAAAGACGCGCTCGTCCGGATAGGCAACAATCGGAGAAGGCGATCCGGCATCGAGCACAGTCATCTTGCCTTCGGGATCCACCTGCAGCGCCCGGACCAAATCCCCTTGCGTCACAATCCCTCGCAAGTATCCGGCGGAGTCCACGATGGGCAGGGCCTGGTGCCGGGAGTATTGCAAATCGCCGATCGAAAATCGGTCGGCGGCCTCGCGGACGCTCACTTGCGGGCCGACGGTGGCGACATCGCGCGCCATGACGTCCGCGACGGCGAGCTGCTTCAGTGCGTTCGCCTCATACTCCTGCCCCGCGCTGAACCCCATGCGCGCCAGCTTCTCCGTCATGATGGAGTACGGCATGTAGCGCACGGCGATGGCGTCGGCGATCACGCACACGAGAATCACCGGCACGAGGGCGTGGAAATCGCGCGTCGTTTCGACGGCGCAAACCATGAACGTGAACGTGGCGCGCGCGCAGGCACACAGCAGCGCGCCCATGGCCGCCACGGCGTACGCGCCGACCGAAAGATGCGCGCTCGGAATCAGGTAATTGACGACCATGGCGAACGTGCTCCCAATCGCCGCGCTGATCATGAACATGGGGGCGAGCGTGCCGCCCGAGGTGCCCGAACCGAGAGAAATCAATACGACGAAAGCCTTCAACACCAAAAGCAGCACGACCGCGCCCAGCGCAAACCGCACGTTCAGAACGTCGCCGATCGTTTCGTAGCCGGGGCCGAACACTTTCGGAAAGAAGTAGCCCACAATGCCCAGCCCCAGCGCGCCCATCGCGGGGTGGAGGACCATGGGAACTTTTTTCAAGTGATCGAAAAACTCTTCGAGCCGCCGCAGTGCCGAAGCAAAACCCACCGCGGCGAATCCGCAGATCACGCCGAGAATCAGGTAGAACGGCAGGCCGTGAATCACATCGTAGTTAAAGCTGCCAATGTGAAACATCGTTTCATCGCCGAATAATGTGACGCGAACGGCGACGGCCATCGCGTTGGCGAGCATCAGCGGAATGAACGAGCGCGCCTGAAACTCAAACAGCAGCAACTCGATCGCGAGGAGCGCGCCGGTGATCGGCGCGTTGAACATCGCGGCAAGTCCCGCGCCCGCGCCGCATGCCAGGAGCACCTTGCGCTCCGACGCGGTGGTCGAAACGATTTGGCCCACCAGCGAACCGAACGCCCCGCCGGTCTGAATAATCGGCCCTTCGGCGCCGAACGGGCCTCCGGTGCCAATTCCGATCGCCGCCGAAATCGGCTTCAGGATCGCAACTTTCGCTTCAATCCGGCTCTTGGACGTCAGCACCGCCTCCATCGCTTCGGGAATGCCGTGGCCCCTAATTTTTGGCGAGCCGTACTTGGCCATGAAGCCGATGATGAGCCCGCCGATCGTGGGAACGAGAATTGCCCAAAGGCCGAGCCGATTTCCCGCGGCGCTGACGAAGTGAAACGACCAGACGTGATAAAAGGCGATGTTCGTGAAGAACCCAATGAGATTGTAGAGCAGATAAGCGCCAACACCAGAAATAACGCCGACGAGCACGGCCAGGACCGAGATGAATCCCAGGCGGAACTGCGCAGGCGCCTCCGGTTCATCCAGCGAACTTCCGCGTCCGAAAAATCTCACGACGGCGAAACCTCCCGTTTGTGCAAGCTCGGCTGGGCGCAATTCCAGGTGGGAAGCTCCGCCGGCCCGATATCCGAATCCCGGGCGATCAACGGCGCTTGCCGCGATTGTCTTGAGTCGATCGGATCACGGCGGTGAGCGACTCGACGAGCGCCGGGGCCGCCGTGCGCAGTTCCAAGATTCGCTGCTTCGCGAGCCGCGTGAGGACGCGCTCGCCGCGGGACGTCAGATGCAGGATCACCTGACGCCGGTCGCTGCGCGAGCGTTCGCGCCGCAGGAATTGCCGGCGCTCCAGCCGGTCAACCAGCTCCACGACGCTGTGATGGCGCAGCTGCATCCGCTCGGCCAGCTCCCGAATGCTGGGTTCCAGTCCGACGGGCAGACCGCGCAAGGCCAGCATGAGCGCGTACTGCTGCGGCTCGAGGCCCGCTTTGCGGGCCGCCTCCTCGCTCCCGATTAAAAATATGCGGATGCGGTGCCGGAATTCGGCGAGGGCCCGGAATTCGGCCGCGGACATCACGGTGGCGGTCACTGCCATATTGTATCGCCCTCCGATATAAATTCACAATACGAAAGTCAGGAACTGGTCCAAATGTTGAACAGATTGTGCGGCGTGCGTCGAATCAAATGGTCTCCTCGGAGTCGAGGAGGATCGTGACCGGCCCGTCGTTGACAAGCTCGACGCTCATATGCGCCTGGAACACTCCGGTTTCCACCGCAACGCCGAGAGCGCGCATCGCCCGGACGAATTCGCCGTAGAGGCGGCTCGCATCCTCCGGCGGCGCTGCTTGAATGTACGAAGGCCGGCGCCCGGCGCGCGTGTCTCCGTACAGCGTGAATTGGGACACGACGAGCGCCGCCCCCTGCACATCCAGCAAGGACAGGTTCATCTTCGCCGCCGAATCGGAAAAGATTCGCAGATTGACGATCTTTTCGGCGAGATACGAAGCCGCTTCCGGGTTGTCCGTCCTGCTGACGCCCACCAGAATCAGCAGCCCGGCGCGGATTTTCCCGGCGACCTTGCCTTCCACGGTGACGCTGGCGCTGGTAACCCGCTGAACGACGGCGCGCAATGGCCCTCCGACCCGCGGAATTCTAACTCGACTGAAACAAAATCCACAGGCTGAATTTTGGGGCTGGAATTAATCCACAGATGAACACAGATCAACACTGATAAAAAACCATTTCTAAAGACCCGATTCGGGCAAACACAATCAGGAGCACAGTCGATATTGTTTGGGTTTAGCTCTTAATCAGCGTTTATCTGTGTTCATCAGTGGATTCGTTTCTTCGTCTGTCGCGGCGTCGGCTGGCAGCGGGGGCAGTAGTGGCTGCTGCGGCCGGCTACTATGACCCGGCGGATGGTGGACTTGCAGCGAAAGCAGGGCTTGCCTTCGCGCTGGTACACGCGGTGGCGCAGCTGGAATTCGCCGCGATTCCCGTTCGAGTCGACGTAGTCGGAGATGGAGGAGCCGCGAAAACGAATCGCATCGGCTAGAACTGCGCGAATCGCTGCGTGAAGAGCGAGGAGCTGCTTCTTTGTCAGCCTTTCTGCAATTCTCGTCGGATGCAGGCGCGCACGAAATAAGCTTTCGTCAGCGTAGATGTTGCCGATTCCGCCCAGCACACTCTGATCCAGAAGCAGCGCCTTGATGCGCGCGCGCCGCGATCCTAGAAGCGCGCAAAACTCCTCGGCGCCGATTTCCAGCGGTTCCTTCCCCAGCCGGGCCAGAAAATTTGCCAGCTCCGATTCCTGAACGAGCAGCATGCGTCCAAACCGCCGGATGTCCGTGTATCGCAGCTCGCGTCCATCATCCAGGCCAAAGAACACGTGAGTGTGGGGCGCGACGGCTTCGCCCGAACGCGGAAGCGTCAATTGCCCCGTCATTCCAAGATGGATAATGAGGTTGTACCGCGGATGCGTAATGCCGCTCGCAGCGCCTGAGTCGAGTTCGATGCAAATGAATTTACCTAGTCGTTTGACAGCCGAAACTCTTGTGCCGGGAAGCCGCTCCGCGATGGCCGCGACGTTATCCACGAAATCCGTTTTGCCGAAGCGTACGTCCGTAACGGTGCGCCCCGGAAGCGACAATCGCAATCCGCGCACAACCGACTCGACCTCGGGCAGTTCAGGCATAGTGCATTTTCTTCAACCTAGCACAGAATCTGCGGTGCCGAACGCGAATGGGTAATGGAAGAGCTTGGCGCGAAAGAACTCGCGGAGGGATTCACGGGTCACGAATCACAAGTCACGAACCTACGGCAGCGGAAGTCCGGGCGTGGCAACGATGCCCGCCATCCGCAGTATCTCCTGATACTCGTCCTCGGTAACCTGCGAGATGATCAAGCGCACATTCTTGAGGAACTTCATCTTTCGAACGGAGGTATTGTCCCGAAGTTCATCCAGCGTAACCTGGCGCGGCAGGCGCTCCATGGCGCGCAAGTCGGCCACCATCATTTTCGATTCGCGGTCGTGAGGATCCGCGTAGGGATCTCGCGTGACCTCAGCGATCGCGTACAAAGCCCTCTCAGGCGCTGCATGGTAGCAAAGTACCCGGTCGCCTTTGCGCACCTGCTTCAGAGCGCGGTTGGCATCGGCGCGCATTCCCGCTCCGCGCCACATTTCCTTGCCCTTCACAAACAGCGTATCCCAGTGATAAATGTGGGGATTAACCGAGAAGATCCAATGACCTCTCTTTGCCGGGGGGCGAACGGTCGTCAATCCGGGCAGCCTCCGAAGAATGATCGTCCTGCGAGTACTAAGTCGGTCGGACACTATACACGGGACCTCGCCCGTTGTGTAAAATTTCGACATTTCTGAGTTACTCCACAAGGAAGAGTAACCCGTAATCCATCCACCTCTAAACCATTTAGACGCACGGCGCGCAAGATCGGACTCAACGGAGTTTGCCCGGGAGCAAGGGGGGGATGTAAATAATATGTCTTTTAACTGCAGTTGGTTAGGTCGGCTTTCGAGGGTCTTCGTTTCGGCTGGCTAGGCTGCTTCGATCCACAGGTCTTCCCCACGTACCTCGATCACGTAGCTCTTTACCGCGACCGCTTGGTTCATTACAAGCTTCCCCGTGGTTACGTCGTACTGCCAGCCGTGCCACGGGCAGGTGACGGCCACCCCTTGCAATAATCCCTGACCAAGAGGTCCGCCGCGGTGCAGGCACGTATTGTTGATCGCGTAGAACTTGTTTCCTACGTTGGCGATAGCGACCGTCAAGCCGTCAACCTGAAACTCGCGAATCGAGCCTGCCGGAATTTCGTCCTTTCTCGCGGCGCGCACAAATGCCATTCGCTAACTCCTTTTCTTGTAGGAATTTCCGAGTGGTGACCCCGCCTCTAAAGAGGCGGGCTACAACTGGGTCAGCGCGGCGACGGTGTTTGCGCCACCATGACGTTGCGCTTGAAATCTTCTGCGATGCCGGGGTGCAGCCGGATTTCGGTGGGCCGCTTGGCCAGTGACATCTGGTCGATCTTGTCCTGAAGCTTCAGCAGCGCATAAATCAGTCCTTCCGGGCGCGGCGGGCAGCCTACAACGTAAACATCGACCGGAACGATGCGGTCCACTCCTTGGAGCACCGAATACGCATTGAAAGGCCCGCCCACGCTCGAGCAGGCACCCATGGAAATGCACCACTTAGGGTCGGGCATCTGGTCCCAAACGCGCTTGAGCACCGGCGCCATCTTTAGGGTAACTGTGCCGGCCACGATCATCAGGTCGGATTGCCGCGGTGAAGGGCGAAAGACTTCCGCGCCGAAACGCGCGATGTCGAAGCGCGATGTGGTCGACGCGATCATCTCAATAGCGCAGCATGCCAGGCCAAATGTCAGCGGCCAGATGGCGGACTTGCGCGCCCAGTTGAACACGTAGTCCACTGAAGAAATCATGAAATTCTTTTCAAACCGCTGGTCGAGAACGCCCATGGGTCTCCTCTGGATGTTGAGAAATTGGAGTATATCCAGCGGCGGCAAGGAGAGTCAAACAAGTAAACGAAGGAAGGGTTTAGCCGGAGTGCGGCGCTCACTTTGTGCCGCAAATGAGAAGCGCGCCGATCTCACGGAACGCGCGCAATTGGGCCGCGTCCTTGAACCAGCGACCCTGATAGATTTCGGGCGCGGGAGTGGGATCGGGAATCCGGCGATGCGAGACGTCGCGGAACCCGGCTTCGCGAAAAAGCGCTTCCCACTCGTGTGCGCCCAGCAAATGCGCTGGAATCGCGAAGTGCTCGCGCCACTGGTGAGAATGCAGGTTCTCGCCGTAGTAGTTGATCAAAACCCAGGCCATGCCGCCCTCGCGCAGCACGCGGAAAATTTCCTTCAAGCCCCGCGCCGGTTCCGGCCAGTAATACGCCGACTCCACTGAAATCGCGTGCGTGAAAAAATTGGCGTCCCAGGGAATCTCTTCGGCGCCTCCAACCACAAACATCGCGTTGTCGACATCGACATAATTGCGGCGCGCGCGGCGAACCATTTCGTCGGAAATATCCATTCCGACGACGCGACCCTCGGGCACGCGTTCGGCAATCAGGCGCGCGAGCCAGCCCGCGCCGCTGCCCACGTCGAGCACGTTTTCATCGCGGGCCAGCTGCATTCGGTCGAGAACGGGCAAGACGATGGGAAGATGATCCTCTTCCATGCCTTCGCCGCGGCCTGCCTCGGCCCAGCGGTTGAATTCGATGCGCAGCGCTTCGTTTGGATGGGGTGCTTGAGGCATGAATTTCGATCGAAAAAAAACTAATCGCGCGGAGCACAGTTAATTTTTGTCATTCCGAGCGAAGCGAGGAATCTCTCTGTTCCGCGACAATCGAAGAGAGATTCCTCGCTTCGCTCGGAATGACAAAAAGAGGGGCTTGGCTCGTCACGCTGCAAAAACGTTCGCGCAGTTCGCTGAGCGCGATTTATCTTTCGATCCTTGTCAGCAGCTCCACGAATTTCTGCTGGCGCTCGGTTTGATCCTGCCCGCCGGCTGACTCCGCCAGTTGCGTTACGTTCATCGAGCAGAATTTCGGGCCGCACATCGAGCAGAACTTCGCATCCTTATAGAAATCATCCGGCAGCGTTTCGTCGTGCATCGCCTTCGCCGTTGCAGGGTCGAGCGACAGCTCGAATTGTTTGTTCCAGTCAAAAAGAAATCTGGCATACGACAGCGCGTCGTCGCGATCCCTGGCTCCCGGCCGGTGCCGCGCCACGTCCGCCGCGTGTGCCGCAATCTTGTACGCGATCACGCCCTGCTTCACGTCTTCCGCGTTCGGCAGCCCCAGGTGCTCCTTCGGCGTCACGTAGCACAGCATCGACGCGCCGTGCCACCCGATCATCGCCGCGCCGATCGCGCTCGTGATGTGGTCGTAGCCCGGAGCGATGTCGATCACCAGCGGCCCCAGCGTGTAAAACGGCGCTTCGTGACACAGCTCGTTTTCTTTCTTCACCTGCAGCTCAATCTGGTCCATCGGGATGTGCCCCGGACCCTCGATCATCACCTGCACGTCGTGCTCCCACGCTTTCGTCGTCAACTCGCCCAGCACTTTCAGCTCGGCAAATTGCGCCGCGTCGCTCGCGTCCGCGAGGCATCCGGGCCTCAAGCCGTCGCCCAACGAAAAGCTCACGTCGTGCTTCTTGAAAATCTTGCAGATCGCTTCGAAATTCTCGTACAGGAAGTTTTCCTTCTTGTGCGTGTTCATCCAGTGCGCGAGCAGCGCCCCGCCTCGGCTCACGATCCCCGTGATGCGATTCCTCACCAGCGGCACGAACTCCCGCAGCACGCCCGCGTGAATCGTCATGTAATCCACGCCCTGCTCGGCCTGCTCCTCGATCACTTCGAGCATCAGCTCGATCGTCAAATCTTCCGTGCGCTTCACTCGCGATAGCGCTTCGTAAATCGGCACCGTCCCGATCGGCACCGGCGAAGCGTCGATGATCGCTTTGCGAATCTCCGGAATGTCTCCGCCCGTCGACAGGTCCATCACCGTGTCCGCGCCGTAGTGCACCGAGTGGTGCAGCTTCTTCAGCTCTTCGTCGATGTGCGACGTCGTCGCCGAATTCCCGATGTTCGAGTTGATCTTGCACTTGAACGCCACGCCGATTCCCATCGGCTCGAGCGATTTGTGATGAATGTTCGCGGGAATAATCGCGCGGCCGCGCGCCACTTCGCTGCGCACCAGCTCCGGCTCAATCTTTTCGCGCCGCGCCACGTACTCCATCTCTTCCGTGATGCGCCCCTGGCGCGCGTAGTGCATCTGCGATACGTTGCGCGTGCCGTTCGCCGCCGCCGTCTCCCCGAGCCGCTTCTCGATCCAACTCTCTCGCACTCCCATGCCGCCCCCTGAAGAGTTTGCGCCCGCGTCGAGCGCTCTCTTGCGTCGGCCGAATTATCGCACCGCGAAGCAAGCGCGGCAACCAAGTCAGTAGGACAGACTTTAAGTCTGTCGGGTTCTGACAGCGTCGCCCGGGCTGCTCGCGCTAGCCACTGACAATCCGGCACTCACATTTACAATCTTTGCCAAGATCAGATGGAAACCGACAGGCTGCAAGCCTGTCCTACTTAAACCGCTCTTCTCAGCGTGATTAGCGTGATTTCAGGTGGGACGCCTAGACGGACCGGGGCACCGATCGTGCCGAGGCCGCGATTGACGTAGATTGTGGAGGTTGGGGGTTGGACGTTGGAAGTTGGACGGACACCCTGAAGCTCGTTGTCGCTTGGGTTTGATGGAGCGAGGAGAGGGCAAGAATACAAACCCGCGACGTATGGCGTCAGAAATTCGGCGGGACTCCATTCGCGATCGAGGATTTCGACGCGTACCTGGCCGCCGTGCGTGTGGCCGGCCAGCGAAAGTTCGATGCCGAGCTGGGCGGCGCGGGGAAACGAATTGGGATTGTGAGACAGCAGGATATTGGGAACGTCGCGGCGAACGAGCGGATCGATGCCGGGGAGCATCGGCGCGGGATTGCCTTCGGGGTCGCGCTGGCGCTGGTAGTCGACGCCGATCAGATTCAGCGCGCCGCCGTTCCAGCGCAATTCGGTGCGCTCCTGGCGCAGCAGTTTCATGCCGTGTGTCTTGAACAGCTCCGCCGATTTCGCCTCGGCTCGCGCGTAAATCTCATGGTTCCCGTTGCAGCCCCAAACGCCCAGTGGTGCGCGCAGCTTGGAAAGCTCGGCAATGCAATCTTCGAGCGGATCGCTTCGTCCGGTGACGAAGTCTCCGGTGACGACCGTCAGATCGCCGCTCAGTTCGTTGGCCATCCCAACGGCGCGGCGCACCTGGCGCACAGGCATGTAAGCCCCGATGTGAATATCGCTCAGTTGCGTGATGCGCAGGCCGTCGAGCGCGGGAGGAAGATTGGCGACGGGAATTTCAACTTCACGCACGCGGAAATGAAACCGCTCTTCGATAAAACCATAAGCGGCGCTCGCGAACGGAATGACGCCCGCAATCACCCCTGCAGCCTGAAAAAAGTAACGCCGGGCATGATCGATCGCTTCCACGGGCGGGGCGCCGGGTGCCGGAACGGGAGATGCCATCGCCGGCTCCGGCGGATGCGCCTTCGCTGAAGCGGGCGCTCGGAGGCGCCGCCACATCCATTCCGCTCCGGCAATTATTTTGATGAAAAGATACGAGAAGATGGAGCTACTCAGCCAGAGACCGAAAAACGCCGTCCACCACGAACCCCGCGAAACGACGCCGCGCGCGTTGCGCAACAGGGCGGTAAGCGCAGCAAGAGCGATTCCCGCTAGCACCGCGAGCAGCGCGCCACGAACCGCCTTGCGCCAAACCGCGTTATCGATCCTCGCCGCGAATCTCCACGCGCGCGCAAACCAATAGCGCTGCGAAAGGAAAGCAAGGGAAAGAGCAAGTCCGGCGGCGATTAGGCCTGTATAAACGAAGACCGAATGAAACATCCACTGTTTACCCACTTATTAGAGTACATGCTGGGGCCGCCGGTTGCATAGGGCAGTGCAGTCCGCTGATGAAATATGAGGAACTTACTACTCGAATTGACGATCAAAAAGTGGAGGACTGTCTCGCGGGAAGCACAGGACAGACGAGCACAGCTACCATCGCTTCAGCGGCTGAAGCCGGTGTCTCTCGCCTCTTGCGGCCGGGCTGAAGCCCGGCCCTCCGAGACCTACGAAGTCTCGGAGTTTGCGGGGCCCCCGCAGCCTTCAAGAGCGGCTCGGAAACTATGTCCGGACCTGACGACGATCCGGATCCTACTTTCCCGCCGGAGGCGGCGTGACCACGGCCGTCATTTTGCGGATCATGCCATCGGACTTGCTGAGGACGTAGATTTCGCCGTCGCCGCCGACGGCGATGCGCACATCGGCGCGTCCGCCGCCGTAGGGGACACCCTCCGCGTCGGCTTTGGGCTGCTTCTTGTCCGGGTCGCGCCAGCCGGTGGTAGCCGCGGCGGCGCCGGGCAGGACGCGATCCTGGGCGGGCGTTCCGCCCTTGTGCGTATACGTCTCGGCGACGATGTCAAACATGCGGCGCTTCACGGCGGCTTGCTGCGACGCGTCGTAGGGGCTCTTGTACATGACCTGCAGCTCGTGGATGGTCGCCTGATGATTGCGCTCGCCGTGCGTGGCGGTCATTTCCTTTAGGTCGGTGTAGAAAATCCGGCCGGTGGTCATGTCGTTGAAGATGAACTTGCCGCGCATCTGCGGCATCAGCTTGCCGCGATAGACGAAGCCGCTGCCGATCGAATCGCCCTCCCAATGGCTGTACACGGCGGCCGGATAGATGGGCGCGACCGGCTCATCGAGACCATCCACGTGCAAGAGATCGCGCGCCGGAAACGGCATCGGCGGATTTTCCAGGCTGCCCGTTTTTCCAGCGTCTTCAATGAAGAGTTGCTCGTTGCCTTCGCGGTCGGGATAGCCGTAGTTGGCTCCCTTGCCTACGAGGTCGACCTCTTCCCAATAGTGCAGGCCGATGTCGATGACGAGGAGCGTCTTCGATTCCGGATCCCAATCGAAGCGGTGCGGGTGACGCAAACCGTACGCGAAAATCTCTCCGCTCGCGCCCGCCACATTCACAAATGGATTGGGGTCGGGACCGGTCGAGGGAATGCGGTAGCGGCCGTTCGCGCTGAGCATATCTTTCGGGCGGAGATTGATGTCCGGAGTGATGCGCAGGATTTTTCCAAGGAGCGAGTTGAGCTGCTGAGGGATCGTGTGCGACGGCCCCGGCGTTTCTCCCTGAGCGCCGTCACCCACACCGATGTAAAGATTGCCGTAGTCGCTGCTGCCCGGTTTGGCGAGCGGATCGAAGATGGTGTCGTCCATCGGGTGGTTGCGGTCATATCCGATGCGCAGGAGTTCGCGCGCGGTGCCCTCGAACGTGTCATTGCGGATATTCGTGTCCGTCCACTCGACGAGGATCGATTCGAGATGCACGGGGCCCGCGGGCGGGTTGACGCGATCCGTCGTCGTGTATCCCGTGAGATTCAGGCTCGCGAGTTGCGTGTTGACGGGAGCGTTGGAGCCGGGGAGCTCCGGATTCTCCGTGTGCACGGTATAGAATTTTCCGTTTTTCGCGTATCCCAGATCAAACGTGATCGAAACGATTCCGCTGGCGTTGCCGCGGTCGGACGCGAATTTCGGGAAGACGTCCGTGAACTTGATGTACGGCGTGAATTTCTTCGTGGCCGTGTCGAGAATGTAGAGTGTGCCGCTCTGATCGTTCACGAAAATACGCTTGGAGGCGAGCGGCGCATTGGCCGGCTCCGCGCGCAGCGAAGTGATGCGGCCGAGCTGAGCCTTGTAGTCGATCCCGGCGGGGTTAACGCCGGCGTGCGTTGCGTTGGAAAGCGGCGGATTCGCGTAGTCCTCGAGCATGACGGTCGTCCCGTCCTTGCTGACTTGGGGCTGCGAGGGATATTGCGCGAGCGCAGCGGGCGCAGCGCCGATGCTCAGTGCGAGTAATCCGAATCCAACGCAAATTTTCGCGGACCGCAAGACTTTCCGAAACTCACTCGACATGGTGAAGGCTCCTTTTGTGTCAGGCAGGCACGCATTCTAACACCGGTCCCGGTGTCGCGGTTTTCATTTTTCTGCCTCCCAATCCTCGCCTCCAGGCTGACGAAAGTAAGCGCCCTTGCGGTGTCGTGCCCACAACGGCTGCCAGACCCACAGAGAACTCTGGAAGTTGTAATAAACTATGCTTCATATTTTACATTAATCTGAGTTAATATACGCTGCTAGCGCCGATGAATTGGGACCGGCGCCACGACCGCCGGCCGGACGCACGTTTGAATCGCTACCCAGTAGAACCCAGGTGTTTGCACACATGCCTCGCGCGATCTCCACTAGGCAAATTGTCCTCAGTCTCATCGTTTCCGCCGCCCTGATTCTGAGCCTGCCGTCCGCGGACGCCATGGCCCAAGGGGAAACCACGAGCGCGATTGCCGGGCAGGTGCGGGACGCAAGCGGCGGAGCCATACCGGGCACCGCCGTCACGATTCGCAACCTCGACACGGGCCTACAAAGAATCGCCGCCACCGACGAGGTGGGCCGGTTCAACTTCACGCAACTGAAACCGGGCACATACCGTGTCCGGGTGGAAGCGCAGGGATTTGAGCCGCAGCAAAATGACGCGGTGACTGCCAGTTTGGGTCAGAAGCAGAGCATCGATTTCGTCCTGAAGATCGCGCAATCCCGGGAGCACGTGGAAGTCAACGACGAGGCTGTGATTCTCAACCCAGAAAACGCGAATACGTCGACGACCCTTGCCGCGCCCGCGTTGGAGAGCCTTCCCAATCCGGGCGGCGACTTGACCTACCCTCTCCAATTCGCGACCGGGGCGCTCGTGAATACGGCCGGAAGCGGCAACGATTTCGTCGGCGGCACGAACGGGTATGGAAATGTGGAGTTCAACGGCCTGCCCGCGCTGGCAAACGGCTACATCGTGGACGGATTGGAAACGAATGACCCGCTGACGAATCTGAATAGCGGACTTTCGACCAATCTTGTTCTCGGGCTCAATTCCATTTCGGAAGTGACGGTGAATACGCTCTCCTACGCCGTCGATCAGGGACGGTACGGGGCGTCGCAGGTCAACTACGTCACGAAGTCAGGCTCCAACCAGTTCCACGGGAATTTGTATGAAGTGTGGAACGGCTCGATATTAAACGCTGCGGACTATTTTACAAACGCAGTACCGGGGAGACAGAAGCCGGGAGCCGTGGTGAATCATTTCGGTGGCAGTGTGGGCGGCCCGATCATTCACGACAAGTTATTCTTCTTCTTCGACAGCGAATGGGTTCGCATCGCGCTTCCCATCGTCACACCTACCATCGTCCCGACCGTTGCGTTTCAGAACTACGTCGTTCAGAGCCTCGCGTTCGGCGGGACCGGCTCTCTTACCAGTCGGTTGTATCCCGCCGCGCCCCAACAGGTGGTCCAGTTCTATCGAAAAATGTTCTCCCTCTATGGAAATGTGGGCGGGGCGGCAACCTCGATACTTGGATGTCCCCTAAATGAAGACGGCAGCAAGGCAGCAGGCGCGCCACCCGATGGAAAGGGCTGCGCCAACAGCCAGAGCGTCTCGCATTCGAGCGACGATCATGAACAAGTTCAAACCCTGCGCATCGATTACAACATCAATGAGAAGAACACCAGCTGGTATCGCCTTCAGGCCGATACCGGCGTCCAAGCGGCTTATACCGATCCGATCAACGCGGTATTCGACTCGGTCTCCCCTCAACCCCTGTATTCCTTTGCAGCTGGATATACGCACGTCTTTTCGCAAAATCTAGTGAACTATTTCAACCCGGCATTTTCCTGGTACGCCAGCTTGTTCGCACCGAGCGATTTTCAGAAGACGCTTGCCGCATTCCCGATTGTGCTGCAAGGCACCGGAGCGAACGCTTTTACAACGGTCGGAGGACTTGACAACACGTGGGTTCAGGGCAGGCGCGCCTCCCGGTTGTTTATCAACGACAATCTGGCCTGGAACCATGGCGCGCATGAGCTTCGCTTTGGCACTAATATGCGGATTCTTCGCTTGAATGACTACGATTTCGGGGAAGGCTCCGTGCCCACCGTCACGTACGCCAATTTGGAACAATATACTTTTGGGATGGCCAACACGGCCACCGCAACTTTCCCCAGTTCGGCAAACGAGCCGTTTAATTTCTTGAATCTGGATCTTTATGTGCAGGATACGTGGAAGGTGACTAAGACGCTGACGTGGACTTTCGGAATTCGAGATACTCTGAATTCGAATCCGCGGAATCCACACGGGCAAATTGGCCGTCTCGGCGGCTCTTTCGATTCCATTTCGCATGACCCGAACCGGCCGCTCGACGCCGTGATCGAGACCGGCCTCGGCCACATTTTTTCCTCGACGCCGCTGGCGATTCTCCAGCCGAGGACCGCCGTGGCGTGGCAGTTTGAGCCGAAAACCGTGCTGCGAGCCGGCTTCGGGATTTTCAGCGACTTACTGCCCGGAAGTATCGCGGACGTCGTCGGCGTCAACCCACCTTATGTGAAAACATTTCAAGGCGGCATCCTCGGCACCGCGGGCGGCGCCGCGATCGCACCCGGGGTCACGAATAGCGCAGTGGACGCAGCCGTTGCCGCGAATCAGACGTTCAGTTCCGGATTCGCGCAGGGCCAGCTTTCCTGCGCATCGCCGCAGTCGACTCCCGCCACTTGCCTTCCTCCGATAGCGATCACAGCGGTGCCGAGCGGAGAACTTCATGCGCCGTACTTTATGGAGTGGAGCTTCGGCTTGGAGCGTGAATTGGGGAGTGCTGCGAGCCTCAAGGCTCAATATGTTGGCACGCGGGCGATCAACCAACCTTACTTGACGCAAGTGAACGGCTACCAAACCGTCTGCCCGGGCTGCTTTGCTCCGTTTCCCTACGTCCAGCCGAACGATCTGCAAAGGAATGGAGCAATCGATCCACGATTTGGAGCCGTGACGCAATTCTCCACTGGAGCGACCAGCCACTATGACGGCCTGCAGTTGACGGCAACCAAGCGCATTGGGCACGGCCTGATGGGACAGATCAACTACACACTGAGCCGCTGCATGGACGAGGTTTCGAATGGCGGATTCCTGCAATTTTCGTCGGCGGGAATTCTCTCGCCCCTTCCCGGTGAGCTGGCGCGCAACTACGGTCCCTGCGACTACGACATTCGCAACAATCTAACCGCGCAATACGTCTACCAACTGCCCATCAAGGTCAAGAACCGTTCACTCGGCTTCGCGCTGAACGGCTGGCAGGTTTCGGGAACCGTGTTTTGGCACAGCGGGCTGCCGTTCTCGGTTCTGAGTACACCCTATTCAGCGAATGGCGAAGGCATTGTGAATGGAAGCGGGCCACAATTTGCGAGCGTTGTTCCGGGCGTGCCGCTCTACGACCACAATCCGATTCCCCTCGTTACTCAGCCGGGAACCGTTCAGTGGCTCAATCCCGATGCATTTGTCTCGACCGTCGATCCGAGCCAGCAGAAGCTCGCCAACGGGCAGATCGTGCCTGCAGGGTCCTGCAATGGGGGAGGCAGCCCACAAACCTGCCAGTTTGGAAATTTGGGCCGCAACGCCTTGCGCGGCCCTCAGTTCTTCTGGAGCGACTTCTACCTCACGAAGTGGTTTCCGGTGACGGAACGCGTGAAGCTGCGGTTCGACGCGCAATTTTTCAACGTATTCAACCATCCGAATTTCGCTCTTCCGAGCGCGGTCATCGCCGGCATTCCCGGGAATCCCTCCACGCAAGCCGGTTTTGGCGCCATCTCGTACGCGACTTCTCCGCCGACGGGACTGCTTGGCGTCGGTTTGGGCGGCGACAGCACGCCGCGAATGATCGCATTTCAAATGCGCATGGAGTTTTGAAGCCTTAAGACCCGAAACAAGATCAGAAACGAGATTGGCGTTTTGGCGCATTCGGCCCGCTTTCGTCTGCCGAAGAGTCCGATCTGCCCGCCTGTACCTCGGTACAGATAATCACTTCCATAAAAAAGCGGAGCCCAGCGAATCAGGCCATTGCTTCCTTGCTAACCTGAATGAGAACCCAGGGAAGACGAGCTGAGGAGAAGAGATTATGCGCTCAAGCGCGATGCACCTGTCCAACCAGGCCCGAGTTTCGATACGGAAAAAGGCATCGATTGCCTGCTTCGCTTTCACTGCGATGGTCGGTTTCGGATCGCTGCAGGCTGCGGCGCAGTCCACCGCGACCCAGGCAGCCGCAAGCGCCCCGAGCGCGGCCGTGTCTCGCACGGCAAAGGTGGTTACGTACCGCCGCGGGAGCGGCGCCGTGCGCGTGTCAATCAGCGGCACCGACCTGATGCCCCGCATCCTTGCTGAAGCGACGGTTGAGAACAAAGGCAGCCGCGTCGAGATCGAGGCGAATTTTCAGGGCATGGAAGAAGCGTCCAAATTCGGCTTCGAGTATCTGACCTACGTGCTCTGGGCGGTATCGCCGCAAGGCCGAGCCGTGAATCTTGGCGAAGTGCTGGTCAAGAACGGCAACGCACAGGTGAAAGCGATCACCGATATGCAGACGTTCGCGATGGTGGTGACGGCCGAGCCTTACTTCGCCGTTTCGCAGCCGGGTGACGAAGTGGTCGCGGAAAACGCGGAGTATGCGGGCAGCGAGGGCATCCAGGCGACCTATTCCCTGCTCGGGCGCGGCGTCTATTCCTCCTCGAACACCAGGATCGACAATGTGATCTTCGGAATCGACCGCAAGACTCCGGTCGAGCTCTTCGAGGCGCGCAATGCCTTGCGCATCGCCGGAAATGCGAATGCCTCGCAGTTCGCTACCGCCGTTTTCGCGAAGGCCAATCAGCAGCTTCAGGAGGCCGAGGAGTCCTACCGCCAAAAGCACGACAAGAAGACGGTGATTTCCGAAGCGCGAGACGCCGTGCAGACGGCGGAAGAGGCGCGCGTCATTTCCGTGAAGGCGAAAGCCGAACTGGACGCCCAGGCGCAAGCCGCCGCCGAAAAGCAGGCGGCCGAGGGACGCGCGGCCAAGGCGCGTGCTGACGCCGAGGCCGAGGCGAATCGACGGCAGGCGGCCGAGCAGGCACGCGTGCAGGCGGAACAAGCGCGGCAGCAAGCCGAGGCCGCGAAAGCGGAAGCTGAGCGGATGAAGCAGGAAGCGCTGCAGGCGGCCGCAGCAGCGGCGAAAGCCAAGGAAGAGGCCGATCGCGCGCGCCAAGCAGCGATCGTCGAGCAGCAAGCGGCGCTGGTGCAGAAGCAGGCGGCGGAGTCCGAAGCAACGAAGGCGCGCCAGGCCGCCGCGAAGGCGGAGGCCGAAAAGGCCGGATTGCGGGCGCAGCTTCGCGCGCAACTGAATTCGATCCTGCAGACGGATGACTCGGCGCGCGGCCTGATCGTCAACATGTCCGACGTGCTCTTTGATACCGGCAGCGTTACGCTCAAGCCGGGGGCGCGGGAAAAGCTGGCGAAGGTTTCCGGCATCGTGTTGGCGCATCCGGGATTGACGCTGCAGGTCGAAGGGCATACCGACAGCGTTGGCACCGACGATTTCAACCAGCGGCTTTCCGAGCAGCGCGCCGGCTCGGTGCGCGAATTCCTGATCGGCCAGGGCTTGAACGATTCCGCGATTACGGCGGAGGGTTTCGGGAAGACCGAGCCAGTCGCGACCAACGATACTCCTGAAGGGCGGCAGCGCAATCGCCGTGTGGAGATCGTGGTGAACGGAGACTCGATCGACACGTCCTCCGCGGCGATGGAGCAGGCCGACCACTAGGCAGAATTCCATCGAGGCTGCGCACCGCAGGGCGCAGCCTCTCGCGATCATGAAGTCTCCGCGCGATTGACACCACCCCCCATCTGGCATATTCTCCGAGAAAATTCATTTCATCCGCGAAGATCCGTGAGGCGCTGAATGAAACGTACGCGGCTTTTGCCGTTCTGCTTGCTCGCTTTCGTTTTGCTCGCGTGCGCTCCCGCCTTTGCGCATCACGGTGCCGCGGCTTACGTGAATAAAATCGTGGTGATGAAGGACGCCACGATCACGAAATTTGTCTGGGCCAATCCGCACACGATTCTTTTGTTCGACGTGAAGGATGAGAGCGGCAACGTCACACACTGGGCCGGTGAAGCGGGCAGCCCGTCCGCGATCGGCCTGCTGGGCTGGACGAAAAACTCGGTGCAGGTCGGGGACGTGGTCACCATTTACATCTTTCCCGCCAAATCGGGCAACCCCGTCGGGCGGCTGAACAAGATCATTTTCGCCGATGGCCATACGCTGCGAGACAGCCAGCTCGGCGGAGAACCCAAAGACCAGAAGGACCAATAGGCGCCGCATGCGCGCGTTTCGCACACTCGGCGTGACGTCGGCGGTTCTCGGCGGGCTACTTTCCGCCGGCGGAGTTGTTTCCGCGCACCACGGAAGCGCGTCCTACAAAACAGGGGACGTGATTGTATTGGGGCACGCCACCGTGACGCAGTTCCTCTGGGCCAACCCGCACTCGATGCTTCTCTTCGACGTGAAGGATGAAAACGGCAACGTGTCGCATTGGGCCGGCGAAGCTGGCAGCCCATCCGCGATTCGGCTTCTCGGATGGAATAAGAATTCGGTGCGGCCCGGTGACGTCATCACGGTTCAACTCTATCCTGCGAAATTTGAAAATGCCGTCGGGCGCATCGACGCGATCGTGCTGGCCGACGGGACGACGCTGAAAAATAGTCCGCGAACCGATCGCGGAGATATCTCTCGATATTGACGTCGAGTTTGGAAAGATCAAGGAGCGCCGAGATGCGTAAACGTTTGATGTTCGGCTTTGCGAACCTAGCGGTCGCCCTGCTCGTCTCCTCCTGCGCGTGCGCCCAGTCACAGGACTCTCCCAAGCCAAACTATGGCGGCCCGGAAGATCTCTACGAAAAGCTGGGCGACACGGGCGCGGGCGGCGCGGCGCCGAAGCGCGATCTCACCGGATTCTGGGCCGGCCGGGTTGCGCAAAGACTGAACGAGATCCCGCCGCTGACGGCGCGGGGCCAGGAGCAGTTTCGCCTCCACAAGTCCAACGAGAAATATCCCGTCGCGGATTCCAACGACCCGATCAAGGGCTGCGACCCGCTGGGTTTCCCTCGCAACATTCTTTTCATGACGCGCGGAATTGTCTTCACCCAAATGCCGGGCAAGACGATCGAGATGTCCGAATACAATCGCGTCTGGCGCGAAATCTGGACGGATGGACGGGAGCTTCCGAAGAACGTCGGCGGGGACACGCCTGGCGCGCCCGACCCGCGCTGGTACGGATACTCCGTAGGGCGCTGGGTGGATGACTACACTTTCGTGGTGAACACGGTGGGCACCGACGAGAGGACGTGGCTCGACAACGCGGGCCATCCGCACAGCGGCGACCTGCGCGTCGAGGAACGCTACCGGCGCGTGAGCCACAACTCGCTCGAAGTCACCGTCACGATCGACGATCCGAAGACGTATACCAAGCCCTTCGTAATCACCAATGCGAAGTTCACGTGGATTCCGGAACAAGACTTCGAAGAAGAGCTGTGCGTTCCGTCCGAGCAAGCGGAATATCTGAAGTTGATCGCCAATCCCGCCGGTAACAGCACGCCAAGTAAATAGCGTCGCCACGCCTCAACCAAAGAACGCTTCAGTGGCTAAAGCCAGCTTATCGCGACCCGACTACGGCCGGGCTGAAGCCCGGCCCTCCGAGAGCGCGTGCGCGAATTGGGAAATCTTTGTAGGGCACGGCTTCAAGCCGTGCCATTTGCCGGTCGCAACAAGAACGGCTTTAGCCGCTGGCTGTTAGGACTCGGCGCCGCCACGGAGACGTTCACGTCCCATCCTCCGCAAACCGCTGGAAATTCTTCGCGAAACGGCGCGGCTCATTGGGCGTTGCCGGATTCCGGCACTGCGTTGCGCATGTGCCAGATTTCGGGTATCAGGAAACGCGCGGTCTTGCCGTCCGGCGTGGGAACGAGCACGTCGAACTCGCGGCTCCCGCGCTTCATGGACTCCTCCAACTTCATCCCGTCTGGCTGGTAATAGCCGTCCATGTCGCACGGATTGCGCCGCCGCGTTGTGTCGCACGCGAGAAACAGGAAATACGCCGCGTCCATATCTTTCGGGTCTTCGAGCACGACCAAGGCAGAGTCATGAGTGCCCGCCATCTCTTCGCAAATTCCCGGTGCGGAATAGATCCACGGCGGAATCTCCGATCCGTCCGCCGGCGGATTCACAAGTCCCGCGTCCGGGCAAACCGTTCTCGAGATCGGCCGCGTGACGTTCCGCCCGATGAGGTAAGGCTGGATAAGCACCCAGTGTTTTCCGTGCGCCCAATCGGCGGGAGTGTTCTGGATGAGGCCGTCGAGGTAGCTTTGCTGATCGGCCGCGCTGAATGGCACCCTCTGCGCCGGAGCAGGCTGCTGATCCTGAGCCAGGCAGGCGAACGCGGCGAAAAAAGCCAGCGCAAATCCGAAAAAGTGCGAGCGGATTCTTGTTCCTCGCGTCATCGCAATCCACTATGGGCATGATACTACCGCTCCCGAATTTGACCCTCGCCATGAAAATGAGTAATTCTTCGGTTCGGGAGCCACACAATGCCTTCGCTGAATCCGCGTTCCTATCTGTTCGTGCCCGGCAACCGTCCTGATCGTTTCGCAAAAGCATGTGCGGCGGGCGCCGACGCGGTCGTCCTGGATTTGGAGGACTCGGTCGCTCCCGCGGACAAATCCAAAGCCCGCGCCGCTGTGGCGGAGTGGCTCACAACCGAGCGGCCCGTCATGGTTCGCGTCAACACCTCGGACAGCGAATGGTTTCAGGAAGACCTGCGCCTGGGCCGCAGGCCGGGAATTGCCGGCGTGCTTTTGCCCAAGGCCGAGCGAGTCGAGGAGATTCGGATTATCGCAGAACACTTTGGTTCGGCGACGCCCGTCCTGCCGCAGATCGAAACCGCGCGCGGTTTCCGCAACAACGTGGCGCTGGCGAGTACCGCGCCGGTGCGCCATCTTCTCTTTGGCTCGATCGATTTCCAGCTCGATCTCGGCATGATGGCCGATGAAGAAGAGCTCCTGTATTTCCGCTCGCAGATCGTCCTCGATTCGCGCCTCGCCGGCATCGACCCCCCGGTCGACGGCGTCACCACGGATATTCACTCCGAGGAGCGGGTGCGCGTCGAGGCGACGCGGTCCCGGCGTTTGGGCTTCAGCGGGAAAATGTGCATTCATCCGAAGCAAGTGCCGATCGTCAACGAGTGTTTCACGCCCACGGCGGACGAAGAGGCTTGGGCCAGGCGAGTGGTGGAAGCGTCTGCCGGCGCGCCCGGCGCGGCGATCGCGGTCGACGGCAAGATGGTGGACCGTCCCGTCCTCGCACGGGCGGAAGTCATCCTCGTGAAAGCGGCTCAATTCCGCAGGCTACCGTAACAAAGTCTGCTCAACTTTTCCCGGCTTGGGTGTATGTTATCGGCGGGTCAGGAACTTAAAATCCAAAATTTGATTTGTACTTTGCAGCTTCAATCCTAAGCGCGCGGCGCGGCGGTTTTGGCAAGGATCGCAAGGAAGACAACGGCGCGCAGCGCGAGAGGCCAAACAGAGGAGGAGCCACAATGAAGAAAAATGTGGTTGTTCGAGCGTATATGGCGGGAGTGATGATTTGCGCCGCGATCTGCATTGTGGCCGCGCCGGGCTACTGGAACACACGAAACGTAAGCGCGGCGCCGCAGCAGGCGGCGCAAGGCCAATGGGTCGATCCCGCAAATCCGAGTGACGAACTCGTGGACGGCCCCTATCGAGTGGACCCGAACTGGCCGAGGTCGTTGACCACACTGTTTCCCGAGGAAAAAGGCTGGACGTGGGGCGCGGTGCAGGGCATTTTCGCGCAGAACCCGGATCGTATTTTTGTAGCGATGCGCGGCGAGCTGCCCGATCTGACGAACGCCAAGAAGAAATACGTCGACATCGAGACCGCGTTCGGAATCCAGACGCACCTGGAAGTTCCCGGGCGCGGAATGTACGGGCGCAACGCGTCCGTCGGCGATTACGCGAGCCCGGGCGAGGCCACGAACACCTACAAGGGCATCGAAGGGCAGGACTACCGCTGGAAACACATCATCACGGTGTATGACAGCGAGGGCAACGTAAGAGAAGCGTGGACGCAATGGGATTCGCTCTTCAAGCCGGACAATGCAAATGTGCTGTCGCAGGGACGCGTACACAAGATTCTGATCAATCCCTATGATCCGGAGAAGCGCGTGTGGGCCATCGACGACGGCCACGAAGTGATCCGCATTTTCAGCAACGATGGCAAGAAACTCCTGCAGACGATCGGCACGCTCAACACGACCACCGAGAGAAATGCCAAGATGACCGGCAATACGGGCCGCCCGTCGTTCATTCAAAAGACCGGTCCGCCAAACGAGACGTTCGGCCGTCAGACCGACATTGCTTGGTTGCCCGACGGCACCTTCTTCGTCACTGACGGCTACGAGGAAACGCGCGTCGTGAAATTCGACAAGGACGGCAAGTTCCTAATGGCCTGGGGCGAGCGGGGCGAAGTCAACGGCAAGGAGCGGCGGCCGGGCTACTTCAACACCGTACACGGCATCGCCATCGACAACCAGCGCCGACTCTACATCAACGACCGCAGCAACCGCCGCATCCAGATTTTCGACGAGAACGGAAAATTCCTCGATCAGTGGTACCTCGGCGACGGCCCCACCGCGACGTACCATATCTTCATGACCGCGGACCAGCATCTGTGGATGTCGGACGGCCACGGCAACTTCAAATTCTACAAGTACGACCTGAACGGAAAGCTGCTCTACACCTGGGGCACGATGACTCCCGAACCCGGCGGACTCTGGGGCACGCACCAATTCAGCGTGGACCAGGACGGCAATCTCTACACCGCAGAAGTGTGGGGCGGCCGCCCGCAGAAATTCGTCCCGCGAAAAGGCGCCGACCCCGCGCTGCTCGTGGGGCAGCCGATTCGCGCTGCGTGGACGAAGTAAGGCGCACCCACGCTCATCTTGCGACGGGCCTTTTCGTAAGATAGGCTTTTTCATCCGTGCCCGGGTGGCGGAATGGCATACGCGGGGGACTTAAAATCCCTTGCCCTTCGGGGCGTGCGGGTTCGACTCCCGCCCCGGGCACCAGAATTTCGTCGCACGGGCATTGGCGGTTGCGGTGAGCTCGCCGATTGCGGTCGGCGTGTGCTCATTACGAACACGCCATTGACTCTCCTCGCTGCCGCGCGCATCGCCAAACGTACAATCGAATGTAGGTCCCAACAGGCGGCGCGTAGCGCGACCGACTGCGCGGCGCCCTATCGCAGGACGCGATTCGTAACATGCCCACCGAGTCCGAAATCGAGATTTTGGAAGCGAGTGCCCCGAGCGGTGACGACGGCACTGGCGCAGCGATACGCCCGGGCCACGGGGCTCTTGATGGCGCACAAGAACAAGGCTCGAGATTGGAAGCCGCGATAGTGCTTGCGGTCGGGATCGCATTCTTCTTGGGCGTGGCCTTTGTAAAAAGCCCGTTGAACGGTTTCCCGCGCTTCACAGGCTGGGCATGGCCGTGGCGGAATGACATCGAGTTGCTCCGGAGCATCGCCTTCCTGCTTGTTCCGTTCCTCCTGATCGACTTTGTTCTGCGAAAGGCCGAGGGCCGCACCCCCAGGCACGCCTGGATTTACGTCGGAATTCTCACCGCCGGAAATTTTCTGATGCAGGCCATGGCGATGCTGGCCGAGCCGGACGGGTTTGTACGGCTGCAACGGATCGTTCAGTCACCCGCGGCGACGGACTATTTCTCGGACGCGCAGCAGATCAGCGGGTTGGCCGCGTGGCTGCGCCACTTCGATCATGCCTCGCTGGATTTTCATTCGTCGACGCATCCGCCCGGCCCGGTGCTTTTCTACTTCGTGGTCCTCAAACTGTTCGGTGTGCCGCTAGGGTCGCTCGTTGGGGGATGCGTCGTTGGTTTGCTGGGAAGCCTGGGAGTCGCCGCCACCTACACATTCGCCGGCCTTTGGACGGCTGACCGGCGCGCGCGGTTGACCGCTAGCGCGCTCTATGCGCTCCTGCCCGCCGTCACCGTGTTCTTCCCGGAATTCGATCAGGTTTACCCGATTTTCGGCATGCTCCTGATTTTTTTCTGGTGCAGGGCCCTGCAATCCGAGCGGGAAATTCCATGGGACGCGATTTGCCTTGGTTTCACGGCGTTCGTCGCCCTGTTTTTTGCGTTCAATCTTCTCGCGATCGGAGCATTTCTTGGGTGCCACGCGATCTACTGGATGTGGCGGCGGGATTGGTCCCGGGCGGCCTTTCGCAAGGTCTTGAGGAATTCGGGAGTCGCCGGCTGCGTTTGCGCGGGAACGTACACGCTGCTCTGGCTCGGCGTGGGATACGATCCGATCGGCGCGTTTCGCCAGGCACTGGCCTATCAAAAAATTTATGCAAACCTGCTGCACCGCAGCTATTTCAGTTCCGCCCTGTGTGATCCGTACGATTTTCTCCTGGGCGCGGGGATGATGGCCCTGCCGCTTCTGCTGTTCTATTTTTGCCGGGCGATCCGGAATTTCGACGGCGGAAAGGAAGAAATCGCGCTGTCGCTCATCGGCCTGGCCACGATTCTCACGGTCGATTTGACGGGAGTTCTGCGAGGCGAGACGGCGAGAGTGTGGCTGTTCCTGCAACCCCTGCTGCTCGTGCCGGCGGCTTTGGAGTTGGCGCGGTTTCGCGGGCGCTGGCGGACGGCGCTCTTTTCGATGCAGTGGCTGATCCTGGCGTGCCTAAAGGCGAAGATGATGTTTATCCGGCCGTAGCGCCGCTCGCCGAAATTTTATGTCCATCGCAACCGTTGTAGGCCGCCTCTTTAGAGGCGGGGGTTCGTGCGTATCGTCATGCAACACCTGCTTTCCCCGCGTCTAAAGACGCGGGCTACAACAGATGCCGCACGCTAGCCCCGCCACGTCACGCCATATTTTTCTGCAGCGTCGCTTTGTCGAGTTCGTTCTCCCAACGCGCGACCACGACCGTAGCAACTCCATTCCCGATCATGTTCACCACCGCGCGGAACATGCTCATGAAGCGGTCGATCCCGATCAGCAGCGCCATGCCCGCTACTGGAATCGTGGGAATCACTTGCAGCGTGGCGACCAAGGCGATGAATGCCGCGCCAGTGACGCCACTTGCTCCCTTGGAAGTGAGCACCGCCACAGCAAAGATCGTCAGCTGCTGCCCGATCGTCAAGTGAATCCCCGTCGCCTGCGCGACAAACAGCGCCGCCATCGTCATGTACAGGCTGCTGCCGTCGGTGTTGAACGTGTACCCAGTCGGCACCACCAGGCCGACGAGTGATTTCGAGCAACCCAGCTTCTCCATCTTTTCCATCAGCGTTGGTAAAGCAGGATCCGAGGAACTCGTGGCCAACACGACGACAATCTCTTCCTTGATGTACGAGAGGAATTTGATGATATTGAAACCCGCAGCCCAAGCTATCAAACCGAAGACAACCAGCACAAACAGAATGCACGTGGTGTAAAACACTACAATCAATTTTGCCAAGGGACCTAGCGACGCGATCCCGTATCGGCCCACCGTGAAGGCCATCGCGCCAAACGCGCCGATCGGGGCGAGCCCCATCAAAATGTTAATCACACCAAAGACTGCATGCGTCAAAGCGTCGAACAGCTCCACGACCGGCTTGCACTTCGGTCCCACCAGCGACAGAGCGAAGCCGAACAGGATCGCGACCAGCAGCACCTGCAGAATGTTCCCCTTGGCGAAGGCGTCGACGGTTGTGGTCGGGATGATATTCATCAGAAAATCCGTCACACTCTGCTGCTTCGCCGCGCCGGCGTAATCCGCCACGGACTTGCTATCCAGCGTTGCGGGATTCACGTTGAATCCGGAGCCCGGATGCGCCACGTTGCCGACGACCATCCCGGTGAAGAGCGCCAGCGTGGATACGATCTCGAAATACAGCAGCGCCTTGCCGCCGATTCGGCCAACCTTCTTCAAATTTTCCATTCCCGCGATGCCCGTGACCACGGTGCAGAAAATAATTAGCGTGATCACCATGGTGATCAGGCGGATGAAGCCGTCGCCGAGCGGCTTCATCTTGATCGCGGAGGCGGGCTTGAGATAGCCGTAAACGATCGCAATGGCCACCCCGATCAGCACCTGGCCCCAGAGCGTCATGTAAAACGGCTTCTTTTTGCGGGCCGGGGACGCGCCCGGAACAGCTTGGGGCGGATTCGTTGCGAGCGTATCGCTCATCGCGTTGGTTCTCCTTGAGTCGAGCGCCGGTCGGAGGCCGCACTGCCTCAAACCAAAATGCTTCAGCTGTTGGGTCTGCTCGGGTTCTGGGAGTCTACCACTAGAGGAGCTTTTCCGGCTCAAGAATGGCAGCGGCGAGATCGTTGAGGAAGAGCGCGGCCCGTGCGCCGTCAAAGACGCGATGGTCGCAGGAGAGCGTGAGAGTCATCATGGGGCGAACCGCGGATTTCCCGTCCACGGCAACCACGCGATCGGCGATGCGGCCCACGGCAAGGATGGCCGCCTGCGGCGAGACGATGATCGCCGTAAAAGCATCCACCTGATACATGCCGAGATTGCTGATCGTGAACGTCGCGCCGGCGAGATCCGCGGGGCGCAATTTGTTGGCGCGGGCGCGCGCGGCGAGGTCGCTGCGCAGCGCGGCGATCTCGCTCAGCTTTTTCTTGTTGGTTGCCGGAATCGCCGGCGCGACAACGCCGTCATCGACCGCCATGGCAATGCCGACATTGATTTCCGGATGCTGCTGAATGCCGCTGCCCGTCCAGCTCGCGTTGACGAGTGGATGCTTTTCGAGAGCGCGCGCCACGGCTGCGATCAGCAAGTCCGTGTGGCTCAACTTCACGCCGCGCTCTTTCTCGATCGCAGGCCCAAATTTTTTCCGCGCCGAAAGCAGCGCGCCGGCGTCGATGTCGCGGCTCACGAAAAAGTGCGGCGCGGTCGTCCAACCCTGCGTGGTGCGCTCAGCCATCAGCCGGGCAATTTGAGTGAGGGCGCCCGTGGCATGAGCTTCAGCCTGTGAGGTTTGGATTTTCGCCGGCGCAACAGCCGTACCCGCTGCCGATCCGCCGGTCGCCACGAAGGCCATAACATCTTCCGCTGAAATCTCGCCGTCGCTGCCGGAACCACGCACGAGCGCCAGATCCACGCCATGCTCTTTCGCCAGCCGCCGGGCCTTCGGAGAAACTCGAGCGCCCGAAACCGGGGCCGGGGCCGCCGCAGCAGCGCTCGCCACAGCCGACGCGGCTACCACAGGCGTGCTGTCCATGCGGCGTCCCGAAGCAGCGGCCACTTCTTCAACCGGCGGCTTCTCTCCCGGCGCGACAATCCAACCAATCGTCTGCCCCACGGGAATCACATCGCCCTCGCGCGCCTTCAACCCGGCGAGGATCCCATCGGCCTGAGCCTCGACCTCGACCACGGCCTTGTCAGTTTCAACGTCCAACAAAGGCTCACCTTTGGTGACGGTTTCACCTTCTTTTTTTCGCCAGGATAGAAGCTTTCCGGTTTCCTGGGCCATTTCAAGCGCGGGCATGACGATGCTGTGGGCCATATTCGTGATCGTAGTGGCGCGACGGCGCGGCCTACTTGGTCACTCCAACGCCTTCGGTCCTGGCGCTCGCTTCAACCATTTCAACGACGTGCTGGCTCGGCGGTCCGTCGTGCTCGCGCGTGGTTTCGAGCGGGCCGTCGACGGTGACGTACGACGCACCCGCGACGAGAAGTTTTTCGGCCGGGAAACGCGTAATCACTTCGTGCCCGGTGTCGGTCACGACAATTTCTTCCTCGATGCGCGCTGCGCTCCAGCCGTCTTTCGCGGGCCAGAACGTCTCTAGCGCGAACACCATGCCCGGCTTGATCTCGTGCGAATGCTCGAGCGACACGAGTCGGCTGATGACCGGCTTTTCCCAGATCGCGAGGCCGATGCCGTGGCCGAATTGCAGCGCAAATGCCGCTTCTTCGTTGGGGAACCCGAACTCCTCCGCCTTCGGCCACACGGAAGCAACTTCCGCCGTCGTGCGTCCGGGGCGGATCAGCGAAATCGCGGCATCCAGATAATCGCGGCAGCGCTTGTAGGCGTCCACCATCGCGTGCGAGGCATAGCCGATCGTGAAGCAGCGGTAGTAGCAGGTCCGGTAGCCCATGTAGGAATGCAAAATATCGTAATACACCGGATCGCCGGGCCGCAGGTTGCGGTCGGAGAAAACGTGCGGGTGAGGATTGCAGCGCTCGCCGGAAATCGCGTTTACCGCTTCGACGTACTCCGAACCCAAATCGTAGAGGACTTTGCTGACGAGCCCGACCGCTTCGTTCTCGCGCATCCCCGGCTTCATCGCGCAGTACAAATCGTGGTAGGCGGCGTCCACCATCATCGCCGAATGGTTGAGCAGCGTGATCTCGTCCCGCGTCTTGATCACGCGCGAGTCGGACATGACCTGCTGGCCGTCCACGACGGTGATTCCCTCGCGCTGCAGCGCGAACAGGATGGGCGGTTCGATGATGTCCACGCCGAGCGGTTCCTTGTGCAGCCCGCGCTTTTCGAGCTCGACGCGAATCTTCTTGGCAACGTCTTCCGCGCGGCCCATCTCCGGCGACATGGCGCCACGCAGCAGCGGAATCCCCGCCTGCGAGCGCTCGCCGAGCCAGGGGCAGTTGAGGCGATGATGCTTCGCCGCGGAGCCGAAATCCCACAGGAGCGGTTCGTCATTTTGCGGCAGCAGCGTGAAGCGGCTGTTTTTGTCCTGCGCCCACGTGCCAATGTGCGTGGCGGTGATGTACCGCACGTTGTTCATGTCAAAGCACAGCAGCGCGCCCATTTCAGATTTTGCGAGAAGCGATTTCACGCGGGCCAGACGCTCGCGCCGGAGCCGGTCGAAGTCCACCCGCTGTTCCCAATCCACCGCCATCGATCCGTAAGTCGGTAGAGCCATGACTCACCCCCTGAAATTTCAGCGTTGTAGCGCCCGCCTTTCTTTTCAGGCGGGCAGGTTTCCGTCGCGCAGCTGCCCGCCTGAAAACAAAGGCGGGCGCTACAACGCTATCTCTTGCACATCGCGCGCGCCGCTTCGACGACCGTCTTCTCCGTCGGAATCGTCGCATCCTCGAGCGGCGGAGAAAACGGAATCGGCACGTGCATCGCGCCGATGCGCTTCACGGGCGCGTCCAGATCGTAGAATGCGCCCGTCGCAATCACGGAAGCAATCTCGGCCGTCACGCCGTATTTCTCGTAGCCTTCGTCCATCACGATCACGCGCGAAGTTTTCTTGGCCGACTCGATCAGCGTTTTCTCGTCGAGCGGCCAGGTCGTGCGCGGATCGACGACTTCCGCGCTGATCCCGACTTCCTCGAGCTGCTTCGCGGCGCCGAGCGCCACCTGCACCATGCTGCTCGTCGCCACGATCGTGATGTCCTCGCCCTCGCGCTTGATGTCCGCAACGCCAAGCGGAATCGTGTAATCCTCGACCGGCACGGGGCCCTTGAGCCGGAACATCATCTTGTCTTCAAAAAAGATGACTGGATTGTCGTCGCGGATGGCCGTCTTCATCAATCCCTTGGCATCGTGCGGCGTCGAAGGCAACGCGATTTTCAAGCCAGGGACATGGCTGAGCCACGCTTGCAGCGATTGCGAGTGCTGCGCGGCCGAGCGCCGTGACGCACCGAGCGTCGTGCGCAGGACCATCGGCACTTTCCAGGCGCCTCCCGACATGTAGTGCACCTTGGCCGCCTGGTTCACCAGCTGGTCCATCACCAGAGTGAGGAAATCGCCGAACATGATGTCAACGACGGGACGAAGCCCCGTCATCGCCGCGCCTACTCCGATCCCGGTAAATCCCGGTTCCGAAATCGGTGTATCGATAATGCGCGATTTCCCGAACTCTTCCACCATTCCCGAGAGGACTTTGAACGGAGTGCCCGCTTCGGCGACGTCTTCTCCCATTACGAAGACGCTCGGGTCGCGGCGCATTTCCTCGGAGATGGCCTCGCGCACGGCCTCCGCCATCGTCAATTCGCGTACCGCGACTTCAGGCATACACGTCCTCCCCCACTTTGTCAACGCTGGGATACGGCGCCTTCAAAGCAAAGTCCACCGCCGCGGCGATTTCCGATTTGGCCTGCGCCTGGATTTCATCGAGCTTCGGCTGAGCCGCAATCTTCTCGCCCAGCAGCCAGTCGGAAAAGATCTGGATCGGGTCGCGCTCGCCCTTCCAGCGCTGCTCCTCTTGCTTCGCGCGGTAGTATTCGCGGCTGACGTCGCCGACGTGGTGGCCGTGGTAGCGGTACGTATTGGCGAGCAGGAAAGAGGGTCCCATGCCCGCGCGCGCCTGTTCGACCAGGCGGCTCGCGACGGCGTGCACCGCGCGAATATCCTGGCCGTCGACGCTCTCCGCGGGAATGCCGAAGGCCGCCGGCCGCGCCAGGATTTCTCCAGCCGTCGTTTCCGAAAAATGCGTGTATTCGTTGTACATGTTGTTTTCGCAGACGTAAATCACGGGCAGATTCCAAAGACGCGCGAGATTCATCACCTCGTAGAGCAGCCCCTGGCCGAGCGCGCCTTCCCCGAAAAAGCAGACCGCGACTTGCTTCGTGCCGCGATGCTTGGCGGAAAACGCCGCGCCGGTGGCGATTCCCGCGCTGCCGCCGACGATCGCGTTCGCGCCCAGGTTTCCGCTGGCTGGATCGGCGATGTGCATCGATCCGCCCTTGCCCTTGCAGTAACCCGCTTCCTTGCCGAGGAGCTCCGCGAACATCCGATCCGCGGATGCGCCCTTGGCCAGGCAATGCCCGTGGCCGCGGTGCGTGCTGGTGATGTAATCGTCGCGGTGCAGCGCTTCGCAGATTCCCACCGCAACGGCTTCTTCCCCGATGTACAGGTGCGCGAGGCCCGGCATCACCGCGCGCGTGTACAGCTCGTTCACCTGCTCCTCAAATAGACGGATCATCTGCATGCCGCGGTACATCCGCAGCGATTTTTCCGAGCCGGCCCCCGCTTCCACGGCAGCCGGGTTGCTTTCGGTTTTCATTTCCCCACTCCTGACATTCGAGCGAGCACCTCAAACATCACCGCGAAGTCCTGCTTCACCAGGCCCATGCCCCGGGCCGCCGTCAGAAACTCATTGGTCACGGCCGTCGTCGGAAGGGGCACATCCAGATGCCGCCCCATTTCCATGGCGAGAAGCATGTCCTTCTGCATCATGTTGACGTCAAACCAGGCTTCCTCCGGCATTTTTAACACAAAAGGGCCCCGGTATTGAACCATGGGCGAAGCGATCGCGCTGTGGGTCAGGACGTCGACCGCCGTCTCGCGCGAGATGCCGCTCTTTTCCGCCAGCAGCACGCCCTCGGAAAACGCCAACATTTGCACCGCGAGGCTCAGGTTTACGGCAATTTTCATCGCCAGGGCAAGGCCGTTGTCGCCGACGTAGGTGACCTTCGGGCCCACATCCTGGAGCACGGGCTTGGCTTTTTCAAACGTCTCTCGCCGCCCGCCCACCATCACGGAAAGCTTTCCCTCCTGCAGGGTGGTCACGCTCCCTGAAACGGGTGAGTCGATCATGTCCGCGCCCTTGGCTCGAACTTTTTCCGCCAGAGAGCGACTGACGTTCGGACTCACCGTGCTCATGTCAATCAGGATTTTCCCCGCGCTCAAACCTGCCAACAAACCATCGGGGCCTTCGGTAATGGAATTGATCGCCGCCGCGTTCGTGACCATCGAAAACGTAAAATCCGCCGCCGCGCTCACCGCTCGCGGGGAGTCAGCCCACTTCATACCGCGATCGATCAACCACTGCGCTTTCGTGCGCGTGCGATTGTAGCCGGTAACTTTGTGCCCCTTCTCGATAAGCCGGGCGACCATGTTGCCGCCCATGACTCCGAGTCCTACAAAACCGAGATTCGCCATTCTCTGCATTTCTCCTGAATAAGTAAGATAGTCGCCGGTAGTAGGCGCTTTTTATTTATGACCCTGGGGAATTGCGCGAGTCCTCACGCACTTGAGCCAGATGCGCCTGCATGGCGGCGCGCGCCGCCTGCGGATCGCGACGCTGAATGGCCTCGAGAATTCGCCTGTGGTGTTGCTGGCCCCGGTCGGGTCCGCCTTCGACCCGGAAAATCAGCAGACGCTGTTCGCGCAGCAATCCAACGATGGAATCGATCAACGATAAAACAATCGGGTTCCCGGCCGCTTCGGCCAGCGCCAGATGAAAATCCAGATCCGCCTCGATATAAACGTCGGAATCCCATGCGGCGCCGTCCATGGTCTTGACGGCCTCTCGCATGGTGGCGAGGGCCTCATCGTCGGCGCGCTCTGCCGCGAGCGCCGCGATCTCGGGCTCCAGAATGTCCCGAACTTCCACGAGATAGGCCCTGCCCTCTTCTTCTCCGCTGTTCACCAGACGGTCCAGCGAACGGCGCATGGCGTTCGGCGTACCAGTCGTGACAAACGTGCCCCGGCCCGGAAATGCGTCCACCAGACCCTTCTCCTGAAGCGCCTTGATGGCTTCGCGCACGGCGGTCCTGCTGACGCCGAATTGCTTGGCCAGATCCCGCTCGGGAGGGAGTTGGCTACCCGCCGACAACTCGCCCTTCTGGATCGATTCCTCGATCTGTCGAACGATTTGCTCGTAAAGTCGTGAAGATTGAACGGCCTTATACAAAGAAGGGCTTCTCCATCTAGCTCGCCACAGACCCTGATCCACGGTCCGCCAAATTAAGGAGGCATACAATGGACTTAGCACAAGGTCATATGGTCTGACCACTCTACCACGCACGCAAAAGCTGTTGCAAGGCTTTTCTCTTTCTCCGACGCCTTCCCGCTACTTAACCCAAACTGTCTTTACGTTTGTAAACTCGCGAATCCCGTACGTGCTCAGCTCGCGGCCCACGCCCGAGCGCTTTACCCCGCCAAAAGGGACCCGCGGGTCGGAAAACACCATCTGGTTGATGAAGACCATGCCAGCTTCGAGCTCGTTAATGAACCGCTCCTGTTCGGACTTGTCGTTGCTCCAAGCGCTGGCCCCAAGCCCGAAGCGGACATCATTGGCGACGCGGATGGCTTCATCCACGTTTTTCACGCGGAAAATGGAGGCCACCGGACCGAAGAGCTCTTCGCGATACGCAGGCGAGTCTTTGGGGATATCCGTCAAGACAGTGGGCAGATAGAAGCTGCCCGGCCGGTCCGCCGGCTTTCCGCCGGTCAAAACTTTTGCGCCGGCCTTCACGCTAGCTTGTACGTCGGCTTGCAGCGACGTAACGGCTTCGGCGTTGGCCAGCGGCCCGACGTCGGTCTTTTCATCGAACGGATCACCAAGCTTCAGCTTTTCCATCTGGGCCACGAACTCGGCTTGGAACTTGTCGGCGATTTGATCGGCGACGATGAAGCGCTTGGCCGCGATGCAGGATTGCCCGTTGTTCAGCGTGCGCGCCTTGATGCCGATGGCCACCGCCTGTTCGAGATCCGCGCTGGGCATCACGATGAACGGGTCGCTGCCGCCGAGTTCGAGCACGACTTTCTTGATTCGCTTCGCGGCACCGGACCCGACCTGCACTCCTGCCCCCTCGCTGCCCGTCAGCGTGGCGGCGGCGACGCGAGGATCGTCCAGGATGCGATCCACCTGGCTCGAGCCGATCAGGAGCGTCTGAAACGCTCCTTCGGGGAAACCCGCCTTCAACAGGATTTCCTCGATTTTCAGCGCGCATTGCGGCACGTTGGAGGCGTGCTTCAGAATTCCCACGTTGCCCGCCATTAAACCCGGCGCGATGAAGCGAAACACCTGCCAGAACGGATAATTCCACGGCATGATGACGAGGACGACTCCCATGGGCTGGTACCGAATGAAGCTCCGGCTTGCGGGCGTCTCCACGACTTCGTCGGCCAGAAAGCCCTCCGCGTGTTCGGCGTAGTAGCGGCAGACCCACGCGCACTTGACGGCTTCGTCGATGGCCGAGCGATAAGTCTTGCCCATCTCGGTCGTCATGAGCTTCGCCAGCGTCTCTTTTTCGCTCTCGAGAATCTCCGCGGCGCGATTCATCATGCGCGCACGGTCGGCGAACGACAATTTCCGGAACGACCGGAACGTCTCCGTCGCCTTCTGAATTTTCTGATCGACCTGCGCGTCCGTGAGCGCCTCGAAGGTCTTGATGGTTTGTCCTGTTGTTGGATTAATCGTTGCAATTGCCATTGCTCTGTTCCGCCTTAGCTATAGGAAATACGAATCCGGGCTGCCGCTCAACGCAGCAATCCCCACCCTGATCTATCGGATGATTCGACTTAATGTTTTACCACGTTTCCGCGGCATTTGCCCGCGGGGGGATGTGCACTCGATCTGAAATTAGATTCCGACTTCAGGGCTCATGGCTGGACGTGCTGCCGCATGCTGGAATGTAGATCAGCTTTCGTTTCTATCGATGCAGATGCGGTAGGTGAGCAAGAAGGGCGAAAATTCCCCCGACTCCGGCCAAAAAGCCAGGGAGAAGCGTTAGAAGAACGGAAAAGGCAAGACCAAGCGAAAAGCTGAGGACCGCGAAACGATCCGCCTCGCCCGGCCAGGCTTTGCGTACGATGATCTCGGCCAACCAGCCGCCCGTATAACAAAGATTCGCGATCAATGCGTACATGATGACCGCGATGATAGTCAGGCCTGTAGGAGCCGGAAATTCGCTGTGGAAGAGGAAATAACCGACCAAACCGATTGTGACAATTACAGCCGATGAAAAAATCCCCGCTGAACCTACGACGAGATTATAGGGAATGCGTCGTGTCTCCCACCATCCAATTGTTTGCCACGCGCTGTTCAGAGGCACGTCCCGGCGGCAAAGCGCCGACGCCGCCAATCGCGACAGCCGGGGGTGGCGCTCCATCCAGCGGCCAATTGTTTCGAGCATTGCGCGAACCGGGAAAGTGAAAATCGGCCGACGAACTAGAACGCCACTTTGCGCGTCGCAGAGCGGAGGGAGCCCGACACGTCATACATCGCGACTTGCGCTACTTCGACCCGAGCTGTTGCACGATCTCCAGGGACTTCGCGACGTGCTGGTCGGGTGAAAGACCGTCGTCCTTGGAGGAAAACTCGGCAATGATCTTGTGGTCCTTACCGATGACAAACGTAACGCGCTCGATGAAATCATGGTCGATCGCGTCGCCTTTCACATCCGTCATGCCGGCCTTTGCGGGATTTGTCGCGAGATTGTACGAGGTGGCGATTTTCTTGTCCGTATCGGACGCCACCGGAAACTTTCCGGCGCAAAAGTCCGGGTCCGCCGAGAACCGGTTGAGGCGCGCGATGCTGTCAGCTGACACGCCGATGATGCTGGCGCCGGCGGCGTCGAACTTGTCTTTCTCCTGCGAAAACGTGTGCGCCTCGAGATCACAGCCCTTGGTATAGGCAGACGGGAAGAAGTAAACCACCACGGGCCCCTTCTTCAGCGCCGCCTCGAGCGAAAAATCGAATTCCTTTCCTCCCAGCGAGCCGCGCGCGGAAAAATCAGGCGCCTTTTCGCCAACCTTGAGCGCCGCCAAAACCGGCAGGCTGATCAGCAAGCAAACCGCAACACCCAGTACGAACTTTTTCATGATATATGCCTCCTGGCCATCGAAGTGAAATGAAGCATATCACAACCCGGCATCGTATGGATTAGCGGACGGCTGCCGGCAATTTTCGTTCGCGCGGCGCCTCGTTGCGGGCGAGAATGCAGCTCTCGCCGGCAAATCCACCAAATAAGTCTGATAGAATCGCCCTGAGGGGCTGTAGCTCAGATGGATAGAGCGGCGGTTTCCTAAACCGTAGGTCGGGAGTTCGAATCTCCCCAGCCCCACCAGTCACCAAGCTGTCCAACAATCGCTTTTTTGAGTGGAGGACCGCTTCGGAGGCAAATCGAAAACATCGCAAACACTTCCAGGGAGCTTGCGCACCTTAGTGCGCTTGCCCATCGGTTGGAACTGGGCTAGAGTACGCGCAGAGTCGCTGCGAATCGTCCAATCCCCTCGGCCAGCAGTGGGGCTTCAGTCGTTACTGCAGGACACGAAGGCTCATATGCGGACTGTAAAGAAACGATCCTCGAAGCGGACCGGATCGCGCACACAACCCACAATGAGAGGGTCCACTCTCGCAAATCCTCCCCAGGATTTGGCATCGCTTGTTAGAGGCATGTATGGGCGCGTGGCCCGAAAGCTCGGTGTCGATCCCTCATACGTCAGTCGCGTCGCGCGCGGGGAACGCCAATCAGAGGCGGTTGATGCCGCGCTGAGGCGCTCCCTCAGCGACATCGTGCACCATGCCGACAAGCAGCGCGGAACGAAAGCCCGGGCCGCGACGCGAAAAACTCCCCGTAAGGGGTAACCCTTATGTAATTTACGGTATTGTTTCCAAGCCCTTCCCGCGCCTACTATTGTTGCCGCTTCCGGCTCTCTTTGTCTTGCAAGCGCCAATGAACAAAGACGAGATCGACTTGCGCAGAAAAAAAACCCCAATCGAGCAAATGTTCCGCGAAATAGTCGGGCGCAAAATGACACCCAACGAACGCCGGGTTCTATTGCGGACGCTCAAAAAGAAGAAAAAGAACTCGAAAAATTAGGCTGTTTATCCTACGATTTCGGACGTCCCCTTGCTCGGCGGCCCTCTAGCTTCCTTGCGCAGTTGCTATTCCGTGCCGTAGTCCGTAGCGAACCAGCTCCACCACAGAATGGAGGTCGAGCTTGTGCATAATGTCGGACCGGTGCGTCTCAACGGTCCTGACGGCGATTTGCAACATCGCAGCGATCTCCTTATTCGTCTTCCCCTCGCGAAGCAGTCGGAGGATTTCAATTTCACGAGGCCCGAGTGGAACACTTTCGCGGCGCGCTTGTTGATGCCGGTCCTTTGTATTGAGAAACGCATCGAGAACGATTTCGGATACTTTCGGCGTCAGGAAACGCTTACCTTCCGCGATCGCTGTCACGGCCGTCGGAAGACAGTCCGTGAGATCGGACTTCAAAACGTATCCTCGGGCGCCAGCCTCCAGCGGGCGGCGCACCATCTGGTCCGATTCGTCCATCGTGAGCACAAGAACCTTGATGTCCGGATTGGCGCTCTGACGCCCAATGCGCTTGAGAACCGTTTCAAGGAAAGAGCGTTGGACGAGGAGTTAGTGCTACAATTTTCTGGCTCGGGGGGGCTTCAAAAGGCATTTCCTGTGTCATGAACGGAGTCCTGACGCGGGCCGCGGTCGGTTGTGCATCGGGTGAAGCACAAGGCTGCGATGTTCTTGCGAAGGCCAAGCGCCGTGAATTCCCGTTGACGATCCCGAACAGCGCGGCACATCAAATCACAAGGAGCGTTTCCATGAAGGTTTCGAGTCTTGGCCGTTTTGCGGCCGTTCTTTTCATTGCCATATTTGGAGTTTCTTGCTTCGCACTTCTCTCCGCCCGGCCGAAGCCGGCGGAGTCGGGCTACCATTTGCTGAAGACGGTTTCGCTGCCGCCCGCGGCGGGCGGCGGCGAATACTACGATTATATCTCCGTCGATCCCGCGGCGCGCGGCGTCTACATCTCGCATGGCACGGAAGTCGTGGTTCTGAACGCCGATGACTACAACGTGGAGGGCAAGATCGAAGGTCTCTCGCGCTGCCACGGCATTGCGATCGCGCGCGACCTGGGTAAGGGATTCATTTCAGACGGCGACGGCAGGCCGGGCTCCACAGTTCAGGAAGTCGTGATCTTCGATTTGAAGACGCTGAAAGTCACGGGAAGAGTCAAGACGGACCAGCTTGACACGGACGCGATCATCTACGAGCCGTTCACCAAGCACGTCTTTACATTCAACGGCGACAGCCATAACACCACGGTGATCGATCCGGCCAAGGAAGCGGTGATCACGAACATCGACCTAATCGGCAAAGTGGAATTTCCCGCCGTGGACGGCAAGGGGATGATCTACGACAATAATTCCGAAAAGAACGACATCGTCGCGATTGACGCGCGCACGAATACTATTAAATCGCGCTGGCCGACCGCGCCGGAAGGCGCGCCGACTTCGATGGCCATCGATCAGAAGAACCGGCGGCTTTTTTCGGGAGGGCGCGGACCTCAATTCGTGATCATGATGGACGCCGACAGCGGTAAAGTGCTTGCGTCGTATCCGATTACCGCCGGCGTCGATGCGAATGCGTTTGATCCGGGCACAGGCCTGGTATTCGTCGCGACACGCGAAGGCATGATGCACATCTATCACGAGGATTCGCCCGACAAACTCAGCGAAGTCGAGTCGGTCAAGACCGAGTATGGCGCGAAAACTCTGCAGGTCGATACTAAGACCCACAAAGTGTTTCTAACCACTTCGGATTTCAATCCGCCCGCCGCGCCGACGGAAAAGCAGCCCCATCCGCTGGCGACGGCCAAGCCTGGAAACTTCCGCGTGCTCGTGTACGGGCAGTAAAGATCAGAAGAGGAGTAGAATCAAACCCTCCGCGCCCGCCGTTCCACTTCGGCTGACGCGGAGGGAAGCATCCGACCTCGTGTTGTTTCTTAATCCGATAGATCCAGCGTCCAGACCAGGAACAGGCTGGTGACGTCGTCGACCGCGGCAAACTTGGCGGTTTCTCCAGTGGTTTGCACCGCGATTCCGAACGAACCACCCTGTGTCGGATCGACGGAAATCTCTTTCACAAACTTTCCCGCGACCGTGAACTCGACGATTTCGCTTGGCTGGTTGGGATCGGAATTGATGACGTCGTTGTTGGTGACGAGCAGGTGGCCGTTCGGCGCTATTGCCATGCCCAGCGGGCCGTGCAGGTGCTTGGCGTCCGTGTAAATCAATTTTCCAATGCCGCCGTCATGCTTGCGATCGGCCGCGTCGGAAACGGCATACACGGCGTTATCGGCGCTCGACGCCACGTAGAGGGCATCGATTCGCGGATCGTAAACGAGACCGGTAGGCGCATCCACAAATGTGACCAGGTCGCAAGCGTGTGTGTAGCCCGAGGCGATTTGCGTCGTGCCCACCACGGTGACGCCCTTGACCGGATCAACCGCCAAGTCCAAACGCACGACCGTTCCGCTCAATCCGTTGGCCACGAAAAACTTCGCCTTCGTTCCCTGATCGAACAGCGCGGAGTCCCAAGGACCCTGAATCGCGCTGCCCGAGATGGTCGAAGAGAGGTTGCCGTTCTTGTCGATCACGAGAATCGATCCCGTCGACGCGCTCGCGCAAGTCCCGTCGGGTGAAGGGAAATTGCCGACCAGGACGAAACCCTCCCGCAAAATGTTCAATGCCGTCGTCAGGCCGAGTGGCGCCGTGCCCTGAAAGAAAATCGAGACGGGAGTGGCCTGGGGCGATGGAGGAATGGCCGGCACATCCATGATGGTCGTGCCGGAGCCCTGGAGGTTGCTCGCGGCGTTGAAATTCGAAACGAGAATATCACCGGGATTGAGCGGTCCGCCCGTCGGGAATCCCGGCGGCACAAAAGCCACGCCGTAGGGATTTTGATCTCCCGCGGACGGACCCGTGGTCGGAACCGTGTTGACCGGGCGAACCGGAGCGGGGAGGAATACATCGTCGGCCGCCATCACGGCGCCCGAGCTTACGAGGCAGGCCAGGCCTGCCGCGACTAATTTCAAAGTTCCGAGCTTTGCTGTCTTGGAGAAGAACTGCGCGCGCGCGATGCGACGTGCCCCGGCTAGTGGGTGAATCATCTGAACTCCTTTCGAATAGGGCCGCCGGTCACAGAGGACGCGGGGATGGTCTTCTTGGGCGACGGATTCCCGAAGATCGAACTGCGCTGCGGATCAAGCAGTGAAGTTCGAGGGCATCAGCCTATGCGGGGTGATTCTACGGAGTGTCAAGAATCATTCTGAATCTTGTCAAAGGATTGTAAATAATTGGGCGGCCGGACGACAGCTGCTCGCTGTTCCACCCGTGCGGCGCGGAAATTGCCCACCGCAGACGTCCGCTCAGTTGGGCGTGCTCGAATGCAATGCGGAGGAAACTTGGCGGGCTGCCTCGGCGGCGCGCATTTGCTGCGAGCGCGCGTACAGCTCATCGTATAGATCGAAAAAGATCGCGGCGACTCGCGGCCAATCGAAATTCGCGGCCGTTCGCAGCGCCTGCCCGACCTTCCCGGCTTTGATCGAGTCATCGAAAAACACTTCCCGGACTCCGCCGGCGAAATGCCTCCCCGAGGGTTCCACCAGCCAGGAATTTCGCGCGTTCGCGTAGGAAAGAACCCCTCCGGCCTGCGGCGCCACCACAGGTAGTCCGGAGGCCATTCCCTCCAGCGGCGCGATGCCGGCATATCGCGCATCGCGGACCTGTATGCGAACTGCGACGCCCTGGTTCACCCGAATCCGAGGGAGCCGTTCATCGGCCGCACGTGCACCGGGATTTCCGGGCGATCGGCGAGCGCGCGCATTAGTTCGCCGGCCGTGTACTCGGAATTGGAAATGTGGCAATCAAATCGCGTGGCATACATTTTTTTTAGATACCAATTCGCCAGGCTTTTGGCGATGGGCCCCTCGCTGATGTACGCGAAGACGTTGTCGTCCAGGCGCTCGCAGCTCATGCCAACGAGCACCGCCGGAGCCACGCCCTTGATCCAGTGCCTGCGCAGCACGCTCGGCACGCAGCTGAGGGCAAACTTGTCGCACACTTCGACAAGATCGGGTTGTTCGTTCTGAAGGATTTTTCGGAGGGCCGACGGGTAAGGCAGGGCGTAAAGATGCGGGAGCAGCAGATGGTAGCGTGAATCAAACAGCGGACACGGCGGCGCGGCGATGGTATAGATTCGTCCGAATTCGCCGACATTTTCCAAGGAATTTTTCGTGCCGGGGACGACGAGACAGACTTCCCGCCGATGACGGTCGGCGGCATCGAGAAGCGCATGGTAGAAGATTCGTATGCCGCCCGATGAGGGATGGTAGTGATTCGTGATGTGCAGAGTTTTGATCGGCAACCTCACCTCCACGCTGATGATATGTAATTCATCTGGAGCCAAGCCCGCAGCGGACCATCCGAAAAATCGCGCGTGGGCCGGCCAGCAGAAACTGCCCGAGTAGCGGCAACAAAAGCGCCAAATCCTCGCGCAGCGACTTGCTCTTGCCGCCGACCGTCAGGACGCCTTGCCGCATCACGTACAAGTTGAACGACGTCGACAGTGCGGTGAACATCACCGAAGCCGTCATGCTTATCCCCAGCTTCGGCGTGCCTCGCAGCCAGTGCACCACGAACTCCAGGGAGTGATTCGCGAGCGGCAGAACGATCAGTGCAGCCGCCATCGCAGCCCACGCCGGCTGCGCCTCCGAAAAGGCCTCCGTGATCGCTCCGTAGAAACCGGAGGTCGCCGTGCGCAAGGCCAACTCCGCGAGCAGCGCGCCGACGGCCGCGTGCCACCCCACCACCAAATTCGTGAAGAAGAAAATCGCGGCGCGAAGCAGCGAGCTCAGGACAGCGGCTTTCCAGTTCCATCGCTCAATCAGAAGCCGCGCCGGGTGGCGAAAAAGCTCTTCGAGGACGGCGCCAACGCTAGGCGAGTCATGCGCGCGCGGCGGAGCGCCCGGCGCGCCGGGAGCGAGAATGCTTTCCGGCGGCTCCAGCCGCGATTCCTTCGGCTCCTCCGCGACCGCGGCGTCCATTTGAGAGAGCTCCATCCTCTTATTCGGCCACAGAGCGCGAGAGCGGACATGAGCAAAGTGAGTAAGATTTCGCTAATGTGCACCTGGCCCGCAATACCTGAACCGAAGTCCAGGCTTTGCGGCGCGGCAAACCCACCGCTGTTACGTGATCGGCGTCAGCACCGCGCTCGCGGTCTGGCTGGCGGGTTGCCACATGCACGCTTGATACGCCTCGTGCAAATCCTCCAGCACGCTTTCCCAGGATTTCCGGCACGCGGCCAGGCGGCTCGCAATGCGAAGAGAGCGATGCAGTTGCGGCGCGGACATTGTTTGCTTAATTCGCACGATGAAGTCCTGCTCGCTCGTCGCGACGAATCCGCTCACGCCGTTCTGCACTTGAAATTTCGGGCCGCCCTTGGACGTCACAATGGCGGGCGTGCCGGAAGCCATGGCTTCCATCACGACGTTGCCGTAGGTATCGGTCTCCGAGGGAAACACAAAGAGGTCCATATTGGCGTACGCGCGCGCCAGCGCTTCTCCAAAAAGTTCGCCGGTAAAATCGGCCTGGCGCAGCCGGCGTTCGAGCCAGGCTCGCTCGCTTCCGTCTCCGACAATCAGAAAGCGATAGTTGCCGATACCATCGCGCCGCAACGAATCCTCGATCTCGGCCAGAAACCGTACATTCTTTTCCGGGCGCAACCGCCCCACGTAGCCCAGGCGGAAGATGCGGTCCGAAACATCGCGCTTCACCGGCGAAAACAAGTGCGCGTCCACGCCGCGCTGCATCGGGAAGACGGGTTTGCCCGTGCTCGCGCCGATCGACTGGATTTGCTCCTGGTTCGGCGCCAGGATGACCTGAGCGATTCCATAAAACCGCAGGCATGCCTCGAGCACATATTTCTGCGTGAAGTACGTCAGTCCCTGCCGCGGCGCTTCCGGCAGCAGCGACGCAAATTTCCAGAGACGGCGCGCGGCGAATTCATGCAAGTTGGTATGCCAGGACGCGACGAGCGGCAAACCCAATTCGTACGCGACCCGGGCCCCGGTGATTCCCACGTCGCCCGGGCCCGTGATGTGCACGACGTCCGGCCGAAATTCACGGACCACGCTCAAAACATTGTGATAGTGGCGGGGGAAGAGAAGATCGAATCGCAGATGCGGGTCGAGAGGCAAGGAAACCGGCCCGCGATCGAGCTCGAGGATTTCCACCGAGCCATCCTGCGAGCGCGAATTTCGTTCAGCCGCGTGGACCGCCAAAAAAGGAAGCCCGCGTCGGCGAGCCGCCAAAATGATATTGCGGCACGTCGTGGCCACACCATCGACGCCGTGGTAGGAATCTGAGAAAAACGCGACGCGCGGCCAATTCTTCATAGCATCACGCTCACGTCGGCCAGGTTGGCCAGGCGGCCGACCGTGCGCATCGGAGTGCTTGCCAGAAGTCCGATCACGTTCAAGCACGGATCGATCCACCGCAGGGCGCCTTCGGTCCAGACATGGGAAAGGGGTCGCTCGATGCCATCCTCGCAGCGAATGAAGACCCGCGCGATCCAGCGTTGCCGCTCGAGCTGCGGGTGTTCGCGCACCGCGTCCCAGGCCGTCAGAAGGTGCCGCAGATAGAGCGGCTCGCCGTACTGGGGCAGAATGGCGATGTCGCTGGTGCGCTCTTCGCGGATCTCGCGCGCGAATTGAGCGAAGTTCGCCGCGCGGGTCAAATTGATCGTCGCGTTGGGTTCCAGGCCGTGGCGGTCGCCCCCCGACACGACGGGGTGCCCTGATTCCTGCGCCAGGTGCACCACTCCGAGGTTCTCCCGCCAGCAGCGCAGGCCGTTGATCTCCAGGGCGTGGAGCCGCTGCCCGTACATCTTGAGAAAACGCTCGGCAGTAGCCACGGTGTATTCATGCCCGATTCCACGCATATCCCACAGCGGATGATTGAAGACGATGAGGACGCTCGGGTCGGCGTCAAGCTCTTCGAGCAACTCCCCCAGCGCCTGCGCGGAAGGCTGGCGCGTGACTGAAGCCATCCGCTGCATCAGCGCCGGACCGCAGTCGGCAGCCATGTTGTGGATTCCTACGTGGAAGTAGGTCGGCTCGAACGGAACGGTCCATTCGACGGAGACAGGCGCGTCGGCGACGATGCCTTCCGCCCGCAGTTGCAGGCCGGCGTCGATATTGTCGTGGTCGGTCAGCGAAACGATCGCAGGTAGGTCGAGCATCTCGATCTGGCGCTTTTCCAGTTCATGAGCCGAATGCGCGTCCAGGGGGCCGCGCCAGTAAGCGCGAGAGAAATCCACCGGCTGGCCCGTCTTGGCGCGATATCGTTCTATTTCCTTGCGCAGGAAGTGGGAGACGACGGGCATCCGCTCAAGGTGCCGCGGCAAGCCGCTCAGTTCTTCCTGTGAGAGCTCGGTGTGGCTATGCAGCGAAACGCCGGCGCGAAAAGCGCGTAGCACCGATCGATGCGACGGCAGGAAATGAATTTGGGTGCGGACTGGGTTCATCCGTTCCTTCTTGGGTTGCTCCCAACCTTAGGGGGCGCGTGTTACAAAGTAGTGACAACAAGATAAAGTCCCGCTAACTCAGTTTCTCTTTGGGCACAATTTTTAGGCACATTTGCTGACTTGCGGAACTTTTGCGGCGGTCGATGGCCTTGCGAATGAAAATCGCGGATTGTCCTACGCTCACTCGGCTTCGTTACCAATCCTTGGGTTATTGCGCCGGAACCCCGTGCGCCGCCGAAGTTGCAAGCCTTGGCTGCTTGGCTTCACGTTTTTCATTTCGTTGATTCGTTTCACCAATGGTATTTTCTCAGCAGAGGCTGAGCCGTCGGGCGAGTCTGGAGAGGCGTGCCGGTACGGCGGCGAACGAAGAACAAGCGAGGTAGATTGGGATGTTGAGATTGGAAACGGAAACCGGATGGTGGCTCATCACGCATCCCGACCACGCGCGGCTGGCGGGCGCGTTCGCCCAGCGCTGGGGCAACGATTCATTCCCGCAGCCCGAGCCGCGCGAACACGTCCTGCGCGGGATTGCCCGGCATGACGACGGCTGGGCCACGCGGGACGCCGAGCCGCAAATTACGCGGCAGGGCAAGCCCAGCGCCTTTTCAACCGAACTCGTCGGAAAATATTCGGGCTTTGAGGAAATCGACCTCGTCGATTACCTGGCGGTGCGGGATCGCGCCGTGCGCTCCATCGGAATGCAGGACCCGTACGCCGCCGTCCTCATTTCCATGCACACCTACAGCCTGCTGAACGATCGCTCCGATCGTTCCACCATCGATCCGCAGCAACTGCCGCTGCTCGACGATTTCCTGAAAGCCCAGCTCGGGCTGCAGGATTCCTGGCGCAAGGAAATCGCCGCGAATCCGCGCTTCCGTCCGGAGCACAAAAATGGCAACACGATCCTGGACCACTTTCGCCTGCTGCAAGCGAACGACTACCTTTCCCTGCTAACCTGCGTGGACTATCAAACGCCGGTGGACCTGCTGCATGCCCTGCCCACGCGCGACGGCGAGCACGTCCCGATCCAGGTGCGGCCGAAGGGGACGCGCCACTTCGTGCTCGACCCGTATCCGCTCGCGGAGCCGTCGTTGACCTTTCAATTCCCGGCGCGGCACATTCAAGGCAAGCTGTTCTCGGAGGCAAAAGAATTGCAGGATGCGTTTCAAGCCGCCCCCGTGGAGATGCTCTCGGTTACGGTCAGCAAGAGTTGAAGCCCGCGAGCCAGGCGGGCCCCGGCCACGCGGACGCCAGCCATGCGCCGTATCCAATTCATCGAGTTACACGAGCAACCCTGGTTTCCAGGCCTGCTTCGGGATCAAGTTACGGACGCGCTTCAATACGGAATCAACCTCTTCAACGTGTACGCGCCGGCCGCTCCGCTGATTCGGTCTTTGATGGACGCGAACCCCACACCGGCCGTGATCGACGTTTGTTCGGGCGGCGGAGGGCCCTGGCTGGGCCTTTCTCGGGCGATTCAGGCGGACGGCGGCGCGCTTCAACTCTCGCTCACGGATAAATATCCGAATCTGGCGGCATTCGAATGCATCTGCACCGCATCCGGCAATCGCATTGAATTTCGCCGTGAGTCGATCGATGCGTTGAAGGTGCCGGGCGATCTGGCGGGCGTTCGAACGATCTTTACCTCGTTCCACCATTTTTCGCCCGCGGAAGGGGCAGCCCTGCTTCGCGACACCGTGACGGCGCGCCAGCCCATCGGGATTTTTGAGGTTACGAGGCGCTCGCCGTCGGCCATCACACTGATGTTCCCCTGGGCGCTCATGGCGTTTTTTTACACGCCAATGATTCGCCCGTTCCGTTGGTCGCGGCTCCTGTGGACGTACTTGCTCCCAGTCATCCCGTTTGTATTGCTATTCGACGGAATTGTTTCGTGTTTGCGAAGTTATCGCCCTGAAGAATTGCTGGAGATCGCTCGAGAATCGGGGCAATCCGAATATGATTGGCAGGCGGGCGAAATTTCGGGCTCGCCCAGCGTTCGGATTACATACATGACCGGCGCGCCGTTGAGGAGACCTTGACTCCCGCCAGCATACCGATCTGACTTGCGCGGCGGCAACGCGTCCTAAACCACACAGGCTGAAAGCCTGTGTCACTGATTACGACGGCTTAGTTTTCACCATTTTTTTCGCCATGAAGAGGAGCAGGCGCCGGTCGTCCTCGTCGGCCCGGCCGAGCAGTTGACGAAGCTTCATGAGCGTCCGCGCATCCTTGCCGGAATCGCCCCAGACCAGAACGCCCGCTCTTCGCCTGGGAAGGTTCGGCATCTTGGGCGGCTCGTCACCGTCATAGAAAAGCTGGTACAGGGGAACCTCGAGTGCGCGCGCGAATTTTTCCAGCGTTTCGACCGCCGGCACGGTGTGACCATTTTCGACGCGCGAAATGTAGCAGCGGAGCAGGCCGGTCCGCTTTTCAATTTCGCCCTGGGAAAACTTTTTTTGCTCCCGCAAAATTCTCAACCGGTCGCCGATAATCATGGGGTGAAGCCTCCGGGGATCTGATTTTCACACCTTAGCATATAAGCGGATAGCAAATCTGGGCCAGGGCTCGAAAAGCATACAACAGATGCTGAAGCGCCACAACTCATTTTGCGGGTTTCGCGAGCGCGCTAAATGTCATGGTCGGTGCCGGGCGCCGAAAGGATCTTCGGGCCACCCAGGCTCAGGTTTTGATCGCGCCCTTTACTCGCTCGGCCGTAAACGGAACCCTCCGGAGTCGGGCGCCGGTCGCGTCAAAAATCGCGTTGGCGATGGCCGCCGTGACAGGAACGATGGACGGCTCGCCTCCGCCCAGCGGCTGCATGTCCGGCCGGTCGATGAGTACAATCTCGACGTCGGGCACCTGCTCGAAGCGGATGACGGGATAGCTGTCCCAATCGAGATTCTTCTGGCCGGTGGAATCGAACTGAACTTCCTCGAGCAACGCCCGGCTCACGGCCTGCAGGACGTTCCCTTCGATCTGGTTTTTCAGGCCGTCGGGATTCACGATCAAACCGCAATCGTGCCCGAGCGTGATTTTCTTCACCGTCACGTCGCCGGTGGATTTGTCGACTTCGATCTCCGCGACCGCGGCAGTCATGGTGTTGGCGCGGTTAGCCACGGCCACGCCTCGCCCGATCGCCTTCCCGCCGCTCGACGCCAGCGCCGGCGCGGGCCGCGCGGTCCAGCCCGCTTTGTTGGCGGTGGCCGTCAGAATCTCCGAGATGCGCTTGTCGCTGGTCAGATAGCGCAGGCGGAATTGCACCGGGTCGACATGTTGATCGGCGGCGATTTCGTCGATCGTGGACTCGCTGGCAAACACGCGGGCAAGATCTCCGGGCGCGCGAAGATTGCTGGTCCGCAGCGGCCACTGGCCCTGCTGCACCCAGGGAATGTTCGCCGCCAGAACTTTCTGGTTTTCGAATGTATAGATCTGGCCGCCGCCACCCGCGCCGTTCAGGAATCCCGGGCCGGTCGGCTTCATACCGAGCTGAGTGGACGCAAGGAGAGGGTTATTTTCCGATTCGGACCACGGCTGACTCCGATCCATAAAATCCCAGGCCACGACATTGCCCTGTGCATCGACGCCTGCACGAATCGTCTGCACCTGCGCCGGGCCTTTCGGGTCCCAGGCATGCTCGTCCTCGCGCATCCATTGCACGCGTACCGGACGGCCAATGGAGCGAGACATGAGCGCGGCATCTTCCGCAACATCGTCGCTTTCCAGGCGGCCGTAGCTTCCGGACCCTTCGCGGTATAACAGGTGGACGTTTTTCGGCGGGATGTTCAGCATCTTGGCGATCGAGTCGCGGGTGCGGAACGGCCCCTGCGTGCCGGTCCAGATCGTGGCGCGGTCGCCCTTGACGTCCGCCAGCGCGCACGGCGGGCCCATCATGCCGTGCAATTGGAACGGCCAGTAGTACGTGGCTTCATATTTCTTCTGCGCCTGGGACAAGCCCGTGTCCACGTTGCCGCGGTTCACGACGACGTTGTCCTTGAAGCTCTTGGTATTTTTCAGGTAGTCGAAAACTTCGTCCGGGCCGGACATCATTTTCAAAGTCGGCTCGGACCAAGTGACCTTCAACTGACGAGCCGCCTGAATCGCCGCCCATTCCGTTTCTGCGACGACGCCGACGAAGCTTCCCTCTCGCACGACTTTCACGACGCCCGGAATATCCTTGATCGAGCTTTCGTCCACGCTCGAGGGCGCGGAAAGAGACGTGGCCGGGCGGACGACGCGCCCGTGCAGCATTCCGGGCACGCTCGTATCCTGCGAGTATACAAACTCGCCCGTGAATTTCCCCGGCAGGTCCACGCGCGGAATCGATTGTCCTACAACCTTGTAATCCTTCGGATTCTTCACCGGAACGTCGGGCGCCACTTTCATGTCCCATCCGACGCCCGCGGCAACGATCTTCACGTTGAAGCGCTTTCCGCCGAGAAGATCGCCGTACGCGATTTTCTTGGACGGACTGCCGATCACACTCACTACGCCGTCCGTGACCGTGAGCTTGTCCACCGGTGAATCGAGGCGCGCGGACGCCAGCTTGAGCAATTCCTGCCGCGCCGCCGCGGACGCCTGGCGAAGCTGCACGCCGCCGCGCTCGATGGTTCGAGCCGCCGCGGTCACGCCCTGATCGACCGCAGTGTCCGTGTCACCCGAATCCATGTAGACCTTATTGAAGGCCACATCGAGTTCCTCGGCCACGATCTGCGCGAGCGCGGTCACTACGCCGGTACCAAGTTCGACTTTCCCAGTAAAGACTGTGACCGTCCCGTCTTTCGAAATCGCCAGCCAGGAATCGAGCACCGTCGGGTCCATGCCGTCGACGGACAGGCCCGTTCCTTGCGCCAGCACTTTTGTCGCGGTGCCGAAGAAGCTGAAGCCGACGATCATCACGCCGGTACTCTTCAGAAGGTCACGGCGGGAAATCCTGGTTTTGGTTTCCATTTTCGGCTCTCCTTACGCTTTCACGCTGGAACTAGCGACGCGCTGGATCGCGCGGATGATCCGCAGATGAGTGCCGCAGCGGCAGAGATAGCTGTTCAGGCCCCGCTTGATTTCGGCGACGGACGGGTGAGGATTCTTATCGAGGAGAACCTTCGCACCCATGACCATGCCGTTCATGCAGTAGCCGCATTGCGCGGCCTGCTCTTCGACGAACGCCGCTTGAATCGCGTGCGGATGCGCGACGCTTCCCAGCCCTTCGAGGGTCGTGATGTTCTTATTCTCCGCCGCCGAGGCCGGCAGCATGCAGGAGCGCATCGTGTTGCCGTCGACCAGCACCGTGCACGCGCCGCATTGCCCCAGGCCGCATCCGAATCGCGGGCCGTGCAGTGACAAATTGTCGCGCAGGACGTACAGGAGTGGAGTGTTCGGGTCCGCATCCACGGTTCTCGATTTGCCGTTTACTTTCAGCGAGATTCGCGCCATGGTGAACTCCCTTTCTCAATCGAGCGGTTCGTGACTCGCGTTTGTCGCTTCTCAATCCACGCTTCCGCCACTCTCAAAATAGCTGGTTGGCAACAATATACACCGGGTCGCGTGGCGATGGAAATGCCATAAAGCTCTGGCAAATAGTCTGGTTTCGAAAAGGAATTGGAGAAATCTTATTGGGTGGGCGGGACAGCGATTCTTCGCTGTCCCGGTATCCGTGCTCACGATATGTGCGAGCCGTAGTCCTACGGCTGCAGCGATGCAAGATACGCCGCGATGGCCAGGATGTCATCCTCGCTCAGGTTCTGAACGACGGGCCGCATCAACTGCGTTCCCGGGCCATTGCGAGTGAAGCGTTGAATATCGTAGAGCTGCCGCGCGAGGTAGCTCGGCGAACGTCCCGCAAGCGGCGGGAAATTCCCGTTGCCCTTCAAGCCCTCGCCGTGGCACGCCGCGCACGCGACCGTCTTTCCGTTGCCGCCGCGGAGGACCAGGTCCTCGCCCCGCTTGATACTCCCCACCGGGGCGTAGGCGACCCAGCTGGCCCGCGGGTTGCGATACTTCTCGGACTGCTCGGGATCGACCGGCATTTCCAGAATGCGGTTTCCGATCGGCTCGGCCTCGCTTCCCTCGATTGGGACGAAGAAGCCGCCCACGTTCTTCACCTTTGGAACCTTCTCGACTTCCACCACCTTGATCCACGGCGTGTACTTGATCGAAGCGAAATAGGCCGCGGCGTCTTTGGCCTCCTGGTCCGTGATTCCGCCCGCGTTGCCGGCCATCACCGCGGTGTTTTTCTTGCCCGCGTCGGCGGTCTTTCGCGCGCCGGCTTTGAAGTCGGCGAGCTGCTCCAAAATGTATCCCGCGGGAAGGCCCGCAATGCCCGCGTTTTCCGGTCGTCCTTTTCCATTTGGAAGATGGCAGAGCCCGCAGCTTCCGATCCACGGATTCGCATTCGGCGACCGGCGGTGCGCCACGATGGTGGGCATCGGCGGATGGTCCTGCGGAAACCAGTCGATCGGATTGCCGGTGTCGCGAATCTGCTTCATGGTGAAGGCCTGCGTGCTGTCAGGCACGTGAACCGGAGTTGTATCGTCAGGCGGCGGTCCGGGAGGCTCCGGGTCAAACACGGCGTACGCCCACGGCAGCGGGTGCGGCGCGGGCTGGGCGGGCGCTGGAGCTTGCGCCTGCAAAGGCCGCGACGCAAAAGGCGTCACACAAAGCGCCGCGAGCACGGCCAACGAACCGGAGAGATGCGGTCGAAAACGATTCGCCATAAACGCCTCCAGACGGGTGCGGGCCTAAGCGGAAGCCCGCAAGAAGCTTTTCGTGCAATCCGGCACCGACCCGAATTCAATCACGAACTTTTTCAAAGTTCAAGCCGCGCGTCTCCGCGGCCTTACTTCGTTATCATTCCCTTCGCAGCCATCGGCGATGGTTTCGCGAACTTCGCCGCGGCCACCGCGGCATTCGCCTGAATCCCGCTCAGTTCCGTTGTCGATTGCCCGTCGACCCATGTCGTAGTCCATTTGAAGGGCATCTTCACGCCGGAAACGGTGCGGTAATCCGAATAGTCGATGTGCAGCGGGATGAATCCGACCGTCGTGTCCATGATGCGGGTCTGGCGCACGAGCAAGCCTGACTGCTTGTCGAAGTACAATTTCACGCGCGTTCCGCCGGGGGCTGTTCCCTCGACCACCTGAACGGCGCGATCCTCGATCGTGACCGGCGGAAAACCGGCGCTCCATTTGCTCAGGTCCTGCTTGATCGACGCGGGGAAAGACAGCTGCGCGTCCAAGCGGGCGCCGTCGAGTTCGCCTCCCGTATACGTGATCAGGGGCACGGGCCGGTCCGCGCCCGCGAGCCAGGCTTCGCTGCCATCAAAGCCGGTCGTGTTGTCGCCGCCGCTCAAATGGTTCGTCACGGCGCGCTGGTTCGGAGCCGTCGCGGAGATTTCCGTCGGGACTTTTTGAAAATCCGTGTCAAATCCGGAGTACGTGCCCTTCGCGGTGAAGCTGGTGATCTTGGCGAGCTGTTGCGCCCCGCCAATGGCCTGAATGTACTTGTCGAGGATCTTCTCGGCGGCAGCGCTCGTATCGGCTGGCGTGTTCGGCAGAGCGTCCACGCGATCGGGATCGGCCGGCGGGGGCGTCCCATATTGTTCCGCGAGGCTCGGCGTCACTTCGGGATGCTGCACGCCGCGATGGCAGGTGTAGCAGGTCACCATGCGATCGTTCCCAAAGTCCGCGCGATTGATAAGGTTCTCCATCAGCACCATTCGGCGCGCCGTGTTCTTCAGGGGAGTGTCATCGGCGTAGCGGTTCCAGTCTCCCGCGCTCTCGGTGACGTGGCAGTCCGTGCAGTTCATGCCCAGCGCCGCGGAGAAGAAACCCATGGTGCCCATGAATTCGCTCACGGGAATTCCGCGCAGCACCTGAACGTTCTTGAACGCGTCTTCCGACATTTGCGGCTTGGCGGCCTGGCCGCGTGCGCCGGCGCCGCCCAGGAGGCACAGGACCATGATCCCCGCCGTGCAACCGATCGCTCGCCTGGATTCAAATCTCATTTTGCCTCCTCGCGCTGCCCTGCGAAGCGCGCCCCAAGAAGTGCGCGGAATTGTCTTGAAACCGCAGCCGTTCAGAGCGCGCAAACTTGCCCGCTCCCTGTTTCACCCATGCGAATCAATTTGAAATGTTGCTACGGCTGGTTCAGCTCGCCGACACTATACGCTTGCCGGCATCACCGTGCAACGAATTGTATTGTTCCGGCGGACTCGCGCTCGAGCGCTTACTTCACTGCGGTGGCTTCGATTTCAAGAAGCAGATCGGGCCTCGCCAGACGGGCCACTCCAAGCAACGTGCTGGTGTGCCGCGAGCCAGCGGCGGTGATGCGTTCAAGGATTACGTCACGATTGGCAAAGAATCCTTCGAGATCGGTCGTGTAGATATTCAGGCGGACAAGGTCAGCAAAAGTGAAACCCGCTCCCGCGAGTACACGCTCGATATTGTCGATCGTGCGATTGAGCTGACCCCGAAAATCGCCGACGTGCATGGTCTTGCCTTCTGCGTCGACCGGCACCTGGCCGGCGCAGAAGAGCATGCGTTGCGCGCCGCTGACTTCGTGGCCTTGCACAAAGCCGAGCGGGTCCTGCCACTTGTCCGGGTTGATGATTTTGCGCTCCATGAGTTCCTCCAAGTCAAGTTTCGCAATTGGATTTGCGTTTTCGGGCGTGCGAATTTGGAATTCTCTATTCCGCGGCGTGGAATGGCAAGGGAGGAAATGTCCGGTAGGAAGGGTTCGAGAAGGTTGGGTCTGCGGCTGCAAAAAATACACAGCGAAGAGTCGCTGTGCTACTTGTGCTCGTCAATCGCTGCGTCGTAGACGTAGCGAATGATGATGTCGGGGCCTGACTTCTTTGCCTCGATGCGCCAAGTTTCGTAGATTTGCTTGCCGTCGAAGGAGAGCTCGTACGTGCGGCTGGCTTTTCTGCCTTGCGGGCCTTTTTCGTCGGTGACGAGCTTCGGGCCGTCCCAGTGCGCCGGAATCTGCTCTGGCCCGTTGTCTTTCTGCTTGGGCGGCTTGCGGTTGTCCGTGAACATCACGAGCTTGGTGTCCTGGTCGTTGGTGGCGTCGACCTCGTTATTCTTGAGGTCGATGGTCTGGGAAAACGCGGGGTGGACGAACTCCTCGAGCTGAGCGCTACGGTTGTCGCCCTCCTCGCCCGTTCCCCTGCCGCCGTACGGGCCGTTGGGGCCGCCGCCTCCGGGTTGGGGATAGCCGACGCCCACGCGCGGGTTGCCACCGGGCCCCCTCGTCGGATCGTCGTTTCGGCGGCGGGAGTCTTCAATTTTGGATTTCGGATCGTCGCTTTCGTCCTTGTTCAGCTTCCAATAGCCGGCGAGCGTGCTTCTCGATTCGACCACCGGTTTCTTTTTCGCCGGCGGCGCCTTCGGAGGCGGAGGCAGAGGATGTGAGGGACTCATCGGTCCCGGCGGCGCTTGTGCCCGAGCGCGCGCCGAGCAAACAAGGGAGACGCCGCAAAGCATCGCGATCCAAACCACGGTTCTGAATCCCGCGAAACTCATGCTCTCCCGCCTCCTTGCGCCCCGCCAATCTCTGCATGCACTGTAGATGTTAGAAGTTTCAGATCGAGTTGCTTCCGAGGGGCCCATCGGAAGTATACTCTTTATCCCAAGACGGAGTCGGAGCCGCGTTCATGGAGACAGTACTGATCATCGAGGACAGCCGTCCGATGCAGCGGACCCTTCAGCGCTTGTTTGAAGCGGACTCGCTCGGGGTGCGCCTCGCCTCGGACGGGGTGGAAGGCCTGGAGAGTTTCCGGCTCGATCCGCCGAACGTCGTCGTGCTCGATTTGAAGCTGCCGGGCCTTTCCGGCAAGGAGCTTTGCCGCTCGTTCAAATCCGAATCACCCTCCGTGCCCATCGTGGTGCTGAGCGCGAACGCCGATGTGGACGACAAGGTCGTGCTCCTCGAACTCGGAGCGGACGATTACGTTACGAAGCCTTTCAGCCCCAAGGAACTGCTCGCGCGCGTGCGCCGCGCGATGCGCCGCAACGCCCGGACACAGCAAATGTTGGCGGCGGCCTCGGAGGCGAGTTCTCCCCACGATGTGCTGGCTTTCGGAGACGTCGAAATCGACTTCACCAGTATGGAGGCAACACGCGCAGGCAAGTCCGTCAGCATGACGGCCCAGGAATTTAAACTATTGAGATTTCTTTCACGGTCAACCGACCGCGTGATTTCGCGCGAGGAGTTGCTCAACGAGGTCTGGGGATATCAGAACTATCCCTCGACCCGCACCGTGGATAACCATGTACTCCGCCTGCGGCAGAAGCTGGAGCCCGATCCGTCACGCCCCCGTTACTTCGTGACGGTGCACAGCGCCGGCTACAAATTCGTAACCGGCAGCGCCCCCGCCACCAGGAAAGGTTAGGGCCTCGCGGAGAATCTCGATGGGTCGCTTGCGGCTACAATCGCAGCTCCTGCTTTCCACCCTGCTGATCATCTGCGCGCTGACGGGCGCCATTCTCCTGATCATTCGCCAAACGGTGCGCACGCAGATCGCCGGCCAGGTGAAGTACAGCACCGACGCGTCGATTCAGGAATTCGGGCGCGTCACACAGCAACTGCAGCAGCAGTTGTCCCGCACGGCAGCCCTGCTGGCCGAAATTCCCACCCTCAAAGCATTGATGACCACGCACGACGTGCCGACAATTCAGGACGGCTCCGTGCCTTTCTGGAAGCTTGCGGGAAGCGACTTGCTGCTGCTGGCCGAGCCCGACGGCCGCGTGGTGGCGATGGACGTCACACAAAAGGGATTCCAGCGCGAGGCGGCGGAGAACAACCTCCGAAATTCCTTGCAGAACGAGCAGGACTCCGCGCTGTGGTACTCGGGCGGCCGCCTGTATTGGGTCTTTCTCCACCCGATTCAGGCGGGCATGGGAGGCGATGCCAAAATCCTGGGGCTTGCGGTCGTCGGGTACGAAATCAATTCCAAAATCGCCGAACAGCTAGGTTTCGTCGCGGAAAGCCAGATCGTCCTCCTCGGGGAACATCGAATCATCGCGTCCACGTTTCCGCCGATGCAGGCGGACTTCATCCAGCGTCGAATCGATTTTGGAGAAGTTCTTCCCGGCGATACTCCCGCCGAGGTGGACCTGGGCGAAGACACGTTCGAGGTGGTTCGCGTCACGCTGCAAGGCTATCCCCCGTCGCCCGTCGAGTGTTATGCGTTCATTTCGCTCACGCGGCCTATAGCGTTCATCCGCCAGCTCAATCGAACCATTCTCGTCGTAGGCCTGACCGCGATTCTTCTCGCGTCCTTTCTGCTCCATTTTGTTTCGGGGACGATCACGCATCCGCTCGAAAACCTAGTGGCCGGCGTGCGCGCCCTTGCCGCCGGGGACTACACCTACTCGATCACGCCGCGAGGAAGCAGCGAAGTCGCCGAGCTCGCGGAAGCCTTCTCCAAAATGCGCGGCGATTTGCTGGCGTTCCAGAAGAAGCAGATTGAGACGGAGCGCGTCGCCGCGCTGGGCCGGGCGGCGAATTCCCTGTCGCACGATCTTCGCCACCAATTGGCGGCGCTCGTGGCCAACGCGGAATTCCTCTACGAAGCGGAAAAGCTCAAGCTCAATCGCGACGAGGCCTACCGCGAAATCCAGACCGCATCGGAACAGATGACGGAGCTGCTCGATTCCTTGCGTGACTTGGCTCGCGAGCGCCGCAACATCTCGCCGGTCAGCGCTTCCATCGACCAGTGCGTTCGCCACGCGATCGAAGCCGCTCGCGCGCGGCCGGAGCGCCGCGAAGTGGAGATTTCCATGCGCACGTCGGGCGACATGGCGGGGGTGTTCGACCCCAGGAAAGTCGAGCGAGCGCTGCTCAACCTGGCGCTGAACGCCTGCGACGCCGTCGCCGGCCACCGCGGAAAGATCGTCTTCGAAGTTCTGTCCACTCAGGACAATTTTGAGATTCGCGTGTCGGACAACGGTCCGGGGATTCCGGTCGCCATTCGCAACAATCTGTTCGATCCCTTCGTCAGCGCCGGTAAACCCAACGGGACGGGCCTCGGCCTCGCCATCGTCAGCAAGATCATCTCGGACCACGGCGGGACCGCGAGTGTCGAAGGCACGTCGGACCGGGGAACGACCTTCCTGATCAAGATGCCTCGGGTGCAACTGTCCGCCGATGAGGTGCCGGAAAAGGTTACGACCTAGCCGGCACATAGCCCCGTGTCAACACACCAGTTCGACCCAGTTTTTCACATCGATCCCGGAACCCTATGCTTATGGGAATAATGCAGATAATGCCCGGGCGCGTCCCTAGCCCCCGCCGGGAAGAGTATTGAAACTCGATCGTATTTCCTCCTGTGCAGTGAAGGAAGCGGCCGGTTTCAGAAACTCTATGACGCGCCTGGGCAGTTCATAGTGTATGTGGGTCGCCGATCGAATGTGTCGCACCCGTGTCGAACGTTTGTCAAAAATTTGTAACAGGACCTTGGCGGTAACTTGCTGCGGGTCAAGTTGATAATTTCTACCTCTTTGGAAAATTTGCGTTCGCTTACCGCGTGCTTCTGATCCAGAAAGGCACAAATGTTGCGCTATCATGTGGCCGTTCGTTCATCGCGAAATGTGCGCAAAAATGAGGTACTGGAATGGAAATCAAGAAGGTAGGCGTGCTCGGGTGCGGGCTCATGGGCTCCGGTATCGCGCAGGTAGCCGCCACTGCCGGATTCGACGTGACGGTGCTCGAGCTGGAGCAGCGGTTCCTGGATAAGGGCTTTGCCGGCATCCGCAAATCGCTCGACAAGCTGGCCGCGAAGGGCGCCATCGCCGAGTCGCCGGAGGCAGTTTTGCGCCGGTTAAAAGGCACAACCGCAAAACAGGATCTCACCGATTGCGATTTCATCGTCGAAGCGGTGATCGAGAACCTGGACGAGAAGCGGAAAATGTTTGCGTTGATCGACGCGATCGTCAAGCCGGCGGCGATTTTCGCGAGTAACACGTCGTCGATCTCGATCACGGAAATCATGACGGCGACCTCGCGTCCCGGCCGATTCGTGGGCCTGCACTTCTTCAACCCGGTGCCGCTAATGAAGCTGGTCGAGGTCGCGCGCACGATCGCCACGACCGATGAGACGTTTGAAACGGCGTGCGCCTTTGGCGCCCGGCTCGGGAAGACGCCGGTGCGCACCAGCGACAAAACCGGCTTCATCGTGAATCGCCTGCTCGTGCCGTATCTGATGGACGCGATTCGCGGGTATGAAGAGGGCGTCGGCTCGATCGCTGACATCGATGCTTCGATGAAGCTCGGGTGCGGATACCCGATGGGGCCGTTTACGCTCCTGGACTTCGTCGGCCTCGATACCACGTACTACATCACCCACGTCATGTTCGACGAATTCAAGGAAAAGCGATTCGCGTCCCCGTCGCTGCTGAAGCGGATGGTGATGGCGGGCTGGTACGGCAAGAAAAACGGCAAGGGATTCTACGACTGGTCGAATCCGGAAAAGCCGGTCCCGCAAGACGCCGCGCTGCGCGGCTTCTCGAAGGAATAACCCGGCCCAGTTCAGACGTCTCCGCGAAACTCTGCGCTACTCTGCGTCCTCTGTGTTGATGTTTTTCGGCCCCCACAGAATTTTGACTCGCTCACCACGCTTCGAAAACCTAAACACAGAGAACGCAGAGGGGCGCAGAGTTACACGGAGACGTCCGGACGGTTGCGTCAAGAAAACACTCTCCATACGCTGGCCTGTGCGCGTTGAATGCTTCTGCTAGGATGGCGTATGGCTGTCGAGCGAGAGCGGCTGGACGCGGATGTCCTGATCGTTGGCGCGGGCCCTGCTGGCCTCGCCTGCGCGTTGCATCTCTCGCGGCTCATCACCCAACACAACGCCTCCGGCTCGAAGCCCGAGCTTTCCGCTGAAAATATCTACGTTCTGGAGAAGGCCCGCGAGATCGGCGCGCATCAGCTTTCAGGCGCGGTCATGGACCCGCGCGGCCTCGCCGAGCTTCTACCCGACTGGGAAAAATCGGCGCCCATCGAATCGAAGGTCACGGATGACGCCGCGTTCGTCCTCACTTCTTCCAGCGCCTGGAAACTGCCGATCACGCCGCCGCCGCTTCAAAACCACGGCAACTACATCGTCTCGCTGAACAAGCTCGTCAAATGGCTCGGCGGCCTCGTGGAAAAGTCCGGCGTCAATCTGTTCACGCAATTTGCCGGCAAGGATTTGATTTACGAAGGCGGCGGCATCGCCGGCGTGATCACGGAAGACAAGGGCGTCGACAAGGACGGCAAGCCGAAGGACAACTACACACCGGGCTACGAACTGCGCGCCAAGGTGACGGTGCTCGCCGAAGGGCCGCGCGGCTCGCTGACGAAAGAAATGGTCAGCCGCCTGAAGCTCGACGGCCTCAATCCCCAAGTCTACGGCATTGGCATCAAGGAGCTTTGGGAAACGCCCGCGGGACGGATCGCGCCGGGTTATGTGGCGCACACGCTGGGCTGGCCGCTCGATTCCAGCATGTACGGCGGCGGATGGATGTACGGCCTGCCGGGGAACCGCGTCTCGACGGGCATGGTGATCGGCCTCGATTACCACAATCCCCGCTTCGACCCGCACGAAGCATTTCAAAAATTCAAGACGCACCCGTTCGTGAGGCGCGTGCTCGAAGGCGGCAAGCTGGTGCGCTACGGCGCGAAGACGGTCCCGTACGGTGGATGGTATTCGATGCCGCGGCAGTACGTGGACGGCGGACTCATCATCGGCGATTCGGCGAGCCTGCTCAATTCGCAGCGGCTCAAGGGCATTCACATCGCCATCAAGAGCGGAATGCTCGCCGCCGAAACGGTTTTCGAGGCGCTGAAATCAGGCGATACATCGTCGAAAACGCTCGCCGCGTTTCCGCGCAAGATCGAAGAGAGCTGGATCAAGAAAGAGCTGTGGGCCGTGCGAAATTTCCATCAGGGATTTCGCCACGGTCTGTACGCCGGATTCTTTCACGCGGGAATCCAGTTCGTTACCGGAGGGCGCGGCCTGATCGATCCGATGCGAACCCGCCCGGGCCACGAGGAGTATCACAAGCTGAACGGGTCGGGCCCCGCGCCGGAGCGTTTCAAGGGCGACGGCGCGCTCACGTTCGATCGCCTGACGGACGTCTACCATTCCGGCACGCGCCACGAAGAGGACCAGCCGTGCCACCTCGTCGTCGCCGACCTGAATGTGTGCGCCACAAAATGTGTGACCGAATATGGCAATCCCTGCCAGTATTTTTGCCCCGCTGCAGTCTACGAGATGGTCCAGGAAAAGGGCCAGCCGCGCCTGAAGATCAACGCCTCCAACTGCGTGCACTGCAAAACCTGCGACATCGCCGACCCCTACGAAATCATCACTTGGGTACCGCCCGAAGGCGGCGGTGGCCCCAACTACGAAGGGATGTAGCTCAAGTAGGACAGGCTTTCAGCCTGTCGCCTTTTGGCCTAGCAAGGACGAACCTCAAAGGCTGTAGCCCGCGCCACGATTTCACGCAAGCCGACGGCGGCTTCTAGCATCGATCTCAGGGCAAAAGCCCATACACATCCAACTCGCCCTGCGTCCCAACGTACACCTTGCCGTTCGCCACAGTAGGAACCGTGAACTTCACGGCCAGCCCCGCAGTGTCAGGCTTGTTGGGTTCCGTCGCGCTTTCGTACAACTCCGAAAGATTGCGCGGATCATATGCTCGCAAGATCGCAGGGCCGTTCGACGCGGCGAGCGCGCCGCTCGTGTCGATCAGCCACAGAACCGCAGTGCTCGCGTCATTCGAAGCCGCGTTCCAGGAAACTACCGGCGTCGCCCCTTGCGGCCCCAGGGTTTCCTGAGATTGCATCGTGGCCGGAGATGGCGAAAGAGTTCCCTGTTCCAGCTGGAACGACATGAGGTGCCCATTGTTTCCCGGAGCGACATAGACGGCGTTGTTCCAGTACACGGGAGTGCTGAGAATCGGCCCGCCGATCGAAACAGTTTGGGCCCGCGGCGGCGAATCCGGGCACGGACTCGGGGAATATCCACCCATGAAGTTAGGGTCCCTGTTCACGACGTAAAGAGATCCGCCCTTCGAACCGCCAATCAAGAGGTGTTGCTGCGCCGACGATCCCGCGGAATCCGGCAAGAGGACCGGCGCGCTGGCTCCTACATCCTGGCCTGCGCCCTGATTGCACGGGGTGAAATATTCAGGATTGGAAAGACCGTTCGACGGCCCGAATCGCAGGAAACTGTTGCTGTAACTCGACCCGCCACGCTCGACGTCGAAGATGCCATCGCCCGTTACAACGAAAATGTTGTGGCTGGAATCAGCGGACGGCCCGCCTCCGCTCTGCCAGATGCCGCCTCCGCCTGGATCGGTCGTGACGCTGAAGGCATCGATCAGTTGCAGAGAATTGGCGTCGTAGGCCAGCAACCAGCCGAAATAGTCCCCAGGAACGCCGTACGAGCCGAAGGCAGCGTAAACCTTTCCGCCGTCGAGAAGCAGCGCGGACCGCTGATTCTCAAGAGTCGCAATGAAGTTATCTCTCCCGAGAGGGGTGCTGATTGCCGTTCCTAGAGTCCTGGGCTGTCCGGTTGCAAGGTCCAGCCCGTAGAGCCTCTGTGCGTAGTTCGAACCGGTCGCAATTTCCTGCGCCGCACCGATGGCGTACAGCGTGGAGGTGCTCGGATCGATCACCGGAGTGCCGGTGACTCCCACGCGGGGAACAATATACGGAACGATCACCGGACCGGTGGGCGGCGGAATGTAAAGGTTAGAAGACAGGACGGCTTGCCAGCCCGTAGGAACTAGGGATGTAGGCGTCAGCCACAACTGCTGGCAAGAATTCGCGTCTGCGTCGAACGCGTAGACGGAGTCGTTCTCGGTCGCAACAAAAACCACGTTGTGCGTTCCGCTGCCGGGAATCGGCAGATTCGCGACGTACAACGGCTGGGCGTATACGTATCCATCCACCTGGCACGAAAACAGTTTGCCGAACGAGCCGGGTATTTTTAACGTCGCAGGCGAGAGAGCAAGCTCGTGGCTGTTCACGCCCGACCGTTGATTGTCGTTCCGCCAAGTCAGCGTGCCCGCAAAATCCGTCACGTACACCGTGGCATCGCCGGCTACGCTGGGGTTCGCATTCAGCCGCGCCGTAACGGTGTACGTGCCGGCGGCGCCCGGCGGCGAGTACGACCCAGTTTGCGAGATCGTGCCGCCATCCGCCGCCCACCGGACGTCACTCGCTGACACACCGGCGCTGACGACCTGCAACTGGAGCGATTGGGACAACGTGAGGCTCGCGCGCGTGGGTGAGATCGCCAGGGAGCTTTGAATCGAAACGCTGGCCGTGCCGCTGACTGTTGGGTCTGACTGCAGAACGGCCGTCACTCTTACGCTGACGGGCGACGGCGGCGCGGCCGGCGCCACGTAGTTCCCGGATGCGTCAATGCTTCCCGGATCCTGGGACCCTCCATCCGATGGCTGCACCGCCCAGGTGACCATCGAATCGGACGCATTCTGCACGGCCGCCTGGAAGTGCATCTTGCCGCCAAGGAACACCTGCGCGGAATTCGGCTGCACGGTTACGGAAGGAGCCGCGGCCGGTCCGGAGCCGGCAACGCTGCAGGATGCGCAAACCGCGCCGAGCATGAGGGAAGCGACGAGCAACGTGCTCGAGGTGTTTCGCCGCCGGCCGCGACGCAGCGATATATTGAGAGAACGCGGCTGCGCCAAACGAACGCGCCAATCAAATGGAAGGGGCATAGCTCCGCCTGATGGGAGAATTCCTGGAGAGTGAGGCGGAAGGTAGCACGGCGCAGCGCGGACGTCAATGGACTTTTGTCACATACGGTGACATGGCAACGATCGCAGGATTTTCCGGCTAGTCTCTCAGCCGGGGCAGCCCACACCGGCGCAGGGGCTCGTTTCATTGTTGTTGCTGGTCAGACTACGGAAGAAGTTTCGCATGCGGTCAAAAAGGCCGGGCTTGGGTGCAGGTGCCTGCCGGTTCGGCGGCGCGGAGGCCGGAGACGCCGACTGCGGTTGCGTGGGCGCCGCCTGCTCCGGCGCGGGATTCACACGCCCGCGAAACTCGTACAAGGGACGCAACCGCACTTCGCGGACAAGCATGATTGTTTCGGGCGACGGCATCGGTGGCGGTTCAGGAGAATTCGCGTTGAAACTGAGCGCCGGCATAAGCACGGTGTACACCGGCTCCTTACCCGAGGCGGATGGAGGCGGAGTGTTGTCGATTTTCCTGCGGGGCGGCGCCACAGGCGAAGCGAGAGCGGCGATGTCCACTGGCGGCGCGGTGCGCGAGGCGGGCGCAGATGCAGCCGGCGCGGCCGTAGGCGCGTCAAGATGAGCCCGAGGATAATCACAGGAGCATGCTGAGGCATCCGCGTGCAGCGAGGAAACTTGTCCACCAGAGAGGCTCACCGATCCGCCCTGCGGCACGATCATGCCCTGCTCGGCAAATTGAGGTTCGACGCGCAATGCGCCGCGCTCCGTCAGCACACACATTTCACCGCTTTGATCCAGTCCCAGCGTCGTGTCCCGCATGCCGCCGGCAATGGCGATCGGCGTGGCAACAATCGTCGGCGTGTAAATTGTGAACGTATCCGATGATTCCAGCGAAGGGTGTACGCGCCCGTAATCGAGCGCCAGCGTCACCGAGCCCGCAGACTGAATCAGCTTGAAGTGCGCAGGACCGCACACGCTGATTTCGCCGCCGGTATTCAGCATCAGCAGGGCGTGCCCCGAACGCAGCGTGACGTCGCTGCCGCTCGCGACGACAGTAGGCGCTGCATTTCTTTCAACACCGGACGAAGTGGTCGTCACCACTTCGAGATCGTCGCCTTCGATGCGCCCAATCACAGAAGGAAAATCCTGCGCGGAAATATGCGCGTCTCGAAGCGACACGGAAGCCACTACCGCTAACAGCACGGCAGAAAACAATTTTAAGCCAATCGCTAAATGATCTTTCCGGACACGAATCGCAAGCACGTTTACCTACAGCTTCCTGAAGGGTGGGCCGGCCTATCGCCGTTGCGACTCTTTTTATACTATATGCGCGTGCCGGAACAAGTAAAAATGCCGCCCGAGCGACGAGAAGAGCACGTCGTGATTCACTACGATACACGGCTGCCCAAGCTCACGCTTTTCCAGCGCGCTCTTATCCCGATCATCGGCTGGGCGGTTTGGGCCGTGATTCGGGTGCTCGGGCCGACGATTCGCTTCGAAGTGATCGGCGGACAAAAGGCCGGGCGCGACTACCACCGGGGTGACCCGCCGCACATCTACGCGTTCTGGCACCGCTGTATCGTTCCCGCCGTCTGGTACTTTCGAAACCGTGGCGGCGTGCTGATGAACACAACGAATTTCGACGGGCAATGGACGCGCCGCGTGATCGAGCGGCTTGGATACGGCACGGCGCAAGGAAGCTCGACGCGCGGGGGACTGCGCGGCCTGGCGGTGATGGCCAAACGCATGGAAGAGGGATTCGACTCCGGCTTCACGATTGACGGCCCGCGCGGTCCGCGGTACGTCGCCAAGCCCGGCCCGGTGATGCTGGCCCGGCGCTCGGGGCGGCCGATCATTCTCTTTCACATCGGGCTCGAGCGAGCCTGGACGCTGAGAAAATCGTGGGACCTGATGCGGATCCCCAAGCCGTTTACACGAGCTGTGCTGGTGATTGCCCCCACACTGTATGTGCCCATGGACGCCGGCCACGATGGGCTGGAAGAGAAGCATCTGGAGACGCAGAAGACGCTCGAACGCCTGCGGGATGTCGCGGAGAACTGGTTTTCGCTCAGCGAGATAGAGCGGGAACGCGAGCGCGGGATTTGGAATTCCTGAAAGATTTGTAGCGCCGTCTGAACCCCCTACCGGCTCGCGTCGCTCAGTTTCACTTCGGCTTGCATTTTCTGGCCGCCGCGGTAGTACTCGACCTTGACCGTGTCGCCTGGCCGCTTGCGATTCAGCGCCAGGTTAAGATCCATTTGGCCGCTGATCGGGCGGCCATCGATGGCCGTCACCACGTCGCCGCCCAGCACGATTCGGCTCATGCCCAGGATGGCCTGGCGTTCTCCGCCCTTGAGGCCGGCGCGTTCCGCCGGGCCGCCCGGACTCACGCGTTCAATCAGCAGGCCTTCGTTTACTGGCAGGCGCAGCGCTTCCGCCATCGCGGGAGTGAGCACACGAGCGGAAACGCCCATCGAGGCGCGTCGCACGCGGCCTTCGGTGATCAGATCCTCCGCGATCTGCCGCGCCGTGCTGATGGGAATGGCGAAGCCGATTCCGGCGGTTGTGCCCGAGGGCGTATAAATCGCCGAATTGATGCCGATCACTTCGCCGCGCGTGTTCAGGAGGGGTCCGCCGGAATTTCCCTGGTTGATCGCCGCGTCGGTTTGAATCGCGCCGTCGATCACCGTCGTCTGCCCGGTCTGCACCGTGCGGCCTAGAGCGCTCACGACTCCGGTGGTCAGCGTGCTTTGAAAGCCGAACGGATTTCCGATCGCCAGCACGCGCTGGCCGACCTGCAGGCTGTCCGAATCCCCCATGGTGAGCGCGGGCAGTTTCTTGTCTTTCGGATCGATCTTGACGAGCGCGATGTCGTTGCGCTCGTCGGCGCCGATAAATTTCGCCTCATAGTGCGAGCGGTCACCCAGCGTCACCGAGATCGTCTGCGCGCCCTGCACTACGTGAAAATTCGTGAGGATGTAGCCGCGCGGATCGATCACGAATCCCGAGCCCGCACCCTCAACCGGTACCGGCTCCATGAAAACGTCATACTCAAGCGTGCGCGTCACGATGTTCGCGACGGCGGGCGCGGCCTGGCTGTAGATTCTGACATTAATGACTTCGTCGCCAACCAGCTCTTCCGGCTTAGGCGTGGAGAAGGAAACAGGAACAGATACGGGCACGGCTTCGACTTTTTGCGGCGGCCGCTCGCCCCAGCGGGTCCCCGCCCAGTATCCGCCGAGGACGAGCACCAGCCCCAGAACGAGGAGGCGGAGCGCGCCGCGCGTGTCGTTTCGTAGACTCATGAAGCTTTTCCCCCAACTTTCGATCTCTCACCTTCGATGCCTTTGAGCTTGGCAAAAAGCGCGATCACTTGCGCGCGTGTGTGGTCGAGCGTGCCGGAACAATCAATCACCGCGTCGGCTCTCTTCCTTTTCTCTTCCACAGGCATTTGCGCTGCGATGCGTTGCCGCGCCTGCTCGGCCGTCAGGCCGCGGCCCAGGCCGGACTCGGTCAGACGCGCCAGTTGTTGCTCGGGCGTGCACCAGGTCACTACAAGGTAGTCCAGCTTCCGGTCGAATCCCGCCTCGATCAGCAACGCCGCCTCGACGACGGCAATCGCGTGCGCGTCCGTTTTTTCGATTGCGGCGAGCTGCCGCATCTGCTCCTCGAGGACGGGCGGGTGCACGATGGCGTTCAAGCGCGCCAGTCGCGAGGGCTCGGCAAATACGATCGCGCCGAGTTTTTTGCGATCGACGAGGCCGTCCGGAGTGAGGATGCCGCGGCCGAACTCGCGAAGCACTTCGTCGTATGCGGCTCCGCCGGGTTCGATCACCTGGTGCGCGATCTTGTCGGCTTCGAGCACCCGGCAGCCGAGTTCGCGAAGCATGGCGACCACCGTCGTCTTCCCGGTGGCGATTCCTCCGGTCAGGCCGACGCGCAGCATCAGGGCTTGGCCGCGGCGGCGCCGGTCAGGCTGCCAGTGCCCGCCGCACCGGACCCACGGCGCAGGCGCGCCGCTTTTATGGTGTTGCTCATCAGCATGGCGATCGTTAGCGGTCCCACGCCGCCCGGGACCGGCGTCATTGCGCCCGCAACCTCCGCGACACCCGGATGAACGTCACCTACGAGCACGAAGCCTTTTTCCTTGAATTGCGCGAGCTTCGCTGGAAAATTCGCAAAGATGCGCTGTGCTTCCGTTTCTTCCGTGATGCGGTTGATGCCGACGTCGATCACCGTCGCGCCCGGGCGCACCCAGTCCGGCTCGACCATCGCCACGCGGCCAATCGCCGCGACGACAATGTCGGCGCGCCGCACGACCTCGGGTAGATCCCGGGTCTTCGAATGGCAAATCGTCACCGTGGCGTTCGCATGCATCAGAAGCAGCGCCATCGGCTTGCCGACAATATCGCTGCGGCCAAGGACAACGGCATTCGCTCCGTCGAGCGTGATGCCGCTGCGACGCAAAATTTCCATGCATCCTGACGGCGTGCACGCGACAAGCCCAGCGCGCCCCGAAACGAGGCGGCCAAGATTCATGGGGTGAAACCCGTCTACATCTTTTGCGGGGTCAACGGCTTCAAGCACTCGCTTCGTATCCACCTGCGGCGGAAGCGGGAGCTGCACGAGGATGCCGTCCACTTCGTCGGTAGCATTCAATTCCGCGACGAGCATGAGCAAGCCCTTCGTTGTGGCCGTTGCGGGAGGCGTATGCAACCAGCTTCCAAGGCCGAGCTGTTCGCACGCCGCGATCTTGCTGCGCACGTAAATCTGCGACGCGGGATTCTCGCCCACGAGCACAGCCGCAAGCCCGGGACGGATCCCCGCCGCGCTCAGCGCAGCGATTTCCTGCTTGAGCTCGGCGTAAATTTCATCCCGAATCGCGTTGCCATTAAGAATGCGTGCCGTCACTCTCGCCCCCGCTGCAAAAATTCGGACTAACATTCATCCTAGCACAGGCAGAATGTCCGTTTCCCTATTGACGCCGAAAACGAATGGTCTCGTTGAACGGTGTAGAATAACGCCTTAAGAGGCACTTAGAAGGTGCATGCTCGGATGCGATTACTCGGGATTCTGGTGACCTTGGTGTCCCTTACGGCTTGCGACGCGTGGACGTCAGTACGGGGCACCATCCGGAACGATGTGGGCAGGCCGATTTCCGGCGCCACGATCACACTCAAGGTGGGTTCAGAATCGCGACAATTTACCTCCGTGGAAGACGGGGAGTTTGTTGCTTCCGTTTCGCAGCCTCCATGGAAGACCGACATCGCCCTAACGGTCAGCAAGCCGGGCTATTCGTCATTTGAAAAGCAATTGAAGGGACCGGGACAATTTAAGGATTTCGACGTTGTCCTTCAAAAACTTCCTCCGGAGCCACAGAAATGATTTTCGGCGAAACCAGCGAACGAAAAAAGCTCGAGCAGCAGATGCGCGGCGCCGGGCGGTTGCCGCCGGGGCAATCGCTCACGCTGAAATGGCCGGTTTTGCACGAAGGCAGCGTGCCACATGTCGACCTCACCACCTGGGACTTCCGCATTGATGGCCTCGTCGAGAAACCGGTGCGGCTGACCTGGGCGGAATTCAATCGCCTGCCGCGGGCGGAGATTCATTGCGACATGCACTGCGTGACGCGCTGGAGCCGCTTTGACAATCGCTTCGAGGGCGTGCTCTTCACCGAGGTGATGAAGCTCGCCAAGCCAAAACCGGAGGCGCTCTTCGCCATGCTCCGCGGCGAGAACGGGTACACCACGAATCTGCCGCTCGAAGATTTGATGAAGCCCACGACGATTTTCGCGTTCCGGCACGACGGCGAAGAGTTGACGGGTGACCACGGCTATCCGGTACGATTGATCGTGCCGCATCTTTACCTTTGGAAGAGCGTGAAGTGGGTGCGCGGGTTCACGCTCACCGCAGAAGACGAGCCCGGCTTCTGGGAACAGAACGGCTACCACATGTATGGAGATCCGTGGAAAGAGCAGCGGTTCGGGTAGAGTGGCACAGCGACTCTTCGCTGTGCGGTTTTGTAGGCTGGACGAACTATTCTCGCTGCGCCACGATCGCCAGATTTCGGACTACGGTCTGACGGCGCTCGCACTCACGTTTATCCTTCCGACCGCGATTGCAAAAAACACACAGCGAAGAGTCGCTGTGCCACAAGATCTGCTACCCCTTCAGCCTCGGAAACAGTTTTTCCGCGTTGCCTCGATTGACCGCTTCCAAAAAGCTTGGCGTAGCTCCAATGCGGTCGAGAGGGATCTCGGTGACCGGGAACGGCACGATCGGGTAGTCGCTGCCGAAAAGAATTTGCGTCGGTGGAACGATCTTCGTCAGCGCGCTGAACGGGGCCGGGTAAGCGGCGTGCGCGATGTCGAAATACAGGTTCCTAATCTGTTCCATCAAATTCTCGCTCTCCGTTTCGGAGCGCTTCTCCGGCAGGGTTTCGGTCACGCGATTCGCCAGCACCGGCAACGTGCCTCCGGAATGCGGAAAGATGAAGCGGACGTTCGAGTACTTTCGGAAGCCGTCGTTCTTCAGGAAGCTGACGATGGCGCGGGCGATGTCGAAGTCATACTCCACGACGCTGTCCATCACGCCGGGCTGCAGCGTGCGGCAGCACGCAGGCGGCGCGGAGTGAATGAACACGACGGCGCGGCGGCGGTTCAGTTCCTCGAAGACCGGCGCAAAAGCGGGGTCGCCGGGCCACTTGTCGCCGTAGCTCGTCCACAGGCTGATGCCGTCGGCCTTCAGCGTGTCGTAGGCGTAGGCGATTTCCTTCAGGCTGCCGTCGGTATCCGGCAAGGGCAGCGCGGCGAAGTGCCCGAAGCGGCCGGGGTAATCGTGCACGAGTTGCTGCGTGTAGTCGTTGTTCTGGCGGGCGAGCTTGCGCGCCCGCTCGGACTTGTCGGAGAGCGAATCCTGCACGACGCGCGTCATCGGCGAAAGCATTCCCGTGGCGACGCCGGCCTTGTCCATTGTTTCGATGGCGAGCGCGGGAGTCCACGTGGGCAGCGGATGCCCGGTGGCGAGAATCTCTTTCTCCATCACTTTTGTATAAAACGGCGGGACCGTGTGCTGATGCACATCGATTCGGCCGGCATGAGCCACGACAGCGGCCTGGTTCGTTTGCGCGAGCAGGCCGCTCGCGGGAACGAGCGACCCCGCCCCGGCCATCGCCAGCCACTGCAAAACCTCCCGGCGCGAACTGCATGCCCCGAGCGCAGGCGCCGCGAGCCGCGAGCGATCGACTCCCACCCTCACTCTTGCGTTTTCTGAAACCGGCCTTGCCATCGACGAATTCCTCCGTTGCGCGGTGATTTCCAAAAAATTCTGGTATCAAACCGGAATTTACACCGCGTCCACTCAACAGACAATGTGAAATTTTTCGTTTTGTAACGCGGCATTCGGTATGGATGCGATCTTGAGAATGCCGGGGAACCGAGCCCGCGGCCGAGCCTTATCGCTCCTCAACCGGTTCGGGGTGAATGGTAACGCGCGCCACTTGAGGGAATTTTTCTTTCACACGGGTTTCGAGCTCACCTGTCACGTCATGAATCTGCGTAATCGGCAAGCCGCCATCCATGGCGCAGTGGCATGAGGCGAGAATCTTGTGCTCGACCTGGCGCACGTGGACTTCATGGCAGTCGACGAGCTCATGAAATTCGCGCGGCAACGTATTGATGTAGTCCTCGATGGCCCGGCCGAGGCCGGCCATGTCACCTTGCCGGCCGTCCACCGAAGCGATATGCGTCCCGAGCGGCTCGATGTGGATGTTCACTTTCGCGTCGGTGCGATCCGACGATGGCGCGACGCCGGGCAGCGTGCGGACTTCCTCTTCGAGTTCCGTGGCGCGGCGGTGGGCCTCGCGCAGGCTCAGGCGCTCGTCGACTTCCAGGTGCATCTCGATGAACAAGCGCCCATCGAGCTGATCGGCGGAGATCTCGTGTACCGACAAGCCGCGGCGCGCGGCAATCGCGCGGATCGCGTCAAAGAGATGCTCGCCCGCAGCGGCGCGCGGCTCCATGTGCACCATCACGTCCGCCGGCACGATCTCGCCGACGCGCTTCTCGACTTCATCCGAAATCGCGTGTACCTGCTCGAAGCTTGTCGAGCGCGGCACGCTGATCGTCACATCCACGAAGTGCTTGTTCCCCGCGCGGCGCACGCGCACGCGCTCGGTGGAGATTACTCCTTCGAGCCCCTCCACCGCTTCGGTGACGCGCTCCGGCAAGCCCGGCGGCGCAACGTCCAGCAGCGCGTCCAGGGTGCGCTTGCCGAGGCGTGAGCCCACCCAGATCACGATGGCGGCAACGGCCAGCGCCGCGATCGGGTCGGCGGCCTCCAGCCACGGCGCGCCAAAACGCTGGCCCAGCCACACCGCGCCCATCCCCAGGATGACGACAAACGTGCTCCACACATCCGTCGAAAAATGCAGCGCGTCGGCTTCGAGCGCCTCGCTTGGAAATTCACGCGCCACGCGGGTGAGCGCTCGCGACCGCACCAGATCAATGCACATGGCGGCCAGGAGAATGCCGATCGCGAGGCCGCTCGGCACGAGATGCACCTGTTTGAAGAGCAGTCGGGAAAAAGCCTCCACGATGATATACACCGAAGTCACGAGCAGGAGACCCGTTTCGACGAACGCCGAAAAATTTTCGAATTTGCCGTGGCCGTAGGTGTGGCCCGAATCGGCAGGCCGGTCGGAGACGCGGACGGAAAGCCAGGTGAGGATGGCCGCGACCAGGTCGAGGCCCGAATGCAGCGCTTCGGAAAGCACGCCCAGGCTGCCGGTGGCCACGGCCAGAAACACTTTCAGCCCGAGAAGGACCAAAGCGGAGCCGATGGACCCAAGCGCCGCCATCTGCTTCGCCGAGCTGGGTGAACGCGTGATGAGGGAAGCCTCGGGAAGAGTATACGATGAGTGGCGCAGGCTTCCGCTCGCGGGGTTGAGCGGGATTGCCGGTCATCACAATCCAACCCCGCAACTCAACCCCGGAAACTCAACCCGACGGACGGTAAAGCCTGCGACACTAGAATGCGATTAGCCCTCGAGCTGAAGTTGCAGCACTTCGCCGGGAAGGCGATTCATGCTCCCGACCGGGACCGCTGCAAACTTCGCCGATTCCACTCGCGGCGGGGCCTGCCTCTCAAAGGCGTTGCCGGTCTCTGCCTGCATTCGCTCCATGCGAATGCCCAGCGTTCGCTCCAGCTGGAGCACTTCCCCTCGCTCGTCCCAGCCGAAAAGCGTGGAGGCCACGCCGCTCCTGCCCGCTCGGCCAGTACGCCCCACGCGATGCACGAAATTTTCCGCGATTTCCGGCAGGTCGTAGTTGATCACGTGCGCGATATCCTGCACGTGGATCCCGCGGGCAGCCACATCCGTGGCCACAAGGACGTGATAACGCCCCTGTTGGAATCCGGCGAGTGCCGCGTTGCGCTGCGATTGCGAACGGTCACCGTGAATTGCGGCGGCGCGGAAGCCGTCGCGGTTGAGATTTCGCGCGAGCTTTTCGGCGCCGCGCTTGGTGCGCGCGAAGACCAGGCATTTCCCGGTTTCCTTCGCGAGCAAATTCTGGAGCACGTCTTGTTTGCAGCTGGGCGAAACTTCAAACGCCTGGATGCGGATGCTTTCGGAAGGCTTCAGAGTGGACCCGAACGCGAGGCGCACCGGGTTTTTCATGTAGTCCTTCACAAGATTCGCGACGGAGGCTTCGAGGGTCGCGGAAAAGCATAGTGTCTGGCGCTGTTTCGGGAGCACTGCCGCGATTCGGCGAACGGAGGGAAGAAATCCCATGTCCAGCATGCGGTCGGATTCGTCGAGAACCAGAATGCTCAGCCCCTGAAAATTGAACAGGTTGCGGCCGAGGTAGTCTTCGAGGCGTCCGGGGGTGGCAACGATGAGCCGCGCGCCCGCGCGAATTGCGGCGAGCTGCTTTGCTTCGGGCAATCCGCCGACGACCAGCGCCGCCGCCGGCAATTGCTTGCCGCGCAGCGCGTCGTACTGAGCCACGACCTGCATCGCGAGTTCGCGGGTGGGAACGAGTACCAGGGCTTCGATTCCCCGCGTCTTCGACGCGAGCAACCGCTCCATCACCGGGATGAGGAACGCGAGCGTTTTGCCGGTTCCCGTCTGCGCGGTGGCGAGGACGTCATGCCCGGCCAGAACCTGCGGGATCGCCGCGGCCTGCACGGGCGTGGGCGTCACAAACTTGGCGAGCGCCAGACGCTCCTTAGTGTAATTTGAAATCTGTAATTCTGAGAAATTCTGCATGTTTCTATGTTTGTCTTTTCTGCTGGCGGGAACCGTCGCGGCACACACGAGTTTTCGCACGTGCACGCAACTGGCATGGCCAGTCCTAGGTTTTAGTTACGCTGAAAACTTACGGAGGAAATCAAAGGCGGGGTTATCTCAAATCGAACACTAGCCAGAGGAACCACACCAAACAACCGATGTATCAACGCAAGAGGAGTGTACCACAGGTTCGGCGAAAATCGTGCAAATAAATACGGGGCGGCGAATATGCCATCGCCGCCCCGTATCCTTAACGGGTGCCGTGCCTTTACTTCGGTTCTATCGCGACTGCGTTTTCCAGCTTGAAAGATAGCTTCGATTCGGCATTGATGGTCACATCTCGCTCGCCCGTCATAGCCGCGCCGGCGGTGCCGGCTCCAGCGCCGGCGCCTGCGCCGATGGCGGCTCCCTTGCCGCCGCCGGCGATGGCTCCGATCAGCGCGCCTACAGCCGCGCCGCCGCCGGCCCCTTCCGCCGTGCGCTTGCCGCGTCCTTTGGTGGCCCTGGTGACCTCGGACGTTTTCACGCGATATCGCTTCCCTTTTATGGTGACCGAATCGAGAGCTACGGTCAGCTCCGCGTTGCCCTTGAACCGGCCCGCCGATTTGGCATCCACCACCGTGCCGCTGGCCCTCGCACCCTTGGGAATCACGACGCGGTCGCCTACAACCACCGGTTCGGCGACTGAAGCGTCAAACTGGTCTCCCGAATTGTTCGTCTTTGAGCTGACCGCCTGATCCGCCACGACGACAATTTCCGTGCCGGGCTTCACAACGATCGGCTTGGGGGCGAATACGGCGTTCAGATTCGACGCAACCGAGCCCGAGTCGTTGCTGCTCGACGGCGACGCCGAAGGATTCGGCGCATTGCCGGCTCCGTCGGAAGGAGCATTCTGCGTGCTGGCGGACCCGGAGTCGTTTGAGGTCGCCGTGTTTTTGCATCCGAATACGCTGAGCGCGCACAGGATCACCAGGTATCGGACAAGGACTGTTTGTCTCATTTGTGCCTCGCTTAGGTTGTATAGGGTGGGAACTATATTATAGCAAAGGACGGGGTGGTTCGGCTCGGGCGCAAGAGTGGAGTTTGCCCAAGCCTGCAAGTCAAATTAAGTGCCTAATTTTCAGGCAGTTAAGCAGCCTGCCGCCGACTGAGCCCGGCGTGCGCCACGCGGCCCGCTTGCGATACAGGAACGACCATGGCAGGATCGGTTTCAAGTAAAGGAGGACGCTTTGGACCCTTCCATCGAAACCGGCAAGGAAATCATCCTGCCATCGGTTACCTCCACCCAGCCTGCCAGGCGATATTCCCGCGCGAAGGTGGCTATCGCCTTCGGCGTCGCTGCGGTTTCCGACGTGATTTCCATCTGGATCACGTTTCTGCCGCCCGCGCAGATCGCGGTCGATCTGGTCACCGCTCTCGTGCTTTTCTGGATTCTTGGGAAGCGCTGGGCGCTGCTGCCCGGCTTCGTCGCCGAGGCCATTCCCGGAGTGGGAGTTTTTCCGGTGTGGGTCCTCGTCGTGCTTTCGATACTGGTCTACGACGGCATTAAGAAGCCCGCCAGGTTTTAGCCGAATGGCCTCTCACTAATTTCGCGGTCACGTGGCGCAGGCTTCTAGCCTGTGGGGGTTAGTCGCGGCGCGATCGATGCCGCTCTAACTAACCCCCACAGGCTGCAAGCCTGCGCCACAAGAACCCGTTGCCGCATGCGGATGAAACCAGTATGCTTCACCAAGAATTCCGGAGAATCCCATGAAAAACTCTTCGACCTACCTTTCGCGCCGAAATTTCCTCGCGGGCGCATCGACGCTGGGCGCACTCTACGCTGCCTCAAGATTCGCGCCCGTGCCCGCGCTCGCCGCGCCGCTATTCGACGACCCGCGCATCGCGAAGCAGCCGCTCGCCGACAAAGGCTTCGCCTCGATTCGAAAGATCGGGGATGGACTTTACGCTACGATCGCGGACCGTTCGAAGGGATTGCAGGCGCGCTGCAACGGCGGATTCATCATCGGGCGCGACGCGGCGCTCGTCGTCGAAGGATTCCAGACGACCATCGGTTCGTCCTTCCAGCTCGAAACGCTGCGCAGCGTGACGCAACTGCCCGCGCGCGCGGCTCTCAACACGCACTGGCACTTCGACCACACGCTGGGAAATTCAGTTTACGGCGGCGCGGGAATTCCGATCTGGGCGCACATCGACGCCCCGTCACGCATCACCGCGCACTATCCCAAGTGGCAAGCGGAGGATCTGGCTACGTTTCTCGAACCGTGGGAAAAGCGCGTGCGCGAAGCCAAGACCGACAGCCAGCGCGAACACGCCAAGAGCGACATCGAGGGCCTGACTGGGATGTTCAAGCCGGTCTCCGAGACCGTTCTCGCTTTGCCAAATCACGGGCTCGATCCGGCGAAGATGCCGATCGAGATCGATCTGGGCGGCCTCACCGTGGTCGTCGAAGCGTATATCGGGCACACGGACACCGACCTGATTTACCGCGTGCCGTCGCAAAACGTGATTTACACGGGAGACTTGCTCACGGGCGGGCAATATCCCGTCAACATCAACGGCTACCCGACGCGATGGCGCGCGACGCTCGCGCAATTCGCGACGTTCGATCGCAACACCCTCTTCGTTCCGGGCCACGGCCAGATTTGCGGGCAGGAAGGCGTCGCGGAGATGCGCTCCTGCTTCGACGATCTCGCCGAGCAGGCGGAGAAATCCTACAAGGCCGGCGTCCCGGTGGAGGAAGCCGTCGAGCGCTACGTCGTTCCCGACCGCTTCAAGAGTTACCGCCAGTTCTCGTGGGGCTTCGCCATCGGCCGCACCATCGAGCAGCTCTACGCCGAGTGGTCCGGCAAGCCGGTGCAAATCCTGAATTATTCTTAGGCGTTAAGTGAGCAGCGGCGGTGGCAGTGCTACTTCTCCTGGCAATCCGCGCTTGAACCCGGGTTTGCGTTCAGATAGATGAAGCCGGGCTGCACTGGGTCCCCGTATTGCGATTCCTCGACGCTCTTTCCGCACACGAGATGCTTCGGCGGCGTGAAGGCCGCAAGCCCCTGCAACGTGCTGTCCAGAATTGCGCGCCAGCCCGAAGTATCGCCGGGCGTCGCGGGTGGCGCGGCGCTACTCAATTGCTGCAGGCGCTGGTTCACGAAATCGATGAAATTGTCATGCTTGTCGACCAGCGCGTTGTAGCGTGCCAGCAGCCCGTCATGCCTCTCGGCATACGCGAACGTTTGCGCGGTGCTCGCATTGTCCAGCAACGCGAGCGCGACGACCTGCGAATCGAGCGAGTCGGCAAATTTCATCACCCTCTTGCTGGCATCGGGGCTGTCGGGCGACCGACCGCTGCCGCCAAGGTCGAACGCCACCGTGTTCGCGTATCCTGCCATCCCGCCGAGAGTCTGCTCGTCGTCCATGGCCTGATTGAGGCATCTGTACGCCACCGCGACGTCGTCCGGGGTCACCTGCAGGTAGAGTTCGTTCTTGAATTTCCAGAATTGATCCTTGCTCATCGCTCCGACTTTGGGGACCCACTGCTTGCGAAACTGGGTGGACCTGTAACGCGTCTGGGCGCACGGATCGGTCGGAAGCAGCTTCACCTCCACGTAACCCGAGGAGCCGTTTTCCGTACGCACGAGGTACGAATCGCCGCGCCCGCCGGCAATCGTGACCGAGTCCCCGCACTTAAGCGTCTTCGTCGACCCTGAAACGGGCGAGTAGGAAAGCGCGATGGGCCCGTCGCAGTGAACCTCCACGGTGTTTCCAATCTGCGCCTGCATTGCGGTCGGAAGCGTGTCAACGCGGTCCACGCCCTGCGCGCGCGCCGCGCCGGCTGCAAGCGCCAGCAGGGAGCCCAAGGCGGCGATGTAGATGGCTTTCATCATCTCTCCATGTAACGAGGAGCATAGTTTCCGCGAAACCTGCGAGCAATGGAAGCTTGGCGCGGAAGTGCAAGGCCAGCAACTCAGCAGGCGGGAGCGGTCAAAGTGGCACAGGCACTCTTTACCCCGAGCCCTCGTGGGGCTGCCTGTGTGGTTTTTGCAATCTCAGCATGCTCGATAGCGCAACTGCGGTCTACAAAAGCACACAGCCAAGAGTGGCTGTGCCACTAAAATCGAAGTGCCAGAAGAGAGAGCGGAAGACAGAATGGTTGTCGTCCATAAGAGATATGCGCTGGAAGTCAGCTCCCCGACGCCGATCACGTCAGAGCGCCAGCATGCGGAGTATCTGGCCGTCCTGGATAAGCTGGCGAGCAAGGAAAAGCCCACCAGCGAAGAAGAAAAGTACGCATCCGTGTTGATGACCTTGATCGAAGCTTATGAAGAGGAGCATCACTCCATTCCTGACGCCTCGCCAATCGAAGTCCTACGCGCCCTAATGGAGGCAAACGATCTTCGCCAGAAAGACTTGGTCTCCATCTTCGGTTCCGAAAGCGTCGTGTCCGAGGTTCTTCACAAAAAGCGCGCTCTCAACAAATCCCACATCGAGAAATTGAGCAAACGATTTCGCGTCTCTCCCGCGGTGTTTTTCTAGTTGACCAACTACGCGCGCGCCAAGCATGCGAACCGCCTACACAATGCTTGGTCGTTTTTTGCCAAAACCTGTGGCTTGTTCAAAGGCGTGAGCCAGTTGCAAGACGCTGAAATCGGCTTTGTTGCGGCCGACGATTTGGACGCCGACGGGGAGGCCTTCCGGCGTGAAGCCGCCCGGGACCGACGCGGCCGGATTGCCGGTGGCCGAGACGTACCAGCAGGATTTCATCCAGTCGATGTAGCTCGTGAATTTCACGCCGGCGATTTCCGTGGGGTACGGAGTATCCACGTCAAAGGGTGGAAGCTGCGTGGTGGGCAGAACGAAGTATTCGTATTTTTCGAGGAAGGCCTGAAATCCGCGCCAGAGCTGGGCGTGGGCGGCCTCGGCCTTTGCGACATCCGCGCCGGTCAGACGCAGCCCCTCTTCGATTTCGCCCTTCAGCGCGTCCTTGAAAGCGTCCGGATGGTCGCGTAGCTGGACACCATGCGCGCCCACCGAGGCCAGTGCGCGCAGGGCGCGAAACGAAATTTCGGCGGAGGTGAAGTCCGGCTCGGCCTGTTCGACGATACAGCCCAGCGATTCGAATGTTTTCCGGTGGCCGTCCACCACGGCGCGCACGCGCGGATCGAAGGGCACGCCGCCGAGATCCTTGAACCAAGCCACGCGTGCGCCCTTGAAACTGCGGTCGAGCGGACGCGAGAAAATTTCCCCCGGCTCGTCGATCGAGAGCGGCGCGCGGGGATCGGGGCCGGCGATCGTGCTGAGGACGTAGGCGAGATCGGCTACCGAGCGGCCCAGGCATCCGGAGGTGCCCAGCGTTGACCACGCGAAGGCCGCTTTCGGGTTCGGCACTCGGCCGACCGTGGGACGGAAACCGACCACGTTGCAGAAGGCGGCGGGATTGCGCAGCGAGCCGCCGGTGTCAGTCCCGCTGACGACGGGCGCAAATCCGCAGGCCAGAGAAACCGCCCCGCCGCCAGTGGAACCGCCGCACGTCTTGGTCAGGTCGTAAGGATTGCGCGTCGCTCCGAATGCGGTGTTGAACGTCTGCGATCCCGCGCCGAATTCCGGCACGTTGGTCTTTCCGATGGTGATCGCGCCCGCACGCCGCATTCTTTCAACGACGATGTCGTCTTGGGCCGGGACGCAGTCCTTGAAGAGCGGCGAACCAAACGTAGTGCGGATGCCGCGCGTTTCGAGCAGGTCCTTGTGCGCGACGGGCAGTCCGTGCAGCGGGCCCAGCTTTTCGCCGTCCGCTTGCATCTCGTCGGCCTTCGCGGCAGCGTCGGTCGCCATTTCCGGCACGAGGGTGACGATGGCATTCACCTTCGGATTGACGCGCTCGATTTGTTTCAGATGGGCGGCGAGTGCTTCGCGCGCCGAGAGTTTCTTTACCCGGATCAGGCGCGCCATTTCGATCGCGCTCAGAAAGCAAATGGAGGAGTCCGAGGCGTCGGCTTTGAGCGTGCTTGGCATCAGGAATGCCGCGGCCGTTCCTAACAAAACCTCGCGACGGGTTGGACCTGAGTTACCCATGCCGGGAGTCTATCACGGGAGCCTCGCTCCGGCTGGCTTGTAGCGGAAAGCCCTCCAAAGTCCCGCGCCCGGAAGAACGATCAACACTAGCCCCCAAACGAAGCACATTATCTCCACCGTGATTTCGCCACGATTGGTGTGTGTCCAGGGCATTAGATACCCCTCGATGCCGGCACCGCCCAAAAACACACCAAGGGCCATCAGGAGCAGCCTCAGCAAGGTATCGGGGAATGTCACGTGAGTTGCGGCCCGAGCGCCTCCTACAATCCATCTGTCCAGCACTCTCCCCGCCAAGTGCCATAAGAGAACGACCCCGACGAAAAAGACCAAATCCTCAACCGTGAAACCCAGTATCGACAAATACGCAAGCTCGGTCCGTCGCAGGGGAAGAGCCAAAAACTTGAATGCGACAACCGGAGCATTGATTCCATAGTCGAGATACATCGGAAAGGGCGTAAAGGGAGCGTCCGGATTCTTGGGTCCGGGTACATGAAGGCCCCATTCCCAAATTCCCAAAGCCATCAGAAGGAGCACGACGGGAAGAACGATCGAGAATCTCACTGGAAATGAGTGACGGGGATTTTGCCCGGCGATGTTGCTAGCACCGGACTCGTCACTGCGTTTGGCACTTTCGTCCATTGCTTTCCTAACTCCGGATGGTCAGAAATTCAATCCAGCTTTTTTCGCGCGAAAAAGAAGAGCGACGACGCGAGCAGCAGGAACATCACCACACCGAGCCACGGCGACTGGCTCAACTGCGGCATGAATTTTTCGCCGAAGGCGAAAATCTTCGCCGGCCACGGCAGAAAGAACGCGCCCGCCAGCCAATGCGGCACGTGTTTGCTTAGTTCCGGGTCCTGTAGAAGGTTCAGAAAAATCGCCAGCAGGCCGAAGACGCCGCCGGCCGCGATGAGTCCGCTCGAATAGAGCGAGCCGGGGCTGACTTCGCTTTCCGCGCCGCTCTTTTGCTCTGTTCCGCGTTCGATGAGCCATCGCAGCAGCCCGCCCGCGAACATGGCCATCGTCGTGGCAATGGAAATGTACGCGCCCACGGCGAACGGCAGCGACCGGATGCCCAGGATCTCGATCGCGATCACGAGGAACACGCCGAGAAACACGAGCCGCCACGGAAGCCGCTGATTCAAGATGCCGCTGATCACCGTGGCCATGAGCCGCGCCTGCGGCGCTGCCGCCTGATCGCTGCCGATGCCCTGCACCCACTGAATCTCGATCTGACTCGTCGCGGGATCGTAGAGATATTTTCCATCCGGCACGACGCCTGACCCGAGCGCGTTCACCAGAACGTACGTCTTCCCATCATGTTGAAAGGAATTGTCCTGGCGCTCGACGCCGGTGGGAAGATTGTTGATGCTCAGCGGGATTTGCATCGGCTTGTACTGCGCGAGGCCAATGTTCATCAGGATCAGCGTTCCGCCAATCGCAAATGCGGAAACCGCGACGCCAATGATAAGCCCGATCTGCTGCCGGAACGGCGTTGCGCCCACGAGGTAACCGGTCTTTAGATCCTGCGAGGTCGCGCCGGCGATCGCCGCGGCGATGCACACGACGCCGCCGATGGTCAGCGCCAGCACGGCGTAGGCGTTCGCGGTCCAATGAATCACGAGGAACACCGCGCAGGTGGCCATGAGCGTGGCGATGGTCATGCCGCTGATCGGATTCGAGGAATTGCCGATCAATCCGCTGATGCGCGAAGCCACCGTCACAAACAAAAAACCGAAGACGATCACGAAGATTGCGGCGATCAGGTTCGCGAACGCGCCCGTTTGCGCGCCCGGCACCGGCTTGAATTTCAGAAGCGCCCACATCATGGCCAGCAGCACCGCCGAGCCGATCAGGACGAAGCGCATCGACAAGTCGCGGTCGGTGCGGTCCATCGCGGCCGCCGCTTCCCTGCCCTTGCGCATGTCCTCGAGTCCCGCAGTCAGCGCCGAATAAATGGTCGGCAACGTCTTGATCAGCGTGATCAGCCCGGACGCGGCGACGGCGCCCGCGCCCATCGGGCGGATGTAGCTCGCCCAGAGCTGGTCAGGGGTCATTTGCGGAATCGGCACGGTGCTGGGATAGAGCGGCACGGTGGGAGAGAGCGAGCCGAAAAACTTGATCGCGGGCATCAGCACGAGCCACGAAATCACGCCGCCGGCGAAGAGCGTGCCCGAAACGCGCGGGCCGATGATGTAGCCGACGCCGAGATATTCCGAAGTGATCGCCGCGCGGAAAGACGCGCCGGGGAGCCAGCTGGGACGATATTCAGGCTGGCCCGGCCACATGCCGAGCGTGTTCATGCAGAACGTGTACACGCCGCCGAGGCCGAGGCCCCAGAACACGCGCCCGGCAAACGACCCGCCGCGCTCGCCCGCGACCAGCACGTCCGCGCAGGCGGTGCCTTCCGGAAATGTGAGGTTGCCGTGCTCCTTGACGATGAGCTGGCGGCGCAAGGGGACCATCAGCAGCACGCCCAGCCAGCCGCCGATCAGCGCCAGAAAAAAGACGCGCCAGTATTCAGTGTTCAGCGAGAATCCGAGAAAAATCAGCGCGGGCAGCGTGAAGATCACTCCCGCCGCGGCCGATTCGCCGGCCGAGCCGGTGGTCTGCACAATGTTGTTTTCGAGAATGGTGGAGCGGCCAAAGGCGCGGAGGATCGAGATCGACAGCACCGAAATCGGAATCGACGCGGACACCGTAAGCCCGGCGCGCAGCCCAACGTACACGGAGACGGCGCCGAACAAAATCCCGAACAGCGAGCCGAGGATTACCGCACGCCAGCTGAATTCCGTCGGCGCGGCGGATGCGTCCACGTACGGCCGGAACTCCGAAGGCGGAGCCGTGGAACTCCAGGGTTTAGTGGTAGTGGCCAAGCAACACCTCCGCATGCGAACAGCAGGGCTGCGCGGCTGACGTCAGAGCCACGAAGGATGCACTTCCCCACGCTCGCCCGGCATTATGGCTTAAATTGTTTTGAGTTCGAAAAGGTTTTGGCCGATCGTTGCGGAAAACTCACAGGGCGAGGCAAGAAGGGCTCCGGCCTGGCGGAGGTTTGCCTGCGCCAAGGCCAACGCCGACGAACCGAAAGCCTTTTCGGCTGATGCTGCTAGCGCGGGCAGACGAAGAGAATGCACGCCGTTCGCGGCAGCACTTGCAGCGCGGCGCGCACCGCTCCTGTCGCCAGCCGGTCCGCCGCAGCGGCGATCAGCGGCGAATTCCGGCCGTCCAGATCGAGCCCGTAAAGGTCCCCGCGGCGGCTGTAGGAATACTTTTGGTACGCGGGATTTTCTTCGGCTGCAATTTCGAGCAAGTGCTCCCAAAAACTTTGCCGGCGAAACAAGCGGCGCCGCGAAGCCGCCGACCGTTCCAGGTCGAGCAGATGGCGCGGATTCGACCCAGCCTCGTCGAACACGGCATTCGTGCACGTCGCCGGAGAAAACGGGCGCGAGGGATCGGAGTCCGGAAATTTCGCCAGCGCCGCAGCGAGCTCGGCTGCATCGACGTCAAATCCCGTCCACGAATAGCGATAAAAATGATAGACGATCGTTCCGGAATGCAGGAGCTGCCGGACGCGCGCCACATCTTTTCCCGACACATTGAGGATCATGTCGAGGAGTTCATCGATGCGAAACGTCTGGCGCACCAGCGGGCGCACCGTGACGTATCCGGCCTCTTCTTCGGTGTAGCGAACGGGAATCGTTTCAGGCAGGGGCACGATGGGAGAATACGCGGGGAGCGCCTGGAAAGTCGAGATGCGCGACGCAAATCGAACGGCACGCCGCGCAAATCTCAGCGGGCGCTTACGCCATCTTGGCGAGTCTCTCTTTCACCCGGTCAGAGAGGATCTTGCCATCGACCGTCTTGCCCTCGAGCCGCGCCTTGGCCGCTTTGATCACGGCTCCCATCGACTTGGGCGAATTCGCGCCGGTTTCCTTGATGGCCGCTTCGATCGCATCGCTCATGTCCGAATCGGAAGCCGCGGCTGGCAGGTACGCTTCAAGAATGGCGATTTCCTTCGTTTCCTTGTCCACGAGGTCCTGGCGGCCGCCCTTGCCAAACTGCTCGATGGACTCGCGCCGCTGCTTGAGCATCGTCTGCAGCACCTGAATCGCCTCCGCGTCTTCCAGCGCCCGCACTTTTTCCACTTCCTTGTACTTGAGCGCGGACTTCACCATGCGCAAAACGCTGAGCCGAAGCTCATCCTTCGCCATCATGGCTTGCGTCAAATCCTTCTGTATTTGCTCGATCAAAGACATGTGCGAATCCGCGAAAAACGATCGCGTTTTTCTCCCGTCCAGACGCTCTTGTGGCAAATTTCGGAGCAGCTCAAATTCAATATATCACGTCATCCCGCGTGAAAATGTCGCGACATCCAAGCCGGCCTCTCCTAGTTTTGGACGGGGGAGCTATGCTATTCTGGATTTGTACCCGGGCAATTTCCTTCCGTGCCCGAGTGCGTACCTTCGGGGCGTAGCGCAGCCTGGCTAGCGCGCCTGGTTCGGGACCAGGAGGCCGGTGGTTCAAATCCACTCGCCCCGACCATTCTTTTTGTTTCCAAGTAGATGTGTAGGGGGGCGGGTGCTCAAGGCGCCTGTCTGTCCCGGTGCCGCCAAAAGGGAGTGCGCGCGGCGAAGTCTACGTTCTCGAGATTCGATGAAAGTGCCGCATTTTCTGCGTTGCGCGGGCGGTAAATCAATGCGCTCTGCTGAAACACGGTTCTTTTCGGTCGGCGTTCGGATGTTGTGGCCCGCTACAAAATGTGGTAGGTTTCGCGCAACATATCCCAGGTAATCGTCCCGTAGCTTCCGGCCCCTGTTTCGTTCCAGGAGGTGCTCATGCAACGCAGACTCGTGAGTGTTCTCGCTACCGCCTTTGGTTTGTTTGTAGCCGCAATTCCCGCATCCGCTCATCACTCGTTTGCCGCCGAGTTCGATGCGAATAAATGCATGGATCTCACGGGCACGTTCACGAGTTTTGAGTGGCAAAATCCCCACGGATATTTTCACCTGGACGTAAAGGACCCCGGCGGCAATGTGACTTCGTGGACCTTTGAAACGGTTTCGCTTTCCACGCTGAAGCGGAGCGGAACCGAGAGAAAAGATTTCGCCGATAACGTTGGCAAGACGGTTACCGTAAGAGCGTGTCTCGCCAAGAATGGCGCAAAGAACCGGGCGGCTGCCGAAACCATCAAGATGGCGGATGGCCAGGTGCATCGAATCGGCCAGGACGTCGAGGGCAAATTTAGCGAGAACGCGAAGGAATAGCACGGAACGTCTTCAGGACCGGCCATAGGTCAGCGGGAATCGAATCCAAAACCATTTCGAACGGGCGCGGGTCTTGACCAGCCAACGACGGCGAGGAGTCCAAAAGGGAGGAGCTTAGATGAAACGACGCCTCGCCTATTGCGGCGCTTATGCTGGAGTCGTGTTGTTCCTCACGTGTATGGCAGTTCTCCCCGCCACAACTCAGGAAGAGAAAGCATCACCTCCCGGTCCGGCGAAAGCGAAGACCCAGGCGGCGCCTAAGGGGGGACCAGCGCCCCGCACTCCCGACGGGCATCCGGACCTCTCCGGAGTTTGGTTCCCGGGGACCGCTGGTGGCTTCACTTTTAACCCTGCATTAAGAAGACAATTCGATGCGAAAGCAACACCGGAGGAACCCCCTCCCTTCCAACCTTGGGCCGCCGCAAAGATCAAAGCAATGACGACGACTGACTATGAGCTGGGGCGCGCATCCGTGAATTGTCTGCCGCGCGGCGTTCCGGGGATGTTTTTGATTGACCCGTATCCGTTTCAGTTAATCCAAACGCCTGGCTTGTTCGCGCAGCTGGACGAACTGAACAATAATTGGCGAGTCGTCCATACGGATGGACGGCCGCATAGCCCGGATCCGGACCCATCCTTCGACGGCGACGAAGTGGGCCATTGGGAGGAAGATACTTTAGTCATCGATGTGATCGGAATCGACGAGCGCACCTGGAATAACTTTACGGGGTGGTTCCACAGCGATCAGGAACATGTGATCGAGCGAATCAGCCGCCCGTCCATGAACTATCTCGTCTACCAAGTGACGATCGAAGATCCCAAGGTTCTGTCGAAGCCCTGGACGTCCGCACCTCGTGTGTGGACTCTCGGCCATGAAGATCTGCTGGAGTACTACTGCACGAACAACCAGGATGTGGACCAATACAAGGCGCTGAAATCGAAGGAGTCCGGCAACGATACGAATGGCAATAAGTAGATAGGAGAAGCTTGATGACACAAAATCTTCGCAATGCTTTGGCGGCATCCTTCGGTCTACTGTTGCTGGCGATTCCCGCGCTGGGGCATCACTCCGTCACGGCCGAATTCGACAGTTCAAAATTGTTTTCCGTGAAGGGCACTATTTCAAAGATTGAATGGGTTAATCCGCATATTTATTTGTACGCGGACGTGAAGGACGAGAATGGAACCGTGACCAACTATTCGTTTGAGGCCGGCCCTCCAGGCAACCTGCGAAGGGCTGGCGTGGTCCGGACGATGTTTAACGTGGGCGACCAGGTCACCATTGATGCGGCGATGGCGAAGGATGGCACCAGGCACCTTGGGCTCGTCAAGGCCGTGCACTTCGCAGACGGGCGCACGATTGTTTTTGGCAAAGGTCCCGACGCCGAAGACAAGAACTAGGAAGACGGCGTACCGGTGGATTGTTTGAGCTTGGCAGGCTGGCTCTGAATGGCTGCAGGAGAAAAGAAATGAATATCCATTTCGTCGCCCACGCCAGAGTCGTGGGACTCGCCCTAGCTGTTGCCTGTTTGATTCCTGCCTTTGGTGCGGCACAAACCGCATCCACGCCTCCCCAAACTAAGAAGGTGCCGATCGGATATGGTCTGGACAAGGATCAACCCTTTGCGGGAGCAGACCCGAACGGAACCGGGCTTCCCTGGAAAGAACCTCCGCCGGAGGCAATCGAGGCCGCCAGGAAAGGACCCACACCGCATTTGGCGGATGGCCACCCGGACTTAACCGGATTCTGGGCGCCGGCCGGTTGGGGTTACGCCGTGACGCAGGGAACGGTGAGCAAAGACGGAAAGGTCGTCTACACCCAACGCGCGGCAGAGGGGCCCGCCCAATCTCCGGAAAAGGTGGCTGAACTCAAACACCGGCTGGAAGGTTCCAATCTGCCGCCCTATAAGCCCGAAGTGCTCGAAAAGGTGAAGTTCCTGGGCGAGCATCAGAGCCATCAGGACCCGGCATTCAAATGCGCACCGAAGGGTTTTCCCCGCGTCGGTCCGCCGACCGAAATCGTTCAGGTTCCTAATGAAATCGTTTTCCTCTACGACACGGTCAACTCATCGGAACAAAATGCCTTTCGCGTGATTTCGACGGACGGCCGGGAGCACGATCCGACGCTCAATCCATCGTATTACGGAGACTCGATTGGCCATTGGGAAGGCAATACGATGGTGATCGACGTGACGAATTTCGTTGATGACACATGGCTCAGCCAGAACGGCACGATTCACAGCGACGCCATGCACGTGGTCGAAAAGCTGACGCGGGAAGGCTTCATGATCGACTGGCAAATTTCAATCGAGGATCCGAAGGTCTTTACTCGCCCCTGGGTCATCGAGCGCCACTTGATCCATGGACTGCAAGGCGGCCACGCTTTGGAGGAAGCCCCTTGCGTCGAGCACGACTACGGACACCTGGTAAACGACGATCGTAACTAGCGCGGAGAGTAGACAGTTTCAATTCTCCGGGCGTTTTCTTACCGCGGCCGAATCCCTGCCACCTTCAGCCGGATCCTCCACAAAGTCTTCGGGCTTACAACGTACAGCGTCTTGCTGTCCCGATCGCCGAACGCCAAGTTGGAGAACCGCATTCCCTCCGGCGCAGGAATCTTGCCAAGACGCTTGCCGGCGGGCGATACGATCCACACGCCCCCCATTCCTGTGGAATAGAGGTTTCCCCAGACGTCGACTTTCATGCCGTCAGGACCACCTGGCCCCTTTTCACCCGTGAAGTCAGCGAAGAGGCGGCGGTTCTTGAGCGTGCCGTCCTGTTGGACGTCGTAGGCAAAGATTTGCCGTTGATTTGGGTTGGGGCCTCCGTTGTTCACGTAGAGGATTTTTTCGTCCGGGGAGAACGCCAGACCGTTCGGTGGGAAGTCTCCTGGGTCCTTGTCCAGGAGTTGCAACTTGCCGTTTCGTATCGAGTAGACACCGTGGAAAGGCAACTCCCTTGCAGGGTCGTCTTCCCTCTTTGCGAGACAACCGGCCATGCCATCGGTGAAGTAGACCGCGTCGTCAAACTTGACGACGATATCGTTGGGGCAGGTGAGCCGCTTCCCTTCGTAGCGATCGGCCAGGATGGTACGACTGCCATCCTTCTCCAATCGCTCGACCGCCCTGTCCCCGTTTGCGTCCACGACGATCCTGCCCCTTCGATCCAGCGTCAGGCCGTTGGAACCATAGAGATGCGCCCCGCTTGCGTCCACGCTACCGATGCGCGATTTGTCGGCGTAGCCGGAGTGCGCCGTTAGCACGAACAGCTTGCCCTCGGGTGGGCAGGGAAAATTAGAACAAGAGGGCGCCCACTCAAAAATTTGATTCCCGCTCACATCGCTGAACAAGAGGAATCCGACTTTGCCTCGCTGAACCCACAGAGGTCCCTCGCCGCCTTCAAAGACACCTTCACGCTGAAGCAGCTCCAGCTTGGCGTCAGGCGAAAGAATTTCATCGAGGCTCGGATCCAGCTTGACTACAGTGCCCGCGCTCGGAGTCTGCGCCCGCGCAGGGAACCAAAACGCAACGATCAGCAAAGTTAAAGAAAGTAAGTGCAGTGAAAGTCTTCTCATATCTATCCGTCCTTTGCCCGGATCGTATACCAGGGAAAGAGCGCCACCAAAGACAAATAGGGTTTGAAACAACAGGTAAGGATAAGTATGATCTGCGAATTGTCCTATCCCTTGAGACCCTAAAAGCCGTTCTGTGAGATTTCAAGAAATTCACAGATGAAAGAGCAACCGCCATGAGCGTTCACGAGCGTGATCGTACATTTGTTCGGTCAAATCCCGGTGCGTGGTCGAGGCGGGATGTTCTTTGCGGGATTGCAGCGCTGGGCGCTTCCGCCATTCTGCCGGAATTCGACTCCGCTGCGCAGACGGGATCGACCGCCGCAACTCGACCTTTTCGCATTGACACGCACCACCACTTTTCCGTGCCCAAATTGATTGCCGAGGCCGCGGCCAAGGGCGTCACGCAACCTGGACTGCAGGACTGGACCCCCCAGAAATCCCTCGACGCAATGGACAAAGGCGGCGTGGCTACTTCCATTCTTTCGATCAGCGATCCGGGAGTCTGGTTTGGTGACAACGCGGCCGCCCGGAGCCTGGCGCGGGAGTGCAACGACTACGCAGCGAAGACCATGAAGGATTTTCCCGGGCGCTTCGGCCTGTTTGCCACGCTGCCCATGCCGGACGTCGAAGGCTCATTGCGTGAAATCGAATACGCCTTCGACACGCTCAAGGTGGACGGGGCGTGCCTCCTCTCCAGCTATGAAGGGAAGTATCTGGGCAACCCTGCGTTCGCTCCTCTCATGGAGGAATTGAACCGGCGGAAGGCCGTAGTGTTTTGCCACCCATTCTGTGCGGCATGCGGAACGCAAACCACGCTTTCGGATGGGCAGAATCGCGGCGTCGAGTTTGTTTTTGACACCACGCGCACAATCGTCAGCCTGCTTTCGAACGCCACGGTCACCAAGTGCCCGGACATCAGCTTCATCTGGTCCCACGGCGGCGGCACCGTGCCGTACATCACCAGCCGCCTGAACGGAGTCGCGCAGAAGCTGCCCAACGGTTTGATCCCGGAGCTTCAGAAATTTTATTACGACACGGCGCAGGCATTTAGTCCGTACACTTTGCCATCTTTCAAGAAGCTCGTCCCGACTTCGCACATCCTGTTTGGGACCGATTTCCCGCTCGGCGGCGGTCAAGTCGCGGCGGTAAGCAAGGGGCTGATCGACAACGGAGGATTCAGCGAGAGCGAGCTGCGCGCAATCGATCGCGAAAACGCGCTGGAATTAATCCCGAGGCTGAAAACGTAGGCTGGTCCGTTTTACTTTGTAGGCACGAATTTCTGAATCCGTTTTCCGTCTTCCACCTCGCCCGTGTAGACGTTCCCCTTCGAATCCATCGCGACGGAATCGATCCAATGGAGCTGTCCCGCATACCGTCCGTTGCCCCCAAACGATCCGACTAAAGCGCCGTCTTCGCGATTGAGGATCCACACCATGTTGTTGGTGCCGTCTGCGACGAGGATATATTTCTGCTGCGGGTCGGTGGAAAGAGTCAGATTGTAAACCGTCCCGCAAGGGGGATCGGTCATGCTCCAGATGCCGCCGCAGTGCGGACCACGGGACTGCGTCGACGGATGAATCCAGAATTGTTTTACGAATTCGCCCTGCTTGGTGAATACCTGGATTCGGTCGCTGCCCCGTTCGCAAACGTAAACGAACCCATCCTTTGAAGGATGGGCGCAGTGAAGCGCGGGCGCGAACATCTTCTGGTCCGGCGGCGGACCGGACGGGTCGTAAGGCGGCGTGGGGTCGTTGTCAATTTCGCTGAGAGGCGCGCCTTTCCCTCCCCAGCCGCGCTTGAACCCGCCGGTATCCATGTCATACACCAGGATGCGTTTGTTCAAGAAGCCATCGGGAATGTAGAGCTCGCGAGCGTCTTCATCGAACTCGAAAGCGGCAATTCCCGGCGGGAAAATGGCTGTTTGTTGGTTGTCCTGCTTTACCTCGGAGGCCGGAACTTTGGGTCCGCGATGGCCGAAGTCCCACAGGAATTTGCCGTCGGCGGTAAACTTGATGATGCTGTCACCCGGCATCGTTCCCGAAATCCAGACGTTTTCGTCTCGATCCACGCCAATCGTTTGTAGCCGGCCCGGCCAGCCGGGGACGTAGTCCTTTCCTCCCCACGCCCTCAGCACGCTGCCATCCGTATCAAACTCCACAACCTCGGGCCCGATGACGCAGCATTCGGTGCGCGGCGGCGAGGTCGAAGCGCCTAGTTCATCAGGCCTAGCGTCCGAAGCGCGGTTGATCACCCAGACGTGATCTTCTCTGTCCACGTAAATGTCGACGATTTGCTGCATGCTCCATTTGTTCGGCAAGCGCTTGGGCCAAAATGGGTCGACCTTATAGGTGGGAGATGTCTGAGAACGCGCCGCCGGAGCAGCCATCAGCAATCCCAAAAAGAAAAGCGGGATGAGCATCGAGCGCGTTCCCGTCCGTGGAATCTCGATCGGCATCGATGGCGCCTAATCCTCTCTATTTAGGTGCGCGCGTTCAATTTTGGGTTGAGCGTCATTCGTGTGGATGTGGCCGCGCTTTTCCGTCGCCATTTTTGAGAACGAATTTCTGCGCGCGTTTCCCGGTATCGACTTCGCCGGTATAGATGTTCCCCTTGGAGTCCATCGCGATCGCGTCGATCCAGTGGAATTGCCCGGCCATGCGGCCGTTGTCACCGATCGAACCGACGACGGTTCCCTCTTTCCGATCGTGAATCCAGATTTTGTCGTTCGTGCCGTCCGCGATCAGCAGGTACTTCTGCTGGGGGTCATGCGAAAACGTAAGATTGTAGATCGTTCCGCACATTCCGAATGTCGTGCTGCCGGGGCCGCCGCATTCGGGGCCGCGAGACGGCGTCGAAGGATGCACGAAGAAACTGCTCACGAATTTTCCCTGCTTCGTAAATACCTGGACCCTGTCCGAGCCGCGTTCGCAAATGTAGACAAGGCCGTCGGTGGCAATATGGACGCAGTGGAGCGCGGGCGCGAACTGCATTTGGTCGGGAGGCGAACCCGATTTCCAATCGTAGGGAGGCGTAGGGTCATTGTCGATGTCGCTCAAGGGGATGCCATGGCCCCCCCAGCCGCGCTTGAATGCGCCGCTGTCTATGTCATAAACCAGAACCCGTTTCTGGTCGACGATGTATAGCTCGTGCGCGTCTTCGTCCAGGTCGAAGAAAAAGATCCCTCCGGGAAAAACGTCGGTGTTCTGGTTGTTCTGCTTCAGCGGTTGCGGCTGTGTTCCTGGCGGCGTCCTCGCTCCGCGGTGGCCGAAATCCCACAGAAATTTCCCGTCGCCCGTAAACTTCTGGATGCCATCTCCGCGAGCGCTTCCTCCGAGCCACACATTTCCTTCTCGATCGACCAGGATCGCGTGTTCGGCGCCGGCCCCCGGCTTGTCGATGCCCTCGGCCGGCCAGCCGGACACGTAGCCCGGCTTTCCCCAGCCCTGGATCAAGTTACCCGCTGTATCGAACTCCAAGACTGCCGGCGCCGCGACGCAACAATCCGTGCGCGGCGGCGTGGTGGCCGCGCCCGACTCATCGGGGTTGATGTCTCGCGGACGGTTGAACACCCAGATATGGTCGTCCTTGTCCGTGACCATGACCGGAACGCCCTGCATGAGCCAGTGGTTCGGCAGCGGCTTAGGCCAGGAAGGATCGACTTCATAAACGGGCGGGTTTTGCGCTCGAGCTGCCGGAACAAGAACGAGAAACAAAAAGAGGGAAAGACGGATCGCGGCGGCGGACGCATCGTTCCATCCCTTGCGAATCGGCATGGCATTTCCTCCGTCCAGTGTGTACGCAAGACTTGGCGGGCAACTGCGCGGAGTCTAGTTGACGACGCAATGGAATGTCAACGCGCTTCACTTGCACTGGAATTTAGGGAGACAGAGAGAACCGCTACCTCGACCTTTCAAGGCGAAAGGTCGGGCACCCTGAAAAGCGACACTGTTCACTCTGTATTGAAGTACTCGAGGACCGGGGTCTAGCCTCGGTCCTCGTCGGCGCCACCCCCGCGCCTGTTGACAATTAGGCGTACGTACGATAATGTATGTATTGAGAATTGGAGCGCAGGTGCTAGAATGCTAACGCGTACATACAGACACTCATGAGGTTCGAGTGGGATGAGGCCAAGAACAAACGCAACCAACAGAAGCATGGGGTCAGCTTCGAGTTGGCTAGCCTCGTTTTTGAAGATCCTCACAACCTCAGTATACGCGACGAGGCGTGTGAGACTGAGGAGCGATGGCTGACGACCGGCTCCGTGAACGGCGTTCTTATTTTATTGGTAGTTCATACATGGGAGGAGGAAAACCATGAAGAAATCTTCAGGATCATCTCAGCACGAAAAGCGCCGCAAGTCGATAGAGAAGCCTATGAAAACCAGTACAAAAAACTATGACCGAGAGATCGCAGCGCTGATGAAGCTGCGAGATGAAGACATCGACACTTCAGATCTACCTGAGGTGCGGGATTGGAGTAAGGCAGTGGTGGGTAAGTTTTATCGCCCTCTCAAGGAGCCGATTACGATCCGGTTGGACGTAGACATTATAGCTTGGCTCAAGGCTGAAGGTCCCGGGTATCAAACTAGGATAAATGCTCTTTTACGCCAGACGATGACGCCGGAATCAACGCAATCGCTCCCCAAAGATCCGGGCCTGCAGGAACAGGGCAGTAGTAATAAGGCGATCGAATGTGCTTCGTCAGGGTTTAGTTTCCCGTATCTGGAGAATCATCACCAGCTTACTAAGTACGGGCGCGTAGCTCACGTTATTGCCCAACGTGGATTTTTCGCGCCCGCAGCATGAATCTATGAAGACACTAACGTTCTATTCGTACAAAGGCGGTACCGGCCGTTCTCTTTCGCTGGCAAACGCAGCTATATACCTCGCTACGCTCGGCTTCAAGGTAGTGGCGCTTGACTTTGACCTGGAGGCGCCGGGCCTGCACTATAAATTCTCGCGCAACGAAGACGGCTCCCCTTTGACAGTTAGCAAGGGGTTGATTGACTATATCAATATTTTTCTAACAGAGAAAAAAGTCAGCCTTCCTTTTACAGAATTTTCGATCAATGTGCCCGTCCCTGGTATAGATGATGGATTGATTCATCTCGTGCCAGCGGGATATGTACCCTCAAGCGACTACTGGTCAAAGTTGGCACGAATTAATTGGCACGAGCTCTTCTACTCGAAGGGCGCTAAGGGCGTGCAGATCTTCATGGAATTGAAAGAAAGAATAGCTGCCGAGCTAAGCCCAGATTTCTTGCTCGTTGATTCCCGAACCGGAATAACCGAAATGGGCGGTGTTGCGACAACTCTTTTTGCGGACAAGCTAATATGCCTCGTGTTGCCGACACCCGAGAATATGCAGGGCGCTCGCGCGGTTTTGCGCAGCTTGAAACGTTCTCGAAGGGAGACCGAAGGCTCCGACCTTGAGATCATGCTTGCTGTCAGCCGACTCCCACTAGGGAAGGATGCTGACAAGGAACGTGAGTTAACCGAACGTATCTTGAATGAGATGAACGAAGAAGCTGACGATCCAATGGATACTATTCATTGTCCTCGTGTGTACGTCCTCCACTCGGAACCCGCATTACAGCTCCGGGAGGCCCTTCGTGTGGGCAGCGGTATTAATCCCGACGAATCGGTTTTGTTGAGGGACTATCTCAGGCTCTTCGCCAGCTTCGTTCCAAAGGAATCAATCGAACCCAAGGTACGGGTCCTAATTGAGAAAGCTTGGGAGAAACTAAGAACAGATCCAGATGATGCCGTGAAGGATATGGAAGAATTGGCAGGTTCTTTTGGACACCCAGAGAACTATCGAGAGCTCCTCCGTTTCTACCAGGTAAGGAACATCAGCGGAAACCAAGCGTTACGACGCGCACAACGTCTCTGGGAATTAACCCAGGATGCGACCGATCCTATTTTGTGGCACGCAATTTATCGATCTTTCGAGGCTCAACCGCGATGGCGGAGAGAAGGCCAATGGTATCCGAACCTGGAGTTCATTGCTCACGTGTGGAGGAATGCCGGCAAAATAAATCAAGACTTCGGCATGAAACTGGCCGAAGCGCTCGAATATGATAATCGCGAATCGCTGGCGGCCGACGTCTTGCTGGAGATCATCGTCTCCTCTGAACCAACGGTTTCTATCGTCGCCCGTTGTATTGGACTGTTAGACAAAGCAAAGAGGGGAACCGAAGCGGAAGCTTTAATTCAGAAGCTAAAAGCTGGTTTTGTCGGCGTTCCCGAGTTTGCAACCGCGTGGGCCCGACATGCTATGAACACGAAGAGTGAGACTTCAGAACTAATGAAAACTCCATGGATTGATGCTGTGCGCCCAGGTATAAGGGCCCTCCTTTACTTTAAAGAAGGGCCGAAAAATGAAGCAGCCGCATTGGCCGACTATGCCCTGCAGGATCTTCAAGAACGGCAATTCAGTACGTCAGAACTCGAAGAGATGGCTGGATACTTCAGTGCAATCGGTCGAGGAGAAGAGTTTGAATCAGCGCTAACCAAATGGTACCCAAGAGAATATGCGGTTGAGCTACGCAATCGCGTAAGGGTTCGACCTCGCCGCAAGTAGCAGTGCGACGTTGGGAGGGATCGACTCGCGGACCGATGTGAGAGCCGCCTCGATCAGGTGGCTCGTACGCAGAAGTTTCTTGACGCCAACAATGCCCTTGACAAGCCCCGATAGTTCCTCCATTATGGAGGAGTTTAGGAGGAATCCTATGGCGGTCCTGAACATCAAGAATTTTCCCGACTCCCTTTACAAAAAGCTCCAGGCTCGAGCGAAGCGCCAGCACCGATCGGTCGCCCAGGAGGTTACTCATCTTCTCTGCGCTGCCCTTGAAACGCCCAAGCCTCTGTCGATTCTTGATCTCAAGGGGTTGGGCAAAGAGCACTGGAGAGGAGTTGACGCGTCGAAACACGTTGACCGAGAACGGGCGTCATGGGATTGATGGCCGACGTCGGGCGCGGCCCCGTAGGGGCGGACACGGCCATCTTCATCTACTTCATCGAAGAGCATCCCCGGTTTCTTCCGCTGGTTGAGCCCCTTTTCAGAGAAGTGAACGCGGGCCGCAAGGAGCTCGTTACGTCCGCGCTGACCTTGCTCGAAGTCCTGGTTGTTCCTTACCGTTCCGGAGACCATCTCTTGGCCGGGCGATATGAAGCGCTTCTCACGCGGAGCCGCGGCGTCCACGTAGCGGATATTTCCCGTGACCATCTGCGTGCCGCTGCGCAGCTCAGAGCCGCGACGGGAGTCAAGACACCTGATTCTCTCCAGGTTGTGGCTGCATTGGCAGCCGGCTGTACGGCTTTTATGACGAACGATCGCAGCTTTCCAACCATACCCGGTCTCCGCATCCTGCAATTGCCTTCTTACGTTAGCTGATCCTGCTCGGGCACTAATTTTGGAATCAAGCTAGAGCACTAAACGGCCGCAATCCCTGGGATCGGAACTTGGTTCGGGACGATGGATTTTAGGAGGGCCGAGCTTCAGCTCGGCCACTCGAATGCCTCTGAGGCAGGGCTTCAAGCCCCTGAAGCTTCAGCGGGTGAAGCCGGACCTGGAAGTACCCGATACGGACGAGCTAAAGCTCGTCCCTCCTGAGAGGCCCCGGCTCCAAGGTTGGAAAATCACCCGGTTGCCGGTAGTGTCCTAATTTTGGAATTAGACCAGGACACTACTGGTTCGAACCCTTAATTGACACCCGCGGGGAGCGGTGAGAGAATCCGCCGCAAAGGTGATCCCAAATGCGAGCAAAAATTTCTCTTGCGGCAGTTTGTTTTGCGGCATTCCTCGTCGTCGCGGGTCCGGCGCTCGCGCATCACGGGACTGCGTCGTACGACACGGGCAAAGTGGTCACGGTAAAGGCGACCATGACGGAATTTCGCTTTATCAATCCGCACGTGCAGCTTTATTTTGACGTGAAGAACGAGAAGGGCGAGACCGAAAAGTGGCAGGCTGAACTGACCGCCCCGAACAAGCTGTCCAGAGCCGGCTGGGACAAGCACACGCTGAAGCCCGGAGACTCCATCGCCGCGAGCGGATACGTGAGCAAGAACGATCCGCACACCATGTGGATCAACAAGCTCATCGGGCCGGACGGTGAGCAGCTCCACCTCTTCGAGGAGTAACCGAACATGGCTCGTGGGGTACGAGAGCGAAGGGGAGGAGCAAGTGCGAACCAGCTTGCGTAGTTCGTTTCTTGGAATTGCCGCGGTGTGCGCCCTCTCGACCGCTTTGTACGCTCAGGGCAGCGGCCCATCCGCGGATAAAACCAACTCACCTCCCAAGACCGAGTCCGCTCCTGCTCCCGTGCACGATCTGACCGGCGTGTGGATGATGCGAAATCCGCCCGGATCGCAGCGCGGGTTTACGAACTACACGTTTACCAAGGATCCCCCGGAACTGACGCCCTGGGCGGAGGCAAAATACAAGGAAGCAAAGGCCTCCAACGGCGGACAGTTCACGCTGAAAACCACGAACGATCCGGTACTCACAAGATGCGACCCTCCCGGCGTGCCGCGAGTCTACTTCCATCCCTATCCCTTTGAGTTCGTGCACACTCCAAAATATACGCTGATGCTCTACGAGTACGATCACACCGTGCGGCGCATTTACACCGACGGGCGCCCGCTTCCAAGCGACCCGGATCTCCTGTGGATGGGCACTTCCGTGGGCCACTGGGAGGGTGACACGACACTCGTGGTGGACACAGCGGGATTCAATGACAAGACGTGGCTCGATCGCCTGGGTCATCCGCACAGCGACCAGCTGCACGTCACCGAGCGTTTCCGGCGCGTGAACCGGGACCACATGGAGCTCGATATCACCATGGAAGATTCCAAGGCTCTCGCAAAGCCATGGACGACAACTTTCTACTACGAATTGAGACCGAAGTGGGAGCTCGGGGAAATTTCCTGCTCGGGCGACTATCTGGACTTTAGCAATTTCGAAAAATAAGAAGTGGGGCACTCGCGAGAAGCGCGAAGGGGACTGAGTCCATGCATGCGCACAAAAGCAATCCCCGCAACATTGCTGCAGATTTTCGGCTCAGCCGCCGGTCGCTGTTGAAGTCTTCGCTGATTGGAAGCGGGGCGGCAGCCGCCGGCGTCATGCTTGGCGGTGTGCCGATGGCGCTCCTCGGAGTAGACGCTCCGCCGAAATACGAAGGGCCCGTCGTCGAAACTTCATCCGGAAAAGTTCGCGGCGTCATCCAGGGCGGCACGCACATTTTCAGAGGAATTCCTTACGGAGCATCCACGGCGGGCAGCAACCGCTTCATGCCCCCGCGCAAGCCGGAACCGTGGACGGGTGTGCGCGAAGCTTTCCAGAACGGGCCGACGGCGCCACAACTGAACGGCCCTATCAACGCGCTGATCCTGAATCACACTCCCACAGCCCCGAAGGGCGAGGACTGTCTCGTCATCAATATCTTCACTCCCGGAGTGAACGACGGGCGCAAGCGGCCGGTCATGGTTTGGCTCCACGGTGGCGGTTTTGCAAGTGGTGCCGGTACGCCGCTCGCTTTTGACGGCACCGACCTCGCGCGGTCCGGAGATGTCGTGATGGTGGCCGTGAACCACCGGCTCAATATTTTCGGATATCTGTTTCTCGCGGATTTGGGCAGCGAAAACTATGCTGACTCGGGGAACGCTGGACTCCTGGATGTCGTGGCCGTCCTGCAGTGGGTGCGAGACAACATCGCGCAATTCGGGGGAAATCCCGGCAATGTGACCCTGTTCGGCCAATCCGGCGGCGGTTTGAAAATCAGCACGCTACTCGGGATGCCTCCTGCCAAGGGCCTGTTTCACAAAGCGATTATCGAAAGCGGCTCCGCGCTAAAGGGTATTTCACGAGATGCGGCCAACAAGACGACGGGGCTGATTCTGGAAAAGCTGAGCCTGCAAAAAGACCAGATCGACGAACTGCAAAAGCTTCCGGTCGAGCGCTTGCTCTCGGCGATCGATACCCGTGGAGCGGCTCCGGGAACGCCTTCGCTCGCGCTCGGTCCGGTCGTCGATGGACGCTCGCTTCTACGCGATCCTTTCGATCCTGTGGCCCCCGAGATCTCGGCCGACGTGCCGCTGATCATCGGGTCCGTCAACACGGAAGGCACATTCTTCACTCCGCCCGACTCTCCTCTCTTTTCACTGGATGATGCGGGGATGCGGGCGCGCTTGGTGTCGCGATACGGGGAGGCGACGGACAAGCTCATCGATCTATATCGAAAAGAAGTCCCGAATGCGACGCCCAGCCAAATCTTTTTTTTGATCACCGCGTTTCCCGCGGCGGCGATCACGCAGGCGGAGCGCAAAGTGGCGCAAGGAAAGGCGCCGGTCTACATGTACCTCTTCACGTGGGAGACTCCGGTCGAGGGTGGGCGGCGGTTCTCTCCGCACACAGTCGAGCTTCCCTTTGTGTTTAACAATGTTGTGGAACAGCCCGAAGAAGTCGGTAACGGCCCCGATCTCCAGCCTCTCGCCAATAAAATGAGCGGGGCGTGGACGACCTTCGCGCGTACAGGCGTGCCTGCCGCGGCGGGTACGCCGAAATGGCTGCCGTACTCCGTGAGCGAACGGCCCACGATGATTATCAACAACGAATGGAAGCTGGCGAACGACCCTCGCCGTGAAGCCAGGCTGATCATCAGCGGCCTGCCATCCACTAACACTTTTTGATGGCTCAACGACGATGAATCTTCCTAAGCATGCTGCTTTCTCCGGTTTACTTGGTATGTTTGCGTTTTCTCCTTGACAGTTGCCGCGGTTATGGTCTATCCCTCTCTCCAATCATTCGCACTATGGGGTTATGTTCCCCTTAAATTTCGCAAGGTATGTATATCGGGCCCGAATCGATGCTCTAGACCTTGGATTGCCTTGGGTGAATTTGTCTGACCTGAAATCCACGGCCAGGCAAAGGCTGGATTTGCACTTCGGCGAACGCTTGGTGGCCTTGCGAGAGGAGGGGTTATGGGTGTGTATCGAAGTGGTGTTCGCTGGGTGTGTGTCTCAGTTGTCTTCCTTTTCCTTCTGGCAATTCCTGCCTTCAGCCAATTGCCCACGGCGACGATTTTAGGGGATGCGAAGGACGCGTCAGGCGGAGTGCTTCCGGGCGTCACCGTAACGGTGGTGAATGTGGAGACGGGACTAACGCGCGTTGTGAAGACTGGGGACGACGGTTCCTATCGCGTGCTCGAACTCCCCGTGGGTGCCTATGAAGTGAAGGCCGAGCACGCCGGATTCAAGTCCATCGATCGTAAGGGCATCGTCCTCGAAGTCACCCAGCAAGCCGTGATCAACCTGGATTTCCAAGTGGGAGCTGCTGAGCAGCAGGTCGTGGTGAATGAGGAAGTGCCCATGATCAACACCCAGAACGCCACTCTCGGGGGCACGGTCAACGAGACGAAGATGACGGAACTCCCCCTGAACGGCCGGAATTATATTGACCTCGCCCTCCTTCAGCCCGGCGTCGACAAAGACAAAAACCAAGGTAACCAGGCGGGCACCACCTTTAGCGTGAACGGGGCTCCACCGCGGTCCAATAATTTTACTTTGGATGGGGCCATCCTGCAGACCATGCTGGGCCGAAGCCCCGTTGCCGGCGAGTCTGGCGACGCGTTGGGTTTGGATGGCATCCGGGAGTATCAAATCGTTGCCGGCACTTTCCAGGCGGAGTATGGACTGGCCATGGGCAGCCAGATGGTGGCCGTGAGCAAAGGTGGAACCAACCAGTGGCACGGCGACGCGTTTGAATACATTCGGAATGACGCCTTGGATGCAAATACCTTTTTCAATAACCAAAATGGCACCCCGAAGGCGCCACTTCGAAAGAACCAGTTTGGAGCGGCCGGTGGCGGGCCCATCAAGAAAGACAAGACGTTCTTCTACGCCGTCTTCGAAGGAATTCGAGAAAGCCAGGGAGTACCTATCACCAACCCAGTGCCGAGCGCAGGGTGTCACCCGCCCGCATCCGCACCTAATTTTGGCGCTGGCACTATGATCTGGAACGGGGACGGCACGCAGCCTGCTGGGACTGTCGGACCGTGTCCGGACATGGGCCCAAATCCAAATGACGTCCAGGGTCAGCCACTATTGCCTTTTGTAGTGCCGCTTAGCCAATACACTGCTCCTTTGCTGGCGCTCGTGCCTTTGCCCGACGCAGGGTCGGTGTTTGCGGGTGGCAATCCGCCCGTTCAGACCTTCAACGACCATAACTCTCTCGGAGAGAATTACGGGCAGATACGTTTCGACCAGACGATTTCCGACAAGGATTCTTTCTTTGCCCGCTACACCATTGACAACGCCATTCAAAACGAAACGGTAGGGGATTTCTCCTATTTCCGCGAGGCGCCCACCGCGCGAAATCAGTGGATTACGCTGGCTGAAAATCATATTTTCTCGCCGTTCCTGTTAAATGCCGTGCGATTCTCTTTCAGCCGCACCAACGCGATTGTCCTCGAGGCTAACGTTGGCCTGCCCGGTGGCACCGGCCCCCAACTCGTGCCGACCTTTGATACTGGAGTAGTCGACATGGGCGGGCCCGGCGGCGGGGCTTATGCCGAGTTCGGTTCCGTGAACGCCGCGCCTCAGACGTACAACCGGCAGAACATCTACACCCTGAGCGACGATGTTGTATGGACCAAGGGCAAACATGCTTTCAAGTTTGGCGTACTGCTCAACCGGTTCAATGAATCGAGCCAGGCAACTAACTCGTTTAACGGACAGATCATTTACAATACCTTCCCCGATTTCTTGGTGGGCAACCCACTCCAGGTAGAGTTTGCACCCACCTTTGCCACGGAAAACCGGGATTTCATATTCAATACCTATGGGTTCTACGCTCAGGACGACTGGCGGATAAAACCGCGGCTCACAGTAAACTTGGGCCTGCGCTACGAATTCATGAACACGCCCCACGAGCTGAACGGCCGGCAATCCAGGCAAATCAACGACTTCACCGACCCATTTACGCTAGGCCCGGTCATTCAGAACAACTCGTTGCACAACCTCAGCCCACGCGTCGGATTGGCCTATGATCTCTTCGGAAATGGAAAGACCGCCATTCGCGGTGGCGCCGGAATTTATTACGACCTGGGGAACATCGGAACGGCCCTCGGACAAACCGCCAACGGATCTCTGCCGTTTGCAGGATTGGTCGATGTCAACCCGACAGCTCCTAATTCCTGCACCCCCCCGATCACCCCCGCCTCTGTCGCCGCCACCCGTTGCGTCCCCACGATTTCGGGTTGGGAGACCACGCTAGGGACTACCGCGAACGGGTTTCCATTGCCCATTCCCGATCAAGTGCGTACCCTCTACAAACCAAGCACTCTCGGCGTCTTCACACCAACATTTATTGACTACAACTGGAAGAGCTCCTACATGATCCAGTACAACGCCAGCGTTCAGCAAGAGTTGCCCTGGGACATGGCGGTCGGGGTGGCTTACGTTGGCAACCATGGAGTTCACCTTCCCACAGTTCGGGACGGAAATCCGATTCCCCCTACCTCGTTTGGTTCCTGCGGCGACCCCGCCAGTGTGTGCGTAGGCGGCCAGGTGCCGCTTTGGGACAATGGCGCCGCTAACTACACCAATTTCAATCCTAACTTCGGCAGCGACATCAACGTCGCCACTGACGCGACATCTCGTTACAATGCCTTGCAAGTGGTACTACAAAAACGAGCTGGCCACGGACTGGAGATCGAAGGCGCCTACACGCGCAGCCGGGTAACCGATGAAACCCAGGGCCAGTCCAACGTACAGGATTGCCAAACTTCGGGTGGGCTGCTGGGCACTTATCCGCTCAATCCAAGCGTGGACAAGGGTCCAGCCTGCTTTAATATCCTCAACAACTGGGAAATTAACGTGTTGTACCATATCCCGCAGTTCGTGAAGTCGAACGGGTTTCTCTCCAAGGCAACGAATGGCTGGTTCGTGAGCAGCATCGTGAGCATTCAGAGCGGCCAACCATTCTCGCCGGTTTTGGGCTTCAATCGGTCGAATTCAGGCGTCCTGCAAGGTGGGCAAGGTGACCGGCCCAACATCAATACGCCGGCTCTGATCGCCAAATACTACGGAGTAAACGCTCAAGGTGTGCCAGACGGTCATCTGTGCACTTCAATGCCGGGAACGCCACCAGCCGGCCCCAATCCATGCGTTTATACACCAGTTCCCTACGACCCCAACAAAGTCATCTTGAGTGATCCTAACGGTTGGTTCAACGGCGCAATGTTTTCATTGCCGCCGATAGCTCTTAGTAGTTCTGCGCAGCCCCCCTGCTTCTCGGCAGGCACTTGTCCTCCGAATATGATCGGTCAGTTGGGCACGGCCCTGCGCAATAGCCTGACCGGCCCGCCTGAAAGGAATTGGGATTTTTCACTAGTGAAGGACACAAAGGTCGGATTTCTCGGAGAAGCCGGCATGGTGGAGTTCCGCGCCGAATTCTTCAACGTCATAAACCATCCGAACTTTAGCGGCGGTGCACATTTTAACGTCCAAGTTTTCCCCGCTAGCGAACCTCCCGGTGTTTTACCAGACACCGCTCCGTTCTCGGAAATGCCGGGCAATGGGCGGGCGACGACAGAGGTACAGGATGGCCAACGGGAGATCCAGTTTGCATTGCGGCTGGAATTTTGAGTCTTGCGGGATTGAGGGGCCTTCGCTGCGCGAACGCGCGGGCCCCGCAAGCCTTCCAATGTGAAACCGGTTTTGTGGGCTAACGTGTACTCTATCCGGGCTCGCTTCAGGACTCCGGGATCGGGCACAAATGGCTTTCATCTGTGCCTTTTTTTTCGCACACTACGCCACACTGGCTTTCATGCAATATGTATTGGCCACGCCACCTTAGTGGCACGGGCATTATGGCCGTCTGTCACGCGTACCGTGCGCGCAATCTGAAATCCCGGTTAAGGAGATGAGCTTGGCCCCGCCTTTATTCTTGCAAACGATCGAAGACACCGGCTTCAGCACGTGGCTGCGCGAATCGGAATCGCCTTTTGCTTTCTACTTCATTCTTTTGTTTCACACTTTTGGCCTGGCGCTTTTAGTTGGGGCAAACACGGTAGTCGATCTTCGGCTCCTCGGAGTTGCGCGCGCGGTGCCGATCACCCCGCTCAAGCGGTTATTTCCGATTATGTGGATCGGCTTTGCGATGAATGCCGTAACGGGTGTATTGCTCGTCATCGCCTATCCGACAAAGTCACTCACGAACCCGGACTTTTACGCGAAATTGACGGTGATAGGCTTCGCCGTGTGGGTGATGCAGAGTCTTAAGACGCGGGTGTTTGAAGACTCGAGCCTGAGCGAAACAGAGATGATGGAGAGAGGGGCGAGGCTGGCGAAGTGGTCGCTCGCATTGTGGTTCGGAGCAATTACGGCAGGCCGCTTGCTGGCATACACGTATAAGTACCTGACATTTCCATCCTAGGAGACGGGCCAAACGGCACACTCATGAATTTTGCGCACCTGCATCTTTTAGTGAATGAGTTTCCGATCGTCGGGACGATTGTCGGCTTTGGCCTGTTCCTTATTTCCCTGCGGGGTAAACACGGAGATTCAAGAAGAGCGAGCCTGATCATTTTTGCAGCCATGGCTCTGCTGGCGATCCTCGCGTTTTTCACCGGGGTCGGAGCGCAGGGCGCCATTCGCAAGACTCCCGGCGTCTCGGAAGACCTGATCGAAAGGCACCAAGGCGCAGCGATGCTAGCGCTCCTTTTCATGGAAATCACCGGCGCCTTGTCCGTGGTAGCGCTGTGGAAGTCGCAAGGGGCGGCGCGCGCCGGGAATTGGAACTGGAGTTTGTCCGCTGTGCTGCTTTTTTCGATTGTGACCGTGGGCCTGATGGCGAGAGTCGGCGCCACGGGAGGCAACATACGCCATCCTGAGATCGAGAAGAGCCAGGACGCAACAATGGAAGGATCCATCGCCTCGAAGATGGTGCGCCGCTTTGAGCCCTCGCCCGAAAAATTCGCCGGGCTTATGACTGCCAGCAAATGGTGGTGGGCCTTCATGATGGACATGCATTTTGTGGGCTTGGCCGTGCTGATCGGGACGGTGGGCATTCTCAACTTACGTGTGCTGGGATTTGCGAAGCAAATTCCGTTTCAGTCGGTGCATCAGTTCGTGCCGTGGGCGATCGCCGGCTTCGGCATTAATCTCGTCACCGGCGTCCTGGCTTTCACCGGCATGGATCAGTACTACACGTATGATTGGGCATTTTGGCTGAAGATGCTGGCGATCATGCTCCTTGGACTGAACGTGGCGGTGTTCTACTTGACTGGTGCATTCGAATCCGTCAAAAGTTTGGGGCCTGGAGAGAACGCGCCGCCTTTCGCCAAATTTATTGCTGCTACCTCCATGGTTCTTTGGTTCGCGGTCATTACCCTGGGCCGGTACATCCAGTCCTATTCCGACACGATCTCCGTCCATAAATGAATGGGGCGGAAGCAAAATTCGTTTTGTCGGGCCCAGGCAAAGAGCTAAGATGAGGTCAAATCATCATCCTGCAACGAAAAGAGCAACTCGCGCGTCAAGATAGCCAGGGAGGCGCTCTGATGCACTATGAACTCAGGAATACTTTGGTGGGCGGCTTACTGTTGCTACTGGCTTTGCTTTTTGTAGCACCAGTGTCCGCGCACCATTCCGTTCAGGCTCAGTTTGACATCCACAAGAGTTTCACGGTTTCCGGAACGGTCGCCAAGGTCGAGTGGCTCAATCCCCATTCTTACCTGACCATTAATGTCACGGCCGCCGACGGCAAAAACCAAAAATGGGCCTTCGAGCTTGGCGGTCCGGGCGCTCTTCGCAGGGCCGGAATGAGCCGGGAAGACCGCGGTGGCTTGAAGCCCGGCGACGAGGTAACGGCTTCTGGTTTTGCTGCCAAGGATGGTTCGACGACCGGCTTTCTGCAGGAATTGAAGATTGCGGACGGCCGGGTGTTTAAGTTTGCCGCGGACCCCAACGGCAACTGAGCATAGGAAGGAGTTCTCGCATGGCGTCTCACATTCGATTTCTCACGAGCGTCACTACCGCTGCATTGCTGTGCTTACTTCCAGCCGCGATTTCCGCGCAGAATAATGGCGGTCCGCGCATGGACCACGAAAACACGTTGCCGCCGACGCCGACGGGTCCCACACCCATGACTCCCGACGGACATCCCGACTTGACGGGGCTCTGGAATGGCTTGGCGGACAATTTGCTCGGCGTCCCGAATCAAATGCACAACGTCGGCATTGAAGTTGGGGCGGACGCCACCCGCGACATTCACAGCGGAGTGCAGATTGCGACTTGGCCGCTGCAGAAACGTACGCGGCAAAATAACGAGCAGAACGAGCGCGCCGCCACGCTCCTGCGGCGGATGGGATCCAACCGGCCGATCTACAAGCCCCAATATTGGCAGCGGGTCAAGGACTTCGACGCGAATTCCAATGAGGAGGATCCGTCCAACAATTGCATGCCGGCCGGCGTTCCACGCATGGGTGTTCCGTCTTACATCGCGCAAACCCCTAGCTACCTGGTCTTCATTTACCCCGGACAGGGCGGCCTGATTGCCACCGCGACGAGCTATCGCATGATTCCCACTGACGGCCGCAAGCATACGAACCTGGAAGACTTGGATGGAACGTGGAACGGGGAATCGATCGGCCACTGGGAAGGCGACACGATGGTGGTCGACTCCATCGGGTTCAATAGCACCAGTTGGTTCGATCAACTCGGCGGCTACTTCCACAGCGAAAACATGCATGTCATCGAGCGCTTGCACCGCGACGGAAACACCCTCACTTGGACGGCAACCGTTGAGGATCCCGACGTGCTGCTTGAGCCCTGGACAACGACGCCGCGCGTCGTGCTGCTCAATCCCGATCCCAAAGCGGTGCTGCCGGAATCGCTTCCTTGCAGCGAGAGGGATTTCGCTCACGTCGTCACCAAGGAACATCACTAGAAAAACAATTTGTCACGGTCAGTCCCGGGGAGTTTGCACCAGGAGGCGGCGGGCCTATGCGAGGGACAGAGATGAAAGTGCTGGCGAAAAGTGCGCTGATGATCGCAGTCCTCGCGCCAATGGCTTTCCAGATTGTCCGCGGGCAAAGTAACGGTTCCAAGCCAAGCGCCGGCGCAAGATTCGCGGCTCCCGGAGCCATGGACAACGCGACCGGCTCCGACGCCTCCGACGCAGCAAAGACTCTGAAGACCGCGGCCGAAGCTGTGGGCCTCGCTCGCTGGTCGGGAGTCGGCGGCCAGCGGCTTCCCGAAGTCGATGTGATCAACACAATGGAGATTTGGGCCAGCGGCACCTGTTATGGCCCGGGCCAGTCGAATAAACCCGGTGAACCGGCGCAGGCGTGTAAAGCGGAATATCACATCGCCCTTGGCTACAACCCGCCTGCCATGCGCGTTGAAGAGACTCGCACCGGTTCGGGCGCCGCCGCGCAACATACGATCGAAGTTGTGCGAGATAAATACGCATGGGACGAATCCGAGATTGGGGCAGGTTTGATTCCGGGCAAGGGCACCGCCACTCCCGCCATGGCTGCGGTCAACAATCGCCTTCTCCAACTCTGGCTTCTTCCCTACGGCGTCATCAAGGCCGCCCTCGCGGCCGGCGACAAAACCAAGCTTTCGACCGAGAACGGCGCGACCATCCTGACCTTCCCATTAAGCGGGGCACTCGCCGACGTGACGGTAAAGGCGACGCTCGATGCTCAGAATGAAGTCGCGAAGGTCGAGACCCGGAGCGACAATCCCGCGTTCTCCGATCTGCTTACCGAAATAGAATATTCTGACTATAAGGACCATGGCGAGATCGCGACCGACGTCAAATCTCCCGGTCATGTCGTTCGCAAGCGGGGCGGCCATACCGTGTTGGACATCCTGGTGAAGACATGGGACGCCAACAATCCATATCTGGTCTTCCCAGTTCCCGAGAATGTAAAGCAAGCGGCCTCGCACTAGCGTCACCCGTCAAAGTCGACCTGCAAAATGGGTGCGAACTTTCCCTTGGGGAGACTGTTGAGCCATGCTTCTTCACCTCTGCAGGTGGCTGCAAGACAATTCCTTTATCGTTGCGATCAACGGCACCTCCTGGACTGCCGCTGCCCTGGAGATCGTTCATTACTTCAGCATGTTCATCCTGGTTGGATCGATGGTGGTCGTGGATTTGCGGGTTCTCGGTCTCGTGGGACAGCGGCAAGACGCAACGGAGCTTGCGGGCCGGCTCTTTCCCTGGATCTGGATTTCATTTGCGCTGAATTTCCTGTCCGGCTTCCTGATGTTCGCTGGCTCAGCGACTTCTTATTATCGCAACGACGTCTTTTACGACAAGGTTGTCGTAATCGTGCTCGCAATCGTCACAAATGTCATCGTCCAGCAAAGAGTGAGCAGGTGGAATCGCCTGCCGGCGATGCCCGCGTCGGCGAAAGTATTAGCCGCCGTTTCGATCGCCTTATGGATCGGAGCAATCGTTGCGGGAGTCGAAGTCCCTGCTCTAACAGGCGTCGGATAGATGCCGCGAGGATCGTCGGATCATAGCTCCGTTGGAACAGCGTGCAAGTAAGCCGGGCGCATCGGGTCTAACATGGGCAGACCAACTGGAGATCTTACGAATGGATAGTTCATTGATTCATTTCGGTCACTGGTTGCAAAACAGGCCATTTGCCCTCGCGATTGCCGGGTCGGATTGGGCCTATCCATTCGTTCAGGCCACGCATTTCACGGGGCTGTCGCTGTGGGTTGGCACCAACGTCGCCGTCGATCTCAACCTCCTGAGAGCGGGCAAGAAGTCGGCTCCGCCACTGCAGCTCTCTGACACGCTGTTTATTTGGAACTGGATCGGATTCGGAATAGCGGTGATAGGAGGATTTCTGCTCTTCTCCGTCTCGGCTGAGACGTATCTCTCCAACATCGCCTTCCTGACCAAGCTTGGCATGCTAATCCCATTGGGACTCGCGCTCCACATCGTGATTCAGCGAAAAGCGCCCACGTGGGAGAAATCATCTCAAACTTCTTCAGTGGCTAAATTTGCAGGCCTCACCGAGCTGCTGCTTTGGCTGTGCGTTGTGACCGCGGCTGTTCTGATCCCATACGTGGGATAATTTAGCCAGTCCATCCGGCGGGCTTCACGCCACTCAACACTAAACCTTTTGTAACGAAGCGCTCCGCCCGCCGAGTGGGCATTCCAAGAACAGCATCCAAATCCACAACGGGCGCGGCAGTTCCTCGTCTCACGGCAACGCCGGCTACACGCCCGCTTTGTCTCCTCGTCGCTCGCGTCGTTCGTTATCCGACGCACCACACGCTTCGGATTAGCCCTTCAGGGTGACCAGGCCCCCGAGGGCCGGATCCGAGAAGCTGTCCTCTCCGGTTTCCACGTGACCCGCAAGCCGGTACTTGAACGTCGAGTCGCCGGCAACCGTGACGATGACGTCATACCAGCCGTGGAACTCATCGAGCGCCAGCGCGTCTTCGAACGACTCACCGTGATCGAGGGAGCGCGTAGTCGATTTCCCGGAGTAGGCATCCAGCACGGTGACCTGTGCCGTGGCGGATGCGTCGTTGGTGATTGTCAGCTCGATGGACCCGCTGCCTTCGTCGTCGTAGCTCGAGCTGACGTCCAGATCCGCGGCCCCTGAGCCGATGCCGCCGCTGTAGAATCGAACGAAGCCGTTCGGGCCGTAGACCGACAGGCCGTAGGTCGAACCGACGCTCCACGAACCACTCAGCCGCTTACCCGGTTCGACCGTGTACGTACGCACCGCATCCGAAGGATTGCCGGAGCGCACGCTGAACACCACGGTCGCATCGCCGGTGTTGATGAAGGTCAGCGTTACCGTGCTGCTCGACGCATTGACGTCTGCTCGAACGTCCAGCTCGTACGGCAGCGCTCGCGAGGGGCGGATGCCCGTTTCCTGCGCGGGGATGCCGACGATCGAGCTCGCCAGGCTGAGGCTGAAGTCGTTCACGCCTCCACCATTGAGTTCGAATATCGAGGGCAGAAAACCGTCGGTGTCCGGCAGATGGACGTGGCGGTCATTCGGGTTGGCAAAGTTAAAGGCCGAGGTCAAGTCGCCAACCACCGCTCGGCGCCAGGGGGTGATGTTATTCTCGCGCACCCCGAACCGCTTCTCGATAAACCGAATCACCGAGGTGTGATCGAAGACCTGGGACACGACGTAGCCTCCCTTGCTCCAGGGTGAGATTGCAAGGAATGGCACCCGAGTGCCGAGGCCGATCGGGCCGCTCACGGTGCCTGCGGGCTCGCCGGCCGGCGTCAGGATCTCGTTTTCGATGCTGACCGTCGAGTCTCCCGCGCCGGGCGTCGGCGGCGGTGTCGGTTGCACGATATGATCGAAGCTTCCGTCGGCCTCGTCATAGTCGATGATGAAGACGGTCTTGCTGAAGACCTCGGGGTTAGACACCAGTATGTCGAAGACTTGGGAGATATACCAGGCGCCGTAGTTGAGCGGATAATCCGAGTGTTCCGTGTAGCCCGCCGGCGCGACGATCCAGGAAACCTGCGGCAGTTTTCCGCCCTGCACATCGCTTCGGAGCTGATCGAACTGGGACTCGGCCCAGGCCCTCCATGCGGATTCCGGCGCTGTGGAGCTCGGGATCGTGTTGACGAGTGCAGTACCGGTGCAGCCGTTTTGGAAGAGAGGCGAAGTCGTCGGGGCGGTCGCGTACTGGTTGAAGTAGAGCAGCGCGTTGTCGGTGAAGTTGCCATCGAAGGAATTGGCAGCGCCGCCGTCGCCGAAGTCCGGGCTGAAGGTCTGGCCGGCCAGGTCCTGATAGATTTTCCAGCTAACACCCGCGGCGTCTAGTACCTCAGGGAAAGTGGGGAAGTTCCAGTACGCATTGTTGAGGCTCAGGCCATTGTAAGTGGCAGGCCCGGCGCCGAGGCCGTCAGTGCCGCCGGGGCCCAGCCCGCTCAGGTTGCCCACGCCGCCCGCCCAAAGGTACATGCGATTCGGGTTGGTCGGCCCCATGATTCCGCAGTGGTAGGCGTCCCCGACCGTGAAAGCGTCCGCGAGAGCGTAGTGGTACGGCAGGTCATCGCGGGTCATATACGACATGACTAGGAAGCTATTCTGGTTGGCCCAGTTGTCGTACTGCGCGCTGTTCCACCCGGAGTGAGTGGCATTCCAACCATGATCCGTTCCCGGGAGATAGATTCCACCCAAGCTCTTCAGACCCGGACTGACGGCGTCGGGATTCACGCGCCACGGCGGGACGACTTCAACACCATCCGACGGCCCGCCGACGGTGCCTGGCGGAACTGAGAAGCCTAGTGCTCCCGTCGCGCCGTTTGTGCCGGCCGGCTGCAAAAAGACCGATGCCGGCGCGGTGCCGCCGCCCTGCAGGGGAAGATTGATGTTGACCGCGCGCGGGTCGTTATAGCCGCGCACGCCGCGAAGAGTGCCGAAATGATGGTCGAATGGACGGTTCTCCTGCATCAGGATGACGATATGCTCGACATCTTCGATCGTGCCTGTGCGGTTGTTTGCTGGAATCGCCATCGCTTTGGCAATGTTCGCTTTCAGCGTGGTCAGAGCGGTCACGCCCATCAACTGCAAAAATGTACGCCGGTCGGTATGGCTCATGAGCTAAATCCCCTTTCTCAAGATTGTGCGGTTCGGAAATCGCCATCGCGAGCTGTCGCTTGGGGGCCGATGCGCACGCCGCAGGCTGCAAACTTAGGCGGGCACTGTCGCAGTCCGATGAAGCGGCGGTGAATTGGCGATAAAAATTGTTTGAGAGAGCGTTAACAATTGCCGGACGAGGCTGACGCTATAATCGCGCTCCATGGCAAGCGCGTCCGCATATCCGTTGGGGTCGATCGAAACCGAGCTCGCTCGCGTCCGCGAACTCAGTAAGGGCGGCCGGCACAGCGAAGCGCTCGCTGAGGCCGAGGCGCTGGCGGCTCCGCAACATCGCGACGTCCTGTACCTCATCGCCGCGAACCAGCGATGCCTGAACCGGATACCCGAAGCGCTCGCCATGCTGCAGCGCCTGGAGCGGCACCATCCGAATTTCAGCCTCCTGTACCAGGAGCGCGGTTATTGCTACATGACCCTGCGGGATCCGCGGCGCGCAATCGACGCTTTTCTGCGAGCCGTGGATATCAACCCGGCGCTGGCGGCGAGCTGGACCATGCTCGAACGCGTGTATCGCGTGACGGGCGATGAAAAAAATGCCGCGGCTGCGGCCGAGCGCGTCTCCAGCCTGAAACACCTGGCGCCCGAAGTTGTGCGGGCCGGGAGCCTGTTCTCGGACGGCGAGCTGTCTGCGGCGGAAAACATTCTCCGGACCTATCTCCTCCAGTCCGGCGACGATGCCGAGGCGCTGCGGCTGCTGGCCAGAATCGCGCACCAACGGGACGAATTGGTTGAAGCGGAATTGCTGCTCGAAGCCGCTCTGAAGGTCGCAGCGAACTACCTCGCGGCGCGTTTGGACTACGTCCGTGTCCTGATTGACCGGCAGAAATATCTTCGGGCGCGGGAAGAGATCGACGCCTTATTAAAGCTCGAACCCGGCAACCAATACTATCTTTCGCTACAGGCGAGCGCGTGCGTCGGCCTCGGAGAACACGAGCCGGCGATCGGGCTGTATCGCGGGCTGCTCGCCGAGTCGCCGCAGTCCGCCGATCTGCACGTGTCCCTCGGCCACTCGCTTAAGGCCGTCGGAAAGCAGAAGGAGGGGACCGAATCCTACCGGACGGCGGCGGCCACGAGACCAAGCTTCGGCGACGCCTGGTGGAGCCTGGCCAATCTCAAGACCTATCGCTTTTCGCAGGACGAGATCGAGCGCATGCGCACTGAGGAAGCGGCAGCGGACCCACGTCCGGTCGATCGATACCATCTGTGCTTCGCTCTCGGCAAGGCGTTCGAGGACCGAAGCGAGTTTGCTGAATCGTGGCAATTTTACGAGCGCGGCAACGCGCTCAAGCGCGCCGAAAGCCGCTATCGTCCCGAAATCACCGAAACGAACACGCGCCGACAGATCGAGGTGTGCACGGAGGAATTCTTCGCCGCTCGCGCCGGTTTCGGCGTGCCGGACCGGGATCCGATTTTCGTTGTCGGGCTGCCGCGCTCCGGATCCACGCTCATCGAGCAGATCCTCGCCTCCCACTCGCAGGGCGAGGGCACGCAGGAGCTCTCCGACATCCAGCGCATCGTGCTTGAAATGCGGGGGAGGCATTCGGACCTGAATGATCCGCGCTTTCCAACAGGGAAAGAGAATTCTTATCCGGGCGTACTCGCCGAACTTGCGCCTGAGGATTTCCGCGCGCTCGGCGAGCGATATCTCGCGGACACGCGCGCTTACCGTACGCACCAGCCGTTCTTCATCGACAAGATGCCGAACAACTTCCGGCACCTCGGACTCATTCACCTCATGATCCCGAACGCCAAAATCATCGACGTGCGGCGTGAACCCATGGCCTGCTGCTTCAGCAACCTGAAGCAGTTATTTGCCAGCGGCCAGGAGTTTACCTACAGCATCGAGGATATCGCCCGCTACTACCGGACCTATCTCGAGCTGATGCGCCACTGGGACGCGGTGCTACCCGGGCGTGTATTGCGGGTCTCATACGAGCACGTCGTGGAGGATCTCGATGGCAATGTGCGGCGCATCCTAGAATTCTGCGGCCTGGAATTCGAGCCTGCCTGCGTCGAGTTTCACAAGACAGAACGCAGTGTTCGTACCGCGAGCTCCGAACAGGTCCGCCAGCCGATTTTCCGCGATGGACTTCTCCAGTGGCGGAACTACGAGCCGTGGCTAGGCCCGCTCAAGGACAGCTTGGGGGATGCGCTGATCCGTTATCGTGAATAAGCGTTATCTCAAAGGCCAACTCGGGCTGTCCGTCTCCGCGCTGTTCGCTTTCTCGCCGAACCTGAATTCGGGCGACGGAGGAAAGCAATCCGAGCCGGCCGCGTAGCCAGCCCTGTCAAGAAACAACAAAACCTCCTGTGCCGCGGCTCCCACATCCATCTGGGCGGTGTCGAGCACCAATTCGGCATCGTCCGGAGGTTCGTAAGGGTCCGAGACACCGGTAAATTGTTGAAGCTCGCCGGAGCGCGCCCTCGCGTAAAGGCCCTTGGGGTCGCGCCGCTCGCAAACATCCAGCGGCGTCGCCACGTGGATCAACACGAATGCGCCGGATGGTTGCACCATCGCGCGCGCTTCCTTCCGCGCCCGATCGTAAGGGGCAATTGCCGCGCAGATCGCGATCCCGCCTCTCTTCGTGATTTCCGACGCCACGTAGCCGATACGACGAATGTTCGTGTCGCGATCCTGTCTCGAGAATCCCAAATCGGAGGAGAGATGCCGGCGTACGAGGTCGCCATCCAGGAGAGTTACCCGCCGGCGTCCGATCCGCGCAATTTTCGACAAGACCATATTCGCGATGGTGGTCTTGCCCGCCGCTGAAAAACCGGTAAAAAAAACCGCCATCCCGCGCGTCGCCGGAGTTGGCACCGCGCTGTTTTGGCGTTCGGTCGGAAACGGACAGGGCTGCGCGTTCGTGATCTTGCGCGCGTTCGCAAAGAGCCGGTGCAGCTCGGATTCCCAGGTGTCGAGGCCCGGACCCAAAGCTACATTCGCAGTTTCGTCGCCCGAAGCAAATCCGTCGGCATTCATGACACAATCCTCTGACCAACGATTTCCGGGTCCGAACCTATAGCTGACAGGGAGGCGTTACCCGTTGGAGGGTCATTTGAGCGCCTGTAACAACCGTCGTATTGTAAGGCGACTCCTTGAACCCAGCAAGGTGCGCAAATCGGAGTGGGGGAACATATCCACTCGCGGCAAAAAATAGTTATTGGCTACGGGGAGCTTGCTAATACCTCCGGGAAATACGCAGGCAGCTCGATACCCATTTCTTTCCAGCAGTGCGCTGAGCGCGCTTCGATCCCTGCCCACCAGACCATACGGATACGCGAACACTTCGACCGGTTTCCCGAGTTTCTCTTCGAGGATCCTTTTGGACTCGTACAGTTCTTCCTGCTGCTCGTTTGGAGGCAGGCGAGAAAAAGATTTGTGTCGAACTCCGTGGGATTGAATCGAGCAGCCACGGCTCTCAAGTTCACGCAATCCATCCCAGTCGCAGATCTCCTCGAACGGTTCCCTTTCACGATCCCAGTCGTTGTGTCCCCCTACAAATTGCGTAGGGATAAAAGCCACCGAGGGGTAGCCAAACTCGCTCAAGGAGCGGGAGGCCACACGAAGCATCGATTTGTAGCCGTCATCGAAAGTCAAAAGGGCCGCGCGCGGGGGCAAAGTTTCCGGCTCGGAAAGACCTCTCAGAAAACTGGCGACCGAGATTACTTCCCAACCGTTTGTGGAGAGGTAGCGCAGCTGATTCCTGAAAGTCGCTTCCGGTATATACCAAGGAGTGGACCGAGCACCCGCAGGCGGTTCGCCGATCTTGTGGTAACCAAGAATGGCGAGTACCGAGTTACCGGAGCTAATCGGAGTTCTAATCAGCGTTGGGCCCCATCAGGGCTCATGGCGGTCGTAGCAGCGCCGCCCGAGAACTCCCGCATCAGTATATTGCGCATTCCGTCGTCTTGGGGGAAGCCCACGAGCGGCCTGCCAAGCCTCCGGGTGAGTCAGTGAAGGCCTGTGCCCTGGGCTGAACCGCGCGAATCGTTCGCTGCTGCCGAATGGACCCTGCGATTGTCCGCTTGCGCCATGACGGGCTTCCCATCGGAACCCGGACTCGTCGCTCCCTTGATCCAATCAAAGAACTTGCCGGCTGCAACTTTCAAGAAAGCTCGCGAATCGCCATACTGATCGAGCTCGGCCGTCTCCGGCAAGGCAGCCTCGATTGCCGCCTGCGATTCAGGAGGTATCCCGTAGGCGCCCCTCACATCCTCCAGGTGAACCCGGCGATCCGTAAGCTTAGGCAGCCAATGCACCGGGTCGAACGGCGCCACACTTGCCAAAAACTCTGGCGTGACATATTTCGTGCGCTCGCCTTCGGGAATGACGGTTGACTTCGCAAGCCAGTCCGGCCAGTCGCCCCAGGGATCGAGCAACTCGACGGCCTTGATGCGGGGGTCCGCTGCGGCGGCGAGGGCAGCAATGGTCGCGCCACTTCCTTGCCCGAACATCCCCAGGTGGCTCGTGTCCAGGTCTTTTCGCGTAGAGAGATAATTGATAATCATTTGAACGTCGTGCGTCGAGGTTGCGAGCGCTTCCGGGAGTTCGCTGACAAACCACTGTTTCATGGGGCGATCGTGGAAGCGATGTCCGGTGAGCGCGGCGACGAATCCAACAGCGGCGTATCCGCCACTGGTCACATGCTTACACCACGCGTCGCCGTTCTTGAACCTGTCGGTGTCCGAGCTGTAGCTGTATAAATAGAGGATGACCGGTGGACGCGCGACTCCCTTTGGACGAATGACGTAAAGGTCTAAGGGGTCCCCAGCCCGCCATTGAAGCTGGTACAACTCACGGATAAAAGGTTTGTCGGGCAGATTTTCCGTCGAGCCTAAGAACGGCTCCGCGGCCACTAGGCTGCTACTCGCCAGTGTGATCGAACTCCAGTCCTCCTGCACGGGCGGTGCGTGGAGAGTTGAGGTATCTTCCTGATCTCTAACGTCGGGCTTGGTTGGTTCCTTCGAAGATTGCTGCGCGCGGACCGTGGGCGACATCAGGATAAGCAATGCGGCGAGAACTGGTGCCTGGAATCGAGCAAATGAAACACGCGAGGCGCTATACACCTGTCGTCTCCTCCTCACCTTGGATTCCGCAGAGAAAAACAGCAGGCGGCCGAGCCTCTCGGCCGCCTGCTGGCCCTTCTTGTGTACCTCAAGCCGCCTACTGAATGAGATCCAGTTGAGAGGCGCCAAAGTCCGACAGGGAGTCGACATCGGACGTGACGGTTAGGACCGCGCCAGCCATATCGGCCTCATTCTCAGACCAAGGCGGAAAGGCAAAGAATGCGGTTTGGTTGGTGCCGTCTATAGCAAGGTTCCCTGCTGAGTTTCCCATCTGCGGGCAGACGGTGACGCCGGTGGCCACAGTCTGGCATGGACTTGTAAAGTGAGAGCGGAATGCAGTCAGGCCCGACGTTACACCAGTGGGCGCGGTGACCCACAGGGGTTGCGTTGTGTTGACCGTTGCCGGAGTGCAAGACGCGACTGCGCAGTATACGAATGGAACGAAATCGGGAATGTTGACGTGCGCCTGGTTCTGAGCCGCGAGCACCAGGGCTGGAACGCTTGGCCCAGATGCCGGTGCGACGTAGGTGTTCTTCATCACCATGCGGATGATGTTCCAAGCTCGGTAGTTGCCGTTGACCACGTTCGGCATCGTCAGCGCTGTGCAGGGAATCGCTGTGCACGTCGGCAAGACCCCCGGAGTGGGGTTGGCGCTATAGGACGAAAAGAGTGGGTCCACGCCATCGAGTTGCAGGTAGTGGAGGTCGGCGTGGACGCAGGCATCAGCAAACGTTGCGAAACTCCAAAACGCATAGCCAATGCTGTTCGGGATTCCCGTACCGGGAATTCCGGTGTATGGTGGCGTTCCCGTGCAAGTAGGGAGCGCAGTCGAGGATTTACCACCCGCCACGCCGACCTCTTGACCGGTACCGATTGTGCGGCGACGAGTGGCACCGTCGGGGTAACTCATGAAGAAGGGGTCGCCACAGTTGGCAACCACGGGCCGCGGGGTGCAAGCCGGAGCGGTAGAGTTGGCGGGATCTACACCCTCTTCCTGGCTATGGAAGAATCCCTGATTTCTAACAAGCTGCCATTCGACGGTGTTCCACGTCCCCGAGACAGGCTCGCGTGAGAGGATGTTCATAGGCTGGCCAGCAACTGTGAGCGAACCTGTCACGTCGGACGTGCGAGATGCGCCACCGAGGCTGGTGGAGGAGAAAACCTCGCCAAATACGTGGCTGAGGATGTTGGTTGGCATGCCAGCAGCGTTGCCGAAGTCGCCCGGGTTGGTGGTGGCGGTGACGTTGGCAAAGATGATGATTGGGTAAGCGCCGATTTGAATCACGGCGCCCGGCGTCACAGTGTCGGCGGTCGAAATTGGGTCATTGCCGGTAAGGTTGTAGGCAAGGACGTTTGCAGATGTGGCGTCAATAGCACTCTGAACGGCAATGCCAGTTGGATAGGGCCCGTATCCCAAACCAGTCTTGGAGACGTCTGTGCCGCATGCTCCTGTGCAGGGCACCAGCGCCCGCGAATTGGCGAAAAGGGCGTCCTCAGGACGAATATCGGTGGCGGCCCCGTTGAATGTGGGAGTGCTGTTCAGGATGTTCCAGACGGTGCACGGCAGCGTGTTGGCGGAGTCGTTGAACTGCGGCACTGCCTTAGCACCGACCTTGCCGAGAGCAACACCAGTAGGACACGGGACGCCGCAGCTCACGGGGCCGGGGTTGCACGTCGGCTGTACGCCGACGGCTGGTTCCGAAGCGTCAAGGATCAGTGAGCCTGTCGCGCCACCGTGGGTTCCGAAGAGCATCCGCTGCCCCACAACGGAGTCAACGGAGAGGTACGCGCACACGATTGGGTTGGGTCCGTAGGGAACTAATGTGGCGTCGTTGTTCCAAGAGATCCAGACGTTGCCTCCCTCGTGGGGAGTGAGCGCACGAGAATCCAACCCCCCGATTAGGACCGGGCTGGCAGTGCCGTTCTTTTGCGTCCAGAAGTTTGTAGGAGTGCTGGTGGTGGCAGTTGCACCGGTGCACGGCGAAGCTGCGAGGGTGATTGGGTCAGGTTCGACCGAGGAAACCGCCATGGAGTACCATGCGCCCGAAGATCCCACAAGTACAATCTGAGGAGCGGGCGGGTTCGCGGCGTTGGACTTGGGAGCGAGAATCGTTGTTGCCAAGCACAAGGTCAAACAGGTTCCTAACAACTTTGCAATCTTCATCTTTCGTTTTCTCCTTAAAGGAAACGATTTTGTGGAGCACTGACGGAATTGATGGTTGAGGCAGCGGAGCTGGAGCTGCACAGGGGGCGAGTCTCGACTGGGTTTGTTACGAGCGAATCAACTGGGATGTAAACTCCCATGAAAGTTGTTGCGCATTCGTGACCAACTCGATTCAAGCGAAATTCTTGCCGCGTGTCTTTCACAGAGAGCCCCAATCGCGACAATTTGTCGCGATCCGCAAACGAGCTAAGTGCTTCGGGTAACTGGACCTATAAGATTGCTGAGCGATTCTCCTTGGAATTTTGCGATCGTCTAAACGAGTGTGACACCCGCGAGTTTTGAACACTTTCTAAAGGTATCTCCCGCGCGAAGATATGAACGGCCGCAGCCAAGGGCCGCGGGCGCCGGTCCGCAAATACCCGCGAAATCGAAGCAAATTGGCCTGTTTTGCGCGGATCGAGAACGGGAGCGAGACTCGGCCGCGACACTGAGCTTCTTTATCTGAAAGCAACATTGCGCTAATCCTGAAGTAACAGTACGCACAGTAACGTACGCGGGCCCATCCAAAGGGGGACACTCGTTTGAAACTTGCCGCTTGGTTATCCCGCCTCGCGCTGTTGCTGGTCGCTCTTCCAACCCTCTCGCTGGCTCAGGTAGCCGGAACTGGTTCGCTCACAGTAGCTGTGACGGATAAAACGGGTGCGACGATCCCCGGGGCGCTGGTTACCGTCAGCGGCAACGAGGGTTTCGCCCAGAAGGCGACTACGGGACAAAACGGGGAAGCCGAAGTCGTAGGACTGCCTCCCGGTACGTACAACGTGAAGGTCACCGCAACCGGATTTGGGGATTTTGAAGCCAAGGGCATCAAGGTGGATGCGGGTCAGGCCTCGCGCACGACTGCGGCAATGGCCCTTGCCGGGTTAACGACGGATGTGAGCGTCCAGGCACAATCGACCGTTCAGGTCGAAACGCAGAACGCGCAGATCCAGGGAACGGTGACAGCGGAGGAAGTTACGACTTTGTCTCTGAACGGGCGCAACTTCACGTCGCTTGCGACGCTGGCGCCCGGCGTAAGCAATCAGACCGGCCAGGATGAAGCGTCCGTGGGGATCAAGGGCAGCGTGCGATACAGCGTCAACGGAGGTCGTGTAGAGTACAACAGCTTCGACGTGGACGGGGGCGATGTCCTCAATCCACTCAATGCCACGACGACTACGCTTATCGTTTATCCCAGTCCCGATGCGATCCAGGAACTGCAGGTGCTGACCTCAAACTACGGAGCGATGTATGGCCGGACTGCCTCCGGCACAATTCTGGCAACAACCAAGTCCGGCGGGAGCACGTTTCACGGCGACGTCTACTTCTTTGGCCGCGACAACGTTTTCAATGCGCGCAATTACTTCGATCAAACCGCTCACGCGCCTCTATATCAGAAATATAACCCGGGGGCGACAATCGGCGGGCCTCTCTATATTCCAGGGCACTACAATACGAAAAAGGATAAGACTTTCTTCTTTTTCTCGGAGGAGTACCGCCACGAGCGCGATCCGAGCGACTTTAACCAGGCAGTGCCCAGCATGCCGGAGCGCAATTGCATGGCGGCAGCGAATCCGAGCTTCTTCTGCTCGGTGCTGGGGGCGAACGGTAACCTCTTCGGGGACTTCAGCGACGTCTGTCCGGCTGCGGGACCGGGTAGTGAATCCGGGTTTGCGCGTTCCCCGAAGCTCAGCCAACAATTAGGTCTTCCGTACTTCCCAGACTGCCCGGCGTCATCAGCAGTCAACAGCGGCGGCGTTCTTACGTATGCGACGTTCCCAGGAAACCTCGTGCCCATCTCGGCGAAGGGGATCACGACCTCCGCCGGTGCTCCTGGCTCGGCCCAGTCGGCGCCATATGTCCTTCTCGGTACCGGAGTCATCCCGGCACCAAATTCGACTTCCGGTTGCAACTCGACGATCAACTCGTGCTACAACACGGTCGTATCGCCACTCACGACTTGGCGCGAGGAACTCTTCCGGCTCGACCACAACTTTACTCAAAACACAAAAGTCTCATTCCGATACATTCACGACGCTTGGGTGACCGATGCTTTGGTACCCCCGTACGCCGCCCTCAAGAACAGCTTTCCGACCATCCAAAATAACTTCCAGGGGCCAGGCCTGAGCATGATTGCTCACTTGACGGACACGATTTCGAGCCGGATGGTCAATGACGCCTCTTTTTCTTACTCGACAGACCACATCTCTCTGACTGACATCAATGGTCCCGGCGCAGATTTTCAGAGGCCGTCGAACCTGACCATGGGCTATTTTTTCAACAACGGGTTCGGGGGGAAAATACCCGGAATCGTGATTGGCGGCACAAATGCCGCCTACGGCGGGATAGGATTTGCGGTGGACCCTGCGTACATGCCGTGGAAGCATTCCAACCCGACGTACAACATTCGCGATGACGCCACGCTGGCCCTGGCCAAGCACACGCTGACGTTTGGATTCATCCTCACCATTGCTCAAAGGAACGAGATTAATCCTCCGGTGGGCGCAAACACCGGAGACTTGCAGGGCATCGCCACGTTCGACAATCTCAATAGCCCCAGTTCAACCGGCAACGCCTTCGCGGACTTCCTGCAGGGCGACATCCAGAACTATCAGCAAGACAGCGCTCAATTGAGCTACCACAACAACTACACGGTCGGAGAGGTATATGCCCAGGACGACTGGCACGTCACGAACCGCCTGACCTTAAACCTGGGCCTGCGGGTCAGCCTGTTTGGCACGTGGCACGAAAAATACGCGAACGCCTATAACTGGGAACCCTCTGCGTTCAGCGCCGCACTGGCGTCGCAAGTCCAAGTGAATGCCCAAGATGGGAGCTTGCAATTCCCGGCCGCAGGACCGGGACAGAATCCAATGCCCGTGCTGCTGGATCCCAATAACCTGAACCCGGCCATGGTCAACGGGATCGTCCACTGTGGCGCGAACGGGCTTCCTGCAAGTTGCATGAAAGGCCACCTCTTTAATCCGGCGCCACGGATTGGTTTTGCTTGGGATCCCTTTGGCACGGGAAAAACCTCCATTCGAGGCGGATATGGGCTCTTCTACGAACACGGCGTCGGCAATGAAGCGAACACGGGCTCGCTGGAAGGGAGCACAGCCAACGCGCCGAACGGCGTTGTCGATATCACGCAGATCGCGCCGAGCAACTGGTTGTGCATCGGAAACCAGGGAGGAGCTGCAGGGGGTTGCCTTGGCGGACCGTTAGCCTACCCGCTAAACGTAACCTCCATTCCGACCAAGGCGGTATGGCCGTATGTCCAGCAGTGGAGTTTGAGCGTGCAACGCAACCTGCCTTGGGACATGCTTGCTACGTTCGCCTACGTCGGCAGCAAGGGGACCCACCTGACTGCGGCTCTGGAGGAGAATCAGTTGAACCCGCTGAGCCCCTCACAGAACCCCTTCGTTCAGTCAGGACTGCCGCTCACCGTCCAAACGTGCAGCTCATTCAACGGCGCCCGCTTCGCAAACGAGGGTACGGGCTTGCCCGCCGTGAATCAGGGGGACCCCGCCTTTGTGAACCTAGAGGCCGCGTGCTACGGTACGCCCACACTGCAAGGCACACAATTCCCCGTTCCCAATTCCCTCCGAGAGTCTTACCCGACCCTCGGTGAGATTTTCTCTTTGCAAAATATCGCCGACTCCAGGTACAACGCGCTCCAAATCACCCTGCGGCACAGTCGAAGACCGCTGGACCTTGGCATTGCTTACAGCTTTAGTCATTCCGTCGACGATTCGTCGGACCGCACCGATCCTTTGGTGAATTCCTTCAACTTGCATCAGAACACCGCGAATTCCAATTTTGATGAGCGCCACCTCCTGAGCATCGATTACGTTTACGATATTCCGCTGGTCGGTATCGTGAACTATATGTTTAAAAGCGACAACTTCTTGGCACCGAATGCCCACCCTAAGTTGTTGGCCGGTTGGTCGTTTTCCGGGATTACGATCTTCGAGTCCGGCACGCCATTCAGCGTGATCAATGGGGGAAGCAGCGACGGCAGTTCTTTTCCGGATAATGCGGGCGTGGCGAGCGGAACGGGCGCTGGTTCGTTTCCCGATCTGGCGACGGTCGTCGGCCCCAAGCCGGGTATTCCCAGCGGGACGACCATCATCGGCCCGCTCCTCGGGAATCCGTCGCAATTTGTGGCTCCGGTGGGATTGACCTTCGGGAACGCGGGGAGAAACTCGTTCAACAATCCCAGCCGGTTGAATTTCGATATGTCGTTGATAAAGGACATTAAGACCAGCGAGTCCACGTCGCTGGAGCTTCGCCTAGAGGCCCACAACGTCTTCAACCACACCCAGTTCAGGATTTACGACCCCACTCGCCCCGGCAATCCCGGCAACAATGTGATTACCTGCTACGGCGGACCAAACAACTCCGCCGGCGATCCATCCTGCGCCGGAACTCCCTTTCTGCACCCGATTGACGCGCACAGTCCGAGAACCCTTCAGTTGGGAGCAAAATTCCTTTTCTGAGAGAGGAGTTGCTCGGGGAATTTCTTGCGTGGGCGAGGAAACCGCTCAGGTGAGGAAGTGTGGCGCGCGGCAGGGACCAGAGGTGTCCACGGCAAAATTCACAAATACTCTCATCGGGCCGCACGCCGGCGGGCGATTTCCATTTTGTTGGCACCCGTTTCTGCCACCAAATTATTTGCGCGAAGCAGAGATTCAAAAGTGCCAGCGTCCGTCCACCAGCCATTCAAAACTTCGTAGGTGAGCTCTCCCTGCTCAATGTAAGCGTTGTTTACATCGGTGATTTCGAGTTCCCCTCGCTCGGATGGTTTCAGACAGTGGATTTTGTCAAAGACGGTGCTGTCGTAAAGATAGATCCCAATCACTGCGTAATTCGACTTTGGGTTCTTTGGTTTTTCCTCGATCTTGAGTACGCGCTCGCCTCGAATTTCGGCCACTCCAAAACGCTGGGCGTCGCTGACTTCCTTAAGCAAAATCTTTGCGCCCTCTTTCTGCTTTTGGAAATTCTCGACCGCATGCCGGATATTAAACTCAATGATGTTATCGCCCAGCACAACGCAGATTGAGTCGCCGGCGGCAAAATACTCAGCCAATCCGAGTGCTTCCGCGATGCCCCCTTCTCCCTCTTGATACGTATAATTGATGTGCTTTAAACCGAAATCACGGCCGTTACCCAGCAGCCGCAGGAAGTCGCCCGCGTTCTTGCCGCCTGTGACCACCAAGATTTCATGGATTCCCGCATTCACTAAAATCTGGATTGGGTAATAAACCATAGGCTTATCGTAGACGGGAAGCAGATGCTTGTTGGTGACCCGTGTGAGCGGACTCAGCCTGCTACCTGTCCCGCCTGCAAGCACAACGCCTTTCATATCAGTCCCCCCTTCTTTTCCTCGATGTTTGGAGGCGCGCTTACGCGGCTCCGGCGCCTTTCACCACTGCGGGGATCGTCTTGGCGATCACTTTCAAGTCCAGCCAGAAGGACCAATGGTCGATGTAGTGCAAATCCAACTCCATCCATTTTTGGAAGGAAACGGAACTTCTGCCGCCCACTTGCCAGAGGCACGTCATTCCTGGTGGCACGCTAAACCGGCGGCGCAACCAGTCCTCGTCCAGCCCGTTGTAATCGCGAAGGCTAAGAGGGCGAGGCCCTACGAGGCTCATGTCGCCCTTCAAGACATTCAGCAGCTGGGGCAGTTCGTCAATGCTGGTTTTGCGAAGATGTTTTCCGAGGCGGGTGATGCGCGGATCGTTCTTGATCTTGAAAACCGGGCCGTCAGCTTCATTCAAGGATTCGACTTCACATTGCCTCTTCTCCGCGTCGCCGACCATGGTACGGAATTTGTACATTCGAAAACGTCTCTTGTTCAGACCCACGCGATCTTGAACGAAGAATACTGGACCAGCTGACTCCAATTTGATCAGTATCGCAACAAGCATCAATAGAGGGGCTAAGCCGATCAGAGCGAGCGAAGAAACAAATACATCTAGTATTCGTTTGCAGAGCATCGGCCAGCTTTCGGATGGTGTGAGACTAAGTGTTGATATCGCCATTCCGTCAAACCGACGGTTGTTTACCGCGCCCTTCTGAAAATCAAAAATACTCGCCAGCACATGGACGTTGACTCCTTGTTCCTGGCATTTTGCTGCGATGCCAGCAGCCTGGGAGTAGAACGACTTCATTGGAAGCGTGATTGCCACTTCATCGACGACGCGCTCCCGCAGAAAGTCTGGAAAGTGCTCCAGATCGGTGACGATCGATTCGCCGTTCTTGCCAAACTCCGGGTTCCCGGACCACTCTTGGTCTGCAAAACCAAGCAGTCGGTAGCCCAATTCAGGCTTGCCCTCAATCGCATGGGCAAATTCCACGGCGCGCGCATTGGTGCCGATGATCAGCAAATGATGAAGGTTGCGTCCACGCTTTCTCATTTGCCGGAGAAACTCTCGTAACGCCAATCGCGAAACAATAATTGTGGAAGTAGCCACAAACCAGAACACCGCGATAAAAGCGGGAGTGATCATTCGCACTCGGAAGAAGACCGCAACAAAACCAAACAGCAGCGTCCCCGCCAAGCTAGCCTTGACGGCGACTACCGCTTCTTTCTTTCGATCCCCGAGCCGTTTGGATTCATACAAGCCGAACGCGGAGAAAATAGCTTGCCAGGAATAAAAGAGGCCGAGAAACACAAGAACATCCGACAATTTGATGTGCATCGAGAGGAACGAGGCGAAAGAGTTGAACCCCGTCAGATGCCAAGTCCGGATAGCGGCCACCAGGTATGCCATGGTGAGCAAGCTCGGATCGAGTAGCTTAAATACCCTGCGGGGGATTTGCCGACGAAAGTTTGTCATAGGGGGGCCTAGTTCCAACTCGAATTTCGTACGGTCCAAGGTTTACGAACAACGTTTACAAGAGGTGTCAGAAATCCGCAAAAGCGGGACTCAGCATCGCGTGATCTGGAAGCCAGCGTCGCCTATCGCGAGGGAGCCATTTCGCAGTTCATTTTATTCCGAAGAGTGCTCGCGTACAGCGCCTCGGTCTTGTCCAGCATGCTGCGCCACTCAAACTCTTGGGTGAACCGCCGCCGAGATTGAAACCCCATGCTTTTTCGCAACTCAGCGGAACGTATGAGTGCAGAGAGCCTTTCGGCAAGCCGGCTCACGTCTCGGGGAGGAACAAGAAAGCCGTTATATTCATCTTGCACGGCTTCGCGGACTCCTCCGGTGTCGGTAGCAACCACCGGAATGCCGGCCCTCATAGCTTCAAGGATGCTGATGGGAAAGGCTTCGTAGTTGGAGGAAAGTACGTAAATATCGCTTTCGGCAAGTAGACGTGGCGTGTCGCGGCATTCATGCATGAAGCAAACACGTGGGGTAAGTCCGCATTCTTCCACAAGCTGCCGAATAGACTCAAGCAGCGGCCCGGTTCCGGCGAGTCGGAGTTCCCATTCCAGGTGATTCAGCGTTGACAATGCACGAACTAGCGTCGCATGGTCTTTTTGGCGGACGAATCTAGCAATCATCGTGATCACCACTGGTCCCCGGCCCTTCTCACCCCTTGTTTTGCAGTCCGGCAGGCCATTACGAATGGTGGAAATGCGGATCCCTGTTGATCCCAGATATCTCAGAGCAATGTTCCTCTCCGCATCGCACACGGCGATCATCTCGCCTCCAACACGCGCTGCCATTCGCTCCAGCAGCAGGCGGAATCCGATCAGATCTCCGCTTTTTCGATCGACGAACGACAAACCGTGCGGAGTGAAAAAAACCGGCACACCTATCGCTCGCGCGGCGATTCGCCCGATAAACCCGGCCTTCGCAGTGTGCGTGGCAACTATGTCCGGCTGTACTTCACTCAATGCGCGAATCACCTGGAAGAGGGAAATGGCATCGGCAAATGGCCGAATCGGCTTACGAAGCGCCGGGATCGTAAGTACAGTCACGCCATTCCCGCGCAGTTGTTCCGCCAACAGGCCCTCCGGGGGGCCCGCCATGACGATGCATTCATGGCCGCGCGCGCGCAGCCCGATTGAGAGATCGCGGACGTGCGCATCTGAACCCCCGAACAATGGCGTTCCCGTAACAAGTTGAACGATCCGCATATTGTGGTGTTCGAATCAGGTCGGCAAGTCAGCGCTTCGGGGTCGTCGGTAACAGGTCAAATACTTTAGCCTTCGTGTGGGCCGGGAGCGTTCCGTACTGATCGAAAATAACCATGGGTGGAAGGCCGGCCATGCTCTGATAGGGGTGCCCCATGAAATCGGGACTGCGTTGAGCATTCCAGGTGTCGGCGTCAATCGGTATGGCGCCGCCCGAAAGCTGGTGCAGCAACCCAAACCAGGCCACGTCTTCCGAACGATACGAATTGCTTTGCCAGGATCCGTAGGGATGATCGGGGATGAAGGTGGAATACGACTGCCCCCAATATCCGTCTGGAAAGCGCCTGACGTAATACTGGATCGGAGCGGTTCGCCAATTGCCCTGTCCGTGTGCTTCGCGCCAATGCTGAAACTCAATTACCTTCCGGCCATACTCAGTCAGGTGGTAACTTTCATCCATCAGCCCTTTGACCTGCTCGATGTACACGCTGTCGAACCCGGCCGAGTACGCGAACTCGAGCGTCTCCAACAGTTGCTCAGGCGTGTGATCAGAGGGTCCGTATTTCCCTCCAAAAGGAAATTTGTCAAGAAACCAGAGATCCACGCAGGCCCACAGCGCCGATGAGCGATATTCCAGGGCTGCACCCCGGTAGACGTCGTACATAAGATCGTTGTAATTTTCTTTCAACAGTTTCGGCGCTAATAATCCGCCGCCGCGAGCGAAAGCAAACGGATAGTCGGGAAATGTCATCTCGAAAACGATGGACTTTTTGTACGCAGCATAATGCCGCGTCAGTTCAGCCACCTTATTCGCGACCGCGAGGAATGCCTCGGAAGCGGTAAGATTTCGCGTATCTACCAAGTACGGCTGTACGGGTTTGCCCTTGTCAATGCTCATGCCGAGCAGCGATTGCACTACATCGGCTTCGTCGTAGACCAGCCCCACAAACAGTGGATCATCCTTGAGCGACTCCAGGGTCGTCTCCGCCAGATCGTAGCGGTAGGTCCCGTCCTGGTGCCGGAATCGGTTTTCGTCGAGCCGATAGTTCGCGATTTCTGTGTTGAAAAGGTAATGCCAATGATTTCTGCGGCAAAACTCGACCACTGCCTTTAAGCGTTCGGGATCGGCTTCTTCTTCGGGCAGAATGTGCCAGGATATGAAATCGATTTGCATTTCTCTCAGGCTGCTCTCAAACGCAGGGTTAGCAATCTGTCCGCTCCAGTTATCCGCATCTACGCCCAACTGCATTCGCGGCGGCGGTGCACCCTGAGCCTGCAACGGTGACGCTGCAACTGCGATGGAAACCACCAAGAGAGTGCAGATTCTCAACCTTGACAAGCGGTACCCCTTAGGAGGGCTGCGTAGCGTGGCCATACTGCATCTACGGTGTAGCGACGCCGCACAAGATCACGCCCGTGTTCCCCCATGCGGCGCCGCATTTCGGGATCGTCAACCAGCTGCCGAAGCATGAAATACCAGTCGTCCTGCGTAGCTGCCAAATATCCGTTCTTTCCGTGTTCTACCACTTCGCAGTTCGCGCCCACCGGCGACGCCACTACAGGCAGGCCGGCGGCCATATATTGAATTAGCTTGAACGCGCATTTTCCGCGTGCGAATGGAGAGTCCGTAACCGGCATAATCCCGATGTCAAAATGGGCAAAGTAGCCGAACTCATTGGCAAGCTGCCAGTCGATGTAGCGAACCCGCGGTATATCCCATTGCAGCGGTTTATTCAGCCCCACAATGACCAGTTCGAAGTCTCGTTCACGCGCGAGAGCAGCAAGAGGCGAATACAGCGCTTCGAGGTGATGATCGTTCAACGGCGTGCCGATCCAACCGATTCGCACCGTGTCCGCCGGAATCCGCTTCAACCCTTCATACCGGTCTATCTCCACCACCGTAGGAATGATTTGCACTGCCGCGGAATGCTCCATGTAGAAATCCGCCAAATATTTGTTGCCACAGACGACCGCGGTATAAGAAGGAGCCATGCGGCTAAACTTACCGCGATCACGCAGCAGTCTCGGAATGAAGCGGGCACTCTTTCTGTCGTAAACATGCAGGGCGTCGTCTATGTCCAGAATGACTCGTTTGCATCGCGCTAGCAGGATGCGCTCCAGCACCGGTGGACCAAGCGGGTCCATCTCGCGCGATATCCACACGGCATCGTACTGCGGCGCCACGAACAGCACCTGCCATAGCCGGACGAGCAGTAATAGGGGGTAGAGCGCCAATCTGATTAGCAGGTGAACATTCTGAATCTGCCATCGAAAGAATCTTGGCCCCATCAGGCTGCGATGGTCGATCAACACCCCCTCCCGTTCGGCAACCGCGTGATATTGCAGAATGCGGTATCGTGTATCAGCCGACTCTCGAGGCTTAACCGTGAACGCGAGCACGCGGAACATAGAGGATGACTTACGTTCTCGGGGGTACGCCTATTGCAACCCCCCAGAATCCGGACGCTTTGTCTCTGTAGCTGCGTTCGCCACACAATAGCCACAGCGCCAAGAGAACGGGCAACTTCTGAAATGCCTCCAGCCTGTTCAGGACTTCTAATGCAATTTGTGCGGCCTGTCCGAAATGCTTCGCGAAGTACTTTCTCCGACTCTCGCGGAGCGTGTAAATCATACGAGCGCGTGCGCGGCCCACTTCGCAGGATTGGCCCGCAATGTGCCGCACCTTCGCGTCAGGCCAGAACCAGATTTCACCGCCGGCATCCTTAAAACGCTTGCATAAATCGACCTCCTCAAAATATACGAAGAATCTCTCGTCCATTCCGCCTAACCGTTCGTAATCGCGCCGCCGCACCAGAATTGCGGCACCGATGATCTGCTCGACCCTGGTCGGCCGGTCATGAGCAAATCGTGTCAGCTTGTATGCACCCCACCACCTGTCTATTCCGCTCGCATCCAACAACACAAAAAAGAGATTCGGCAGATTGCGGCAGGTCCTCGCGACCTGCCCCTCGTCGTTGAAGATTGCCGGACCAGCGGCGAAAGCCAGCGGTCGCTGGTCCAGACAGAGCGAAAGGATGGCTCCCGCATCGTTCAACAACTGTGTGTCGGGGTTCAAAAAAAACAGGTACTTTCCGGACGCGTGCCGCGCACCGAGATTGCACGCGCGGCTGAAACCGATATTTTCGTGCGGCCGGAGCTCGTGGAGCAGGACCTGTGGGTGGGACTCTGCGAATACCCTGGTTTCCTCCAGGGTGGCGCCGTCAGGCGAGTTGTCGACGATGACGATCTCATACGACGCGCTCGTCTGGTCGGCGATCGAACGAAGACACGCCGCGATCGTGCCGGCGCTGTTGTAGGTGACAACGATGAATGAAACCGAGGGCCCGGTCATCGGCTCGTCGCTATGTTCGTCGCTGTCATTCGGCCCGCGTGTTCCTGACGGAACTGCAGCAATCCCCGATAAAAGGCCTCGCGTTGGCGCAGGCGCATGCTCAAACGATAGCCGGTCAGGTATCGAACAAAAGGCATGGCATTGACGAACTGCAGCAATTGTATTTGCGGCTCGACCAGAAAACCTTTGCGTTCCAACCTTAGCGCGCGTGGAATCGCCGGATATTTCTTCATCAAATCCCCGACGGCGTAGCCTATCTTGCGCTCCCTACACAGATACCCCTCTTCCGTCATATCGCGCAGATGGTCGACAACAGACTCTTTGTTCAGAGTCAGTCTGGCTCCGTTTTGTGCCAGTTGATACCCGAGCACCGTGTCTTCGAAAGCGCTGAATCGTTCCTTCCGGTTGAAGAGACTTTCATCGAACCCGCCGGTTTTCAGGAACTCGTTGCGGAGAACTGCAAAGTTCCCTGTGTACACGTAACGGAAATCCAGGCGGCTCGTATCCTTAACTCGATCGAACCCAAATTCCGATCCGCGAGTATCGAGGTATCGAGCCAGCGGCGTTTGGGAGATCTCCGGGTGCCATGGCATGAGACCCTGCGATCCGGCATATCCGGAGTCGAGCATCCACATTTGACTCTCGATCGCTCCCAAGCGCGGGAACACATCGTCGTCCAAAAACAGGATGCGATCGCCCCGCGCCAGTTCTGCTCCGCGGTTTCGGGCGTACCCCGGGCCGCCGTTCGCGACGGTCAGCACGCGCACGATCTCGGGGCGCGATCGCCTGAATTCCTCCAAAACGGCAACGGTGTCATCCGTCGATCCGTCATTCACAACAATCACTTCACAACGGTCGATTTCTGCCAGTTGCAAAAGATGCGCCAGCGCCCGCTTCAGCTTCCCGGCACGATTGTGTGTGGGAATGACGATGCTGAACATGTCGGGAATCATGCCGTGATTGCCCACTTGGCGTATTCCAGGTGAAGTTTGTCCCGGCTCCGCAAATACCTCAGAACATAGAGCCCGGCGATCATGTGTCGCCATAGGAACGCGGTGAAGGCGCCATAGTGTTTCTGAAAATAGTAGTGCTGGCTGCGCATGTTCTGAAGCACGATCCGGCCAACCGAGCCGAACATCTGAATGGTGCTTTGTCGCTCCTTATGCACCAGGCGCGCGGAATGCACGTACCAGACCCGGCGCCCGGCTTTGCGAATTCGATAACACAAGTCGAGATCCTCGCTATAAAGGAAAAACATCTCGTCAAAGCCCCCGACTCCACGGAACACATCCGATCGCACCAACATGCATGCACCCAGGACGGTTTCCACCTCGCGCGTGGAGAGGTGATCCCAACGGGACAGATACGGCCGCGATGTCAACGCGCCCTGCGGGAATCGGAATGATAGAGTGCTGTGCTGCAGGAACTCGTTGAACAGCGTAGGGAGCGATCTTCCCCCCTCAAAAAGAACCTTGCCTGCTTCGTCCTCGACCAACGGCCCCGCCAGGGCAGCGGAGGAGTGCGCATCCAGAAACCGCGCCAACTCACCTAAGGTATCATTCAGAAAGCGCGTGTCGGGATTCAAAAAGAGAAGATACTTTCCCGATGCGTGCCGTGCCCCTAAGTTGCAGCCTGCACCAAATCCCCGGTTCTCCGGGTTTCGAATCAGACAAATCGACCGGTCCTCCGCGAGAGCTCCGATCCCATCCGGTGAGTTGTTATCGACTACTATCACTTCATATGGACGCGTTCCCGCCCATTGCCGGATCGAGGCGATCGATGCCAGGATCTCCTCAGAGCAACTCCAGTTCACGTAAATGACCGAGACGTCCATGTCATTGTTGTCCGTCAAGAGCAGTTAGGGCGGGCCCTCTCGAAAGCCAATCGCTGAAAGGCGATGATTGCCATTCGCGAATGTCGATCTGGTCTCATCCCGCGACCGGCATGCGCACTCCTGAGACGGCCACGTCCGAGCCGTTGCCGCCTTGCCGCAATTTGCGAGCGCGCGCTCCCGCGGCGAGACCGAGTCCCACGAGGATAAAGAAATATTTCGTTACCTTTGTAAAAAGATTCAGGTCCGCAAAAACACCGGAGACCGCGTACGCAGCGAGGGCAAGTTCTGAGCATCGGACCAAGGACGCTTCCGCGGAAAGACCGCAGATCTCAAGTTCTTTGCGATACTGCCGCAACAGAACCGCTAGGTAGAGCAGCAGCCCAATCAGGGCAATGAATCCGAGTAGCCCATTCTCGACGAGCGTTGTCAAATACATGTTGTCCACGACATTGACCGTCGCGAGATCCATTCGCACGTTGTTGCCTAGATCCTGGATATAGGAAAGGTAGACTTGCTGAAACTGCATGTGGCCTACGCCAAGCCAAAAGTGGTCGGCGAAGGCTCGCAGTGCCGCCTTCCAGTATTCAAACCTGCCGTAGAGATTAGCGGGATCGGTCAGCCGCTGCATGAACGCTGTATTTCCAAGAAAGAAATATGTGATGCCGGTCCCGACGGCCCCGGTCAGAACTACCTTCGACAGTACCTTCCAGGCATTCCGGCCCGAAAACAAGACTGCGACGGCCGCCCCTGCCCATGCACCCCGGGTATCGTTCACAAGCACTCCAGCGGCGATCACGGCCAGCACCATTGCGGATGCCGCGGATCTCCTACGCACCCAGTTGCGAAGTGCAAACGGGAGCCCTAGCGCCATAAACGTGCCTGCTTCGGAAGGATGAAAGAAACTGACGTATGGCCGGTAAACTCCCTCCGTCAGCTGCACCACTCGCGACGACATGTACGTAAAGTCGGTGGCGTGCTCCATGATCGGATTGCGCTGCACGATGCGCTCCACGATGCTCAATGCGGCAATCGCGGTCGTGAGCCACACAATCGTCGTTCCGATCTTTTCCGGTTCTGAATTAGCCGCCTCGTTCAGAACGAGAACCAGCAGCATCGCGCCGAGAATCGCCGTCTCCAGGAAATTGCGAAAGGCGATCAGGTCTAGCGGCGCGATCGCGAAAGACAACGCCTGCGTACAGACGTACAGGGCAAGTACGACGTAGAGCCCATTGAATCCAGGCCACGGCAATCTGGCCGTAAACAGATACAAAAATGGTGAGACGGCAAGGTACAGCAGCAAGAGGCTCTCATCCCCGAAGAGTTTTGGCAAAACGCCAGTCTGCAGGCCCCAGACGAATGGGCATAACCCGAGGCACCAAATTCCCGCAGCCAAGACGGGCGCTGGATAATGGGCCGCCGCGACTCCAAAGACAACCAGCAAGGCAAGCGCGAGAGCAGCATAGACTCCGGGAAGCCCCGTCAGCGTAAGCACACAACCCACCAGCAGCGCTATGGCTATCCATACCGCCACGGAAGCGATGGACGGCGACAGCCGATATTCGTGGACGATTATCTTCGCCATCGCTCCCTCTGCGGGCTACGCGGTTACTCTCAAAACGATAGGCACTAGCACGACTGTACTCATTAGTTCGCATGCAAATGTCGAGAACGCCGCTCCGTTGATCGCATACCTCGGAATGAGCGCAAGGTTCAGGGCAACGTTTGTGCCCATCAGCAGAGCCGCGGCGCCGATCAGCAGGCGTGTTCGGCCCGCCACGATGGCCACATTCGCAGTCGTGGAAGTGATATACATCAGAGGAATTGTAAGCATCAGCCAGATCAGAGCGTTCGATCCGCTCAGGTACTCGGGCTTGAGAGCGCCCAGAAGCTGGTGCCGCGCCAGGATGATTATTCCGGCGGGGATGGCAACCAGGGCCGTCCCTCCGCCGAGAACCCTACTTAGAGATTTCCGGCTCCTGTCGCGGACCATTCGCGGGAAAACAGCCTGCAGAAAGCCCGAAAATAGCGACACGCAGAGATCGAAAACCTTGTAGCAAATTTGATACACACCGGCGGCGCCAAGCCCATTCATCTTCGCGACCAGGAACATATCGGACCGGCCATAGACGAGCGACAGAATTTCGACCGAGAACAGCTCGAGCGCCTGCCCTAGCAGCTTCTTCCGTTGAGGACGCGCTGAAATTACCTTAGGCGCCCACAGGCGAAAAGTGGAACGGGCCACTACCAAAAGGCGCGCTAGAGAGGCGAGAGGAGCGATGCGCAGCAGTTCGTTGAAACTCACATTTCCAAACGCAAGCGCCGCGACGGCCCCGAAGATCACAACCCTCTCCACTAGCTGGGACGCAGCGACGGGAAACAACCGCTCGTGCGCGGTCAGGAATGCCTCGCAGTTTCTTGCCGCGACAATGAAGAAGATGGAGGAGAGGTACAGCGCAACGCTAAAAGGGCTGGCGGTTAGATCTTTGAAGAACACCATCAGCAGAGCCCATGCCGCCGTGGCGGAGACTGCGGCTACCACGATCCGAATTTGCAGCGCTGCTTGGAAGTAACCCTGTCCGGCGCCTACCCCAGTGCTGGCGATCTCGCGGGTCAGGATCTTGTCGAGTCCAAGGTTCGAAACCAGCTCGAGCAGCATACTTGCCGACACCAGAATCGCGTAGGCACCGATGGTTTTTACGCTCAGTCTTTTTACCATCAGGATAATGTAGGCGTATCCAATCCCGCGCCCGGCGAGATTGGTGACTGCCATGATGGCGCTGTTCGAATACAGCCGAGCCGCCGAACCTCGCGTTTCGCCGACGGGCTCAACCGTTCGCTCTCCAACCGTGGCGAGGATCTCAGGCACGCTCTGTCCTGGCAAGCTCAGCCACCGGGACGTCATTTCTCTCCGGGTCATGGAATCGGAAATTGCGCGCCGGGTTCCCAATCGCCATGCAGTACGAAGGCACATCTCTCGTCACAACGGCATTCGCGGCCACCACAGCGTGCTCGCCGATTTGCACGCCCGGACCAATCACGCAATGTACTCCCAGAAGGGAACCCTTCTCGATGCGCACCGGGAGAGGCTTCGAGATGGGAGCATAGTAGACCGACAAATCGCGGTGGCTGTGATCATGTATGTGATCGACGATGACGGCGCCCATAGCAACCGCCACCTCGTCTTCAATGGTCACCGAGTCTGCCGCGGAAATCTGCACGCCGTAACCAATAATCACTCGCTCCCCGATATTTATTTGCCCGTGATATTTGATACCAGCCCATTCCGAAACCGGGTTAATCCACGCACGGGGATAGATAACCGAATTGGCTCCAATCGTAATCGAATCCGCCTGCTCCAATCGAATGGGAAATTCAAGCCGCACGCCCTCGCCGCAGCTTTTCAGGCTACTCCTCCATAACCAGGTGTAGACCCCATTGGAACGGTACCGGAACCGCTTGCAAACCTGCAGAAACCCCTTCCTCATACAAACCTCATCAGCCAGTTGGGTATATAAAGACTTCTTTTGTTCAGCACAAGCCCGACATTGTGAAACCCTTGCCGTTGCAGACTGTCAAGACTGTAGTGCGCGGACGCCCTCCTCGTCTTGCCAGCTTCCACGATCAGAAGGGTCGTAGAGACAATGTCGCCAAGGGCCAAAAGGTCTGTGGTATTCCCCACGGCGCCGCTTGCCACCACTATGTTGGCAAAATCGTGCCGCAATTTTGACAGGCCCGCGATCGTATTGCCGTCGGTTGGTTTGTCGGCGACTTCCTCGGAAGGCTTCCGGATAAGAATCATCTCGTCGGAAATTGCCTCACCGGAATCCAAGGAATCGATAATCGAGTTTGCCGTGCGATCGATGAACGCGGTCCTCTCGCGGGCGTCGCGACTCAAGAATCTTGCCAGACCGTATCCAATCAGGCTTGCGCCTTCCCCGGAGTTGGTTTCCGTCAGAAGAATCACCCGGCGCCCCGGCGCCGAAGCCCGCAACGATTGATACACTTTCGCAAATTCACTCCTATTCCGCAGTGCGAAGGCGTCCCAAAAACGAAAGACTTCGCTTTCCTCGCTCTGATCGGGAAACGTACCGACCACCGGCGCGCCGACGTGCAGCTCGGCTGCCGCCCTGTCGGCAATCGTTCCATCCAGCGCGATACAGGCGAGAAGAACCGCGAAGCCGCCGATCACCAGAAGACCCGCGGTTGCAGCCGTCACGATATTCTTATTTGGAGTCGTCGGGTGCAAGTCCCAGGTTGGCGAGTCAATGATCGAGACGTTCGTAATCGCGTTCTGGGTCGTAAGTGTCTTCAACCGGCTATCCAGGTATGCTTGTGCGATCCGCTCGGACTGCTCCTTGGCCAGCCCAACTTGCTCCTTAAGTTCGTCGAATCCCCGAACCTTTTCGGCATAGTGATTCAACTCGGTATTGATCTCGTTTAAGTCGGTACGCGATCGCTCCAGACGGGCTTCATCTCCTTGCAGGTCTTCCGTCGCCGTGATGGTGTCAGACTCTACCAGCTCAGATGCTTTGCTCCTTCGCGTCTCCGTTTGATCCACCACATTTTCCGGCTGCACCGAAAGTAGTTTGCCTAGCTCGTCCAGTTCCGCCTGTTTGTCCTGGTACGTGCGGCTCTCCTTCGGATGGTGGTTCAGAATGTCGCGCGCCGCTAGCTTGGCTTCGTTGAGCTTCGCTGTGAGCTCCTCGCGCTCCTTGTTGCGCGCTTCCGTCGTGTTGTATTGCTCAAACCGCTGCAGCGAACTCCCAATGGCTTGCAGTGAAGCGAGCCGCTGCCTGACTGACTCGGTGGCCGCCTGGGCCTCCTCAAACGTCTGCTGCAGCTTCTCTCTCTGCTCCATCAGCGCACTCGCCTGCGTATCGTCGGTGTAGACCCCCTGCTGAGTCATGTAGTTGGAGAACGCAGCCAGACGTCCATCGTATTGTTTGACAGCGCTGTCGTATTGCGCTTTGAGAAGGTTCTGCTCAGCTGAGCTCCCAAAGACGGCTATGTGATGATCGAGATAGGCTGCCAGGATAAGCTGCAGGATTGTCTGCGCCACCTGAGGGTCGCGGTACCGGAATTGGACGTCCAGAACATCAGAATCAAATATTGGGTTAACCCCCAGATTATTCGAGAGGGCGGTAGCAACATCCTCCGTCTCTTCGGTGTGGGCTGTCCTCTTGGGGGCGACTACGTCAGATGACCGGACAAATCCATGAATCGCACGGAGTAGCGGAGTCGGTTCGGGTTCTTGTCCGGTAACAAACCGCCGCGCTTCATCCAAGCGGGTCCCCGACACCGGAAGGGAGGAAGACTCTGGGGTTGCGTCGCCAAGGATCCATTGCGCGGTGGTCAGCAAGACTTCGTGGCTTTGTAGAATCTGTTGCTCGTCGCGAATCTGCTGATCGCGCTGCAGCACCTGCAAGTTTTTATCGCCAAGGGATTCGGCTTTCCCTTCGGACTCGGACCCAAGAGATATGAGGACCTTCGCGGACGAGGCATACAATTTCCTCGTCTGCGTATAGAAAACCAAAACCGCGATGATCGTGACCACCCAGAAAATGGTCAGGACGCGCGAATAGCGAAACACTTGGTTCAATATGTCTCGCAGCGTGAATTTCATTGGTTACCCGCGATTCTCAAAAGCTTTACTCTCCCGGCTATATTCAGTGCGTAGCGGCCGCACCCGACGTCAAAGTAGTCGCTGGCGTGAAAAGCACATCCGCGGCGGCGTTCAGGGACCCGGGCAAGAGTTGTCGAACATAATGTTCCATGAAGTCATCGGCCTTAACGATGCCGCTCCTGGGGACGAAGTAAACGTCGCCCGGCGCCACCTGAACATCGGCGCCGTCACCGCCGGGCACCGAGGCATTCAACTGGTAGACCCCATATTTGGCATCTTCGGTGGCTCGGATCAGGAAGACGGACTTTGCATTCGCGTTCTTTTGAATGACTTGGCTCATCGCAAGAACCATGGCAACCGTCATGTTCGCATGGATTTCTTTCGCACCTGGCAGAAGCACTTCGCCAGTCACGTACACCGAACTGTTGGCTTGAGAATCCACGGCTACCGTGATCCCCGGGTTCGTAAGCTCATGGACATACAGCTCTGTTAGCTTCTGCTGCAGCGCTTCGGGCTCTAGACCGGCTACGTCGATGCCCTGGAACAGATCGAGAGAAATCTTGCCGTCCTGGCGAACTCGAACCGTCTGGTTCAGCTTCGGCTCGTAGTAGAACCTCACGCTCAGTATGTCCCCGCGAGCAATGACCACAGGTTTGCCGATACGGTTCAGCTGAAAGAACTCCGGCGGTGGCGAAGGATATTTCTTCTTTCCAGCCAAGGCTGGTGACACACTGAGGCAAAGCGCACATGCGAAGAGGCATGAGATACAGATCGCGCCAAAAGCACTACATTGAGGTCCGCTCTCACGAACACGCGCGGAAAGTTCGCAGTTCCGCCCGGCGGCTCGCTCGCCCTTCTCAAGTTTGAGTTTATTCAGGGCCATTTCGAACTGATCCACGACTTTCTTCTCCGCGCTGATGCTCTTCTGAAGGAAGCGAGGCGGACGACCCAGGTTGGGAGTTTGTCTTTGGCACTGGTTCCTGCAGGATCTTGATGAGGCCGTCGTAAACGTGAACGAGCGACTGCCGGACCGCCACCTCAAGGTCCCACCGGAGCTTGTCAATCGGGTCGGCGGGCAGAAAACGCGACCTTTCAGCGACGGCTAAATCAAACTTCGCTTTCTCGAGTCGCGTGAGGTATACGAAGGTAAGATCTTGCCTGGTCATTTCGCCAATCCCCCAACGAGCTTTGCGGGATAGTTTCATCTCGCGCTGCACGCCGCAGAAGTGAGAGCAATGGTCCGACCCAATCGTCTAGTGGACACACGTGGTCCGCGGCATATGTGGCTTCGTTTCACCAACCGAAACTTTTGAGCATCCAACTGTTTAGTTCCTTTAACTTCGCCCGCCGAAGATGCGGTTGCCGCTCAAGTGCGATCGAGAGACCACTCTTTTCGACTGGTCCCTTCCACGATCACCCTTCGCGCCGGAATTCTCTCCAACAGGGACGCTTCTACTTCGACTGCTGCTGCCTGCATCAACAACGGGACTGACAGTACCACTCGGCATTGCCCCTTCGAGCGCACGACTATTCCCTCAGTGCCTACCAGCGGACCAGAGCGCACACGGACTCGATCTCCTTGCGTCAAATAAGGATGCGGCTCGACTCGAGCCGAACCGGCCGCCATAGTGCGGAGAGGCTCCATTTCACGGTCCGGAATGGGCGAAGCGACACCGCCGCTGCCAACCAGGTTGAAAACGCCTCGGGTCGTGACGACATCGAGCTTGCGCTGAAGATTCATTCGTACGAAGACATAGCAAGGAAAGAGCGGCAAGTGAACATTTTTGGCTCGGTCTTGCCAATGATGAACCTCCTGATAAAGTGGCAGGAAGGTTTCAAGCCCTTTGCTCGCAAATTGGCGCGCCACATGCCTCTCGTGCTGGTGCTTCGTGTGCACAGCATACCAGGACATGTAAGCCGGATCGCTTGCGACGACCGGTGTGACGGGACAACTGCCTGCGCTAGCCATAGCTCCGCCCTGTGACTTACACAAGTTGACTTGATTAACTCGAAGGCCAGCCTTCGAACCCCCGGTGACCGAGCTGAGAAACTCAAGATAGACCTGAACTATTACCGCCACATGAAGCGAAGTTTAAAGAATGTAATTTCGCTGTGGAAATTCATGACCCGCGAAGGATTTGATTTGGCATTACGATGTCAGTTCTCGGCGTCGGGAAGCAGATATGGACCCGGGAGAAATCGACCTTCGGTGCCAGCAGTGCCGATGCGGTCGATCTCATTGTGAGAACAGGTTTTGTCTTCAACTTGGCCACAGTTTTCGGCGAACAACTGACGTGTGCTGCTGTCGCGCTTGGGATTGAAAGTCCGCGACGCACGAATGCTCGGACCGAAACAATCAAAGAAACGCCGTCTCTCTTCATTTTAACGAGCTCTTAATCGACCGTTAATCGGAATCCGTCCGATTGCTGAGAAAATCTCGGGTCCGGCTAATCGGCTTAGGAGCAGATGTGCGCTACCTGCAAAATGTGGGACACTGCCTCGATGAGTGGCTGAAAGAGACGTCCGCCCGCGCTCTTGATATTTGGAGTCGTTCCAGCGGGGGCTATCGATCGAAGGGAGCCGTATGGATGCGTCCGCTAGTCGCCCTCACGTTGCTGGCAGCAACGGTGTGCGTCCTGGACGGATGCGCTCTCATAGTGGCGGCGAAAATGAATGTCTCGTCTCTTACGCCCAATGCAGTCGCGGCAGGCGTCAGTAATGTTTTCCTCATGATCAATGGCACCGGATTTGTGAATGGCTCGCAGGTTTATGTCAACGCTATTAATTCCGCCGACTCGCGTGCCACGACCTTCGTCAATGCGGCGCAACTCGAAGTCAACATCCTAGGCGGCGACGTCGCAACGCCCGGAATGACCGTACCGATCACCGTGGTGAATCCGGACTCCTCGCAATCCTCCCTCCAGCTGACCGTCATTGCTCCCCCCGGCCCAGACGATTCTTTGTTGCTCGGAAATTTCGTACTGGATGAGACGGGCGTCGACCCTATCAGCGGCGACCAGACCGCTGTCGTGGTTGCACTCAGCCTCGATGGTACGGGAGGCTTCACGAGCTGTACGGCTTGGGTGAACTCTCCCTCCCAACAGCTTAACGGGCTGGGGTGCGCAGGATACTACAACTCGTTATCCGACGGCTCCGTGACGCTTAGCGTCACGCCCTCAGGGACGAACGGAGCCTACACCTTTAACGGCTACATCGATGGCCAAGGCAACGTCGACATCATCAATTCGGGTGGGTCGGCGGTCGCCAAGCTGTTGACGAGTTCCGGCAAGATGTACAGGCAAGACTTGACCAGAGTTGCATTGAATCTTCAGACCGGCGGTTGGGCGGGCATGTTCAACGGCGTTTTGAACAGCCAATACATTACCGGCCTCATGCGCTACGACCTCAACTCATCAGGAACTGGAAGCGGCGTCTGTTACGATTTCGGCTTTCAAAACAATATCCAGAACTCCTGCTCCGGGTCTGTTACGCTGTCGACCACAAGCCCAGCAACCGGAGCGACAACCGGGACCAGTGCCATTGAACTCGATGGCCCGTTCAACTCGCCCTTTACAAACCCCACCTTTCTGATGAATGGCGTGTTTATCGTTGTAGACGCCAATACCCAGGTGTTTGTCAGTACCGACGCGCGAAGTGCTACGCAGCCGGTCTTGACCGGCTTCCTGAAGAGGCAGGCTCCTGGATTGAACACCTCCGCCTCGCTTGCCGGCGCTGTAATAGGGGCTACATATGGCTTTTCCGGAAGCGGGTCCAACATTACCAACGACCTTCAAATCTTTCAGGTCCTTGCCGATGGCGCCGGGAATTTGCCGACCGGGACGATGGACCAGTACAGTGGCGGGACTCCGACGTTTAACATCTTATTGAACAGTTCCACGTACACGTTCTCCGGGGCGAACGGGCGTCTGACCTTCAATTTCAACGCGCCGGCGGCGCTCGACAGCTTCTACACAATTTACCTATACGGAGTGGATGAGGGCTTCATCATGAGCGGCACCACGACGCATGCTCCGCGCGACCTGCGTGTCGGTGGGGTATACCGTCAGACGGGGGTGCCCTATTCAACTTCTTCGCTTGAGACCCCCGGCGGCGCGTTTGTGACCTATCCGTCATTCAGCCCGACTAGTCCAGGAGTCGTCGGCACATTCTCCCACTTCACTAGCAACCTGACGAATTTCACCGGTGTGATCAATTCCTCACAGGGCGGCGCGTTCACCGGCCCTCAGTTGTTTACTGGTTCATTGTCGTTCGCGGATGTGATCACTGGGCGCTTTACCGGTAGTTTCAATTTGAACGGATTCCAAGGAGGAGTAGGCACCGTCACCGGGTATATGTATCAGCCAGGAGCGGCGATTATGGTCGTGACAGTGGGACCCGGCATCGTCGTCCCGCTCAAGTATCAGTTTTAGCGAGCAACATAGACGGAGCCTCGCAGCAAATTAGTGATGCGCGATCGATCTGACGGTGCTGAATCAATTCGTCCTCGCCGTTCTCTTCATTTTAACGGTCTCGTAATTGACCTTTAATCAGATTCCTTCCCATTGCTGCGAAACTACCCCTCCAGCCAGTCGGCTTAGGAGTAGGTGTGCTCTACCTGCACAGTATGGGTCATTTTCACCCCAACAATGTGATCGACAATGAGTTTCTCTGTTCGTTGGACATTGGCATTGACCCAGGTTGGGTGGAAGAACGGGTCGGGATCCTTGAGCGTCGCACGACGCTGTCTCTCGACTACATCCGAACAACTCGAAACGCGGACACGCGTGCGGCTACGGAGGCTTCAAACACATCGTCCGTTGAGATGGGGAAACAAGCCGCCAAGCTTGCGTTGCGGCGGGCCGGCCTCGACGCCAGCGTCATTCAAATGGTCATTTCTGGCGGGTGTTGCCCCGAGATGCTCATTCCCGCGGAGGCCTGTCGAGTGGCGGCGTCTCTGGGAATAAGTGCAGTGGCGTTCGATTTGGCGGCGGCCTGCAGCAGCTTTGTGGCGCAAGTCCACTTCCTGTCTCAAATGAGGCCCGAGGCACTTCCCGACTTCATTTTGCTTGTGAATGTTGAGGCTTTCACTCGCGCGATCAACTACGCCGACCGGCAAGCCTCAGTGTTATTTGGTGACGGCGCCACAGCGGCGATTCTTTCGCCGCGGGTCGAGTCTCACGTGTGCATAGTAGACTCGAATTTTCAAACGGATCCCTCCGGGTGCGATTTGGTCACGATTCCTGCGGGCGGGCACTTTGTGCAAGATGGCCAGAGTGTACAAGTCTTCGCGATTCGCAAGACCGCAGAGCTGATCAAAGCTGCCCGTTGCGGAGATGACGGCCAGCGCGGAGCCGATCGATTCTTCATCGGACACCAGGCCAACCTTCGAATGTTAGAAGCGGTTTGTCGTCGCTTGAACATCCCCGCGAGCAATCATCTTTCTAATGTAGAAAAGTTTGGCAATTGTGGTGCGGCCGGGGCGCCCTCAGTACTCTCACAGAATTGGGACGAACTGGGGCCCTGTGCGATTAATCTTGCAGTCGTCGGTTCTGGGCTGAGCTGGGGTGGGCTGCAGATCTGCAAAGGTATACCCGTCGCTAACTGAGGCGCTGGCAATGCGGTTTTGTTTTTTTGGGGTGCTTCTGACATGGTTGCAAACACGAGACGAGGTCTGAAGCAATCTCCAGCTCAAGATCTATCAATGATAACCACCCACACCGCCGAGCCTGTTGTTTCACCGTCTGAACTCTTGGCGATGGTGCTGCCTTGCGGCGCGCAGTTCCTATTTTTGGACGAAATCCTAGAAGCGGATCAGGCCCATCTAGTCGCGCGATACCGCTTTCGCAAGGATTCATTTTTCTACTCCGGTCATTTCCCGGAGTGCCCAATCACACCTGGGACAATTCTGCTCGAAGCCATGATTCAATGCGGCATGACCGCGCAAGGCTATTATCTGCTCGCCCAGGAAACCGGTAAAGAGAATGCCCGGCGCCACCGCTTCCTTGCTTTGAAATCCGAGGTGGAATGGTTCGAGCCGGTTCCACCGGATACCTTGGTCACCATGCGCAGCCAGCTCCTGGCCTGGAAGTTCCGGCACATCCGCGCTAGCGTCAAGATGTTTAATGAAAACGACGGCTTGGTCGCCGAGTCGTTGGTATCAGGTACGGGCGTTTTGCTGATTTCGGCCGGCGAACACATGAACTCGCCGGACAAATCGCCCGAATGCGAAGGTTCAATAACGAAAGGGGTTCCCTATGAGTCGTGATGAGATTCGCAATACTTTCTTTGACTTGCTTAGGCCGTACGTTCGCATGGAAGACCCCGGCAGGATGACGGAATCGAGCTTACTTGTGGAGGACCTCGGAGTGAATAGTACGCGATTTGTGGACGTCGTCCTGGAAACCGAGGATAGATTCAAGATTCGCGTTGAGAACGAGGACATTGATCGCTTCCGGCGCGTGAGCGACGCTATTGATTTCATCCTGGAAAGAAGGCCGGCTTAATTTGAGAAGTTCGCGGCTGTATAACAAACCGCCGAAGTTGGCCTTCAGCGTCAAACGATCATGAACAGGGTTGTGATCACCGGAATGGGCATCGTCGCTCCCAACGCAATCGGGTTGGCCGCTTATTGTCGCGCTCTGTGTGAAGGAGCCTCAGGCATTTCTTTCTCACCGAAGATGAAGGAATTAGATTTGGGATGCCAAGTGGCGGGCGTCCCGCAGATCTCAGACCAGGTCGTCCACACATACGGGGGATCCGATCTCTTCCGACATTCGAATTCGTCAATGAAATACTCTGTCATCGCGGCCCTCGAGTGCTGGCGCGACGCGGGCATGCATCTCCCTGGATCGGACTCAAGCACGGATTGGAACACAGCCGCGATCATCGGGACGTGCGTCGGCGGAATCGATACCATCGGTGATTTTGTAGTGCCAGAGACCAACGCGGGTCGCGCGCGCCGGCTGGGAAGCAGTGCTGCCGAGAGAACAATGGGCAGCTGTATGAGTGCGTACGTTGGCGGGCAGTTGGGGCTGGGAGGCCAGGTAACCACCAACAGCAGCGCTTGCGCCACCGGTACAGAAGCCATCGTCAACGCCTACTGGATGATTCGTGAGGGGCGAATCGGGCGCGTCTTGGCCGGCAGTTCGGAAGGAGCTGCGGTCTACTTATGGGCATGCTTGGATGCAATGCGAGTTACGATGCGGAAGTCAAATGATTGCCCGCGATCAGCCTCGCGCCCTCTTAGCGCCACGGCTGGAGGTCTGGTGCCCTCAGGTGGAGCAGGGATTCTAATGCTGGAGAACATGGCTTCCGCCCAATCCCGGAAAGCCCGCATCTACGCAGAGGTCTTAGGTGGACATTCAAATGCCGGCGGCCAGAGAAACGGCGGGAGCATTACGGCTTCCAACCCTGAGGGCGTAGTGCGCTGCGTGCAAGAGGCCTTGGACGTCGCACGCACCAACCCTTCAGAGATCGACTACATCAATGGACATCTGACCGGGACCGGTGGTGACACCCGGGAGATACGTTGCCTCGCTTCGGCGCTGCAGCGCCCCTTGCGTGACATGCCTTGGGTGAACTCCACGAAATCCATGATCGGACACGGCCTGGGTGCGAGCGGTTCGATGGAGTGTGTCGCGGCGGTATTGCAACTCGCCCATGGTTTCATCCACCCTTCGCTTAACTGCGAGGACTTTCATCCGGACATCGCCGATTTGGCACCGAAGGTGCCACAGGTTTCCATTCAGGCGCCTTGCCGACTTGCTCTGAAAACTAGCTTTGGATTTGGCGATGTGAACTCGTGCGTTGTCCTCCGACGCTGGGACGATTGACCCTTGCGCTTAACCACGTTCCGGATTTCATAATGAAACGGCACCTTCAAATCCGTCTCCTCATTGGGGCGTTGGTGCTCCTCCCCGTCGTCGCTTACAAGGAGCTAGGATCGCCGGCAGCCAAGGCGGCGAGTATCGCAATCAGCGAAGACGCGGCCTTACTTCACGTCGAAGATCCGGAGCTGCGTTTGGATCTGCTCGAGAACCTGAAGAAGTTTGGATACGACGACACTCACCGCAACATTTTCAGCTCCAGCGCTTTGCTCCCAGCGCGTTCTGCCGCCACGCCTCAACCGCCCGTCGTCGCCCAGCCGGCACCACCCGCACTTCCCCCGGGGCCTCCCCCGCTGGTTGTCCCGGCACAGTTTTTTGGATACGTCACCGACGCTCAGTCGGGCGTGCGTCGAGCTTTTTTCAAGCAAGACGAGGACGGCTATGTGTTGGGCGTGGGAGAACTCCTTGTCGGTCGATTTCGGCTGCTTCAGATCGGCGATAGCACAGCTGAGCTGGAAGAGACGGCCACGGGCCGACGGACGATCCTGCCGATGGAAGACGAATCCGCACAACCCGACCAAAATCAGGCCGGCTTGTCGCAAGTCCCGACGGGCGACGGGTTTAGTCCGCCAGGTTTTCGCCCCGCACCGTTCGGCCAGCAACAGGTCGGCTTCCCACAGATGCCGGTCCGCGGTGGGCCTAGCCTGCTGGATTTCTCGCTGGGACGCGTACCTGCCGTGAGGAACCCCCTCCGTTAGAGGAATTACTGGGTCCGCTCACTCATATCAAGTGCTGCCGCCAGCAAATCAAGGCGCGCGATATTCGCAATTCCTCCGCATCCAGGTCGAATCGTCAATTTGGAAGCTGGCTTGGATTGCGGTCCGATAATTGGGATTTTGGGGAGTGAGCCTGGCGCTACCTGGTCAGGCTAGCTGCGGCATGATTTTCCTGCGCGAGGGCGAGTTTCACTTTCTCGCGCAGGGTCCTGGCTTCAGCGGCGGTCGAGGATTCGCCATCGAGTCTAAGGTAGTCGTCGAGGTCATCCAAAAGAGCGATATAGTTGTCCTGGTTAAAGTGGATGCCGGAGAGCAGCAAGTATGACTCGGGAAGATCGCTTTTCCGAGCGATCACTTCGTGAACGCTCCTTTCCGCCTCGTCCCAGCGGCCCAAACCAAACAGCGCTTTGGCGAGCATGTAGTGGCTGAGCCAGGGAGCGTCGTCGAGTTCCAGCCCTTCCCTGATCGAGCGCTCGGCCTCAATAAACTTCCCACGATCGCAGAATACGGCGCCGAGAGCGATTTGTGCCGGAGCGTATCGCCCCGAGCTTAGCTCGATCGACCTCTTGAACGCTTGCTCGGCGTCTTCCCGGTGCCCCAGCTCCAGGTACGCCATTCCGATCTGGTGGTAGGCTTCGTAGTAGGCTGGGAATCGCTTGACGGCCTGTTCGAAGGACTTCAAGGCGCCGGGGGTATCCTTTGTCGCCAGCAGCTCCAGCCCGCTCTTGAACGCTTTCCGGGCCTTAACCGGAATGCTTAGTTCCCGCACGGAAACCGCAGCGCCAATTTCGCCGTTCACTTGCGGACGGACCTCGGTCAACCGTAGTTGCACCCATCGAGATGCGAAATCCATATCTACGTTCTCTTCAACCCGTTCATAGCCCGGCTGGTTCACCACGACCCTGTAGTCGCCGGGACGAAGCGTGTCAAAGTCGAACTCGCCGCTCCAGTCGGTGTAACTGTTCGCCGCCCACGCGCCGGTTGGTAGTATCAGATCCACCCGAACCCGTTCCGCTGGGCGGTTGCTCGCGGCAAAGACCACCTTACCGGATATCGAGCCACTGGCGGCGCTGCGCATGGCGAGTTGGGCCGAGCAAATAGTCGGCAAAACCAACGCTATTAAGAATGCCTTCCACAATTCCTTCAGTAGTCCAGATCCGTTCACGGTTGTGCCCCTGGGAAAAGAGAGTCCGTCCTCGTTCTCGAACCATTGTGAAAGAGAAGGCTCTCGGTACGACGGAACTTCACGGGTTCTGGTGTGACCTGAGGTAACTGTACCGGCGGACAGGTATGCGAACTGCAGTGCCAGCGCGGGTTTCGTGGCCTTGGTTTAAGCCACTACTGGTTGCCGGGCGCATCCGGCTTGGTTCGCGTCGGCATCACCAAGCATTAGAAATCTGGAAACACCTGATCCGCAGAGCCCTTGGCGGCGCGGCACGAACGAAAACACAATCGGACTGCTGAGGCAGTACTTTGCTAAAAGGATGGACTTGTCTGGTTTCTCTCAATCTGAGTTGGACAAACAATCCCTTTCGATTTCGCCCTGCCGAAAAGCGGGCACGATGCTTCTCGTAACAGCTCTCGTTGCCTAACCTACTCGCTATAAAAACCAAATCCTCTTCCTCGTGAATCGCGTGATCCTAATTCACGCAGCCGAAATCGTCGTTTCACCATTCTGTAACGTCGCGAGCATAGTCTATTTTGCGCGGTAACCGTTTAAATCCGCCTCTACAGCAAGGGAGATTCAGTTGGAGGACCTTCCGGCCACGCCCACCCCCGTCGACCTCTCGTTCGATGTGGCGGAGAAGGTCAAGTCCATCATCACTGCCCAGCTCGGCTGTAGCAGCGAGAGTTATGAGCGCCAGACGGACCTGCGTTATCTGGGGCTGGATTCTCTCGGCGGCGTGGAATTAATGGAAGCGCTGGAACAGGCCTTCGGGATCAGTTTTGAAGATGAAGGCTTCATCGAGCCCGTGTACTTTAACCGGGCAGCGCTGGTCGAAGCTGTAAAGCGTTCCGCTGCCCGGAAAATGATCGGCCCTTCGCCGCAAATGGCCGCCGATTGGGATTGGGCACAATCCACGATCTCGGCCGTTTTACTGAGGCGGCTCCAGAATCCGCGCCAGGAATGGAACTTCAAGCTTGTGCGCTCCGCAGAGCCCTTTGATGCTGAGCTGATCAGCGCCCGCGAGCTGCTTCGCAAAGCTTCCGGCTGGGCCAGGATCTGGGATGCCGCCGGGATCCCATGCGGGGCCCCGATCGCGATCGCCCTGCCGCCCTGCGCGGCCCAGCTCGCCGCCATCGTCGGCGCCCTGCTCAGCGACCGCCAGCCGCTTGTCTTGCCGGAACCCAATCAACTCACCTCCGATCTCGCGGAATGGCGCGAGCGCTCGACCCGCATTGCCGGCCGGATCCCGCCGCTCTGCTGCGAGCCATGGGTCAGCGAGAGACTGGGCGGGAGCCGTGCAACTGCCTTTGCTCCACCTTCGGAGCAGAGCCCCGAAACACGATTCCACCCGGAGCAACAAGCCCAGGAAGTGGCCCTGTTGATCCGCTCCTCCGGAACCAGCGGCGCCAACAAGATTGCTGCACACACTCATCGCGGGGTGCTCTCGCGCATCCAGGAACTCGAGCAGGCGCAGAAGCTGACGCACGAAGACCGGCTGGTCTCCTGGGTTCCGCTCCATCACACGATAGGATTGGTGAACGGGTTCCTGTTGCCGCTTGTGCTCGATTTGCAGGCGACCCTGCTCCCGCCATCACTCTTCGCACAACGGCCGGACGTGTTGATGCGCGAGCTTTCCGCCACTCACAGCACCTTCAGCTACATGCCGAACTTCGCGTTCGCTCACTGCGCGCGCAACATCACTGATCAGCGGCTGGTGGGGCTGGATCTTTCGCATGTTCGCTCGCTCACCTGCGCGGGCGAACCAGTCACCGCCGCAGCCTTGGATCGTTTTTTCGAGCGGCTGGCGCCCGTCGGGCTGAGGCGCAGCGCATTGTCGTCAGGATATGGTATGGCGGAAGCGGCGGGTGCAATCACGCAAAGTCCGCCGGGCCGGGAGCCGCTTCGCGTCTCCGCCGCCGTAAACGAGTTTCAGCAAAACGCCAGGATCGAAGAATCCACGGATGCTAACGGCGCGGCACTGGTGTTCGTTTCGTCGGGGCGAGTATTGCCCGCCGTTCGGGTACGGATCCGCGGAGAAGGCGCGCAGTCGCTGCCCGAAGGATACGTCGGTGCGATCGAAGTCGCTTCGCCGTCGCTGGTGCAGAGCTTTCTCGATCCGGAGCGCGCTGACTCGGCGGCGCCACCGCTGACTACAGATGGGTTCCTCCGCACCGGTGACCTGGGTTTCATGCGACAGGGCGAGCTTTTCGTGACGGGTCGCAGCAACGACATGATCATCGCCGCAGGCAAGAATGTGAGCCCCGCCGCCGTAGAAGAGACCCTCTCCTCGGTTGCCGGCGTGGCCGCATACCGGATCCTGGTGTTTGGCGCCGATCGTGACGGGACTCAACAGCTCGAAGTTGTCATCGAGCTGCCGTCTACGCCTTCTGAGGAAGAGGCTGATACTCTAAAACAAAAGATCCGCGGCAAGGTGCTGGATTTTTACCAAGTACCCGTGGGTGCGGTGCATCTGTTCAGCGAGCCTGTCCTGGTGCGCACGGCATCCGGCAAGGTGTCGCGAGCCGATAGCCGGCAAAGCTTCTTACAGCATGAGCGAGTGCATGACTGATCCTGTCCTCTCAGGGAACACCGGGTTCGCGGACTTCGAGGATCTCGCGGCGGCGGGCGCATGAGCTCGTCCTCTGCTCGAGCGCGTCTCTTCGGCCCGGAGCCGGTAATGCGTGTCGTACTGGACGGCAGCCCATTAGCGCTGGCCGATGTCGAATACGTCTTAAAGACCAGCCGGCCCGAAGTCGCGCTCGACGAGAAGACGCTTGTCCAGCTCGACGAAAGCAAGAAGCGCTACATGGCCCTGGCGCGGACGCAACGCGTCTACGGCGTGAATACCGGTTTTGGCCCAATGGTGACGGAGAGCTTCGCCGAAGAGGACTGGAGCGCGCTGCAGGTTAACTTGATCCGCAGCCATGCTATGGGGTTGGGCGCACCGATCCCTGTGGAGTGCGTGCGCGGCATCATGATCGCTCGCCTCGCCAGCCTGATGCGTGGCTATTCCGCGATCGACCGAAAGCCCGTTGTGTTGCTCGCCAAACTGCTCGCGAGCGGTTGCACCCCAGTGATCCCGGAGCACGGTGGCGTGGGCGCCAGCGGCGACCTGGTGCAGTTGGCGCACGTCGCGCAATGTCTGATCGGAGAAGGCGAGGTCTGCTTCGAAAACCGGCGTATGCCGACCGCCGAAGCATTTCGGCGCCTGGAGATTCAACCGCTGGTGCCCGATTTTCGTGAAGGCTTGGCACTTATCAACGGCACAGCGGCCATGGTGGGGGTAGGTTTCGATGCCCTGGACCGCGCCCGTCGGCTGCTGGAATGGACGCTGGCTCTCTCCAGCCTGCAGCAAGAGATCGTCGCATCTATAGCCGAGCCCTTCAGCCCTGAGCTGCAATCGGTGAAATTGCATGCCGGGCAGGCTGCGGTCGCTGCAAAATTGCGCGAATGGCTGGAGGGTAGCAGCGCCCTACGCGAGGCGCCGCCGGCAAACGATCGAGCTAACCATCCAAGACCGCTCCAGGAATCTTATTCGTTGCGGTGCATCCCGCAGATCGCCGGACCGATCTACGACTGTATCGTCGCGGTACAGCAAGTGCTCCTCAACGAGTTGAACTCCGTTTCCGACAATCCCATCTTCGACGCCGCGTCGGGAAAGGTCTTTCACGGCGGCAATTTCCATGGCGAATACGTGGCAGTCGCCATGGACCACCTGAAGATCGCGGTCACGAAACTTTCACTTCTCTGTGATCGGCAATTGAATGCTTTGCTGAACGATCGCATCAACGGGATTCTGCCCGCCTTCCTGAGCGGCGGCCGCCCCGGACTTGATATGGGACTCCAGGGGGCACAGTACACGGCGACTTCCTCCGCCGCGGCCAACCAGACGCTTGCCTACCCCATGAGCCTGCATTCCATCCCTTCCAACAAGGACAATCAGGATGTGGTTAGCATGGGCCTGGATGCGGCGATGCTCGCGCGTCAGTCGTGCTTGAATGCCTGCAATGTCTTGGCCGTACTGGCGCTGGCGGTTGCAAGTGCGGTCGAGTTGCTGGATCTCCGGCAAAAGCTCGCTCCGCGCACGCAACGATTGCACCAGCAGTTGCAAGAGATCCAAGGCCTGCAAGCCATGCGCGAGTACCTCGATTCAGCAACGCCCGCTTCTTAGCCAGGCCGCAGCCACATGGTCCGCGCGCCCTTGCCGACGGGATGATCGGCCTGCAAGTTGGGTGTTCCGCCGATCGCCGTCCTGCCCAAAAGGTCCGAGAATGTAGCGCCTAACAAAAAGCCCCACCCTTGCAAAAACCACAAGGATGGGGCACCAGTAACAGTCAGGTCAGCGCTCTTTATTCGAGCGGTTCGATCTTCACGATCGCGGCGCCGTGGTTGCTGCCCGTCCAGATCGTCGCGGGCGTGGTGGAGTCGTCTGCGAAGACGCGGCGCATGTTCGTGTCGCGCGGCATCAGGTATTCGACTACTTCGCCGGTCTTGGGATTTAGCTTTTCGAGGCGGTCGGTGGTCATGCCGCCGGTGTAGACAAAGCCGCTCTTGTCCCAGGTGACGTAATACGGGCCGGACCAGGGAGTCGGCAGCGCCCATTCCGTGATCTTCGACGTTTCAGGGTCGAGCATGCCGATCTTGTTGCCCTGATATTCGCCGAAGAAGGCGCGGTCCTGCGCGTCCGTGCGGATGCGGCGCGGGCGCGAATTCGCGGTGGGCGTCTGGAACCACGCCACTTTTCCGGTCTTGGAATCGATGCGGCCGATATAGTCCGTCGCGAAATCCGTGAAATACAAATTGTTGTGCGAGTCGGAATCGATGCCGTAGATGGTGCCGCGGCGGCTGTCGGGAAGTTGCTTCATCGGCTCGAAGTGCTCGTACTCGCCGGTCTTCACGTCAAGGCGGAAGATGTCGTAGTGGCCGGCGCTGTCCGTCCAGATTTTTCCGTCGACGTCATAGCGCATGCCGAGCATGTTGGGCTGAGCCGCTTCATCGTTCCACTGCTTCGGCAGGCTGTAGGTCTTGATCGTCTCGGTCTTGCGGTCGAAGTGAGCGAGCGCGCCCTGATACATCATTCCCATCCACATGTCGCCGGACTTGTCTTCCTCGATGTCCAGCAGGCCCTGCGGATAGCCGGGCTTCAGCTCGGGCACGGGATATTCCTTGAGCGCGCCGGTCTTGGGATCGAGCTTGCCGATGAACATTTCGCCGAAGTCCGTGTACCAGACCATGCCGTGCTCGTCGACGATCACGTCATGCGGCTCGATCGTGGGGCGCGGCAGATCGTATTCGGTAATAATCACGTGCGTCGCTTTGCCGCTGGGCCGCGGCAGCGTCTTCATGTGCCAATCCCACTGCGAGACGGAACTCAGATTGACGGTCGAAAGAAAGTCGGCGTTCTTGCGATATTGCTCCGGGTCGCCGCCGCGATTCTGTTCGACGCGGCGCTGCGGCTTGATCGGCTGGCTCACCTGCGCGTAGCCCATCATCCGGGTGATCACCTGCGTGAATTCGTCGGAATCATGCGTGGACTGGACGATGCGCTGCAGCGTGTGGCAGCTGACGCAATTGAGAAGAAAATCCTTTTGATCGTCCGTGCCGGGCATGCTCATCAGCCATTCCGCATTGGTCATCTGTGGAACCATATTTTTCGCTTTCACGAGCTTTAGGTCCGCGGTCGCGAGCTTCTGCGCGGAGAGATCGGCTGCGGCAGGAGCGTCGAGATTGTACCCGACCGCGCGAATCTTCATCGTGTAGTGGCCGGGCTCGAGGCGGCTTGCCGGAAACGAGTAGTGCCCCTGCTTGTCCGTGATCACGCTGACCGTGATCGTCGAGCCGTCCTTCTTCGCGCTGACGACGACGCCTTCCATCGGGCCTTCCTCCGCGGAGGAGACTTGCCCGGCTAGCGCGGGCGGGCCGAGCGGGTCGGCCGCGGCGGGCGCCGGCTTAGGCGCAGCTTGGGCCGCGGCAAAACTCAGGCTCATGGCTGCGATCAGACAGAGAAATCGAGTTCGCATGGTTCCCTCACTCACTGGACTGTAGACACTTGGACCTACTCGGCTGGACAGCAATATACACCAAACCGAACCGGCAGGGAACGTCCTGGCACTCCGCACATGCGCCTCATTCGACACGGGCAGATTCCGGCTTTTTGACGGTCTCGCTGGCGAAACCGACCACGGAATCATGTGCACGGCACCCACAGTTCAGATGAATTGTCTCGCTCGTTCGGGCGGCAATTCTACTTTTCCAGTCAGGGCGTGCGCTACAATATTCCGTGGCTTCGCGCGACATGCCGGATTCTGTTCCCACCACCACTGAATTGCAGCCGGCGGCTCCTCCGCCCGCCCTGGGCGTATCGGGCCGGCTGGCAATCTTGTTCCGGGCGCTGCGGCATCGCAATTTCCAGCTATTTTTCGGTGGACAAGTCATTTCGCTGGTCGGCACGTGGATGCAATCGGTGGCCGAGGCGTGGCTCGTCTATCGGAAGACGGGTTCGCCAGCCTTGCTCGGTGTCCTTGGATTTGTGAGCCAGATTCCGATATTCCTGCTTTCGCCCTTGGGCGGGCTCGTGGCGGATCGCTGGCCGCGGCGGAATGTCGTGATCGCCACGCAAATCTGTTCCATGGTGCTGGCGTTCACGCTGGCGGCCTTGACGCTGACGGATCGAATCCAGATTTGGGAAATCATCGTGCTCGCCACGCTGCTCGGCACCGTTAACGCGTTCGACGTGCCAGGGCGGCAATCTTTCCTCATTGAGATGGTCGGGCGCGAGGACTTGTTGAACGCGATCGCGCTGAATTCTTCGATGTTCAACGGCGCACGTCTCGTCGGCCCGGCCATTGCGGGGTTCCTCGTGGCGGTGGTCGGCGAGGGCTGGTGTTTTCTGCTGAATGGCCTGAGCTATCTCGCCGTGATCGCCGGCCTATTCATGATGCGCATCCAGAACGTTACGCAGTCGCACGACGGCGGCGCTCCGCTCGAAAAGCTCCGCGAAGGTTTCCGTTTCGCGCGGCACACGCGTCCGATCCGCGCCTTGCTCCTGCTCATCGGCGTCGTCAGCTTCATGGCATTGCCTTTTAGCGTCCTGATGCCGATCTTCGCCGGAAAAATTCTGGGCCGCGGGGCGGCGGGTCTCGGCTGGCTGATGGGCATGGTGGGGCTCGGCGCCATGTTCGGCGCGCTGGCGATCGCCATGCGCCAGCAACTGAGCGGGCTGGGCAAGGTGACAGGATATTGCGCGATGGGGCTGGGAATCTCGCTGATCTTGTTCAGCGCTTCGCGGTGGTACTGGCTTTCGCTGGGGTTGCTGATTCCCTGCGGCTTCACGATGATGATGCACTTCACATCCATCAATACGCTGATTCAGGCCATGGTGCCGGACCAACTTCGCGGGCGGGTGATGTCGCTCTACTCGATGATGTTCCTGGGAATGGCGCCACTCGGTTCCCTGCTCGCCGGCTACGTGGCGAACTACATCGGCGCGCCGCGCACCGTCGCGATCGGAGGCCTCGCCAGCTTCGCCGCCGGCGCCATCTTCATGCGGCGCTGGCCCGCGATGCGCGTCTCAGCGCGTGAGCTCGTGGCGGCGCAGGGCATGATGCCGCAATCCCCTCCCCCGCCCGAACCCTCCGCGCCGCAGTGAGGTTTTCCCCAACTCAACCTACCCTGCGCGCGATAGTTCGGCGCGCTCGCACGCGCTGATTCGCTGAGAGAAAAATTGGCGCTCCGCGGGATTGCGCGCGCAGGCCAGAGCGCTGCGGAAGTGACCGCCAGCCTGCTCGAATTTCCGCTGGCGAAACTCGAATTCGCCGAGCGCGGCGTGATAGAAGGGATAGCGCGCGAGCCGGCCGGCGTTGGGAATCGCGCGAATCTCTTCTACTCCGCGCCGCGGCCCATCGCGTTCGGCGACGGCGATGGCGCGATTGAGCGCCACGACGGGCGAGGGGCGGATCGCCAGGAGCCGGTCGTACATGGAAACGATCTTGCCCCAATCCGTTTCTTCGGCTCTAGTCGCCGTCGCGTGAAGCCACGCGATTGCAGCCTCGATGTGATACTCGGTCAATTCATCGCCTGAAGCGGAAAGATCGAGCAGCCTCTGCCCTTCCGCGATCAGGCCGGCATCCCATTGCGAACGGTCCTGATCGAAGAGGGAGCGCAAGCCGCCGCCCGAATCGACGCGGCCCGGCAGGCGCGCCGCGTGGAGGGACATGAGAGCGGCAAGCGCATGGGTTTCCGGCGTCGCGCCGAGGGGGTGCTCGCGGAGCAGCGCGGTGAGGCGCATCGCTTCGTGGCAGAGATCGGCGCGCACGGCGGATTCGGGTGAGGCTCCGTGGTAGCCTTCGTTGAAGAGCAGATAAAGCGCGCGAAGGACAACGGGCAGGCGCGCGGAAAAATCGCCCGCGGCCGAGACATCAAAGAGATTCTTCGATCCCGCCAGGATTTTCTTCGCCCGCGAAATTCTCTTTTCGATTGCCGCGTGTCCGCTGACGAATGCGCCGGCAATTTCTCCCACGCTGAATCCGCACAGGATGTGGAGCACGAGCGCGACCTGCGCCTCCTCCGGCAGCCGCGGATGGCAGCAGGAAAACATCATGCGGAGCTGGCTGTCCTTGATTGCGCCCGCGCCGAAAACCTCCTCGACCGCGGGAGTGAGCGTCCACTCACTCTCGAGAAGCCTGCCCAATTCGGGCGCGAACGTGAGGGCCGTGCGCTCGCGTCGCAGGACATCGAGCGCACGGTTCTTCGCCGTGGCCATCAGCCAGGCCGATGGATTTTCCGGCACGCCGCGGAACTTCCACACTTCCAGCGCGCGGCAGAAGGCGTCCTGTACGACGTCTTCCGCCAGCGCCAGATTGTGGACCCCAAAGATCCGGGTCAACGTGGCGACCATTCGCCCCGCTTCGTGCCGAAACAGATGGTCCGTGGGTTCCATTACATCTTCATGACCGGCCGCACTTCGACCGCGCCATCGACCTCCAGAATCGGGCAACCCTTGGACAACTCAACGGCCTGATCCAGGTCGCGAGCCAGCACCAAAGTGTACCCGCCGACAACGTCCTTGGCCTCAGCGAATGGGCCGTCGGTCACGGTCTTCTGCTTTCCTTTCACCAGCTTGCCTCCCCGGTCGAGCGGCTGGCCCTGATCCTTAATATGGCCTTTGGCGCCGAGGTCGGACAGCCAGGTCATCCACTTCTGCATCGTCTTCTGCATGCCTTCCGGAGACCGGTCGGGATTGCCTCCGCGATAAAGATAAACGAATTCGCTCATGGCGTTTTCTCCTTGGTTTTGGTGACTGCTAACCTTAATACGTTTGAAGGGCGCGCCACCGGACATTTATTTTGGGGATCAAATCGCGGGAACAGCAAACGGGGTGGCGAACTGCCAGATCAGGTAGAACCCTCCGGTGCGATACCCAACAGGTTAGGGAACCAAAATGTCTCGAAGGCTGCGGCACACGCCAAGGTCACAAAGGGCCTAGCGGAACGTCAGGTCCATCAGGCAAACCAGCAGGGGTGCCACCGAAATACAGGTCATAGTTCTCGAAACCGGGGGGAGCAGGGGGAGTCTCGGACGAATGAACTAAGTCTATCAGCAAGAAGGAAGGAGAGAGCTCAGCCGCAAGGAACGGAACTGGGCAGGTGTAGACATCGCAGTCGCCACCCTCATTCTTGATACGCAAGACTGCCGGAATTCTGAAAGCTTCGGGTTTAGCGGGCTGGCTACCGGGCGCCAATCGCCACTTGCGAAACTCATCGATTACCGACTGCGGCAGGGCGGCGAGACTGGGCTTAAGCTGCCGAACCTCCTGCACGTCCCCCGTCGCGCTGAACGACAGTTGTAACAGGTACGCGGAATTTCCCTGCGGAATGGTTCCTACTGGGAATTGTGGTCTCGGCATCCTGTGCGCGAGCTCCTGAAAACTCCAGGGAGAAACCACACGTATAAACTCGGATCCGTCAGAGAAGCGCACACGAACGGCGGTGAGCCTAGCCTTGTCCGGGCATGCCGCGAAGATGCGTAAACTTTGGCCGTCAAGAGGAATAGAGTCTCCCGGTGCCAGGGGCATCGCGCTTTTCGGCCAATTTGGAATAATCGTTGGAGGCCATCCAGTCGGCCATCCAGTCGATGCTACAAACCGAAGAGAGCCAAAAACCTGATGGTTCGATCCGCTGTATTCAATTTGAATGTCGACTTCATTTGTCGCCATACTCGCTTTGTTGGTGACGAGGATCGATGCCAAGGTGGAGATTTCCGATCCGATGCTCTGTTCTCTAATAGCGATGGGGATGTCATCAAATGGTATGTCGACCGCAATGTGTACTCTAGCCCCATCACAATGTGGTATTCCATCTGCGTGGCAGGCATTCGCGAGGAGCATGAATGCTGCGATCCCGAGCAAGAGTGAGAAGGGACGAGGACGGCTCGTGATTACTCCTCGCACTCGATATCTGTCGTAGACTTCAGGCGTTGTTGCTAGCCCGCTTTGCAAGCGAAACAAGCCGCGATTCGCTATCTCGAAGAGCGAGCAACTATTCCAATTCACAGTGAAAATCCATAGTGCCAACACTATCGTTATTGTAGTTCTGAAAGTAGGTGAGGGGAAGGAGGTTAAATCATCGAAAACAGTTGGTGGACCCGCTAGGATTCGAACCTAGAACCGAGGGATTATGAGTCCCGCGCTCCACCATTGAGCTACGGGTCCACGTCGAGCGGAGTCAACGTAATACCGTACTTTCGCCGCTTGAGTTTGTCTAGCGACTTTAGCCCTGCACTCGGCGCCGCAATGTGGGTAGTCGACGGCTCGGGCGGTCCCCGCGACCCGATCAAACTATTTCATGGCACTACGTCGTACGCCTGCACCACGGCATCCGTGCTTCCGTGATGGTTGACGGCGATGTAGAGACGATTCAATGACGGGATCAGGAATCCGGTGATCGAGTGGAAGGCCGTAGGAACCTGGCCGAGGGTGTCGTAGCGGTCCCCTTCAGAAGATTTTTGCCAGACCTTCAGGAATGGCGTCCCAATCAAGTAAAGCCGCCGTGTTCCAGAATCCCAAATGGCGTCGTCGTAGTCTCCCTGGCAAAGCAGCGTGGTGATTAGTTTTCCGGAACCCGAATCGATGACCAGAACTTTTCCCGGATCGCGGGCGTGGACAAAGAGACGGTGGTCGGCTTCGTCCAGCGCCATCGAGCCGAAATTTTTCCCCTCTTGAGCGAAAGACCACGAGGCCTCGACCGTCTGCTTGCTCCGGTCCACCACCGCTACGATGCCCTTGTAGTAGACGTTGACGAACATGCGGGGGCTTTTTTCTTCCAGCCGGATCGATTCGATGCGGTCGCCGTCAATTTTGACGTCGCCCACTTTTTTGTCGCTCGTCGTGTCCACAACGCTGATCGACGTGTATTCTTCCTTCGCTTGCCGGCCGCCGTTGCCGACGTAAAACAGCTTGCTCGCGGGATCGTAGATGCTGACGTCGGCATGGGCGTCCATCGGGATCGTCCCCAAAAGCTTGAACGAGGTTCCGTCAAAGATTTCCACCTGGTTAGGGCCGCCGTCGTCCACAACGTAGAGTTTCTTCGACTCCGAGTTGTATCCCAGGGAATGCGGCGCCTTGGCGCCGGTGATCTTCGCAATCACCTTGTTCGTCCGCAGGTCAATGACGATGATCGTCGAGTTCTCTTCCGCGGCGAGAAAAAGCCGCTGCCCGGCCGCGTCCAAGGCGAAGTGGTCGAAATCGCCGTCATGGAGTCCCGTTAGTGGAATGGTTTGGGCCAGTTTCAATGGGCCCGGCACCTGGGCGTGCGCACTCCTCGAACACAGAAACATCGTCACAGCCGAGAATATGAATAGGACCGATCGCTTCGTCATTTTTCTCTCCGAGGGAACGCGCCCACACTTGCTTGCTCGTTCACAACACTATCCCGCAAATCCCCGACCCGAAAAGACAGACTCGTGGAGATGATTGCAGGCGAGTCTACCCAACGGCTGCGTGAGCGGGCAACCGCTTTCAGCAAGAAACTCGGGCGAACCGCTGGTCGACTTCAGGTTCGTAATTTGCGGAAAAAATTCCGCAGGTCCGTCACGAGCAATTCAGGTTGCTCCCAGCACGCAAAATGCCCGCCGCGCGGCATTTTGGTGTATTGCATCAAATTGAAATTTCGTGCGAGGACAGTTTGAGGAGGGTCGAGCGTCGGCAACTCGCGCGGAAACGAAGCAAAGCCAGTGGGGACGTTCACCTTTCCAACGAGGTTCGAGGCTTCATCGACCCGGCCGCGATAGAACCAGACCGATGAGCCGATGGTGTCCGTGACCAGGTAAATCATGATGTTCGTGAGCACCTGGTCTTTCGTAAAGACCGGTTCGAGTGCGTCCGGCGAATCGCTCCAGAGTTTTAGCTTTTCCGTGATCCACGCAGCCGTGCCGAGCGGGTTGTCCGTGAGCGCAAACGCAACGGTCTCGGGTTTGTGCTGCTGCTCGTTGTAGTAGTCGCGCTCCACGCCCATGAAGGCGCTTACCGTGCGAACCCATTCGCGTTCCTCGGGCGTCTGCTCAGCCTCGGGAGGCGGCGGCACGCCCACGCCGTTGAAGTGGATGCCCAGGAGCGAATCGGGATAGGCATGCGCGAGCTGATTCGTGACGCCGTTGCCGATGTCTCCTCCCTGCGCGCCGTACTTCGAGTATCCCAGCACTTCGGTCATGAGCCGGTTCCAGAGCGTAGCCGTGGTCGTGAGGCCGATGGGCTTGCCTCTGGGCTTGGAGGAAAAGCCAAATCCTGGCACCGAAGGCACGACCACATCGAACGCGTCATCGGGCGAGCCGCCGAATCGCGCGGGATCGGAGAGCGGCCCGATCGCCTCCAGGAACTCGAAGACCGAGCTCGGCCAGCCGTGCGTGAGGATCAGCGGCACGGGTTTCGGCCCGCGTCCCTTCACGTGATAGAAGTGCACATCGAAATCGCCGACGCGCGCGAGGAATTGCGGGTAGCGATTCAGGTTCGCTTCCGCTTTCCGCCAATCGAAACGCGTGGTCCAGTATTCGGCGAGCTCCTTCATGTAATCCCAGTTGGCGCCGTAGCGCCAGTCGCTGGCATCGAGGCGGTCCGGCCAGCGCGTCTCCCGCACACGATTGAGAATCCGGTCGACGGTCGCCTGCGGAATATCGATGCGAAACGGCCGCGGCGCAGCGCCGGCGGCCTGTACCTGAGCGCCTCCCTCAGCGATCGATGGAACGGCGCTCGCTGCGAGAAATGTTTCGAGCAACTCGCGTCGCGAAAAATGATGCGCTCTTTCGGACTCCATATTGATCTCCTGGAGGCAGCTGCTTCGATTAGCAGCAAGGGCATGCTGCGCTGCTTCAGAGAAACTTCAGCAATGCGTGGAAATCGAGGTCACTTCGGCTCGTCCTTAATCATCGTCGCCGCGATTACCGCACTTCCGATGGCCAAAATCGCCGCGATCCATGCGACCGCGCGAAAGCCGGCCACAAATGACTCTCTTACGCCTTGGCGGCCGCGCTCGTCGGTTGTCTCGATGGCCGCGAGTTTGGGACGCTGCATGTCGATCTGCTCGCGAACCGGCGCCGCGACGCGTAGCAAATCCAAGCGGCGATCCAACGTCCGGTTGAACACAGTTGTCAGCAGGAAGCCGAACATCGCGACCGCCAACAAACCTGCGAGCCGCGAGACAGCGTTGTTCACGCCTGAAGCCATTCCCGCGTGCCTTTGATCGACGGCGTTCATCACGGTGGTTGTCAGCGGCGCGATACTGATCGCCATACCGAGACCCAATATCACGACTGGGGCTAAGAACGTTGCCGAGTATGAACCGCCAATCCCAGCCCTGGCAAACAGCGCCAGAGCAATCGCCGAGATGAGCGGACCAATCACGAGAGGCCGCTTTGCGCCGTAGCGGTGGATGAGCCCGCCCGACCACCGCGAAAGCAGGAAGACCAAAACGATAAAGGGGAGCAACGCGGCTCCCGCTTCCGTGGCCGTATATCCCTGCACCTGGATTAAATTGAGCGGCAAAAAGAACAACACACCGTTCAGCGCGAAATAGAGAAGGAGGGTAAGGAGGTTGGCGCCCGCGAAGGTGCGCGAACGAAACAAGGCCAGCGAGAGCATCGGCGCCGCCGATCGCGCCTCAACGAGGATAAATGCAGCGAGTGAAAGAACGCCGACCACGCCCGCGATCGGCTTGAACTCAATGAGTGCGTAGACGACTCCACCGAGACCGATTGTGGCCAGCAACGCGCCAAGCCAATCGATTTTGCGCGTGCCGCTCGCCACACCGCATTCTGGAACGCGCCACACGGTTATTGCCACGACGACCAACGCAATCGGTAGATTTATGAAGAACACCCACCGCCACGATGCATGCTCGACCAGCCATCCGCCCAACACAGGGCCGGCCGCAGCCGTGATGGATGTGAAGCCGGACCAGATTCCGATGGCTCGTCCGCGCTCTTCACTCGAAAAGGAAGCGCTGAGGAGCGCGAGGCTGCCAGGTACGAGAAGTGCGCCACCAACGCCTTGCAGGCTGCGGGCAAGGATCATCTGAGTAATGTTGGGCGCCAACCCGCACCATGCCGACGCGAAAGAAAACAGGGCAACGCCCGTTATGAAGGCCTTGCGCCGGCTGTACAGGTCACCAAGCGAACCTCCCGCGAGGAGCAGCGAAGCAAGAAAGAGCGCATACGATTCGACAACCCATTGAACGCCGGCGATCGTTGCGTGCAGGCTGGACTGCAGGGCGGGAAGCGCCACGTTGACGGCAGTCCCGTCGATAAATGCCATGCTCGAGCCGAGTATGGTCGCCGCCAACACCCATTCGCCCCCGCCGTGAGAGGGCTTGCCTGATGGCGCCGCGAGAATCGCCGCTTCGTCACAGGGAGGCTTGGCGATGTCAGGCATGGGCTCCTTTGCAGGGCCGTCCACATGCACGCTGGCCCGAGCGTGGTGGCTGAGGTTTCCTAAACTTTAAACCACTTTCATGTGCGCAGTCGGTGAAATTGTTTGACACTCGTTGGCCGCGTGTGGTTTGCTCGACTACGATCAAATTCCGCCAACCGCTGTGTTTTCATGGAGAACTGGGTTCACGCGAACCCGGCATTTTTTCGAGAGGTGTGAGATGAAGTCCAGAACTGCAATCCTGCTGGCCGTGCTTATTAGTTTCGTTTCCGCCGCTGTTCCGGTGTTCGCTCACCACGGCAATTCGGCGTACGACATGTCGAAAACCGTGCCGATGAAAGCTACCGTGACGAAATTTGAATACAGCAACCCTCACACGCAGGTCTATTACGACGTGACGGACGACAAGGGCAACGTCGAGCACTGGGTGGCCGAGACGACCAATCCGGCGATGCTGAACCGAGTGGGATGGAGCCGGGAAACGCTGAAGCCGGGCGACCAGGTGATCCTGTGGGTGAATCCGAACAAGGTGGGGGCGAAGATCACGTTCCTGCAAAAGGTGGTGTTCTCCGACGGCAAGGAATTGTCGACGGCGAAGGCGTTCTAGACTCACAGGCGATAGAGCTTCAGCGGCTAAAGCCGATTGGTAAACGGCCGGGCTGAAGCCCGGCCCTCCAAAACGAACTGAATCTGCGCACGACACAAGAATCGTGGCCGACTCATGCGCCAGCAATTTTAAATGATTCGAGGAGTTCGAGATGCTTCACCGGATGTCGGGTCCATTTCTCTTGCTGGCCGCCGCGATGATTTGCTCGCCGGCCCTTTCCGCGCAAACGAGCCAGAATGCCAACACGAAAAAATCGCCGGCCGCGAATTCCGCGACGGTTGGCCCGCTTTCCCACGATCTCTCCGGCGTGTGGATGCAGTATGACGACGGCACGGCGCCCGGTTTCGCGCGCATGAACGGCGTCGACGATCGCGCGCGCCCGCCGCTGACGCCCTGGGGACAGGAAAAGTTCGATGCCGCAAAACCGCTGATGGGACCGCGCGCCGTGGGAGGCCAGGAAGACAGCGCGGCGCTGCACTGCGACCCGAGCGGCCCGCCGCAACTTTTGATTCTGCCAAATCCGTGGGAGATCGTGCAGGTTCCCGGCCGCACGTTCATGTTTTTTGAGGAGTACCACATCTGGCGCACGATCTGGACCGACGGGCGCCCGTTGCCGAAAGGTTCGGACCCGAGCTGGCTTGGCTATTCGGTAGGCCACTGGGAAGGCGACACCTTCATTGTTGACACTGTCGGCTTCAACGACAAGGTGTGGGCCGATCTCTCCGGCAATCCGCGAAGCGAGCAGATGCACCTGATCGAGAAGTATCGCCGGCTCAGCCATGACACACTCGAGCAGCAGATCATCATCGACGATCCCACGTCTTACACGAAAGAATGGGTCAGCCCGCCGAAGCTGCACAAGCTCGAGCCAAAGTGGGAGATCGCGGAGTGGTTTTGCGCTTCGAGCGAATTGCAGACGTATGACAAGGACGTGAGGAAGCCCTCAGGCGGGGCGACGGCGGAGCCGAGTAAGTAAATGAAGTTCAGTGAGGAGCGCACGCCGCATACGCCGAGTCCCTTGTTTGTGCGCGCCGGAGAATTCCCGCGATGAGAATTGCGCAAGCAGCGCTCACACTTCTGCTGATCGGCGGCTCTTTCTCGTTGGCAGGACACGCTCAGGCCAACTCCGCGAACGGCAACTCTACTGCTCCGGCAAAGGCACAAGAAGCGACGCCAGGGCTTTCGCATGATCTATCCGGCGTATGGATGCAATATAAGGATGGCGACGTAGCGGGCACTCCGGGAATGAACGGAGTAAACGAACATTTTCGCCCGCCTTTGACGCCGTGGGGGCAGGAGCAGTTCAGCCACGCGCAAGCGCTGCAAGGCGACAAGGCAGTCGCGGGTAAGGAAGATAATTCGGCTCTGCGCTGCGAGCCGAGCGGGCCTCCGCAGGTGTTGATTCTTCCCAATCCGTGGGAGATCGTGCAGGTTCCCGGCCGCGTGCTGATGTTCTTCGAGGAGCAACACATCTGGCGCACGATCTGGACCGACGGCCGCCCGCTCCCGAAGGACCCGGACCCAAGCTGGCTCGGCTACTCCGTCGGCCGCTGGGAGGGCGATACGTTCGTCGTGGAAACGGTTGGATTCAACGACAAGGAATGGGTCGATCTTTACGGCAATCCGCGAACCTCGACGACTCACTTGACGGAGCGTTACCGCCGCTTGAATCATGACACCCTGGAACAGCAGATCATCATCGACGACCCGCGCGTGTTCACGAAGCCGTGGGTCAGCCCTCCAAAGCTCCACAAGCTGGAGCCGGGATGGGAACTGGCCGAGTGGTTTTGCGTTCTCGATGAAAATAGAGATTACGATCAGGTGGTTCGCAAACCGGCCGGCGTTGCGCCTGCTTCAAAATAAGACTGACAAGAGCGACCGAACCCAAGGGAATGAAAGAGAAAATGAAGACTCCACAATCCGACCATCCTTTTGATTCAAGACTTGATTCAGGACATTTTCAAAAATGCGGCCGGACAAAGAGCGAAACGGCAGCCGAGCCTTGCTCACGGCGGAATATGCGCGGCGCGCGGATTTCCGCGAAGAGTTCGGCTTTGATTTTTTTCGCCGCCTTGGCGCTCGCGTGCGTCGCCGCCATTGGAGCGTGGGCGCAGTCTGTACAGCCGGCGCAACCCTGGCACCTGCCGGATATTCCCTGGGCGTTTCCGATTCGTGACAAAGTTCAGCCGGTGATCGACGAACGAAACGGCCCGCAGCGCGTCCCGGGCAGCACAAAAGCCTACACGCAGGCGCAAATCGATGACCTCGCAAATCCTCCAGACTGGTTTCCCGACGAGCATGCGACGATGCCGAAAGTCGTCGCGCACGGCGCGGGAGGCGATATTCTCGGGTGCGCCTCCTGTCATCTCACGTCGGGCCTCGGCCACCCGGAATCCGCCAACCTCGCCGGCGTTTCCGCCGCGTATATCGAGCGGCAAATCTCCGACTTCAAAGCCCACCTGAGAATGGGCGAGGCCATGAATGACATCGCGAGGGATTTGACGGACGACGACGCGCGGCAGGCCGCCGAATGGTTCGCGTCGCTGAAGCCGAAAGTGTGGCAGCCGGTGGTCGAGACCGATCGCGTGCCGAAAACTTTTATCAACATTCATCTGATGCGCATGCCGGTGCCCGGCGCCGGCGATGAGCCGATCGGCAATCGCATCATCGAGCTGCCGCAGGACGTTGCCCGCGCGGAAAGCCGCGATCCGCACTCGGGATTCGTCGCGTACGTACCCAAGGGCAGCATCGAAAAAGGAAAGCAGCTCGTCACGACGGGCGGCGAAGGCAAAACGATTCAGTGCGCGATTTGCCACGGCCCCGCGCTCGGCGGCCTGGGCGAAGTGCCCGCGATCGCGGGACATTCCCCGATGTATCTTTTCCGCCAGCTCTATTATTTCAAAGATGGATCGCGCCACGGCACGATGGGCGCGCTGATGAAAGGCGTGGTCGCGCAAATGACGCAGGACGACATGGTGGCGATCGCGGCGTACGTTGGATCGCTGCCGCCCGCGACTGAAGAGGTCTCGTCTGCAATGCCAACTACTGCGGCAGCGGCAAATGTTGATCGAAAAGGCTCCCAATGAGGCAGAAAGAACTTGTCTCTGGTAGCACAGCGCTGCCTTGACGGGACGGCATAGCCGGGCTAGCGTATCGGTAGAGCCGCAACGAAAGGAACCTTCATGACCGGCATCCAATTTCTGACCGATGAAAAGGGCCGCAAGGTGGCAGTGCAAATCGATTTACGCAAGCACAAAGCGCTCTGGGAGGATTTCTACGATGGCATCGTTTCCGAACGGCGTCGCAAGGAGAAAGGCATACCGTTGGAAACTGTCAAAGCCGATTTGATCAAGCGCGGGCGCCTGCGTGGCTAACTATGCTATCGACATCAAACCATCTGCGCGGAGGGAACTCGAGAAGCTGAGCGACACCTTGATCGCGCGGCTGCTGCGAAAGATCGAAGGCTTGGCCATCAATCCAAGACCGCCCGGCTGCAGGAAATTGCGCGGATACAAGGACCTCTGGCGCGTCCGCGTTGGGGAGTACCGCACTATATACATCATCGAGGACGATCGAAAAATCGTGAGCATCACCCGCATCGCCCACCGCAGGGAAGTCTACGAATAGTGCAATCGCCCTCGTTGTCGAACTTTGACGCCGGACCCAAAGATCGCGACCCTACGAGTAGCGTCTACTGCTCGGGGAAGCGCGAGGAGACGTACGCGGCGAGCGAGATGATGTCGTCCTGCGTCAGGTTCGCCACCACGCCTTTCATCAACTGATCCAGATCGCTGTGGCGCGCGCCCACCTGAAAGCCGGCCAGCTGGCGCACGATGTAGTTCGGTGAGTGTCCCGCGATTCGGGGCACCGGCCCGAGTCCGGTCAGTTGCGGACCGTGGCACGCAACGCACGCCGTGGTCTTGCCGTTGCCGCCGGTCTTGACGAGATCCTCGCCTTTTTCGATGGCGCCCTTCGGCACATAGGCGACGAATCCCATGTGCGGATCGCGGCACGTCACGCGCTCGGGATCTTCGGGGACCTCGATAATTCGCGAACCGATCGGCTCCATTTTTCCGCCAGGACGAACGTATCGCCGACGCCCGTCGTTCATATAGGTTTCGGGCACCATGTCCGTCTCGACCACGCGAATCCAGCGCTGCGGCTTCTGGGCTGCAAAATACGCGGCCGCTTCCTTGGCGTCGTCCTCCGTCATCCCCTTGGCGATTTCGCTCATGCGGTGGCGCGGGTCCGTCCGCAATCCCTGCTGAAAATCGTGAATTTGCGTCAGGAGGTAGTCGGCGGTGAGGCCGGTGAGATTGGCCGACTCCGGATGCCCGCTGCCCGACGCCAAATGGCACGAGGCGCAGCCGGGAGTCGCCTTCCCTTCTCCGCGGGCGACCACGCTCGGAAACGGCGCATGCTCCTCGGGATACCAATCGGGCGGGTTGTAAGTATCGTCGATCTGCCCCTGGGTGTACGATTTCAAGCTGCCCGGAAGATGCTTGACCTGGCTGTTGTCCTCCTTCGGAAAGTCCGGCGAAGGTTCGGGAAACGCCCAGGAAAGATCCATGCCATCGAGCCAGCGGGAATCAGGAGGCGGTCCGCCGAAAGTGGGGACAAAAAACAGACCAATCGCCATCAACAAGGCCAATACCTTCATCAAGATAACTCCCGAAGTGAGTTTCCGGTCCTGTCAATGGCGGGTCCCTGGTTCGCGCTGCACTTCACGGAATCCCTGGCGCATTGCCCTGCGGAAGAACCGTTTCCACGTCACGCGAGTAAGTACGAATTCAATCATGAAATAGTTTCAGAGTAAAGAATGGACTTGGCGCCGGCTGTCGGAACGGACCGTCTCAAAAATCGACATCCATCGCGAGATGTCTAAGGCCAGGTGGTCTCTGGTGTGTGCCTAAGAACAAATGATCGGGAGAGCTAAGAAGTCTACTCGGTGCGGAGGATGTTTGACGGTGTCAGGAACGGAACTCTCGAGGTTCACGGTCGTCTGCGAATTCAAGATCACTCAAGAGCTGGCGCACCTGGCTTTCACACCAATTAGCTAGGTCTCTTGGTGAGGGAATGCGTCATGAGCTGATGGTACTTTTCCGCTTCATCGAAATGGCCGAGCGCCGCAGACGTAGTTTCAAGCCATGACCAAAGTTTTGGCATTTCGATGGAACTTTCGTCGGCGTCTCTCGCACAAAGTTCAAATTGGCGTTTGGCAGCCCTGATGTCTGAAAGATTGTATTCAATCAAACCCAAGATATAGTGAACGTGACTCTCCAAATTACTCGTAAGGCCACGCTCAATTGCTTCTGTCAATTTCTGCTTGGCCCGGCCGTACCTCCTTAATTCGTAGTAGCATAGTCCCAAATAATAGGCGTGAGGTGCTTTCCACTTCTCAGGTGGAGAAGCAGATTCCAGTTGGGGCTCAGCTTCTTCCCATCGCCCCAACTCGCCGAGAATAAAACCTCGCAACGTACCCAGTTGGTGGCAAATCTCGCGAAATTCAGCGATGGACAACTGTTGCGGATACCGAGACACCAACTCATCCAGCAACCTTAAGGCTTCGTGCGCTTTCCTCTCCGCAAATGCGACTCTCACCTCGAGGTATCTCACCTCTACCGGTAAACTGATTTTCAGATCGTATTCGTACCCGTCTACGGGCTGACTGACGAGTGATCTTACGTTTCTATTTAGTTCATCTACTCGCTGCCTCGCTGCAGTGATTTCATCCAGTTCGACCAAGCATATGACTTCGTGAGAGTGAACCTCGGCCTTTTCCAAGGGGTCGCGGACGTGCTTAGCTAGTTCCCGTAGTTCCTTGAGCGCTTGTAAGTAATTGCCATCTTTATATTTTTTGGAAGCATCGTGGAAGCGTCGAGCGTCTGCCGGATTCATTATTCTGTCTCGAGAAGTAGGGCTGGCGGCACACTTCCTCGATTTTTCCCCTGGACGACGCGTGACCATTCGATGATACCACTCCAGTACGTCAACACCGAGCTACAGGTTTCGGTTTTCCGGGTGGCAGACCCTTCGCGATTTTCGAAGGGTCTGGGTTTTGATGTGCTGTTGTATGTGCAGGTGGTCGCCCAAGGCTCGCGCGACTTGAGTGCGAAACGCGGTTCGACGATTCGTAGAATCAGTACTAAAAACTACGCCTTGGGGGACCCGCTTGGGATGCGCTCCGCAGCCTTCCTGGAAACGGGAGGTGTGGGCAGCCAACTCTCGCCTCGCTGCAGAATGAACGTGTGCTGCAGCGAGTACCACGGGCCGCCGACTTCCCTGTCAGGTGCGGGATCGTTTTCGTGGAGCTGAAAGTTGGCTACGAGAGCGCGCGTCACTCCAAATTGCGAATCGGTCTTGAGGTGGGGATCGTCGGGCGAATAGATTTGCGAGGTGACGGTCTTGAAGCCCGGCTTGTAGACGAGGAAATGCAGGTGCGCCGGACGAAAATTGTGGCGCTTCTGGGCATTTAAGAGCGCGCCGACCGGGCCGTGGATCGGAATCGGATACCCTGAGGGCTTGATGCTGCGAAAGCTGAACTCTCCGTTGGCGTCGGTTGTGAATTTTCCGCGCAGGTTCATCTCCGCTTGTTCTGGATCCTGGCTTTCGTATAGGCCGACGGGCGAAGCGTGCCAGACGTCTACCTCGGCGCCCGCCACCGGAGTGCCATCTGCCTCACGCACCCAGCCTCGAAAGTACAACGCCGCTCCGGGAGTCGGAGACCTCAGTAGCGATCCGCCATTTTCCGTTCGCGGGGATTCAGCACGCCAAAAAGGTCCAAGCAGATTCGCGGAGCTTTCGGTGGCGGCATTCGGACCGTTGTTCATCAGGCAGACCAGCGTCGAAACTCCGAGCGATCCAGCCATCAGCCGGACTTCGTTATGGCTCTCGGTGGTGAGCTGCCCCAGCGCCACGACGTAGTTGATGGCCTGGTCGAATTCCTTCTCCGTGAGTTTCGTTTCGCGGACGAACGCGTGCAGGTGCCGCACGAGCGATTGAATGATCTCTTTCGCGCGCGGATCGGGCGTTCGTCTCGTCTCGTCCAGGACCGCTTGGGTGACTTGATCGATATTCTCGATAATCATCGGCTCGATTGCCTCATCTACTTCTTTCCAGCGGCTGGAGTTCCTGCCGGTATACGTACCGTGTCGCTGTAGTCTTTCTCCTCATCGACAATGCAAAACCACTCGGCGATTTCCCACGCCGGCTCCAATTTGTGAAGTTTGGGAGGGCTCACCCAGACTTTCGTGTAGGCCTTGGGGTCGTCCATGATGATTTGCATTTCCAGAGTGTCATGATTCAGCCGCCTGTAGCGTTCCGTGAGATGCATCTGATCGCTGCGCGGGCTTCCGTAGACATCCACCCAAAGCTTATCGTTAAAACCGATCGTATCGACGACAAACGTATCGCCTTCCCATTTGCCGACCGAATAGCCCAGCCAGCTGGGATCCGGATTTTTTGGAAGCGAGCGGCCGTCGGTCCAGATGGTTCGCCAGACGTGCCCCAATTCAAAAAACATCAGCACCCGGCCTGGAATTTGCACGATCTCAAATGGATTCGGAAGATTCAGCACCCGCGGCGGACCATCCGGAAGGCAGCGCAACGTCGGCGCATTCTCTTGGCCAGGGACAGCTGTGGGCCCTTGCATGGGCCTTGCGGCATCGAACTTCGCCTGTCCCCATGGCGTGAAGGGCGGCCGAGATCTTTGATCGATGGCGTTCATGCCGGGAACTCCCGGAGCGGGGCCGTCCGGATACTGCATCCAGACTCCGGACAAATCGTGAGACAGCGGCGCGGCTGAATCTGGAGGCGGCTGCGTCGCCTGGGCGAAAGCGAGCGGCGAGAAAACCATGCACGTTCCCAATATGGCGATGGCACGCGCGCATAAGATGGGCGCGAGTCTACTTGTGCGCGGGAGCGACACCCGCGGGTTTTCTGACGGCGTCGTCATAGGTGTTGTCTTCATCCACAACGCAGAACCACTCGGCAATTTCCCAGCCCGGTTCGAGTTTGTGAAGCTTGGGCGGACTGACCCACGGTTTCGTGTAGGCCTTCGGATCGTTGATGGTGATTTGCAGTTCCAGCGTATCGTGATTCAGCCGCCGGTAACGCTCGATGAGGTGCGTCTGGTCGCTGCGCGGATTGCCGTAGGAATCGTCCCAGAGCTTATCATTCATGCCAATCGTATCGACGACGAACGTGTCGCCTTCCCAGTGGCCCACCGAGTATCCGAGATAACTCGGATCGGGATCTTTCGGCAGCGGACGCCCGTCGGTCCATATCTCGCGCCAAATGTGACCCAACTCGAAGAACATCAGCACGCGGCCGGGAATCTGAACGATCTCGAACGGATTGGGAAGGTTGAGAAGCTTCGGAGGGCCATCCGGATAGCAGCGCAACTCGGGATTATTTTCCTCGCCGGGAACGGCTCTCGGCCCGACCAGCGGTTTTGCCGCGTCGAATTTGGCTTGCCCCCACGGCGTCAGCGGCGGACGCGTCCTGTTGCTGACCGCGTTCATGCCGGGAACGCCGGGCACATCGCCGTCGGGGTATTGCATCCACACGCCGGAGAGATCGTGCGAGAGAGAACTCGTCGCGCGTTGCGCTTTCCCCGCATCGGCCGAAGCGTTCGTTTGTGCTGACGCAGCCGCCGCGAGCGCCAAAACCGCCGCAACGAGAGCGAGCAAACAGAAAGCGCGAGGGCCGTTCACCGATTCTTTTCCTTCCGTGGCGTTGCCGCGAAACTGCTGGCAGAGCGCAAAAACGAACCTCAAGATTTTCTCTCCAAAAATATTGATGCGCCGATTTTACGAAGCACGATACGTCCGCACTTCAGCCAAATCAAGTCATTCGTCGCAGGCCTGCTCCCAGCAAGAATCCGGATTGCAGCGGGACGAATCTGATAGATGCGTGCAGAGGAGCATGATTCGAGGCCGCCGGCTTTCCCGATTGCTAGGAAACCATGATTCATTGTCATCCCGAGCGAAGCGAGGGATCTGCTTTCGGTTTCAACTTGAGCGCAAAGCAGATCCCTCGCTTCGCTCGGGATGACAATGGGGGTTGCCGCGTGCGCCACTTCCTAAGTCGCTGGCGGTAGGAGACGTTCGATACGCCCAGCCCAAACGGCCAGGGGCACACCTAGCCGATTGGCGGATGTAAGCAACCTGGCGTTGCGGCATTCTGCGCTCGGAGGTTCTAGAAAACATGTCAACCGAACTCATCGATCTATCGGATGCCCTGGCCCGCGAAACGGACCGCGCCGCGGCCGGAATCGTCGCCGTACACACAGAGCAGCGCGGCTCATCGAGCGGCGTCATTTGGCGCAGCGGGATCATCGTGACTGCCGAGCATGCCCTGCGTCGCGACGAGGAAATTCACGTCACGTTGCCGGATGGCCACGTCGTTCCCGCCGCGCTCGCAGGCCGCGACGCATCAACCGATTTGGCGGTTCTGAAATGCGCGGAGGCGGCTTCGCCCATCAAGGAATTCGCCGATCCAGCGGCGCTCAAGCCCGGCAGCCTCGCGCTCGTAGTCGGGCGCACGCGTGCCAGCGGCCCGGTGGCCGCTCTCGGCGTCGTGAGCCTGGTCACCGGCGAGCGGCGCACATGGGTGGGCGCGGCGCTCAGTCCGTACATCCGGCTGGACATCGGGCTGCAGCCGACCGCCGTCGGCGGCGCCGTGATTGACGCGAGCGGGCGCGCCATCGGCATCGCCACGCCGCGTTTCGCGCGCTTCGGTGCGATCGCGGTGCCAACGGCGACGGTGAATCGCGTCGTTGACGCCCTGCTAAAAGCGGGCCACATTCCGCACGGCTACCTCGGCGTCGGCCTGCATCCGGTCCGCATCCCTGAAGCGCTGCGGCAATCGCTCAAGCGCGAGGAAAAAACCGCCGCGATCGTGGTCGAAGTCGAACCGGACTCGCCCGCGCACAAAGCCGGCGTGATGATCGGCGATTTGCTTTTCTCGTTTGGACCGCATCCGATCGCACGCGTAGAGGACGTGCACGCGCAACTCGGCGCGGACAACATCGGCAAATCCGTCGCGGTGAAATTCGCTCGCGGCGGCGCCGCGCAAGAAGCGACGATCGTGATCGGCGAACGGCCGCGCGGAGGAAACTGACATGGCCATTCCGGGATTTGGCGAAATCGCCGAGCAACTGCGCCGCTCGACCGTCCTCGTGCAGTCGGGCGGCCGCGGCGCGGGGTCGGGCGTGATTTGGTCGGCGGACGGCCTCGTGGTGACCAACGCGCACGTCGTTCTCGGATCGCGCGTGAAAGTGCAGCTTTGGGATGGCCGCGACTTCGACGCCGCGATCGTTTCCCGCGATACCAGCCGCGATTTGGCGCAGCTTCGCATTGCTGCGGACGGACTGCCCGCTGCCTCAGCCGCGGATTCTTCCAAGTTGCGGCCCGGCGAACTCGCGATCGCCATCGGCAATCCTCTCGGATTCGTCGGCGCGCTGGCCACCGGAGTGATTCACGGAGTCGGACCGCTTGGCGGACTTGGCAGGCGCACCTGGGTGCAGGCCGACGTGCGCCTCGCGCCCGGCAACTCCGGCGGACCGCTCGCCGACGCGCATGGCCGCGTCATCGGCATCAACACGATGGTCGCGGGCGGCCTGGCGCTCGCCATTCCCAGCAACACTGTGCGTGATTTTCTTTCCGCGGGGCCGGAGAATGCGTGGCTCGGCGTCACGATTCATCCGGCGCAGATTCCGCGAGCGGCCGGATCGGCGAAGCAATTCGGTCTCGTCGTGCTCGAAGTCGAACCTGGTAGCCCCGCTGATTTGGCTTCTCTTCTTCCCGGCGATATCTTGCTCGGCACGGAAGAGAAAGCCTTCGCGGAGGTCGCAGACTTGGCGAGCGCGCTTCACGGCGGAGCCTCACGCGTCTTGCGCCTCGAGTTTCTCCGGGGCGACTACTCCAAGGTTCGCCGGGTTGCGGTGCAACTCGGAACCGCGCCGCCAGTGAGGAGTTCCGTGGCGGCGTGATCCGCGTTTTCATTGTCGCCCCTTCGCCGCTGGCCCGCGCCGGACTGGAAAATCTCCTGGCCGCGCGCGGCGCCCAGGTTGTGGGCAGTATCGCGGCGATTGAAACGCTCGCGGACCTCTTGTCCGAGGCCGCGCCCGATGTGGTTCTCGTGGATTCGTCCGGTGAGCCGATCGAGTCCACGCTCGAGTCAGTCGCGGCCTCGGGACTCGCGGTGGACGTTCCGCTAGTTATAGTCGGCGAAGGGATTTCCGCGGCGGCTTCGGCGGAAGCGCTGCGCGCAGGAATTCGCGCGGCGCTTCCGGCCGATATTTCTCCGGAGCAACTCGTGGCGGCCCTTGAAGCCGCCGCGAGCGGGTTGCTTGTCGTTCATCCTTCTCATGCGGCGGAGGGCCTACCGGCGGCTCCCGCGCAGACGGCAGTTCTGGACGAACTCACCGAGTCGCTAACGCGCCGCGAAGTGGAAGTTCTGCAGATGCTGGCGGGTGGCTTGAGCAATAAAGAAATCGCGGCGCGGCTGAACATTTCCGACCACACGGTGAAGTTTCACGTCGCGTCGATCCTTGGCAAGCTCGGCGCGGCGAGCAGGACCGAGGCTGCGTCGATCGGCATTCGCCGCGGGTTGGTCCTCTTATAGTCCGGGCGAAAATGTCGGGCGATGCGCTTAAAGGCGACTTGAGTGGCACAGCCCGCCGCGGCGGGCTGTGTGGGGTTTGCAATCACAGCTTCGATTCGGGCTGCCAATCGGTCCACAAAGGCACACAGCGAAGAATCGCTGTGCTACACAAACCAAACCGCCGGCTACGCGCCGGCGCCACAGTGACCCACCGCGCCAAGTTAATTTTCCGCTACGACGGTGGACGCGAGGAACGTTTGCGCGAGGTGATCGCCCCAGGCTTCCTTTACCTCGAGGGCGATGGCGTAAGGTATGAATCGGTCGAGGTCCGTGGAGCTCTCACCGGAGGGCTTCATCCGGTTCATCTGGTCCTGCTCGACTTTTTCGAGGAACTGCCGGAACCCGGCGATTTGGTCGAGCAGGTCGCGGCCGAGCTTCGTTCGACGCTTGAGCTGCGGCGCGCAGCCTAAGTTTACGGCCAGCAGCGCGACAACCATCCATGCGAACGAGAGCGACACGCCCGCGGCGAGCTTGGTCAGCATGAAAACGATGGCGCTGCCGAAAATCGTTATCGCCGCGGTTCCGGGCAGAAGCCTCAGCCAGCCCTTTCCCGAACGGAATGTGGTCCGCCACGCGGTCGCGAAGGAGAGCTCGAACATCATTCCAATCCCCAGTCCGCAAAACAAAATCCACATAGTGAAAAACACGGCCCCGCCGGGATTGGGGCCCTGGGCAACGGCGGCGAGCAAGAGTGCCGAGATAAACGTCCCGAGCACGCCGAGCGCGATGATCCCCGGATGGCGCGTGAGGTATTTCCCTCCGAGCTTCTGGTTCAACTCCTGATGAATGTGAAACACGTACCGCCCGTTCTGCGCCTGATTGCGCTGGTCGAGCCCGGCCGACAATTCGATGGACGGCCCGCCCTCGAACAACGCCGCCAGCGTGATCGTTTCCTCTGAAGCGAGCGACGACTCCGTTGCGCGGTCGCTCATCAATCGTGACAGCTTGTATTTCCCGTTTTCAGACTCGACGCGCAAGCATCCGCGCAACGCGAGTTGTGCGATCACCGCGGCGAACGAGCGGCCATCGGTCGTACCCGTCGTGAGGAATCGCACCGCCGCCGGAGAAAATCCATCCGGAGGCTCATACCGAGGCACGACCACCCCCGGCTTCGGTTCCGGGCCGATCCGGATCCATGCAGCGAGGTAAAACACGAACAGCAGCGCGGGTACGCCGAGCACCAGGCTTTCGCTGTGCAGAAAATCCGTCCAAGGCTTGCGGATAGCGCCTGAGGGCCACGTGAGTGAAAGGCTGAGGCTTTGGTGCAGCCCCATATTCGTCGCGCGGTACGCGATCGTGTTCGGCGCGTCGTCAATTCGCTCAACCGTTGTCTCTGAGCCGTCCGCCGAACTCACGCTGCGCCCGCCGACCCGCGGCTCAGCATGAACCTGATCCAGGGAAATGGCCGCCGGTAAGTGAACGGCGAGGATCGCTTCGGCCGTCGGAGTGTTTTGCCTAAGTCCGGTTGAATTCCAATACAACATGTCCGTGGTCGTGCCCACACTCAGCGCCGAGTCCACCAGGTAGTGCAGCACGAAGCGGTGTTCTCCGGAATCCAGTGGAATGTTTCGCTCGCCGATCCGCACTTGCGAATACGTGAACCCGCTGCCCTGTTCGTAGCGCACGGGCGCGCCGTCTTCCGTCACCTCCAGAATTTCCACGCGTATGCCGTTTTTCCCCTTGCGCTCGTTCACATCCTTCGGATCCCAGCGACCCTCGGGCAAAATGGGCAGGTCGCGCCGGAATCCGTATTTGTAGAAAGACGCGGCGTTCCGAACGACGATCTCCTCGCGCACTTCGATCCTGGCGTCCTGGCGCACCGTTACGTCCGCGCGAAACCGCTCGATGCCGGAGAAGTCCGCCTGATCAGCGCGCGCGTTTCCACAAAAGAACATGGCCCAGCCGAGGCAAGCGATCCGGAGATAGCTTTGGCGCGCTGGCGCTCGCGTCCGCGATTTGAATGATCGGCCCACCTCTCAATCCTACAGGCAAGAGTGCAGCTTTAGGCGCACTTGACGCCTCCCTGCATCGAGACGTGCACCCTGGGTCCCAACGCATGCACGCTCCAGGGAGTAACCTTCCCGCCCTCAAGCAATTCCAGTTCTTGCCGATGAACCATACGAAACCAAAACTCTGAGAGCATTGACGCGTTTCGCAAAGGAACACCCTTCACCATGGCGGAAAAGGATGCGCTGAGGCCCGCCCGAATCATGGAGCCGCCTCCTGCGTCAGACTAGCCGCCGCAAGAGCAACAACGAAACGTCTCTTCGAGGGAGCGAATGACTCGTGCAGCGCCGTGTCCTAATTGTCGACGATGAACCCGAGGCGTGTGCCTTGATCCAGAAAGCCGTGAATTCCGCCGGCATGGAAGCGCTCGCTCTAACGAATAGCGCGCAAGCGCCGGGGGCCCTTAGCAAGAATAAGTTTGACCTGGCCTTCCTGGATTTTCACATGGCTTCTCCGGACGGCCTGGAGCTGGCTCGGGAGATGCGGCGTTCCCGCTTGAACCGCACCACGCCGGTCGTCCTCGTGAGCGACGATCAGCGGCCAAGTGCGCTTTCGATCGGTTTCGAGGCGGGCGCGAGCTTCTTTCTGTACAAGCCGATCGAGAGGGAACGCGTCCTGAAGTTGGTCCGGGCGACGCAAGGAATGGCCGAGCGCGAGCGGCGCCGCATGCGCCGCGTCCCTGTGACTCAAAAAGTGATGCTGCGTTGCGGCCAGGACGAGGTTGAGGCGGAAACCGTCGACATGAGCTTGAGCGGAATGCTGGTGAAGTCGCGCCGAATATTTCCCGTCGGATCTTCCGTCCGCTTGCGCCTGCGCCTGGCCGAAGGAGCCGAACCGATCACCCGCCTCGGTTCCGTCGTGCGCGTCGTCGCCGGAGATCAAATGGGAATCGACATGCTTCGGTTGAAACCCAGCGAAGAGGACGCCCTGCAGGATTTCCTGTTGCCTTTGATTCTAGGTCCCGGATAGCCTCCCCTCCCGTGGCTGCGTAAACCGAGTACTCCCCCGCAATCCGTTTGCTGCCGACGTAATATTCCGGTTAACGTGGCGTAAACCAGTATGGCTTTTGCCCTTCTCTTTTGCTATAAGCAGAGGGTCCAGTTTGGTCCCAGGATACTCCACCTGCCTGGTTCCGAATGTGAGACCTCATGGAGATTGGGTCATGAGTTTCAGGTACCGCCTGGAAGGTGCGAATCACGGATTGGTGTATCCCCGCTGGGCGGTTTGCGCCCGGCTGTCACTCCGCGTTGAACGGCATTTAACTGTAACGAACCAAACGACATTTTTGCACAGTTTCGGTTGCACGGGCCTCGACTAGGTCACGGTAGAATCTGAGGGAGCGAGGAGGAGATTTATGGCCACCGCAGTCAATCAAGTGACTCACTACACTTCTTACAAGGCGCGCCCCTTTACGCGGGAGCAGCGTGACACCACCACCATCCTCTTTGGCGGCCTGACCTGGAAGCACGAGCGGCTGGTTCAAGGCGTCTTCAATAATTTGAATTACAAGGCCAAGCCGCTGCCGAATATCGCGCGCGCCGACCTGGACGCCGGCAAGGAACTGATCGACACGGGCGCGTGCTGCCCCACGATCTTCACTACGGGCAGCCTCGTGAATTTCCTGAAAAATGAGGTGGCTGAGAACGGCAAGCAGAAGACCCTGGACGACTATGTCTTCCTGACCGCGGGCGCCTGCGGGCCGTGCCGCTTCGGGCAGTACCACGAGTCCTACGAAATGGCCCTTGACGGCATGGGCCTGAAGGATTTTCGCCTCTTCCTCCTCGCGCAGGATCAGATGGATCAGGCCCCTGAAAAGGGCGGCGGCCTGCAGATCAATATGCAGCTGAGCCTCGGCATCGTGTGGGCCATTCTGGTGGGCGACATCCTGACGGACATGGAATACCTGACGCGTCCGTATGAAGTGAACCCCGGCGAGACGGACAAGGTGATGAAGGAGAGCGCCGACTATCTGTTCGAAGTCTTCCAGAAGCGGCCGCTGCGCAGCAACAAGTACGGCATGCTGGCCTGGCACTTCCTGTCCGGTTACTTCGCGGACGCGCTGCGCGTCGTGCGCAAGAAATTCGACGCAATTGAAGTGGACCGCCTGCAAGTGAAGCCGAAGGTAAAGATCACCGGCGAGTTCTGGCTGCAAACGCACGAGGGCGACGGCAACTACAACATCAAGCGCTGGCTCGAGACGGAAGGCTCCGAGGTGATGCCTCCCCCGGTGGCCGTGTGGCTGGGTTACCTGCTGCACACCCCGCTCTGGCGCCTGTCGGCGAAGCCGGTCATCGACACCAAGATTCGCATGAAGATGGCTATGATTCGCGGGTTCGAAAAGCTGTACGTGGGAACCTACAACCGCTTCCGCAAGGCGATGGCGAACGTGCCGCACGAACTGCCCGACCAGGAAGAGCTGAAGCAACTCGCGAATCCCTTTTTCCATCACGAGTTGCGCGGCGGCGAAGGGCATATGCTGATCGGCAAGGCGCTCCACGCGCACTTACACAAGCACGCCAACATGACCTGCGAGCTTTCGCCCTACTCCTGCATGCCGAATACGATGTCCCAGGGCGCGATGGCCAACGTGCTGGGGCGGCATCCCGACCTGCTATACGCGCCAATTGAAATCAAGGGCGATGCCGAAGTCCATGCGCTGTCCCGCTGCCAGATGATTTTGACCGAGGCCAAGAAGCGATCTCAGTCCGAGTTCGTGGAAGCGATGGCCAAGACCGGGATGACACTCGAAAAAATCCGCCAGATCGAGGAGAAGAATCCCAAGGTCAAGAAGGCGACGTATCGCGTGCCGCACATGGGCTACGCGTCGACGGCCGCGAATTACGCGTTGCACCTCGCGAGCTTGTAAAGTCGAGGCTGTAAGCTTCAGCGGCTAAAGCCGGTCTCGTTGCTGGGCTTTACGGCCGGGCTGAAGCCCGGCCCTCCAAGAGCGAGCCGAACCGAATGAAGTCGACACCGCAGCAGACGACGGGGTTTTTCGGGTAAGAAGTCTCGCTGGTTACTTCAGAGGACCCAAATGGCTGACGCCAATTTCGTCCAGATCGCGCCCCTCCTGCGGGAACCGGGCGTGATGGAAATCAAGACGCCGCAGAAGCTCGCGCCCAGCACAAACGGCGCGATGATCTGCGGCATGGACGTGGGCAGCACCACGGTCAAGTTCGTTCTTGCCTCGCCGTCCGGCGAAATCATTTCCCAGGCTTACGAGCGGCACAACACCAAGCAGGGAGAAAAGGTTCTGCAGTTTTTGTCGCGGCTCGAGGCGCAGCACGGCCTGGCACCGCAGCGCGATCGCATCTTTTTCACCGGTTCGGGAGCGGGACTGATTGCCCCCGTCGTGGGCGCCAAGGTCATTCAGGAAGTCGTCGCGGTAGCAGCGAGCGTCGAGCGGCTGCACCCGGCGGTGCGCTTCGTCAGCGAGATCGGTGGAGAAGATATGAAGACCATCTTCTTCAACGGCAATGGGTCGACGAAGAGCAAGCAGGTTTTGATGCAGAGCGCCTGCTCGGGCGGCACCGGCACATTCATTGAGAAAACGGCGCGCAAGCTGCAGATTGCGCCGGAAGCGCTCTCCGAAATGCACTACACCGGGCATACGCTCCACAAGATCAGCAGCAAGTGCGGGATCTTCGCGGAAGCGGATGCCAACACGCTGCTCAAAGCCGGCGTCACCGTGGATGAAATTATCGCTTCCCTGTTCGAGGCGGTCGTCTACCAGAACCTCGCGACGCTGACGCGCGGAAACACGCCTTCGCCGGAAGTTCTGCTGCTCGGCGGGCCCAACCTCTTTTTCAAGGGGCTGCAAGAGGCCTGGAGGCTGCACCTCACGCACATCTGGAAGGAAAGAAAAATCCAGATGCCGGACGGCAAGCCGCCCGAGGAATACATCACAGTGCCCAAGGACGCGCTGTATTACGCGGCGCTCGGTTGCGTCGAAGTCGCCATGGGCGAGCAGCCCACGGTCGGAATCTACCAGGGTACGAAAAAGCTGCAATGGTGGATCGAGGAAGGCCAGTACGAAGAGAAGAAAAAGCAGGGCCGCGGCGGGCTTTGCGATGGCGCGGAAAATTTAAAGACGTTCATCGACGTGTATTCCAAGATGGATGCCACCTCCAGCGCAAATATCCAGGCGAAAGCGGCGAGCGCCGGCACGGTGGAAAAGAAGAAGCTGGATCACGTCGTGGTCGGCTGCGACTTCGGATCGACCACCGCGAAGGCCGTCTGCCTCGGGCCCGACAAGGAATTGCTCTTCTCGTGCTATGCGCTGAGCAAGGGCAACCCGATCGAAGACGCAAAGAGTTTGTTCCGGCAGCTTCGCGAAGCGATTGGCGACGGCCAGATTCTGTCGCTTGGCATCACCGGCTACGGGAAGGATCTTCTGAAGGGCATCCTCGGCGCGGACTGCGGCGTGGTGGAGACCATCGCGCACGCCTCCGCCGGCCTGCACTACTTCCCCGACGCGGATTGCATCTGCGACGTCGGCGGCGTTGACGTCAAGATCATGATCCTCAAAAACGGGACCGTCAGCGATTTTCGCCTGAACTCGCAGTGCTCGTCGGGCAATGGCGCGTTCCTCCAGGGCGTCGCCGAGCGGTTTGGCATTCCCCTGAGCGAGATGGCCGATAAGGCGTTTCTCGCGCAGGCCATGCCTCAGCTCTCGATGGGTTGCGGCGTCTTCCTGCAAAGCGACATCGTCAACCAGCAGCGCAAGGGCTGGCAGGCGGAGGAAATTCTCGCTGCCCTGTGTTCGATTCTGCCGCTGAACGTCTGGATTTATGCGGGCGGGATGAACAACCTCTCGCAGGTGGGCAAGAAATATATTCTGCAGGGCGGCACGCACAAGAATCTGGCCGTCGTGAAGACGCAGGTGGATTTCATCCGCTCGAAAGTACCGGACGCCGATGTGGTCGTTCATCCCTATTCCGGTGAAGCAGGCGCGATCGGCGCGGCGCTCGTTTCTCTCGACTGGTGGCAAAAAGGCGGCGTCTCGAGCTTCCGCGGCTTCGACGTGATCGAAAATCTGTCGTACAACACGACCACGGCGAAGGAAACGGTGTGCAACTGGTGCCCGGTGAATTGCCAGCGCAGTTTCATCGACGTGGCGTTACCCGGCGGCCAGGGCCGCGAATGGAGCAAGGTTCCGATATCCCTCGGCTGGGAGCGCGTGATCGTGAATAACTCCTGCCCCAAGGGCCTCGTCGAGGATTTGAACGAAATGAAAGTCATCAAGGCCGAAATCGAGAAGACCAAGAATGCCTTTCCAAATATTGCAGACCTGGTTCGCAAAGAAGGCTTCCGCCGAACCACCGTCTCCGCGTAAGGACCGCTCTGCGGTCCGCGTCGGGATTCCCAAGGTCCTGAACGTGTGGAGCACGCACCAGTTCTGGGTCGGATTCCTGCGCGAAATCGGCATCGCTTCCGAAAACATCGTTTTCAGTTCGGATACCTCCGAGGAGCAGGGCCGCGAGTTCGGCAAAGGGCGCGGCACGGTGGACTGCTGCTATCCCGTGAAGGCCATGAGCGGCCATTACGGCGAGCTGATCTTCGGCCAGAAGAAAAAAATCAACATCATGATGAGCCCGATGATTTATTCGCTGCCTTCGTTCATGCGCGGGCACGTTTCGGAGACGCTGGCGTGCACGCGCGTGATGGCCGGGCCGGAAAATATTCGCGCCGGTTTCGTGAAGGAAAGCGACGTGTTCGCCGACAACGGTATTCAGTATGCCGCCCCGTTCGTCAATCTGGCCGAGCCGGAGATGGTTACGAAGCAGATGCACGACTGCCTGAAGGACGTTTTCGGTCTGGACATGGCGGAAACGCAGCGCGCCGTGGATGCCGGCTACAAGGCTCTGCGCGAATTCAACGAAAAGGCACGCGCGGAGACTCGCAAAATTCTCACCTGGTGCGCGCGCAACAGCAAACCGTGCGTGCTCGTCCTCGGCCGGCCGTATCACATGGACCCGGGCATCGGGCACGAGATCGAAGCCGACTTGCAGGCGCACGGCTATCCCATCGTGTGGCTGCAATACCTGCCGATCGACGACGATCTGCTCGGCTGGATTTTCGGCGAAGAATTGAAGGCCAAGAAAATCCGCACGGCGCTCGATATTTCCGACGTGTGGACCTCGTCCAACAGCAGCAACACAAACGAGATTTTGTGGGGCGCGAAATTCGCCACGCGCTTTCCGTGGATCACCTGCGTCCTGCGCCTCTCCAGCTACGAATGCGGCATGGATCAGCCGACCTACACGCCGACGCAGAAAATCGTTGAGGCCACCGGCACGTTGTTCTTCAAATTCGGCGACCTCGATTCCACGAAGCCCGCCGGCAGCATCCGTATCCGCATCGAGACGATCGTCCACTACCTCGCGAAATATTCCGACAAGATCATTGAAAAGAAGCTTGCGCTTCTCCCGCCCGATTGCCCGCTGCTTCGCGACCATGCGGAAAAAGACGAAAAGTCACTGGCTGTTGTTGCAGGAACCGACTAACCCTATCGATCCTCGCCACCTCGCCGCGCCCCCGCAAATTAAAGGCGCGGCTGAACTGTTCCCACGATCCAATCAAGAATCGGGAGAAACACGTTGTATTCGCCGGTCTCGTGCGCGTGATGGAGCAGATGATGCCGTGCCGCAAAACGCAGGCGCTTCGGCAGGCGGCCACCCATGTGAGTGCGCCAGTGAATTTCCTCGAACGCGATGTAGTAGAGCGTGAACGCGACGAACGTGCCCGCCGTCCAGCGATTCTTGAAGATCCATTGCAGGGCAAGGAACGGAATGGAGTTCGCGAGAAACAGCGCCACGACGCCCAGCGGGTTGCTCGAGAAATTGACGTAGCGGGCGGCTTCGGGGGAATTCAAAGTTTCGTGATGCACCATGTGCTGATGAAAGAAAAATCCGCGGCCGGAGTGCAGGATGAATCGGTGCAGACAATACTCGAACGCATTGGCGTAGAAAAACCCCAGAACGAAGCCGGCCAGGATGCCGGGTACGGAATACGGGAAAAAGTGAAGCGAGGTCCAGACCAGAACGCCGCCGGTCAATGTCGCGGCAAGAAAATTGTTCCTCTTGATTCGCAGCCCTTGCGCCGTGGTCCCAGCCCGAATCTCACTCTCGGACCGCATGCCGACACGTTAGCGCGTTCCGCGGATGCCTTCAAGCGCGCCCGTCGGCCTTTCGCTTTCGGCGCGACAGCCACAGGATGCCCAGCAAGGCCACGAGAAACTGAATTTCCGTGCCCGGCTCGGGCGCATTCACAATGGGAGGGCTCGGCGGCGGAGGGGCCGGTGCATAGGGCCTTGGAGACGGTTGAGGAACGAGAAGGATGGGCACGAGCGGCGTGGACCTTCCGCCCTCAGGCGGAGAAGGCAAATAGGAAGAGGACGAAGGAACACCGGCGGGCGGCGGAACAAGCTCAGGAAACCGGTCGTCGCTTGCAGGATCGCCCGGGTCGTAGTGCATTTCGAGCGGGGTGTTGAGCGCCAGCTCCGTCGGTTCGTTCGGAGAAACGGGCCCCACAAAGTCGTCCGAGATCAGGTTCCCGCATTTGGTCCTCGCGGTCACCACGCCGTCCGTGATCAGGGTTTCACCTTTTGCGAGTTTCAGCTCGCGGCTTGTCCAAAACACTCGGTCGCCCACACGATACGAAACGTGCACGGACCGATCGTGATCCAGCCGGATTACGCGCGCGTCTTCCAGGTGAAATCCCGAGTACTCGGCGGACACGACGGCGTCCGTCGCGATGGCCGCCTTGAGTTCCGCGACGCTATGTATGCCGCCCGGGACGATCGAATAGGGATATACAGTCCGAGCCGATTGACTTTGATTGGCCTCAGCCGCGCGAATTTTGCCGGAAGCGAGAGGGGAATCCGCGGATGAATTCGGGCTCGCACCGCTGTTGATCTCAGCTGGGCGTGGATCGGGGGAATGACTGCTGCGCAATGCAAACCAATACGCCGAGCAGGCCAAGGCCGCGATGGTTATCGCGGCAGCGGAATTCAGCCAGCCGCGTTGTCCTCGGGAGAACCTCCGCAACACGCGCTTCATTGGTTGTACGGCCCGCATCAATCTCTTCTCATGGGTCCTGCAACTACCAGTACTTTTCTGAATCGCCTCACTGAGAGGAATCGCAATTGCAGCGCCAATCTGCGTACACTGAAAACACGAGCAATAAGAACCGTGTGGCTCCTAAAGGCGACACGGCGCGATAACAAATGAGCACAAATTTGGAGATTATGCGCAGTTGCGCGTCGGAACGATCCGGCGATCCGCGTCAATCTCCGGCGAAAATCCGGCGCCTCTGAAATCTCTATGAGCGAAGCAGTGAAACGCGCGCAGCCCGCATTCGCCCTTACATCGGCGAGGCGCAGGGCATTTTTTCCAGGGATCGGCTGCCTGCTGGTGTGCATTTTGCCCGCGATTTTCGTGCGGATTTTGCTGAGGGACCTTCTTGCGCTGGTTTGGGACGATGACGCGTATTCGCACATTCCCTTCGTGCTGGCGGTAAGCGCCTTTTTTCTCGTGGCGGACCGGAAGCGGATCTTCGCTGCGCCCGCTGGGCCGCGAGGAATGCCTGCGGCGATCGCAATTGCGGGAGCCGCCGGCGTGGCGCTGGCTGGCGTAAATCCGTGGCATTGGAGCGAGTCGGATCAAATTTCACTTCTGGTCTTGGGATTCGTTCTGCTTTGGACCGGGGCGTTCGGGATTTGTTTCGGTGAAAATACGATGCGGGCGGCGCGTTTTCCTTTGCTATTCCTCTGGTTCGCAATCCCAACGCCGAAGGCCGTGCTTTCAGAGATCATTGCGCTCTTGCAGCGCGCGAGCGCGGACGCGGTCGATGTGGTCTTTCGCTTGTTTCACACACCCGCGGCGCGGCGAGGATTTGAATTCGCCCTCCCCGGCGTCACGATTCGCGTCGCGGAGGAGTGCAGCGGTATCCGCTCCACCCTAGCCCTCGTGATGACGGCGGCTTTGGCCGGGCACCTGTGGCTGCGATCCTTCGGGCGAAGCCTGCTGCTGTGCGTGGCCATCATTCCGATCGCGATTTTGAAGAACGCTCTGAGGATCGCGGTGCTTTCGTGGCTCGCGGTCTACGTGGACATGCGATTTCTGACAGGAAGCATTCACCATCAGTACGGCGGGATGATATTTTTCGTGGTCGGGCTGCTGATGATGTGGGCCGTATTGGCCGTGCTGCAGCGGCACTTTCCGTTTGGGGTTCGCGCAAGCGCGCCCCACGAGTAGGAGCGCGCTAGCTGACCGGGCGCGGAGCGAGCGTTATCGCCGACGATTTCGGGTTGTCCGTCGGCACACGCGTCAGGTAAAGCATGAACGGCGTGACTTCAAACGGCATCTTCTCCCGATCCGCGACGCTCCCAACGGCCTGGGCCTTAAGTAACGCCAGGCTATCGTCCCACGGGTCCAGCCTCACGCGCCCGCCGAGCGGCAGCGCGACGATGTGTCTCGCCGCTTCGGCTTCCCCGGTTTTGGCGGCCACGGAAAGCTTGAGCAATCCGGCATCGCCAACCCGCGGGCTGATCAAGTTGGGGATCTCTCGGCCGCGATCCTTGAGCTCGGCCATGAACATTTCCGCGGTCCCGAGTTGATCCTTGTAAGGAGAGTTTTTCAAAAGCTCCGCGGCCTTCACGGTCGCGACAGCGTCCTCCCCCGGCTGGCGTTCAAAGTCGAAGTGTTGAAATATTTTTTTGTCGTCAAATTGCAGCCGGTCGTAGAACGCGAATTGGGTGTCGGGCCTCTTTGGGGTGGTGAGGATATAGCCAATCTCCTTCGCCAGCATGGCCGCCAGACTGGCTTCATCCGGTAAAACGTCGATCAGGCCGCGGCTCAGGACGATGGTGTTGCCCATCGAAAAGGATTCGATCGTCGAGGTCATCAGCACGCGGCACTCGATCCCGGGTTCGATGTCGAGATTGTTGGTGACCTCCAGATTGTTTACGACCGTGTTCAAAATCTTGTCGATTTCGCCTTTGGGAGCGATCAGTCCTGCTTTTCCCATTCTGTCCATGATGTTGTCGTCCGCCTGCTGGTTCCACGCGCGCTGCTCCTCCAAGGGAGAAGGATCGCTGCTCTTCTGCGACTGATCGATCACCGGCGAGGCGGACTCAATCAGGACTCGGCTGAGTTCCTGCTCCTGCTGCCGGGACTGGCCGGCGTCGTATCCCCAGAGCCGCGTTTGCGCCTTGTAGGTTTGCGCCTTCTCGACCGGGAAGATTGCCGTCTTCTGTTCGGAATAAATAAATGCGGGCAGCCACAGATTGGGGCCGGCGTTCACTCGCCAGCTGTCAAAGTGAAAATTCATGCTGGTAAAATTGTGGCCGGAATAAGATCCGTTGAACCGCACAATGGTGAAGTCCTGATCTTCGACCCAGATGCGGCCGACAAAGCGCCCTTTGGGGGCTTTCTTATTGGGCGTGACGTCAAAGACGAGGGTGCGCACTTCCCCGAGGAATTCGCGGCGGACGTAGTCGAAATTGTAGTTCTGGGTATCGAGGCCGCTGCTATCGGGATAAATCATCTGCAGGAAACCTTGCGGAAGAAACTCGGTTCCAAAATCGAAGAGCCGGGTGAGGCTGGCCACGAGATGCCGCAGGGAGTTGTCGCCCGGAGCAGCCAGAGGCTTGAGATCGAGACCCTTGGAAAAGTCCGCGCGGCCGATGAAGTAGTGGTCGCCGTCGGGAATCCAGCTTCCGTCGTTCTCCGTGATTCTGACTTTCTGGATATACGTCTCCACCAGGGGTGAGTGCTCCCGAACCATTGCAATTTCCTGCTTTTCCCGGGAAGCGATTTTGGCGACGATCTGGTCCATCGCGCCCGTCGGCGCGGCAGGCTGGGTTTGCGCGAAAAGCGGAGAGGAACAAAACAAGACGGCCAGAGACAGAATCTTTAAGCTACGCATCGTGCTTCCCCCTGAAACGCCCGAAACACGAAACCTTCCGGGCCGAACTACGTGGACCTGATGGACCCGAATGGTAAACGCGCGCACGCCGCGTGCCATCCAGCCTTCGGGTGAAGTATCCCAGAGTAAGGGATTTAGCCGCTGTCTCCTTTTGAGCACCGTGTAAGAGTTTCGCCCGAGGAGGAGAAAAGTCGTGGGAGGAGTGGCCTGGAGCGCGGCCGGAAGATGCTCTGACCATAACTCTGCACAAGGTTGGATGCGCCCCACAACTTTCGGAGTTGCCCGCACGTTCGAACCAAACGTCGGACCGCCCGCAAACCCTCGAAACGCGAGCGATGTTCGTAGTTGAGTCTTCGCTTAAAGTTGCTGTTCCATCAAAACGACTTCGTGATAGAGTTTGCCCAGGGGAACCCTCCATGAAGCGCTTCCGATGGGCTTTAGCGGTTTTTCTGACAATTTTTCCGATTGCCGCGCGCGCGCAGGAAGGCGGCGCGGCCAAAGTGCCGCTCACGAGCGCCCAGAAACTAGGCCAGCGCGTATTCGAGCAGCGCTGCGGCATCTGCCACGCTCCGGCGCGGCCCGGTTTCCAGATGTACGGCCCGGCGCTGTACAAGGACCTCGTCAACGGGAACGAGGACGCCATCAAGGAAATGATTCGCACCGGGACGGCCAAGATGCCGGGATTCAAGTTTGGACTCGATCCGTCGGAGATTGACGCCATCGTCGAATACTTGAAGACGGTGCCGAAGCCGGTGAAGAATGCAGAGGGACCCGCTGGACCCGGCGCCATGGGCCCCATCGACTAGAGTTTGTGTGGATCGCGAAGAAGGAGAACTGGCCATGAATCGAACCTGGACTCGCGCGTTTTTCAAATTGAGCGGAGTCGCGCTCGTGGCGCTCCTCCTGGGAGCGATGCTTCCGCTCGCCGTTCACGCGGCTTCGGACGGCATGCTGCTGACCGGAACCGTGAAATCCGCTGCCGGGGCGAAAATGAGCGGCGTGACGGTCTCGGCGAAGATCGACAACAGCACCATCACGACGTCGGTGTTCACCGACGACGACGGCGCGTACTATTTCCCGCCGATGGCTGCGGGACACTATGAAGTGTGGGCGCAGGCCGACGGCTTCGAGACCGGGCGTGGCGACGTGACGCTCGCAGCGACGAAGCACGAGGATTTGGTGTTGAATCCGGCGAAGGATTACGCGCGGCAATTGTCGGGAGATCAGATCCTCGCTTCCCTGCCCGACCAAACGCCGGACGATCGGCGTCTGAAGCGCGTCTTCCGCAACAGCTGCACGAGCTGCCACCAGCCCAATTACATTTTGCAAAACAAATTCGACGAGCAGGGCTGGACCGCGATCCTGGAAACAATGAAGCGCGTGAATGTGTTCGGCGGCTACATGGGTGACAAAAGCCCGATCGCCGCTCCGATTGATTTCCACGAAAAAGAGCTGGCGGCGTATCTCTCGCGGGCGCGCGGCCCCGAGCCGAGCGACATGAAACTACGCGTGCGGCCGCGCCCGTCGGGCGACGCGGCGCGCGTTGTTTTCACCGAATACGACGTGCCGAAGTTTGCCGCGAACGACGCTCCAAAAACATACGCCCTCAACAACGGCAGCGACTGGATGCTGGGCACGCCTACGTCCTTTTTCGGCAATCACGGCGTGCACGACGCGCAGGCCGATCTCGACGGCAATATCTGGTTTTCGGTGAACGTGCCGAATCCGTACGCGAGCCTCGGGCGCGTGGACGCCAAGACCGGCGAAACGAAGTTCTTCCGCGTCGACGGCGAGCATGGCATGGCCGCCAACGGCCACGGCGCGATGCGCGATGCGAAAGGCCACATCTGGTTCAACATCGCTCCCGGCGCGGCGAATGGACCCGGGCGCATGATCGAAGTCGATCCGGCAGCGCAGACGCTTCAGGTGTATACGCCGCCGAAGACGATGGAGGGACCGACATTCGTGGCCGGCACGGTGGACGTGGACGGCAAGGGCAAAATCTGGGCCTCCACATTCCATGGGGCTTCGCGATTTGATCCCGTGACGAAGGAATTCACGGAATACAAGTCGCCCACGTTCAAGAATTCGGACGGCATTGGAAATACATACGGACTGACTGCGGACGGCGACGGCAACGGCTGGTGGGCCGAGATGAATCTGGACCTCGTCGCGAAGACCGATCTCGAAACCGGAAAAGTTTCCGAAATCAAGATTCCGGAGGCGCCCGGCGTTCGCGCGATGTTTACTCCCGAAGAAGTGAAAATGTACGAAGCGGCAGGCTCGACGTGGAACACGTCGATGCCGTGGGCCGAAGGCCCACGCCGCATGGGGGCAGACAAACAGGGCCACGTCGTGTGGGTTTGCGATTGGTGGGGCGGCAACCTGGCTAAGATCGACACGCGCACTTTGGGCGTGACGCTGATTCCTCTGCCGAACCCCGAGTCGCAGGAGCCGTATCAAGCGGCGGTCGACAAGGATCACAACGTGTGGATCAACCTGATGAACTCGGACGAAGTCATGAAGTACGATCCGAAGTCATCGAAGTGGACCGAGTATCCGTTCCCGACACTGGGCGCGGAAACTCGCTACATTTCACTTCTCGAGCGCGACGGCAAGACGGAAGTGATCCTGCCGTACTCGCGCGCGCGGCGCGTGGCGCGCATGACCTTCCGCAGCCGCGAAGACATCCAGGCACTGAAGCGGCAGATGCAGCAACAGGAACAGGCGCGCGTTCAGTAAGCGAGACAGCCACACTCTATAACCCATTCTGATCCCTGAACTTAGTATTGACACGGTAGGAGTGCGGGCGTATGGTCCACCGCAAGGGAGACGCAAGCTCAAAAAATTCGCTTTCTTGCGAGAGGTGCGTCATGACGATTCGCTCAGCCGGCAGGCAGGGCCTTGGGAGTACTTCCGCTCATTCCAGTTTGAACGTTACGAAAAATTCGGATCGAAGAAAGCGGGCACGATGGACGCTTCTGGCGGGAGTGATTGTCCTGGCCGGCGCCGCTATCGCGCAGAATGCGCCGCAAATCACCGCGATCGATCCTACATCCGGCAAGGTGAATGACACGATGATTGTTTCCGGAAGCAACCTAGGAAAAGACGCTGTCGCTTCCGTGTACCTCTCCGATGACAAGAACGATTACAAAGCGACGATCGTGGACCAAAGCGATGCCAAAATCACGGTGAAAGTTCCGCAGGTCAAACCCGGCGACTACAACGTATCCCTCGAAGTGGGCAACAAGCTCTTCATCAAGCCCATAAAATTCAAGGTGGAACAGTAAACCTGACCGCCGGCTTCGCGCGAGATTTCCGCTACATCTGCAGCGGAATCGAAAGCGCCTTGGCGCGCCTCTTCAAATGTGGATTCGTGAATCTGCCCCTGCGCGTCCACTTTCATGTGCTTCGTCCGCATCGGTTTTCCATCGAGCCACGGCCCCTGTCGCGGCAGCGCTGGACTCAGTCGGCCAACCGGCGTGCAGTGATCGAAGTCACCTAGTAAGCTACTGAATATAAATAGGTTAACATGCTCGCGGAACGCTAAGGCAGGTTTCAGGACCCTGGTACTGGGCCTACCAAGCCCAATGATTCCTCAAACTGGCACTAGAGCCTCATTGGTGCAGCCACTCCATTTTGGCACATTGGGCGTGCGACACCGACAGGCTACCGCACAAAGGAGCCACCATGAAGCTTAGCAAGGCTATCCTAACCGCGATCTTTACCTTCTCAACCCTCCTGGGAGGAACCGGCGCATTCGCTGACTCACCGGCCTGGACCAAGGCCAAAGCCGCCGCCGACGATGCGCGCGAGCATGGGGACTATGCGCTGGCGGAGACCTGCTACAAACAAGCCATCGACCTGCAAACTGCCTCGCTGGGCACGAACAGCCCGGAAGTCGCGGTCAGCCTGAACAACCTGGCGGTTTTTTACCAGGATCAATCCATGTATCCCCAAGCCGAGAATACGTACCGGGAAGCCCTGGACATTCTCGAAAAGAATCTGCTGCAGGAAGCGCCCACCGCTCATACCTTGAACAACCTGGCGGCGCTCTATCACGAGGAAAACCAGAACGCCAAAGCCGAGCCTCTGTACGCGCGTGCCTTGGGAATTTGGGAGAAGCTGGAGAAGAAAGAGCCGTTGAGTGAAGCAGAGACCGCTGCGGGCCTGGCTGACATTTATCATGCCCGGAACCAAAATGCCGACGCGGAACCGCTCTACAAGCGCGCTCTCGCCACCTGGAATGAACAAGGAAAAGCCGAGGGCACGGATGCGGCCGACGCCCTGTTTGCACTGGGCGAGGTCTATCACTCGCGGAGCGATAACGCCGATGCGGAACCGATGTATGCCGGCGCGCTAAAAGCCTGGGAGACCCTCGGACAATTGAAAATTGCGAACGCCATCACCGCGCAATCCACTTTGGGCGAAATTTACCGCTCCGAAGGAAAGTACTCCGAGAGCGAGCCTTTGCTCGAGCAAGCGCTCGCGGCCACCGAACAAAATGACGGGCCAAATCACCTCGACGTTGCCACCAACCTGAGCCATCTCGCCCTGCTGTACTATTGCGAGGGCAAGTACCAAGCTGCCGAACCCCTTTACAAGCGAGCACTCGAGATACGCGAAAAGAAGCTCGGGGCCGACAACGCCCTCGTCATGCAGACTCGCCAGTTCTACGCGGAGCTGCTGCGCGAAGAAGGACGCAAGGCGGAAGCGCAGCAATTCGAGGCGCAGCCGGCCCACGCCGCGCACCTCTAGTCCAAACGAGTTAACCGAGCGCGGCCAGCACCTGCTGGCCGCGTTTCTTTTTTCTTTGCCTCCATTTTTGATTCTCCTCTTATCCTTCGCTCCTTGGTATTCGCGACATTCACGTATGAGTTTTCGAGTGCTACACTCGCCATGTTCTGCGATGTTTTATGCTCATGAGCCGCTGCAAGGACTTTGAACCCGTTCCCTTCCTTCGCTTCTCTCCAATCGCAAACTTTCACGCATCGTCCGCAGGCGCCATGCACTCGATCTTTCATACCGGAGCCAAGCCGATGAACAAGTTTTTGATTTTTGTCTTCTCCGCGCTGCTCATTTCCGTCTCGCCGCCCGTGCGGGCGCAGGAACCGGCAGCGCGAAACCGAGGGGGCGCGTCCCTTCCAACGACCTGCACGCCCGGCGTCGACAACACTCCCGCCGACGCGATGGTGATCGACAATCTCTACTACGTCTGCACGGCGACGAACAAGTGGACCGCGATCCACGGGCTCGACGTCGATAATTCGTGGACCGGGAACAACCGCTTCTGCGGGCCGATCCCGTGGGCCGATATTTCCTGTTTCGGTGCGCGCGCCGCGGTCAACGGCGGCCCGAAAGTCACGGTGAGCTGCGTAAAGGGCAGGCCGCAAATCGTCGTGGCCGCGGCGAGCGCGTTCCGGCTGAACGACGGCGTGACGATCTACGGTTGCGGCGCGACCAACAAGATGGGCACGCCCACGGGACTGGCCGTAACGCCGAGCGAGCCGTGGGGCCTCGCCGATACGAGGTCGGCCGTCGCCGGGCCCGCTGGTAGCTCCGAGTACGAATACACCGTGGTGGCGCGAGACATCTACGGCGCGCTCACTGCTCCCGCCACGCCCGTGATCTTGAAAACTGCACAGGCGACCTTGGGCCCCGTGCATGCAGAAATCAAGACTCTCTCGCGAGCGAACGACCGCGTCACGGTGGTCACCAAAGAGCCGAACCGGCTGGTAGTCGGCGCGCTAGTCGATATCATCCCCACGAACAGCCCGCAGTTTGGCGGCTGGTACAACGTCGCCAAGGTCGACAGCAGCACGCAGTTTGAATTGTGGAACACTCCAACCGACACGCGGGCGCAGGGCTGGATGCCGGGCGATACAACCAGCTACTTGGGTGGCGGAACGGTGACCTACTACCAGGAGAATTACCTGAAGTGGAATGTCCTCCCCGGCGCGTGGGAATACTACGTCTGCGCAAAACGGCCGGGCGACGCGGCGCTCAAGCTGATCGGCGTGACGAAACCAACGGGACTGCTGAACCACTACACCGACGCTCAGTTCGAGGACTATGGTTCGCCCTACATGGACGGCCAGATGTTTCCTTCGTACGTGACGAATGCGGTCTGCACCGGCGCGGCGACGAACGATCCACTGTCCACCTGGATCACTGGAATTTCCGCCGATGGATTGACCTATACGCTTCACGACGCGCCCGCCCAAACCGCGACCGCGACGACGATGGTCTTCGATGACGCCCCCGGAATCTTGCGTGCGCTCAATTCCATGGCCTATTTTCATTCCGAGCATGCGGATACGAATTCGTATGTTGGCGGAACCATCTACATTCCTCCGGCGGTTCAGCCCTACATCATTAATTCGTATCTCCCGGTGCCGCAACAAGTGACGATTTGGCAGTCCGGGAAACTGATGCTCAACGAGACGGTCAGCCTGGCCGGAAGCGACAACTGGTTCGGCGACTGGTCGAGCCAGGGGACGCCGCAGTTCGGCTGGTACAGCGGAGCAATGGTGAATGTGAGCGAGGCCAGCCCCGGAGTCTATTCCATGGGGACCGGCAACACCCTGAGAAGCTTAAATGTCGTCGACTTTCACGAAAATGGCGGGACATTGTTCGTGGCGGACAACGCCGCGCCCGGAAATTTCGATTTCGTCGCCTTTTTGACCGGCGCCGGTGGAGGGCCGAAGGATTACACCGGCATGGCAGTGATCCTGCGAGACACGACCAACACGATCGCGAACTATCATTTTACGAAGACCGTGGTGTCAACGGGACCGGATCAGGTGAACGACAAGAGCTGGTCGCCCTCGTTTTGGGTTGCGCCACCGCAAGCGTTCGGGAACTCAGGGATCGAAGTCACTATGGATCGCACTTTCTTCAATCGGCGCGGCATAGCTTGGGGCGGCGGTCACGGCGGAGATGCAAGCTTTGCAGGGGTTGCGGGCTTCGTGAGTAATTGGTCTTATCGACAGGGCGGGATCATTCCATATTTCGCGTGCATGACCTGCGTTGCGTATTCCAACCTCACGTTCAACGATGCATCACAGGACACAGAGGGCCAGCCTCTCGAGGCCGCGCTTATTGTCAATCCAAACTCCGGATACCCGGGACCGCACATCACGGCGCACAACATAACCGGAGGCGCCCAGTCACCTCTCTTTCAAGGAATGCGCCCATCCTTGGCGGAGATCGACGGTGTATTCCTAAAAGCGTCGGCATTCCAAAATCGCGACGTTCTATATAAAGCCGAGGCTTCGTTTGTCTCCGCGCCGTATGGTACGGAGCGGAATTACGCAGGCGCCTACGGCTCGCTGTATACGGTTGGCATGCCGGTCCACGGAATTGGAGGCTATAGCTGGTGGTTTGACAGCGTGCCGCCGTCGAATGCTTCCGCGACGGCGGTTACGTCCACTCCATCCGCGGGCGGCGTTCCGGTTGGAACCTGGGTCTACACGGTAAGCATGACCGGAGCGGATGGCGGGGAAACGATCCTGTCGAGTCCGTCTGCCCCGGTAACCACCAGCAGCGGAAATCAGAAAGTCAACCTCACGTGGACCGGCTCGTCGGGCGCTTACAGTTATAATGTCTATCGCTGCAACACGAGTGGCGCGCCCGGGTGCACTCAGGCAGACGGAACGATCACCCCACAAAGCACGAATCGGTGGTATCGGGTTGGGCAGCATGTTGCCGGAACCAGGTTCGTCGATACCATCGCGTCTCCGGCGGATGCAAATTTGCCGCAGGTGAGCGGAACCGGCTCGACGATCATCAACAGCACGGGCGCTTATGCGCCGTTCTTTGAAACGCCGCCGATCACGGTGTCACAGCTTCCCCCTGCCGCGGCTGGAAACGCCGGGCAAATGCGGCGCGTCATGGACTCAACGAAAATCACGGCCGAGGGGCAGCCCTGCGAAGGAGGGGGATCGGGTGTGGCGCTCGCCTTTTCCAGCGGCGCTGTGTGGAAGTGCTTCTAGCGCACGGAGCAGCCGCGATGTGACTTTCTCAGCGCTGCTTCTTCTTTTCGATGTGCTGGACGCGAGCTTTCACAATCTTTTTGATGAGTGCGATCGGCAAAGGCTTGCCGGTTGCGAAGTGGATTGTGCCTTTCGATGTGGAGAAGTTCCTCAGTTCGTCTTTGAACGCTTCGATGACCGCGGCGGTAGGAAACAAACTGCAGTGGCTTGAAAACGCCGCGAACCACACCAGCACTCCGTTCTTGGTGCGCAAGGCGGGCATCCGGTAGCTGATCGTCTCGACCGCTTCGGACGGCGCCGCGGATCGAATCGCCGCGCGCATTTTGACCAGCGCGCTTCGGGCGGGCTCGGAAATCGTCGAAAGGTATTCTTCGACGGTCGCTGGCGCGCTCTTTCGTTTGGCTCCTGATCTGCGCTCGCCCGGTTTCGCCCTTTTCATGCAAATCATCCTATGCAAACCGCCCGATCGAGTCCATTCCCTCGAATCCCGTGCGTTTGACAGTCTGCGGGCGCGGAGCATATAGTTTTGCGCACTGCTCACGTTGAAATTTCAATTCGGCCGGCAGGCGCATCGCGTTTCCGGCCGGGGGCACGGGTTTCGTCGCTCAAGAAGGGTGAAAACAGGATGAGTGATTCCGCGAGCGCAGTCGAAGTGAAATCGCCCGAGATACTCAAGCTCGTCGATCAGAACGCGACCGTCGAGAAGTTGTGTACGGGTTTTTGGTTCACGGAAGGGCCCATCTGGAATGCGAAAGAGCAGTGCCTCTACTTTAGCGACATGCCGGGCGACGTGCGCCGCCGCTGGAGCGCCGCGGACGGCGTGAAGGAAGTCCGAAAACCCAGCAACAAGTGCAACGGGATGACCTACGACGCCGCGGGCAATCTTTACGTTTGCGAGCACGTCACCAGCAGCCTGGTCATGGAAACTCCATCAGGTGAACGCAGGGTTCTGGCATCGCACTGGCAGGGGAAGGAACTTAACAGCCCCAACGATGTGGTTCTCCGCTCCGACAAGACAATTTATTTCAGCGATCCATCGTACGGGCGCATGCCGGTCTTTGGCCTCGAACGCAAGCAGGACCTGGGTTTTCAGGGCCTGTTCCGAATTTCGCCCGATGGAAAACTGCACCTCGAAGCCGATGACTTCGGCCAGACCAACGGTCTGTGCTTTTCGCCCGACGAGAAAATTCTGTACGTCAACGATTCGCCGCGGGCGCACATTCGCGCGTTCGATGTCGCGCCGGACGGTTCGCTCAGCCGCAGCCGCATCTTCGCGGATAAAATCGGCGACGGCGTTCTGGAAAACGGCATCGTCGACGGCATGAAAGCGGATGAGCGAGGCAATATTTATGTGACGGGGCCGCGCGGCATCTGGGTCCTGAGTCCGACCGCGCAGCACCTGGGCGTGATTCGCATGCCGGAGCATGCCGGCAACCTGAACTGGGGCGGCCGGAATTGGGACGAGCTGTACTGCGCCTGCTCGACTTCGATCTACCGCGTGAAGACGAAAGTGAAAGGAAATCCTGTCGCATACATGAGTGTGCGCTGAGGGGAATCATGGCCGACCGGAAACTCAACCCGCGAAAAACCGCGCTCATCATCCAGGACCTGCAGAACGACGTCATCACCGAGGGCGGCGCGTTCGCCTCTTCCGGCGCGCCTGCGCATGCGAAGAAGCAGAACGTCGTGGAGAACGTAAAGAAATTGGCCGCGGCCATGCGCCAGGCGGGCGGCGTGGTGATTCACATTCACTACATTGTTGAACCCGGTGCGCCCGGGCTCAAATTGAATGCGCCCCTCTTTCGCGGCCTGGCCGAGAGCAAGGCCGTGGTGCGCGGCACGTGGGGAGCGGCGCCGGTTGAGGGCCTCGAGCCGCAAAAGGGCGACGTCGTGGTCGAGAAAATGCGCATGAACGGCTTTCACGGCACCAAGCTCGATACGATCCTCCAGGGGTATGGCGTCGACTCGCTCGTCATCACTGGGGCGTGGACGAATTTTTCGATCGAGCACACGGCGCGGCACGGCGCCGATTCGGGGTACGAGGTTGTGGTCGCGACGGACGGAACATCGACGATCAACGACGAGTGGCAAGACGCGGGGATCAACTACGCGCTTCAGAATATTGGCGACCGGCTCAGCTGCGAGGAAATCATTCGTGCGTTGAGCTAGGAGCGCGGGCTCGCCCAGCCGTTGTAGCGCCAACCTTCAGGTTGGCACGCGGCGTGTGCGCTGAGAGATAGCGCCCGGATGGGCTCGCGATGCCCGCCTGAAAGGCGGGCGCTACAACGTCCGGGCGAATATTGCGATTCGATTTGCAGAGACTGCGGATTCACGTTCCAGAGCTTGCATGCCCTCTCCCCAGGAAACCCCAATCATTGTTCCAGCCGAAGATGTGCGCGCCGTCATCCATGACGTTCTTTCGCGGCTGGGCGCGAGCGAGCCCGAACGCACGATTCAGGCGGATCTTCTGGTTGAGGCGGATCTGCGCGGACATCACTCGCACGGCGTGCAACGCCTACCGGTGCTCGCGGCCCGCATCAAGAAGGGACTGATTCGCGTCAACGTGGCGCCCGACTTTGCCTGGTCGGCGGATTCGGTGCTGAGCGTGGACGGGAAGGACGGCCTGGGACCGTTCGTCGCAGAGTCCGCGCTGGAGCGAGCGAAGCTCGCAATTGAGCAAAGAGGCGTCGTCGCGGTGGCGATTCGGAACAGCAGCCACTTGGGGATGATGGGCTACTACTGCGAAAAGCGCGCGCTCGAAGGAATCATCTGCATCGCCATGACCGAAAGCGAAGCGCTCGTTCATCCGCACGGCGGAAGGAAAGCGCTCGTCGGGACCAATCCACTGGCGATTGGAATCCCGAGCCGGCCCGCGCCGTTCGTGTTTGATATGGCCACTTCCACGAGCGCGATCGGCAAAATTTACGCCAGCCGGCATCGCGGCGAAGAGATTCCTCCCGGCTGGGCAATCGATGCGGAGGGCAATCCGACCACGAATCCAGATGCCGCGCTCAAGGGCTCGCTCACGCCCGCCGCCGGGGCGAAAGGCTACGGCCTGGGCATTTCCATTGGGATTCTTGCCGGGCTGCTGCCCGGCAGCGAGATTGGCACGGCGGTCCTCGGAACTTTGGACGCCGAGTTTCGTTGCACCAAAGGCGATTTCTTCCTGTTAATGAATCCGAACGCGTTTGCCGGGGGGCCGGCGCTGGCGGCGCGCGTCGCATCCTATTTGGACGAGCTGCGCCACTCGCCGCCGCAGAAAGGCGTCGAGAGTGTTATCGTACCGGGCGATCGGGCGCGGCACATGCGAGAAGAGCGATTGCGCAACGGCATACCGCTTCCAAGAGAAGTCTGGGCGGCGGCAGAGAGGCTGAGAAATGAGTCCTGAGAGCATCGATTCCGTCCTGGGGTTTTCGACGGCGGGAAGAATCTTTTTCGGATGGGGCGCGGCGAGCGTGTTGCGCGACGTGGCGCGCGAATTCGGGCGTCGCGTGTTCATCTGCACGGACCAGAACATGGTCAAAGCCGGAATCTGCGAGACGGTGACAGCGCATCTCGCGCAAGGCATCGCCGAGGTCAAGGTCTTTGATGGAGGCGTACCCGAAGTCGATCGCCGGACGATCGAGTGGGCCAGCACAATGGCCCGGGCTTACTCGCCCAATGTGGTCATCGGCCTGGGCGGCGGCAGCAACCTGGACCTAGCCAAGGCGGTGGCGCTTCTCGTAAAACATCCCGGCCCGCTTTCCACTTACTACGGCGAGAACAACGTTCCGGGGCCGGTTGCGCCGGTGATTGCCGTGCCGACCACGGCGGGCACGGGTTCTGAGGTCAGCCCGGTGGCGGTGGTCGCCGATCCCGAACGCGCAATGAAAATCGGCATCGCTTCGCGCGCCTTGATTCCGAAGTGGGCGGTGGTCGATCCGGCGCTCACAGTTTCCTGTCCCGCGAGCGTGACGGCGCACTCCGGCATGGACGCGCTCGCGCACGCGATCGAGTCATTCTGCGCGCGCGTAAGGACCGACGCATCGCCACAGTCGATTTTCGTCGGGAAAAATCCGCTGTCGGATGTCCTCGCGATGAGAGCGATCACCGCGATCGCAAAGTACTTGCCGACGGCGGTAGCGCAGCCAAACGATCGCGCCGCGAGGGAAGAGATGGCCTTCGCCAGCCTGCTCGGCGGGATGGCTTTCTCCGCGGCGGGAACGGCCGCCGTGCACGCCCTGCAATATCCGGTGGGTGAAGCGACGCACACGCCGCACGGATTGGGGAACGCGGTGCTGCTCCCGACGGTGATGAAAAACATCACCCCTTCACGGATCAGCGAAATGGCCTACATCGCGCGGAGCCTCGATCCGGACCTCGCGTCGGCCACGGATGAAGATGCCGCCCCTCGGGCAGCGTGGCTGGTCGAGCAGCTTGGCGCAAAAGTCGGAATCCCGAAGGGCCTGCGAGCCCTGGGCGTGAAGGAGGATCAGCTTCCGGAGCTCGCAAGAATGGCGTCCTCGGTTCGACGCCTGTTGGACAACAGTCCTGTCGCGTTCGACGAAAACGGCCTGTTGGTACTCTTGCAGGAGGCATTCTAGTGGGAGACTATGGGAAAGATGCGCAAATCAATCGCTCGTATCCCTCAGGTTCATCCGGGTGAAATCCTGCGGGAAGACTTTATGAACCCGCTGGGCTTGAGCGTCAACAAACTCGCCCTCGAGCTGCATGTGCCCGCGACCCGCGTCGGCGAAATTGTGCATGAACGCCGCCGGGTAACGGCGGAGACCGCACTGCGTTTGGCGCGATTCTTCCATACGAATGCCGAGTTCTGGCTCAATCTTCAGAATTTCTACGATCTTGAAGTGGCGAGGCGCTCCGGCAAGAATTCTGAGATTGAGCGCCAAGTGCAGCCCTCTCCGGCGCTGGCTTCCCAATAGTTTCGGGTGTATAAGATTCCCCACCGGGTTGGTCAGGACGAAATTTCCGTTAGAGGGTCAGGGGGAAATCCATGAGCAGGTATCGAAAGCTGATGGTATTCGGCGGCGCTGTGGGCCTGTGCTTGTTGGTGCTTTTCGCCGCGCGAGGCGCGCGGACTCAAAACGCGCCGAAGTTCAAAGTGGATGCAGACTGGCCGAAGCCGCTGCCGAATAAATGGAAGATGGGCGGCGTGACGGGCCTCGCGGTCGACAAGGACGACAACGTCTGGGTGCACGACCGCCCGAACGACCTGACCGACATCGAGCTGGAGGCGGAACTCACTCCACCGATCGCGGATTGTTGCGTGCGGCCCCCCTCGATGATCCACATCGACAAGGACGGCAACGTCATCGGCTCATTCGATCCCCCGCAGGGCCACGGCATGGCGGTGGACAGCAAGGGATTCATCTATCTCGGGAATACGGTGAGCGGAATCGGCAACGTCCGCAAGTACGATCCGAAATCCGGCGCGATGCTCGCCGAATTGCCGCATACGCCCGAAATGCCGCCGGGCGGAGGAGGAGGCGATGCTGCTCCGTCGGATCCTCGCGTTCCGGGCCATGGTAGCAACGGTCCGGTCTTCGGATTCCTGCCTGCCGCCCGCCCGAAACCCACACCCGAGCAGCGCGCCGCGCGTGAAGCAGCGACCGCCGCGTTCCGCCAGAAATATCCCCCGACGACGCCGATGATCGTCGGTGGGATCGAAGAGGTTCGCCTGGACGAACCGGCGCACGAACTCTACGCCGCCGACAACTATTTGGGCGGGCGCGTGATGGTGTTTGACATGGACACCTTCCAGTTCAAGCGCGGCTGGGGTGCCTACGGCCACAAACTGTCCGAGATCACCACCGATGATAAGGACCGGGCCTATGTACCCAATGGGCCGGAGCCGAAGGAGTTCCGCGGCCACCTTACGCTGAACGTTTCCCACGATGGAATGGTGTACGCGGCGGACCGCATGGCGAATCGCATCGACGTCACCAAGAAAGACGGCACATTCGTAAAGGAATTCGTCCTCGCGCCGTGGACCGGCGTGGGCGGCTCGACCGGCGGCGTGATGTTCTCGCCCGACAAGCAGCAGCTCTTCCTTTACATTTCAGACCTCACGAACAACCACATCTGGTTCCTGAACCGCGAAGACGGAAAAGTCGTGGGACAGATGGGCAGCATGGGCGAGAATGCGGGCCAGTTTTACGGACTGCACATGATCTCGGTCGACTCCAAGGGCGTCATCTACACGGGAGAGGTTTTTGGCGGCGAGCGAGTGCAGAAATTCGTGCCGATGAAGTAAAGCGAGGCCGGCGCAACGGACTGAACAGAGTTACGCTTTCGCGCCAACGGCGCGAAGGATGACAGCCCGGGGCAACGCCCCGGGTGTATCGCCCAGGAATCACTCCCGCCCTGAAGGGGCGAAGGGTCCCTGCGCCCTTTCAGGGCGCATTACGGATTGCTTCCATTCCCCAGGGCGTTGCCCTGGGCTGGTATGCGACGGCGCTTTCAGCGCCTAAGGGCACGAATGGCACAAAGGTGTCGCGTGTTTGGCTATATTGGGCAGACCCCAGCCTATGAAACGTCTCGCTTCCGCTCTGCCAGGCATTTCCGAGTAGCCTCCTAGTCAAAAAAGGTCAGGCCTTCGCTGGCCTAATTCTGTACGCACGGCCAATGCTAATTCGCGCGGCGCCGCGTTAAAATTACAACAACACGCGCCAAGCCTTTCAGAGCCGCTAGGTTCACGCGAGGCTGCTCCCGATGTGCTCTTTCGGTAATGAAACTCACGGCAATCGAGACAACGAATTCTAGAGCAGGCACCGGGAATTCTGAGATCATGAACCATAGTAGCTAGACGCGAGCCCAACCATGCCCCAAAAAGACAGGCGAGCAACGCCCCGATTTCTGGCCAAGCCGGATAATCACATTGTCTACGGCGATCGCTCCGCACCCATTCGCGACCTAAGCCTGGAGGGCGTCTTTGTCGTCGATCCGGACCCCCTTCCCGTGGGCTCGGAGGTTGCCTTCACGCTCCGCGCAGGGCATCAGGACATTACGCTGGACGGGATTGTGCGCCATTCGGTTGTCGATGAAGGGATGGGCATCCAATTCGTGAACGTCTCCGCTGTATCAAAGCGAAGGTTGATCATTCACATCGCCAGCCTGGTTTCCGCGCCCAGCCAGCTCGCCGAAGTGAAGTAGGCTGGCCGCGACCCAGAGCCAATTCTCACTCTCTTCTCGTGGCTGTGGGTCAGTTTCCGAGAATCCCGTTTCTCAGGCGGAATCCCGTTCGGGTGTAAGAAGCCCTGCTTGTTACGCTTTTTTAGAGGTCGCCAAATTCCGCGTTAGTTATCGCGGTTCTTTGTCCACTTATCATTCCAAAGTTTGTACTGCTTGCCATCAAAATGGTAGATCGCTTTACGAGTTTCTGAAGCCGTTGAGAAAACGCTGCGGATGTCGCGATAGCCAAGCGTCTTACTGCCCATCAGTTCGAGAGTGTTACCGCCAGAGAAGAGCACGACTTGCGGATTTTTGTTCGCCGAACGCACTAACCAAAACCAACCATTGTCAGCACCTGTCATCGGAGGTATTCCGACAACAATCAGGTCAACTTCGTCTGGACCGCTGAGATGAATTTCACGCGCTTGGAATAGCCGAGCAGCATTTTTCTGTTGTGAATCGTTCGCGAAGGCTAGTCCCTGCTTTCCCTCTTCGGTTTCAAGAAGGACTTTCAGAACATTGGCAGATAGTCCCACCGCTTGCTGAAGAGGGTCACCCTCGACAAACCTAGTCTGCTCATGTGTGGCGTGCGCTTTTTTGTCTTGTGCGACCGAGATTCCAACGGCAACAACGGAGAGAACGAGCATAAGAACGGTGCGCGAACGTGTATCCATAACAAATCAAACTGTACGCTGACATCTCGTCAAAATGAAGTGACCGCCACCAAAGAGTAAGCCAAGTCCCGAGAAGTCCTCTTCTCGGAAACTGGCCCACCACTCTTCCTTCGCTTCTCTTTACAAAAATTCGCAGGGAACGTAGAGTTTCACCATTGACGGTTTGCCGTGGGGTGATCCGATGAAACCCAGGATTTTCGCGTTGGTTCTCTTGCTGCTCGGCAGCGGTTTTGCAGCTACGGGTGCGTTTGCGCATCACGGCGCTTCACGGTGGGACACCGACGCGTGGGGCACGATCAGCGGAACGGTGAAGCGATTTGACTGGCAGAATCCTCATCCGCTGCTGCTCGTCGATGTGAAAACCGAGAATGGCGAAGCCGAAACGTGGGCCGTGGAGTTTCATCCGCCGAACGTCATGAGCCGGGGCGTGGGCTGGAATCACACTACGTTTAAGCCGGGCGATCAGGTCACGATCTACGGGCACCCGGAGAAGAAAAGCGTGCCGATCGTTAACGGGATGAAAAGCTTGAGGCCGGTGAAAGTCACCATGCCAGGCGGGCAAGTCGTGACCGTCGATCCTCCGGGATATTGATGATGACATTGGGTTCAAGTTTGGGTTCCTTCGAATGAAGAAATACGGAGTGAGTTTGATTTTGATTGCGGCCGCAGCGGTGGCGGTGTCTCTCGGTGCCCTGCCCCGGCTCGCGCCTGAGCTTCGCGCTGCGCGCCCGCAGGCTGCCGCTGCGACGCCCGACCTAACGGGCATATGGTCGCCGCCGAGAACGCCGAAGGGTTTCTTGCCCTACAATTTTTCGCCTGAAGCGCCTCCGCCGATGCAGCCGTGGGCTGCCAAGCGCTGTGAGCTGGTGGGCTGCGGAACGGGTCAGCTTGGTCGCGCCAACGACGATGGCATGGATCCGTACCTCACGAGCTGCGCGCCGTACGGCATTCCGCGCCTGATGAATCACGTTGGCCCATTCGAAATTTTGCAATCGAAGGGCCGCGTCTTGATGCTCTTTGAAACGGGCAACGCGATTCGCCAAATTTGGACGGACGGCCGCGGCCACCCCGACGATCTTGATCCTTCGTGGATGGGGCATTCAATCGGCCACTGGGACGGCGCGACGCTCGTGGTGGATACCGTCGGGCTGACCGACAAGAGCTGGCTCGATACGGCAGGGCATCCGCACAGCGATGTTTTGCATGTCACCGAGCGCATTCATCGGGTGGATCACGATACGCTCGAGAATACGCTGACGTTCGACGATCCGAAGACGTACACGCGGCCGTGGAACTCCACGATCGTGTATAAGCTGCGGCCGGGCGCGGAGTGGTCGCTGAAAGAAGATATCGCCTGCGAAGACAAAATCTTGATGGACTTGAAAGCCAAGAAAGACAAAGTCTATCCGTTCCAGCCGTATAGCATGAATTTCCCCGTTGAGGCGATCCCCCTCCCCGATGTTGCCAATGCAAAGTAGCCCGGCGGCAGGCAGGCTTTGGTGGCGCCGGCGCCACGAAGCCATCCCTGCGGCTAGGTGCTGAGAACGTCGGCCAAGACCATGTCCCTTCAAAAATCCACGACAATCTCGATTCTGGTGGCCACGGCTTTCTTCATGGAAAACCTGGACGGCACCGTCATCGCGACGGCGTTGCCGGACATGGGCAAGTCTTTCCACGCAAACCCGGTCGACCTGAACATTGGAATGACGGCGTACCTGCTGATGCTGGCGGTGTTCATTCCGATCAGCGGTTGGGTGGCGGACCGAGTCGGGGCGCGAACTGTGTTTGTTTCCGCGATCGCCATTTTTACGGTGTCCTCGGTTCTGTGCGGCCTCAGCTCCGGGATCGTGACGTTCACGGGCGCGCGCGTGATTCAGGGTATTGGCGGGGCGATGATGGTGCCCGTCGGGCGGCTGGTCGTACTGCGCACCACGGAAAAGCACAACCTGATCGACGCGATCACGTTCATCACATGGCCGGGGCTGATCGCGCCGGTCGTGGGACCGCCGGTCGGCGGCTTCATCACGACCTATTTCTCATGGCACTGGATCTTCTTTCTGAACGTGCCGCTCGGAATCATCGGGATGGCGTTTTCGTCGCGCCTGATTCCGAACCTGAAAGAAGATCACGTCAAGCCGTTCGATTGGACAGGATTCATCCTCAGCGCTTGCGCGTGCGTGAGCTTTGTGTACGGCATGGAGCTCGTAGGCCGCCAGACGGCGCATTGGAAACCGACGGTTGCGTACCTCATCGCCGGATGCGTATTGGGGCTATTCGCCGTGCTGCATCTTTTGCGCTCGCCGGCGCCGCTGTTGAATCTCAGCCTTCTGAAGATCAAAACGTTCGCCATCACGCTGCAGGGCGGATCGCTCTTCCGCATCGCGATCAGCGTGTCGCCGTTTCTTCTGCCGCTGATGTTCCAGGTGGGATTTGGGCTGAACGCGTTTCAGTCGGGCTTGATGATGCTGGGCCTTTTCACCGGCAATCTGCTCATGAAGTCGGTGGTGACGCCGATCCTGCGCCGGTTCGGATTCCGCAGGGTGCTCACGATAAATGGAATCCTGGGTGCGATCCTGACGGCGAGCTGCGCCCTGCTCTTTCCTCAGACCCCGAAAATCATCATTCTCTTCGTGTTGTTTCTGAACGGCATGTCCCGTTCGATGCAGTTCACGGCCACCGGCGCTCTGGCCTTCGCGGACATCGCCAAGCCGGACATGAGTTCCGCTACCAGTTTTTTCAGCATGATCACGCAGATGTCGATGGGCATGGGTGTGGCGGTCGGCGCGATTGGGCTGCGGATGGCGGGATTCCTGACCGGGAATTCCGTGGGAGCGCCGACGACGAAGGAGTTTCACGTGGCGTTCCTGCTCGTCGCGGTCTTGAACGTCCTGGCGACCCTCGACTGTTTCATCCTCGACCCGGACTCAGGAGCAGCGGTCAGCGGGCACCAGCTGGCCAAGATACCGGAGAAGAGTTCGGCCGCTACGTAAAGTCAAAATCCCCCACCCTTGCAAAAACGGCAAGAATGGGGCACCCGCCCAATCAATTCCGGGACGAGGCGTAAAACCAATTCTCACGCAAGTGCTCGATTTCGACGAAATTTCCGCCGAAGTCGTCTTGCCGAGGTGGCGTTCCATCCGTTGAGTAAACAAACCCGGCGAAACTTGACAAAATGCCCCTGAAATCGAAAAAGAAGATCAATTGAGCGTTCGGACGACGCCATCGCATTATCTCCCCTCCAGTTGAAAGATATGATTGCCGCAGCGGCAAGACAATGAAATCGCCTCTTCCGCCCGATACCCGAATGCGACCATCCAACTTACCGGCCGATACCTCTCTTACAACTGCCATCCGGGCGCTGTAGTTGATATCAAAATCGAGTTGCGTAGTGATGAAGTCGAACGGAACATACAGGACCATAAGCAGCGTGAGGACATTCACAGCCATGGGTGCGAGCATTAATTGAGGACCGCGCTTTCGAGCCCGAATCAGGTGAACTATCGACCAGACGAATGAGCCTAAAAGCGCGATCCACAACCCGTCTTCAAGGATTGGTTCCAAGAATACAGTGAACACGTTGACGAGCGGCCACCGAAACACGTTTACAATTATTTCTGCACCCAAGATGCAAATTGCAAAGGTCAGCGCGCGACTGCTAACGAATCGGTAGTACTTTCCTCCCGGAACGACTGCGACGCGCACCATATTTCAAGTGTACTCTCAATCGGCGGATAGATAAGATCGCGCCCGGTAAGCGGGGTGGTCTCAATGGGTCGATGCAACACTTGCTCAAAGTCTTCTTGTAAGAGTCTAGGAAGCCAATTTCGTTCGCGGGCGTCAACTCAAACAAATCAAAAGCCCTGTATAGGTTCTGATTGAGTACTGCCCTACGGATTGATTCTCGATGGGAAGTGTTGTGAGATCAAATGGTTATAGGGTGTTGCATCGACCGGTTGAGCTGGCAGGGATTATCGGTAACTGGCCCCTTGCGGAAATTCTTTCCTGGTGGGGCAAATGCGCGGCCGGAAAGCAGCTACCCGTGACTGCCGCCGCCGGAGAGTTCGCGGACGATGGAGCCAACGAAGCCCTTGGCGTCGCCAAAGAGCATTAAGGTCTTGTCCATGTAGTAGAGCGGGTTTTCGATTCCGGCGAAGCCGGCGCCCATGCCGCGCTTGATGACCATCACGGTGTGCGCCTTGTCAACGTCGAGAATCGGCATGCCGAAGATCGGGCTCGAAGCGTCGGTGCGCGCGGCGGGATTCGTGACATCGTTCGCGCCGATGATGAGGGCCACGTCGGTTTGCGGAAATTCGCCGTTGATTTCGTCCATGTCGAGCAGCTTGTCATACGGAATATCCGCTTCGGCGAGGAGCACGTTCATGTGTCCCGGCATGCGGCCCGCGACCGGGTGAATCGCGAATTTCACATCGACGCCGCGCTTGGTCAGGTTGTCGTAAAGTTCGCGGACCTTGTGCTGCGCCTGCGCCACGGCCATGCCGTAGCCCGGCACGATGACCACTTTGTTCGCCACGCCCAGAATCTCCGCCGCTTCTTCGGGCGAAGCGCTGCGAACCGGACGCGTTTCCTTCCCGCCCTTTGCGCCCGCCACTTCCTGGCCGAATCCGCCGAAGAGAACGTTTGAGAACGACCGGTTCATGGCCTTGGACATGTTGATCGAAAGGATCAAGCCGGACGCGCCGTCGAGCGCGCCGGCGACGATCAGGAGCTTGCTGTCGAGAACGAATCCCATCGCCGAGGCGGAAAGTCCGGCGTAGGCGTTGAGGAGCGAAATCACCGTGGGCATATCCGCGCCGCCGATGGGAATAATCATCAGCACGCCGAGAAGCAGCGGCACCGCCAGCAGAACGGGAAACAGATGCGTCTGACCGGGATCGACCACCAGATAGACGGCCACGCCAACGGCGGCAAGAAGCAGGACGAGATTGACGATGTTCTGGCCCTTGTAGACGATCGGGCGCTGCGGCAGGATCTCCTGCAGCTTTCCCGCGGCCATCAAGCTGCCCGTAAACGTCAGCGAGCCGAGAATCACTTCCATCGACAACACAGACATCATGAATTTCGGCACGGCGGGCGCGCGCAGATAGAATTCCGCGGTGCCGACCAGCGTGACGCAGCACGCGCCAAACGCGTGGCTGAGCGCCGTCCGCTGCGGGACGGCGGTCATCTGCACCTTGCCAAGCGGAACGCCGATGATGGTGCCCAACACCAGAGCGATCGCGACCCACTTGTAATCCACGATGCTGCGGTTGAGAAGCGTACCCACGATCGCGAGGAGCATTCCGAGCTCGCCCGCCCAGACGCCGTGGCGCGCGGTCGTCGGCGAGCTCATCCACTTCAGCGACATCACGAACAGCGCCGTGGCAATCAGGTAGGTCAGTTCGATGATGGTGTCGGTTCCGGGAAAAGGGGTCATGGTTTCGGGCTGCGGCTCGCCTTGAACATTTTCAGCATGCGGTCGGTGATGAAGAAGCCGCCCACGACGTTGCTAGTCGCGGCGACGATGGCAATCGTCCCCAGCACCGTGGAGAGCGTGGTCTTGTGTTCGCCCGCAAGGAGAATCGCGCCGACCACCGCGATGGCGTCCAGAGCATTGGTGAGCGACATGAGCGGCGTGTGCAGAAGCGGCGAGACACGGCGAATCACTTCGAGACCGACGAAAGCGGCCAGGAGAAACACGTACAGGCTGGTGATCAGGTCCATTTTCATCGTCAGGCGCTCTCCTTCTGTGCGGCCACAAGCGGCGGAAGCGCGAAAAATTCGCGCACTTTGGGATGGACGATTTCTCCACCCATCGTCAGCAGCGTGCTCTGAACGATGTCGTCCTGCAGGTTGATCTGCAGCTTTCCGTCCTTCACGAGCAGGTTCAGGAACGCGGCAATGTTGCGGGCGTACATCTGGCTGGCGTGATGCGGCACGGTCGAGGCGAAATTGAAATAGCCGATGATCGTGACCCCCTCTGTCACGATTTTCTCGCCGGCCTTCGACAGTTCGCAGTTGCCGCCGCGCTCGGCGGCGAGATCCACAATCACCGAGCCGGGCGCCATGCGCCGGACCATGTCCGCGGTAACCAGCACCGGAGATTTTTTCCCCGGCACAACGGCCGCCGTGATCACGAGGTCGCTCTCCGCGACGACCTGGCCGAGCAGCTCACGCTGGCGGCGATAAAAATCCTCATCCTGCGCCTTGGCGTAGCCGCTGGCGTCCTGCGCATCCTTGGCTTCGATGGGAAGCTCGACAAATCGCGCGCCGAGGCTGTGCACCTGCTCCTTGGCCGCGGGACGCAGATCGTAGGCGGAGACCACCGCCCCGAGCCGGCGGGCCGTGGCAATGGCCTGCAGGCCTGCGACGCCCGCGCCAATGACGAGCACGCGCGCCGGGGTGATTGTTCCAGCCGCAGTCGTCAGCATCGGCAGAATTTTCGGGAGCGTGTCCGCCGCGATCAGCACGGCTTTGTAGCCGCAGATGGTGCCCATGGAAGACAGCGCGTCCATGCTCTGCGCGCGCGTCGTTCGCGGCATCAGCTCCACGGCAAAGGATGTCACGCCCGCGTCCGCGATTTCTTTTACCGTAGTCAGAGAGCCGATCGGGCGCAAGAATCCGATCAGCACCTGTCCCCGGCGAAGGAGCGGCAGATCGGCGCGGCCCGTCTGGTCATTCGAGCCGTAGCAAAGCATCTGGACGACGATATCCGCTTTCGCGAAAACCTCCGCCCGATCCGGAATGATTTTCGCGCCCTTGGCGCCGTATTCCGCATCGGGAAAACCCGCCGCGACGCCCGCGCCTGCTTCGACGATCACTTCGATCCCCGCCTTCGCCAATCCTGGAAGCACGATCGGCACCAGCGCTACGCGGCGCTCTCCCGGATAGGTTTCGCGCGGAACCCCGACGATCATTCAGCTTCCTCCCTCATTTTCATGCCGCATCGCACACGCGCAGTTTCAGCAGTCCGGGCCAAGTTTCCTGCATTCCCAAGCAAAACCAAATTGTGTTCGAGAGGACCACTCCAGGTTTCAATCGGCTTCCAACAGGCGGACGCCAGGAATCCAAAAACGGCGGCGCTGGCCGAGATCGCGATACAACGCCCGCTCTATTTTGCGGCGGAACAACACGCCGAGCGAGAAATATTACATGCAAAATTTCCAAAGTCCAATCGAAGATGCCGATCGGGTGCGCGCAATTTATGGATGTGAGATGAATCCAGCGGCGTTCCTCCGGCTCCGGCAGCTAAGGCGCCGGCGGAACGGACTATCGAGCGTTCTTGCCATAATGCTCGCCGAAGAAGTCGCCGGAGTTCCAATGCGGCCGCTCGGTCTGCTGCGAAATCGTCCACCCGCAAAGGAAAATAAACCGGGTGTATTTCACGGCGGCATCGAAGTCCAGGCCGGGCTGATCCATGTCGTCCTGAGGCTGGTGATAGCGTGTCTCCTCCCAGTTCTTGAAGATGGCCACGGGATCGAATTTCGGGTCGTCGGATTTGAAGCCCGGCACGGGAAACATGGATGGAACGCCTTGCTTCACGAAGGAATACTGATCGCTGCGAATGAAGATCACTTCCTGGGGCATCGGGTCGGCGCTAACGGTCAGGTTCAGGCGCTCGGCGGCCTGGGCGGCCACATCCCGGAGGCTCGAGTGCTCCGCTCCGAAGGCGACGATGTCCTTGAGCGGCCAAAGCATCAGGTCCTCGTCCATATTCACGTTGGCGACGATGTTTTTCTTCTCCACCGTGGGATAGTGCGCGAAATAGTCGGAGCCAAGCAGCCCCTTTTCTTCGCCGGTGACCGCCAGGAACAGCATGGAGCGCCTGGGCCTCGGGTTCATGCTCGCAAATGCCCTGGCAATTTCGAGCAGGATCGCGGAGCCCGAAGCATTGTCCAGCGCGCCGTTATAGATCTTGTCACCTTTGACCGGCTCGCCGATCCCGAGATGGTCCAGGTGCGCGGTGAAGACAACGTATTCGCCGGCGAGCGACGGGTCGCTCCCATGGAGCACTGCCGCCACGTTAGCGCCGCGAACGTCGCTTAGCTTGGTCACGTTGCGAATCTTTGCCGTCATGGGCAGATCAAACGACAGCGGCTTCCCCGCTTTCGCAGCTGCATAAACATCGTCAACCGTGTGCGCGCTCCCCGCAAAGAAATTCCTGGTGGCGTCCATGCTGAGCGAGGCGATCGCCTTCAATTCGGGATAGTAATCGTTGGGCTGGCCGTTCTTGTCCAGCCACCTCATGGACGCAAATCCCAGATCCCTTACCCGCTTTTGAAATGGATACATGACTTCGAGCACCGGGTCGTCGATCAGGATCATCCCGACGGCGCCATGGGCCACTGCATTTTGGGCTTTGGTCACGCCGGAGGAATAGTGCGCGCGGATCGAAGAGTCGAATGACGGTGGCGCTCCGTTAATGAGAGCGACGATCTTGCCTTTTGCGTCCACGCCCTTGTAGTCGTCGTAGCCCTGCTCTGGCGCGGTCACCCCCATCCCAACGTAGACCACCGGAGCTTCCACCGACGTGTCTTCCCGGCCGGGATCGGTGCGCGAAATGAAATCCTTGCGATGGACGAGAGACTCCTCTTGTCCGCCTCGCACCAGCGTCAGAGTCGACTTGGCTCCATCCACGCTGGCCGACCGCAATGGCACGCCCTGAAAATACGTTCCCTTTTCGCCGGCTCCTTCGAGGCCCATGCCCTCAAATTCCGTGGCCATGTACTCGGCGGCGATTTGGTATCCGCGACTTCCTGTGCCGCGCCCCTCGAGCAAGTCGTCAGAGAGGAATCGCATTTCGGCGCGAATAGATTCCAGGTGGATCGATTGCATCGCGGAATCGGCTGGGTCGCCGGCCGCGCGCGGGTTTGAAACGCCTGCTCCTGCAAGAAGAATTGCCCCGCATAGCAGCACGGGAAATAGACGAATCCATTGTTTCAACACGGGTGTGGTCCCCCTTTCGACGTTCCCGAGCGGAGATTGTACTCTTAATTGCGGCCGGACATTATTAATGAATAAAACGAATCGCCGGCATCACAAAAGCACCGTCGGCGGCCTCGGCTTTTCCGGTACAATTTAGGGCAGTTCGCGAGGGGGTATTCCGCGCGGTATGAACGATTCCCTAATGCAGGAAACGATCCGGCGGGCCGTGGAAAGCGTGCGGTCGGGCCGGGGCGGTCCGTTCGGCGCGATGGTCGTGAAAGACGGGCGGGTGATCGCCGCAGGGACAAATCTCGTCACCGCGACGAACGACCCCACCGCGCACGCGGAAGTGATGGCGATTCGCGAGGCTTGCCGCACGCTCGGCTCATTTCAATTGGCCGGTTGCGAGATTTACACGAGCTGCGAGCCCTGCCCCATGTGCCTGGGCGCCATTTATTGGGCGCGGCCGGACCGCGTCTACTACGCAGCGGGCGCCAGTGATGCGGCCGAAGCGGGCTTTGACGATTCCTTCATCTACAATGAGTTGAAGATTCCGCAGGGCGAGCGGAAAATTCCCTTCGTGCAGGCGATGCGCGACGCGGGCCTGGAACCCTTCCGCGAATGGGCGCGAAAGGGCGACCGCGTCCGGTACTGACGGCGTGATGCGGTCGATGACGGAAAAATCCCGCGCGAAGGTCTAGGATTTTATTCTCCGACGATGGAAAAGAAATTCATTGGACAAGCCGTCCCGCGCAAGGAAGGACGCGACAAAGTCACGGGCCTCGCGCGGTACGTGGACGATCTCGCCGTGCCGGACATGCTGCACGGCGTGACAGTGCGCAGCAACATCGCGCGAGGGCGCATTCTCGGCATCCACTTTGGCGAAGGCATTCCGTGGAAGGAATTCACCATTGTCACCGCGGCCGACATTCCCGGCAAGAATGAAATTGCGTTGATTGAGCATGACCAGCCCTGCCTCGCCAACAAGGAAATTCATCATCCCGAAGAGCCGATCGTGCTGCTCGCGCATCCCGATCGCTATTTGATCGAGGAAGCGCGCCGCGCCGTGCGCATCGACGCGGCGCCGCTGCCGGCGATCTTTTCGATTGAGGATTCCCTCGCGAAACGCGCCGTGATTTTCGGCGAGGACAATATTTTCAAGTCGTATCGCATGGAAAAGGGCGACGTGGACGCCGCGATGGCGAAGGCGGATCTGGTCGTCGAAGGCGAATACCGTACCGGCGCGCAGGAGCAGCTCTACATCGAAAATCAGGGCATGATCGCGGTGGCGAATCCCGCGGAAGGCGTGACGATCTGGGGATCGTTGCAGTGCCCCTACTACGTCCACAAGGCGCTCCTGCCAATTTTTGGCCTGCCTGCCGAAAAAATCCGAATCATTCAAGCGGAAACAGGCGGCGGATTCGGAGGCAAGGAGGAATATCCTTCTCTGATCGCGGCGCACGCGGCGCTGCTCGCGTGGAAATCCGGCAAGCCCGTGAAAATTATTTACGACCGCGCAGAAGACATGGTCGCGACCACGAAGCGCCACCCATCGCGCACGCGGCATCGCACCGGCGTCATGCGCGACGGCAAAATCGTCGCGATGGACATCGACTTCGTGATCGACGGCGGCGCTTATGCGACGCTTTCTTCCGTCGTGCTCTCGCGCGGAACGATTCACGCCGCGGGGCCTTACGCCTGTCCCAACGTGCGCGTCCACGCGCGCGCCGTGGCGACAAACGCGCCGCCGCACGGCGCCTTTCGCGGCTTCGGCGCGCCGCAATCGATTTTCGCGGTGGAGCGCCACATGGATCAGGTGGCGCGCGCGGTGAACCTGACGCCCGAGGAGTTGCGGCGGCGAAACTTCATTCACAAGGGCGATACGACCGCGACCGGCCAGCTGATCAACGAAGACGTGGATTTGAACGGATTGCTCGATCGCGCCTTTCGCGAGAGCGACTACGACGCTAAGCGCGAGCGCTTTGCGCGCGAAAATCCGGACGCGACGGTCAAGCGCGGCATCGGGTTTGCTTCCTTCATGCACGGCGCCGGATTTACCGGCTCGGGCGAAGTGTATCTCGCTTCGGTCATCGAGCTCGAAGCGACGCGGGAAGGAACAGTTCGCGTGCTCGCTGCCAGCACGGAAATCGGCCAGGGAGCGAACACCATCTTTTCCCAAATTGCGGCGGACGCGCTGGGCATCGGATACGATCGCATCGAAATCGCCCAGCCCGATACGGGCGCGGTGCCGAATAGTGGCCCCACCGTGGCCTCGCGCACGTCGATGGTTGTCGGACAACTGGTAGAAACCGCGGCGCACGACATCAAACGAAAGCTCCTCGATAGCGGGCTGCTCTGCGACGCCTGCACCGAGGATGAGTTCGTGCGCGCCTGCCGGCGGTACATCGAGACGCGCGGGCCGCTGCGCTCGCGCGCGCAGTACGAGCCCCCTCCGGGCCTGCACTGGGATGACGTCACGTATAGCGGCGACGCGTACGGAACCTACGCCTGGGCGGTATACGTGGCTGAGGTCGCGGTCGATACGGTAACGTACGAAGCGCGCGTCACTGACTTTGTCGCTGTGCAGGAAATCGGGAAAGTGATTCATCCCGTCCTCGCGGCCGGACAGATCGAAGGCGGCGTGGCCCAGGCCATCGGCATGGCGCTGTACGAGAATGTCGTGTGGCGCGACGGGCGCATGGCCAACGGCCAGATGACCAACTACATCATGCCCACGGCCGCGGATGTTCCTCCGATTCGCGTGTTCTTTGAAGAGGATCCCTACCCGTTCGGTCCGGAGGGGGCCAAGGGGATCGGCGAGCTTCCAATGGACGGCCCGGCCGCAGCCATCGTCAACGCCATCGAGAATGCGACCGGAATTTGCATCCGCGAAATTCCCGCGACCCCCGAAGTCCTGATGGAAGCCATGGCTGAAAAGGCGGCGCCGCTTGTCTGAAGCCGTCAGCCGGATCAGCATTGCGTGCCGAGTGAATGGCGAGCCGCGCCGCGTGCAGGCATATCCGATGGCGCGGCTACTCGATGTCTTGCGCGAAGAAATGCACCTGACCGGTACGAAGGAGGGCTGCGGCGAGGGCGAGTGCGGCGCGTGCTCCGTACTGCTGAATGGCGCCATCGTGACCAGCTGCCTCGTTCCCGCGGTTGATGCGGAGGGCGCGGAGATTCGCACCATCGAGGGCATCGCCAGCGGCGCGCAGCTTTCCGCGGTGCAGGAAGCGTTTCTCGAGTGCGGCGGCGCGCAGTGCGGTATTTGCACGCCCGGCATGGTGATTGCCGCGACGGCCCTGCTCGAGCGGCATCCGCATCCCGACGACGCGGAGATCCGCGAGGGGCTCGCGGGGAATTTGTGCCGCTGCACCGGCTACCAGAAGATTTTTGCCGCTGTCGTGCGCGCTTGCGAATCTTCTGCTGAAAAACGGCTGGGAGCCCGATGAGGGCCCATATCCCGTCCTACGATCTGCGCGTTCCGAAACAGCTTTCGGAAGCCCTCGCGTTGCTGTCACGCGAGCCGGGAGTGTGGCGGCCCTTTGCCGGCGGTACGGATTTGATGGTGCTGCTCGAAGCGGGAAAGCTCGATCACAAGAGATTTTTCAGCTTGTCGAAAATTGGAGATTTGCGCGGCGTTCACGCGGCCGATGATTCCGTGATTCTGGGCGCGCTGACGACGTATTCGGAAATTCAGAAGCATCCGGTGCTACGAACAGAGTTTCCGCTGCTGTGCGCCGCGGCGCGAGAGACCGGGAGCGTCGCCACCCAAAATCGCGGTACGATTGGCGGAAATATCATCAATGCTTCCCCGGCGGCCGATTCCCCGCCCGCATTGCTCGTCTACGACGCCGAAATCGAACTCGTTTCCGAGCGACGCGTGCGCTGGGTTCCGTACCACGGATTCCACACCGGCTACAAGAAAATGCAGATCGCGCCGGACGAATTGCTGCGGGCGGTGCGAATGCCGCGCCGCTCCAAGCCCTGGCGGCAGTACTACCGGAAAGTCGGGACGCGGAAGGCGCAGGCAATTTCCAAGGTCTGTTTTGCCAGCGCGGCGCTGATCGAAAACGGCGCCATTCGCGATGTGCGGATTGCGCTGGGCAGCGTGGCGCCCATCGCGTTGCGCGCGGTGAAGACGGAAGACGCGCTGCGCCGCGCCGCAATTACTCCCGCGACGATCACCTCCGCGCGAGAAACTCTCGCGCGCGAAATCGCTCCCATCGATGACATCCGCTCGACCGCTCGCTACCGCTTGCGCGTCGCGCAAAACCTGCTCGAGGAATTTCTGTCGCAGCTCAAGAAATGACGGCCATTCACGCGATTCGGAGCAAACGCGTCGTGACGCTCGAAGGGGTTCGGGCAGCGACCGTGCGTCTCAGCGGCGGTTTGGTCGAAGCGGTCGCCGGCTACAACGACATGCCCTCAGCCAAAGGAGTGTACGACGCAGGCGAATCCGTCGTGATGCCGGGCCTCGTCGACACGCACGTCCACATCAACGAGCCCGGCCGCGCGGAATGGGAAGGCTTCGAGACGGCTACGCGGGCGGCAGCCGCGGGCGGCGTAACCACGCTGATCGACATGCCGCTCAACAGCATTCCAGCGACAATTACCGCAACAGCGCTTGAGGAAAAGCGCCGGGCCGCGGCCGGAAAGTGCTGGGTGAATGTCGGCTTTTGGGGCGGGGTGGTGCCGCGCAACGACGGCGAACTACGCTGGCTTTATCGCGCCGGCGTTTTCGGCTTCAAATGCTTTCTCGTGCCTTCGGGGGTGCCGGAATTCGAGCACGTGACCGAAGACGACCTCCGTTCGGCCTTACCCACACTCGCGTCCATCGGCGCACCGCTCCTGGTTCATGCAGAGCTGCCTGGACCCATTGAGAGGGCAAACAAGAAGCTGGCGAAATCCGATCCAACCCGATATTCCAATTGGCTCGCGTCGCGGCCTGCGCGCGCGGAAACGGAAGCGGTGCGAATGATGATCCGCCTGGCGCGGGAATTCAACGCGCGGGTCCACATCGTCCACGTCTCCTCGCAACTGTCCGCATCGCTGATTCGGCGCGCGAAAAAGGAAGGCGTGCGCATCACCGCCGAAACGTGCCCTCATTACCTATTCTTCGCAGCTCGCTCCATCCCAAATTCGCGGACCGAGTACAAGTGCGCTCCGCCCATCCGCGATTCACGCAATAACAAGGGACTCTGGGCAGCGCTCGGCAGCGGCGCGATCGATTTTGTCGTGTCCGATCACTCCCCCTCGCCGCCCGCGATGAAGTGCCTCGATACCGGCGACTTTTTCAAAGCCTGGGGTGGAATCAGTTCGCTGCAGCTTGGACTCCCAGCGATTTGGACAAGAATGAAGCGCGGGAACAATTCCCTTTTGCAACTGGCATGTTGGATGTGCAACGGACCGGCCAAGCTCGCGGGGATCGAGAAGCAAAAGGCTGCAATCGCGCCGGGCTATGACGCCGATCTGGTCGTCTGGAATCCCGAAAAGCGCTTCGTGGTGCGCCCGAAGATGCTGCAGCATCGCCACAAGCTCAACCCTTACGCGGGCCGCGAACTGCGCGGTATGGTTGTCTCCACATTTCTCCACGGCGAAATGATTTATGATCGAGGGCGCTTTACCGGAACCCCACAGGGCGCGCTTTTGCGCCGGGGCGAACGCTGATGGATTTCACCGAATACATCGATCTGGCCGCCGAGCGGCTGGGCGGGCGAGTCCTCGCCGCCAACAACGAATTTTTCGCGCCCAAGGAAAACCTTCTGAAGGCCTCGGCCCCCGCGTGGATCGAGGACAAATACACCGACGTCGGCAAATGGATGGACGGCTGGGAGACGCGCCGCCGCCGCACGCCCGGATATGATTGGTGCATCGTGAAGCTGGGACTGCCCGGCGCCATTCATGGCTTTTTGGTGGACACGGCGCACTTCAAGGGAAATTTCCCGGAGCACTGCGAGATCGAGGCGTGCGCGGTGGACGGCGATCCGAGCGTATCCCAACTCGAAGGCCCATCGACAGATTGGAGCACGCTGCTGCCAAAATCGCCGCTCAATGGCGACTCGAAAAATCCGTATCCAATCGCTCCGTCGAGCCGGGTCACGCACCTGCGTTTCAAGATTTACCCGGACGGCGGCGTGGCGCGCCTCCGCGTGCACGGCGAGGTCGTTCCGGATTGGCCGGCGATCGCGCGGGCGGGCGGCGAAATCGATCTCGCGGCGGTCGAGCACGGCGGCTGGGTTATCGTTTCAAGCGACATGTTTTTTGGATCGCGAAATAACCTGATTCAACCGGGCCGCTCGACGGGAATGCACGATGGATGGGAAACGCGCCGCCGGCGTGGACCCGGACACGATTGGTGTATCGTACGGCTCGGTGCAGCCGGGAAAGTCAGCCGCGTCGAAGTCAACACCTCACATTTCAAGGGGAATTTCCCGGAGAGCTGTTCGCTCGAAGTTTGCTCCGCCCCGCGCGAGTTGACCGACCCGAAGGCGCTCGACGCGCTTCCATGGAAGGAAACCCTGGCTCGCACGAAGCTTCAGGCCGACTCCCTGCACGTCTACAAGAACGAGTTGCTGGAAGGGGGCGAAGCGACGCACGCGCGATTTCACATCTATCCCGACGGCGGCGTGGCTCGCCTGCGCATCTTCGGAACATTGGCAAAAGGGATTTCCTAGAATGACCTTCGCGGAATTCAACGCGCTGCCAGCTCCGCAGGCCGAATCGGCACTCACGGATTGCTGCGGCTCGGCGCGCTGGGCCGCGAACGTCGCCGCGCGGCGGCCCTTTACCGACCTGCAGGCGCTTTTCAAAGAGGCCGATTCGATCTGGTGGAACCTCGCACGCACCGACTGGCTCGAAGCCTTCAGCCATCACCCACAGATCGGTGACAAGCCGGCAAGCGGTTCCGAGTCCGCACGCCAGTGGGCCGCAGGCGAGCAGTCGGGCGCTCGCGCCGCCACCGACGACGTGAAGTCGCGCCTCGCTCGCGCCAATCGCGCCTATTTTGAAAAATTCGGCTACATCTACATTGTCTGCGCGACCGGAAAAACCGCCGAAGGAATGCTTGCGATCCTGAATCAGCGCCTGCAAAATGACCTGGCCAGCGAGCTCTCGATCGCCGCGGAACAGCAGCGGTTGATCACGCGCATTCGGCTGGAGAAGCTTCTGACGGGCGAGCGCCAAGCGTCATGAGCACCATTACCACGCACGTTCTAGACACGTCGCACGGCCGCCCCGCCGTGGAGCTCAAGATCGAACTACACAGGAAATCCGGCGAAGAATGGAAATCGATCGGCGCGGGGTTTACAGATGAAAATGGTCGCTGCGGCGAACTGCTGGGCGAGGCGCCGCTAGCGGTAGGAACGTATCGCCTCACATTTCGCGCCGGTGCGTATTTCAATGCGCAGCATATCGAGTCGTTTTACTCTGACATTCCGGTGGTTTTTGAAGTGCGGGATGCGAGGATGCATTTTCACGTGCCGCTTCTGCTCAGCCCGTACGGCTACTCAACGTATCGCGGCAGCTGACTCTGGTAGCGCCGGGGTCTCGCTTGTCCCGATCCAAGAGGGGCCGGCACGTCCGCCGATTGATTGTCTCCGCATAAACCCGCCGGCGGGACGCCGGCGCCACACTTAGAACGCCGGCTAAGACTTCGTCCGATTCTTCAGAATCTTCAGGAATGAGCCTAGGCGCAACTCCTCGACCGTGACTCCGGTTAACTGTTCCGTCTCCGCTTCGCTGATCGCGCCGCAGTTGATCGCACGTAGAAAAAAATTCAAGAGGCCCTGGCCCGTGGCCGCGTCATCGAACACGTCGCCGACAAGCGTGGCTTTCGCCGCTTTCTCCACAAAATTCTTGAGGCGCGCGGCGGCCGAATCGATCCCCTCGAGAAAGAACGAAAAGACTGCGGCGTACCTGGTAGGCAGCTGCGCCGGATGCAAATCCCAGCCCTCGTAATACGCCGTAACGAGCGAATGTTGGATGTGCCCGAAATGCAGGCGCCAGGCGCGATGCACCGCCTCCCGATTCTCGATCTGCTGCGCGCGCGTCAGCTTCTTCCCTTTTTCCGCGCGGTGCGGCGGCGTGGGCAGGATGTTCGTTGCGCCGTCCGAAAGCCAGATACCCGTCCCCGCGAACGCGACCTGCATCATGTGCTTGGCGAAGTCGCACGCCGGATGATCCATCACTTGATACGCCGCGGTGATGCTGCAGCTGGCCGTGTAGTCGTAGGTGCCGAAATGCGCCGCGATGCAGCGCCCACCCGCCGCGTCCAGAAATCGCGGCAGGCTCGATTCTCCGCGCTCGTTCAGGATGGCCTGGGTCGTCTCGACCATCATCTCGAATTGCAGCGAGCCTTTGGCAAGGCCCAGAGCAGGCTCCAGCGCGTCGAGCAAGTGCGCCAGCGCCGCCATCTGCTCAGGGATCACCACTTTCGGTAGGGTGATGACGAAATTGGGGGGCAGCTTGCCGCGCGTCGCTTCGCACAACGCGCTCACGAACAGATCAAGCGTGCGAATACTGCGTTCGCGCAGCTCCTGCGAAAACGGCTTGAGCCGTATGCCGATAAACGGCGGCAGCGATCCTTCGGCAAATCCCTTGGCCACTTCCTCGGCCGCCGACCTTGCGTGCCCGTCCTCTTCCGCGTCTGGACGATTGCCGTAGCCGTCCTCAAAATCGATGCGGAAATCCTCGACCGGCTCGCGCCGCAGCTTTTCGATCACGCGCCCGTAGACCGCGAGCGCCGTCCACGCCGCGCGATTTTCGGCCCGGAGTTTCTCAGGTGCTTTGGCGAAGCGCCGCTCCGCCGCAACAGCCAGCTTCCCGGATTTCGGCAGCGCCGCCGCTCCATTCATTCCAATCGCGCGAGCGAGGGCGAACGCATCCGGCGCAAATTCGTCGAGCGCCGCAAGAGCCAATTCGCCCAGCCGCCGCGCAATCCCCGCGCGAAACAAATGCGCGCCGCCGTACACGACGTGCACCGGCTGCCGCCGCCCCGTTTCTCCGGGATAGCGCCGCGCGAAAGCTTTCAAAGGGTCATCCAAAGTGCGCAAGGCGGCACGAACAGCGGAATCCGGCAAGGATGTCTTCATATTCCCGATTGTCCTGAGCTGCGACGTAAGGCGCTGCAGCTAAACGCGCGCCGCTCATCTTAAACGCGCAATACTCAAGATTCAATTTCGAATGATGGGGCCCCCAGGCGTTGTAGCGTTCACCTTCAGGTGAACATCCGGCTGAAAATGAGAGGACCGCTGTGCCGGGAGCGCGCACCGAGTAACCGGGGCGGGTGCTCGCCTGAAAGGCGAGCGCTACAACGCCTGGGAACTTTTATATTTAAAGGCTGGATTCTGAGGCGCGTGGCGGGGATCCGCCCAGACGCAAACGAGGGAGAACTTCGCGCCGCCGCGACAAGCAGCGTCAATCCGGCGCGATGTTCTCTCTCGATCTATGCCGGCGAACTCATGGACCGCCGCTGCTGGAAACACTCGCGGCAGAACACGGGCCGTCCCTGCGTAGGACGGAAAGGAACAGTGGTTTCCTTCCCGCACTGCGAGCAGGTGGTTTTGGTTTCCGCGCGCTGGAAACCGTTCGTTCCGGGACCCGGACTCTGAGAGCGCTTGGCTTTGCATTCCTTGCACCGCTTGGGCTCGTTCTTGAAGCCCTTGTCGGCGAAAAACATCTGCTCGCCGGCGGTGAAGACGAACTCCTGACTGCATTCCGAGCACTTCAGGACCTTATCGTGATATTCCATACGCAGCTCCGAGGCTCCACGCTGGTTGGAGAGCCCGCGTCACTCCCGGCAACGTCGAATCTTGCTGGGATACGCCGGGGAAGAACGTGGGTCCCAATTCCGACTGGTCCGAGAGTGCTTTTGGAAAATCTCGGGTGGTCTTGCACGCCTGGGGGAGTCTAGTCCTGCTCCCGCCGCTGCTTTTTGCGCAGCCGCTTGCGCGATAACGCCTGCTTTGCGCGGCGCTTTTCGCCAGGCTTCATGTAGTAGCTGTGCTTCTTGATTTCCTTGATGATATCCTCCTGTTGCACCTTACGCTTGAAGCGGCGCAGTGCATTTTCCAGGGATTCACCCTCCTGAATGCTGACTTCAGCCACTTAAAAATCACCGTCCTTCCGATGCATGTGGCAATGATTGCTATTAACCATAAGTGCTAAGAGAGGTCCACTCGTTCTTAACAGCCTATTGGCACACACTTCTAGCGGACCTAACCACCGAAGTCAAGCGTTGTTTTTCAATTTGGGCCGTCCGCGGCCACGATACGAGTCAGGCCCTGTATGTGGGAATTTCAGCGTACCTGCTAGAATATCCGGGTACGAGTTGCTGGCCAAGACCCCTTCGGAAGCAGGAAGAAATCCACCTATGTCCCTGATGCGCGACGCGATCGGTGTTCTGCTGGCAGGCGGACAAGGCGAACGCCTGTGGCCCCTGACGCGCGACCGGGCCAAGCCCGCCGTGCCTTTCGGCGGGACCTACCGCATCATTGACGTCACGCTTTCCAACTGCATCAACAGCGACCTCCGCCGCGTTTTCGTCCTAACGCAGTACAAGGCGCTCTCGCTGAATCGCCACACGCGCCAGGGCTGGTCGCAACTGCTCGGCCTCGGCGAATTCATCGAGGTTCTGCCGCCGCAAATGCGCGTCTCGACCAATTGGTATCTCGGGACCGCGGATGCTGTATACCAGAATATCTACTCGATTGGCAGCGAGCACTCCCGCTACGTGATCATCCTGTCCGGCGACCATATCTACAAGATGAACTACCAGAAGATGCTGCAGCAGCACGTGGATTCGGGCGCGGATGTGACGGTGGCGACGTTCGAAGTTTCGGCGCAGGAAGCGGCCGGGCGTTTCGGCGTGATGGAGACGGATGCCAACTGGCGGATCGTGGGCTTTGAAGAGAAGCCGGTTTCGCCGAAGCGGTCGCACCTCCATCCGGACATGGTCAACGCCTCGATGGGCGTCTACGTCTTCAACACTCAGCTTCTGATTCCCGCCCTGCTCGCCGACGCAGAGGATCCTAACTCGAAGCATGATTTTGGGCGCGACATTTTGCCGCGCATCTTCTCGAAATATCGCGTCTACGCCTACAATTTCATCGACGAGAACAAAGTCGGCGCACAATACTGGCGCGATGTCGGGACGATCGAAGCTTACTACGAAGCAAACATGGATCTCGTATCGGTGTCGCCGGTGTTCAATCTTTACGATAAGACCTGGCCCATCCGCACCTGGCAGCAGCAGTATCCGGCGGTGAAAACAGTCTTCGCCGATCCTAACCGCATGGGCGCGGCGCTCGATTCCATCGTGGGCGGGGGATCGATTCTATCCGGAGGGCGGGTGAACCGCTCCGTGTTGGGCTATGACGTGCGCGTTAACAGCTACTGCGACGTCGAGTCCTCGATCCTCTTCAATCACGTGAACGTCGGGCGGCACGCGCGCATCCGCAACGCCATCATCGACCGCCATGTCACGATTCCCGAACGCACCGAAATCGGCTATGACCTCGAAGCCGACCGCCAGCGCTATCACGTCACAGACAGCGGCATCGTAGTGGTAGTCCGCGAAGAATCCATGATCGAGGAACCGGAATGAGAAGTGCAGTCTGTCGGCGCTGAACCTGTTCCGGTTTCAATCCGTGTTTATCTGTGTGCATCCGTGGTTTCAAAGCCTTTGAACTTCGGGAGAGGACATGTCGACCAAAATCGCGCGGGTCCGTGGCAGGCAAATTCTCGATTCGCGCGGCAACCCCACGGTGGAAGCGGACGTCATCCTCGAAGGCGGCGCCATGGGCCGCGCCGCGGTCCCGTCCGGCGCGTCCACCGGCGAGCACGAAGCAATCGAGCTGCGCGACGGCGATAAATCGCGCTATCTCGGCAAGGGTGTCCTGAAGGCCGTTGGCAACGTAAATGGCGCCATTGCCCAAGCCGTCGCCGGGCTTGATGCCGCCGACCAGCGCGCCCTCGACCGCCGCATGATCGAAACCGACGGCTCGCCCAACAAGGGAAACCTCGGCGCGAACGCCATCCTGGCCGTTTCCATGGCGGCGGCCCGTGCCGCCGCCTCGGCGATGCGCCAGCCGCTCTACAAATACCTCGCGAAGTATTCGAGCGACCCGTCCGGCAACACGCTCCCCGTTCCGATGATGAACATCCTGAACGGCGGCGCGCACGCGGATAATTCGGTCGATCTGCAAGAGTTCATGGCCATGCCGGTCGGCGCCAAAACATTCGACGAAGCGCTGCGTATGGGCGTTGAGGTGTTTCACAACCTGAAAGCGGTTCTCCACAAGCGCGGCTACTCGACCGCAGTCGGCGATGAAGGCGGCTTCGCGCCCAACCTGAAATCGAACGACGAAGCCGTCGAAGTGGTGCTCGAAGCGATCTCGAAAGCGGGCTACAAGCCCGGCGATCACGTTGCCATCGCGCTCGACCCCGCGTCGAGCGAGTTTTACGATAAGGCCAGCGGCAAATATGTGTTCAAGAAATCCGATAAATCCGCGCGCACCTCGGAGCAGATGACGCAGTTCTGGGCCGACTGGGTCCGCCAGTTCCCCATCGTGTCCATCGAGGATGGCCTCGCCGAAGACGACTGGGCGGGATGGAAACACCTCACCACCGAACTCGGCGGCAAAACGCAGCTCGTCGGCGACGACCTCTTCGTGACCAACACGGAGCGCCTGCAGCGCGGCATTTCCGAAAAAGTCGGCAACGCCATCCTGATCAAACTCAACCAGATTGGCACGGTCACCGAAACCATCGAAGCCATCGAAATGGCGCGCAAGGCAGGCTACGCCTCCATCGTCTCGCACCGCTCCGGCGAAACCGAGGACGTCTTCATCGCCGACCTCGTCGTAGCCATGGGTACAGGCCAAATCAAAACCGGCTCCGCCTCCCGAACCGACCGCGTCGCCAAGTACAACCAGCTCCTGCGTATCGAAGAAGAACTAGGCGCCGCCGCAAAGTTCCCCGGCCGCAGCGCCCTCGCACGAAAGTAGTAAGATATTAGAGATTTGGCGAATATTCGAAACCCAGTTGGGTTCGCACGGCAATTCTTGATGCATTGCTTCCAATGGTGGATAACGGGTTCATTCTGCAGAGCGGTGTCTATGGCTTAAGAGCCATTTTGACTGCGGAATGGTCTGAAGCACTTGGTCACCAATTGCTTCACGAAGACATAGTCGAACTTGAGTTGAACTACGCCAAAGGCTGGAAGGGAAATGATATAGGCTTCCTTTCAAGTCTTCCTGACTTAGCGGCAGTTACGGTCATTGATTGGACGCTTGATGATGTGAGGCCTATTCATGTATTGCATAAGCTTCGGACTCTCGAAATATCTACTTATTGTAAGACCGAAATTGATTTTGCCACATTTCCGCAATTGGAAGATTGCGCCTTGGAATGGCGACCAAAAGCGATATCGATTTTCGATTGCAAGACTCTGAAAAAGCTGTTTGTGAACCACTATAACCTTCACGAGACAGAGCTCTTTGGCCGCTTGACAGGCCTTGAAGAACTAGCAATTCTGAACGCACCGGTCAAGAATCTACTTGGGCTAAGTCGGCTCCATAGATTGCGAAAACTTCGGCTGGCTGGATTGCGAGGTCTTACCTCCCTTAAAGGCGTCGAGAGCCTAGTCAATCTAGAAGAACTGGACATCAACACCTGTCGAAAAATTCGATCAATCAAAGAGATCGGAAATCTGACACGATTACGGAAGCTCTATCTGAATGACAACGGAAAAATTCAATCGATCAAACCGATTGACGAATTACGACATTTGGAATCGGTTTTGTTCTGTGGTTCGACGGAATTCGTCGACGGAGACTTGTCGCCGCTAACGAGGCAAGAACATCTAACGAAGGTCTCTTTCCAGAACCGGCATCATTATTCGCATTCTCGTGATGAGCTGGGGGTTGCGTAATCAGAACAGCCACCCTAGTGCCGCCTGAATCCTATGAAAAGAGTCACCTTCAGCGCCGACGAAGCCTTGATTAAGCAGGCTCGCGAGGTCGCGCATTTGCAAAATAAAACTTTGGATACTGCCTTCCGAGAATGGCTTGTTGAGTTCACCGAGCCGGTGAGGAACGCCGAGCAAGCTATGGCGCTAATCAAGAAACTGCGCGAACACGTACGGGTCAGACCGCCCTACACGCGCGACGAGATGAATAAGCGCTAGGCCCGCAACAAACAAGCAAAATCATGCCAAAACGACCGAAACCGATTGTGCTCACCGTGCTCGACGGCTGGGGCTACCGCGCTGAGACCAAGGGAAATGCGATTGCCCTCGCTCGGAAGCCGAATTACGACCGCTTGCTCAAGGATTTCCCCAACACGCTGATCCAGACCTCGGGGCCCTACGTTGGCTTGCCCGAAGGGCAGATGGGCAACAGCGAAGTGGGCCACATGAACATGGGCGCCGGGCGCATCATTCACATGGACATCACGCGCATCGACCTGATGATCGCGAACGGCGAGTTCTCCAAGCAGCCGCTCCTGCTCGAAGCGATGGAGCGGGGCCGCGCGCGCAACCTGCACCTCCTGGGCCTACTCAGCGACGGCGGCGTGCACTCGCACATGAATCATCTCTACGCGCTGCTGCGCATGGCCCGCGAGCAGCACGTCGAGCGCGTATTCATTCATTGCTTCACGGACGGGCGCGACACGCCTCCGCACAGCGGCGTCGAATACATCCAGCAACTGCAGCAAAAAATGCGCGAGATCGGGGTCGGACGCATCGCCTCGCTCACCGGCCGCTACTACGCTATGGACCGCGACAATCGTTGGGAGCGAGTCGAGCGCGCCTATCGGGCCGTAGTTCACGGTGACGCACCCATCAAGACCGCCGATCCGCTCGAGGCCGTACGCCGCAGCTACGAGCGCGGCATCACGGATGAGTTCGTCGACCCCATCGTCATCGCGATGGGCGATTCCGCTTCAGCGCCGCCCGCCGGACCGATCCGCGACGACGATGCCGTGATCTTTTTCAATTTCCGCGCCGACCGGGCCCGCCAGATGACGCGCGCCATCGCCGAGCCCGGCTTCAAGGAATTCGCCGACCCCAAGCGGCCGTCGAATCTTTTCTACGTGGCCATGACCCAATACGAAAAAACCTGGCCGTGGCTGCGCTACGTGATCGCGCCTGAAAAAATCGCCCACATCCTCGCGCAAGTCTTCGCCGAGCAAAATCTGAAAAATTTGCGCTGCGCGGAAACGGAAAAGTACGCGCACGTCACGTATTTCTTCAACGGCGGCATCGAGAAGCCTTTCGGCGGCGAGGAACGCATTCTCGTCCCCTCGCCCAAGGTGCCCACGTACGACCTAAAGCCGGAGATGAGCGCCGCAGGCATCGCAGATACGGTGGTCAAGGCAGTCGAAAAAGGCGACTTCGACGCGGTCGTCATGAACTTCGCCAACGCCGACATGGTGGGGCACACCGGAGTTCTGGAAGCGGCAATCAAGGCCGTGGAAGCGGTCGACGATTGCCTGGGCCGCATCCGCCAGGCTCTGCAGCCGCGCGGCGGCGCCTGGATCATCACCGCCGACCACGGAAACGCGGAAACCATGATCGACCCGGCCACCGGCGGCCCGCACACCTACCACACAACGAATCCCGTCCCGCTGATCCTCGCCACCGAAGACGGAGTCGGCCCGCTCGCGCCGGGCGGTTCGCTGCGCGACATCGCGCCCACGCTGCTTGGCATACTCGGCCTGCCTGTGCCCAAAGAGATGACGGGGCGGAATTTACGGATGAAGAAATAGAAGTTACGGCGGGTTATCTCGTAGATGATTACCGACATCGGATAGCGATCTGCTTCACCCACATTCCGATAAGATCAGCTCCCAGACAGAGGTATCTGGCACGAACGTCAACTGATGAACAGGCACGTGGTTGACAAATTCACAAGCCGAATCGAAAACCAATTTCACTAGCTCAGGATCGCGTGCGAAGAAAAGAACATTCTCCAATAGTCCGCGAACGGCAGCGGTACCCCGGATTGGTTCGATCTTGTTCTTTGAGCCCTTGGCTAGAACGTACAGCGCATTGATCTGAGCTTTGAGGTTTTCTCCGGGTCGCGATAGTTCGTAATAAAAAGGAGTCCCGAACACATAATAGGTGTCCTCCCCGCGGGCCAAGTAGGAAATGTCGTCAGCCAGCAACCTGGCGCCTGGAGGAGCGAGTCTCACGATCGTGGTCTTGCCTGTGCCGGAAGCGCCGGAAAATAGAAACGCTCGTCCGTTCCGAATTGCGCTCGACGCGTGCAGTAGGAATCCACCTCTCCGGGCCAAAAGGAGCGTATGCACGATCCTCAAGACGGAATCAAGCGAATAGATACTGGGGGCTTGCTGAATGCTCCCGCGTGCTGTAGAGGGATTCCACCGAGCTTGAAAATCCGCGCGCTCGATCAGCCATTGACCTGAGTCCCAGGTCACGCGGACATCTTCGTGTCCAAACTTGATGACTGGCGGCGCCAGTTCAATCTCGAATTCACCAACTGCGTCACCGGAAGAACTCAAAAAGCCGGAATATCGCTCTTCAATCAGTCGAGCGAAATTAGGGCTGTCGCACCACAACCGAATTGGTAGGTTGCCGACCTCGACCACCACACTGCGGATCCGCGCCGCCGCAGTACGCGTCACCGCCCCCTCCGCACCGAGCGCATGCCACTGGAAATAAACATAAAAGGCCTAACCAGCCAGCCATCCCCTACACATTTAGCTCTTGGGGAGTCCGAGATAGTCGTAATCCGATTGGGCACCGCTCTGAACTGATGGCGGTAGCGCAGCCGGCAGCACTTAGCCAGAGCGGGTATAATAAATTCGCTTCGCGGTGATTGATTCGCGATTTGCGGTTTTAGCTAGAGCGGCCCGGGCTTGGGGGAGCATCGGTGCGTTTTTCCCTTTTTGATCTTCTGCACAAGCAAGTCCTCAGGAGTCAAGGCCTCTGGGTAATAAAGTTATCGCCGCTGGAAGGGAGTTCACAATAACGCTGTATTGGTACGTAGTACTACGTAACGACAAGCTGAACAGTTTCAAGTGACAGGACTTCTTCAGACTTGAAGGACAGCGACGAGCTAGCGTACCTACCAAAGAAGTTCCCCACGGGAATTCTGCTACTATTACCCTGATCGTGACGTTCGGTAGAGATAGCCATCGTTCCCGCGCCCCAATTGTTTGACTGGCCGACGTTCACCTCACCCACGAGGAGGGCACCAATGAGCCGTAACGGATCTAAAGGGCTCAAAATCGGCGCTGACGAAGTATCGAGTGCTATTGAATCGCGCCTGCGGCTCATCATTGACACAATTCCCACTATGGTCTGGAGCGTTCGGGCTGACGGCGCTGTCGATTTCGTAAACCAGCGGTGGCTGGACTATACGGGGCTAACATTGGAGGAGGAAATTGAAGATCCAACGCGCGTAGTGCATCCCGAAGACCTGCCACGTGTCATGGAAAAGTGGCTCGCGGATATGACCGCCGGGGAACCTTCCGAGGATGAGATGCGATTGCAGGGGGCAGACGGAGAATATCGCTGGTTTCTCGTTCGCACGGTGCCTCTGCGCGACGAAAAGGGAAACGTAGTTAAGTGGTACGGCGTATCGATCGATATTGAAGACCGCAAGCGGGCGGAGAATCTGTCGCGGACGCTGCTCGATGTGATTCCGCAGCAGATCTGGAGCGGTCCGGCTGACGGCACACTTGACTATTGCAATGAGGGTTGGCGCTCCTACATGGGACTAGGACTCGAAGAATTACAAGGAGACGGCTGGCAGAGTATGCTTCATCCCGACGACCGAGAGCGAGTGCTGAGAGCCTGGCACGACTCAGTGGCAAATGGGACGCCCTACGAGCAAGAAGAACGTCACCGTGGGGCTGATGGCCGGTATCGCTGGTTTCTGTCGCGTGGTGTGCCGCTGCGCGACTACGAGGGAAGGATTCTTAGATGGTATGGGACAAACACGGATATTGAAGGCCGAAAGCGAACTGAAGAGGAATTGCTAGACCTTTCCGGACAACTTTTGCGATCGCAAGACGAAGAGCGACGAAGGATTGCGCAGGACCTACACGACTCGACGGGTCAAAATCTCGTCGCGCTGGCAACGATGCTTGGTCGACTCAATAAATCAGTTCCGTCGGTTGGACGAAGATCGCGCACGCTCCTTTCTGAATGTGTGGCATTGTCCAACCGGTGTATCCGCGAGGTCCGCACCCTTTCTTACTTGTTACACCCACCCTTGTTGGATGAAGCCGGACTAGAGGAAGCGATTCGTGAATACGTGACTGGCTTCTCCAAGCGAAGTGGAATCGAGGTGAAATTGGAGATGTCGCGGCGTCTTGGACGCGTGGCACGGGATATTGAGCAGGCGCTGTTTCGGGTAGTGCAAGAGGCCCTTACCAACATCCAGCGACATTCGGGAAGTCAGCAGGCAAAGATACGAATTCATCGAAACTCGGATCTAACGCTGGAAGTCAGCGACCTTGGTCGTGGAGTCTCTGCCAGTGCTCACAAGGGAAAGCAGAAGACCCGGTTTGAGGTGGGCGTTGGCATCCTTAGCATGCAGGAGCGCGTGAAGCTAATCGGTGGGCGACTGGATATTGTTTCCACCGACCACGGCACTACCGTGCGGGCGACCGTCCCTTTTGGGAGAAATCAGATGAAAAAACTACGCATTCTGTTAGCTGATGACCATGGGCTCGTGCGGGTTGGGGCCCGGGCGGTCCTCCAATCGCAGCACGGATGGAGAGTCGTCGGCGAGGCAGTGAATGGCCGCGAGGCCGTAGAAAAGGCAATCGAACTCAAACCGGATGTGGCCGTTGTCGACATCGGCATGCCCGAACTGGATGGAATCGAGGTAACCCGCCAAATCCGGACCTCAGCCCCGGAGACTAGAGTTCTTGTCCTAACGATGCATGAATCTGGCCAGATGGTACGACGTGCGCTGGACGCGGGCGCCTCCGGGTACCTTTTGAAGTCGGACCTCACGGAGTCACTCGCAAAGGCGGTAGAAACTGTTGCTGACGGCAACCGGTTTCTACCGCCCAAAGTATCGGAGATCGTGATGGAAGAATTTCTCAGTTCGACAAGCAAGAATCAGCAAGGAGAATCGGCAAGCACTCCAGCAACCCCTCGCGAGGTTGAAGTCATCCGCCTCTTGGCCGAGGGGAAAACGAATAAGGAGATTGCGGCGCTCTTGGGAATCACTGTTCGGACCGTGGAGACGCATCGGGCTAAAATAATGCTCAAACTCCGTCTTCATTCCCTAGCCGAGCTTATTCACTATGCTGTGCGCCGCGGCATCGCCACAGTGCAAGGAGGCTAGGCACCAAAACCCGCGGTCTCTCCCCACAGCGGAGTTCCATGAAAAAGTCCGTTACACGCAGAATAGGTGCGTGAACCCTTAATAGCGGGACAACCGTGGCATTATATTTTAGTCAGCGAGCCAAGCTTCAAGGAGCTTTTGGTCGTCCGGTCCAATGAATGTGAAGGCAACCCCCATGCCGATATCTGGTCGGGCATATATCACCCTGCCGAACGCGACTATTTCCGTTCCGCCGTAGGCTAGCTTGAGCGTGACTTCGGTTCCTGCCGAGAAGTGGAGTGATGTTGCGATTACGCCACATCCGAAAAGACTCAAGTCTCTCGTCCGCTCCTTAATCTGAATTCCGGATTTCAGATTAGTGACTTCTACGTCGACAACGAGAGGAAGACGCGGCGCGCGACGAGTAGATTGAGGCTCCGTGCTAGGTCTTTCAACCACCTTAAAGCCCTCTTCCACGGCCTGCTCGCCATCGCAGTTTTGAGTTGGCCTATGGGCGTTCTTTCCGAAATACGCGCGACGACGGCGGCGGAATACGGTCAGGGCAGCCATATCGACTCGAGATGCGTCCAGTGTTTGACTGAATCATTCGTTGCCCACGCGATATGGAACGTGGTTTACCTACGCACGAGCACGGCGTGGCTACAATCCAAAACTATCTTAGGAATATTCAGGGGAGAGGTATATCCCGGCCAATACGTCGGCGTGGTTACGTACCGACGACCACGTATGACTGGCGCGGACATTTCCAGAGCATGACAAGGGCGGTTTTTCGGTAGCTGACCCAAGGCGGCCTAGCCCGACGCTTTTGCCTGTCTGATAGCGGTCACGCAGGAGCGGGTACAACGCCGAAAGACGATGTCGAGTCCGTATGCCGAATAGATGTTGGGAACCACCCTGATCGTCGTTCACGCATTCAATATCTTTTCAAAAATGGCCGGGATTTCGAACACCGCCCGATTCTCCATCGCTTCGGTGCGCGCGCGGTATTGCGGCAGTTCGCCGGGCTTGAGCAGCTCGGCCACGGCGTCGGCCGTGTGGCGATGGCTGGGCACGACGATGCCGACCTGCTTCTCGCGCACCCACTGGGCGTTGTAGCGTTCCTGCGGCAGCGTCCAGGCGTTGCAATCGATGATCACCGGCAGGTGCTTGGCCAGCGCCTCGCTGATGCTGCCCGGCCCCGGTTTGCCGATAAAGAAGTCCGAGAGCGCCATGAAGTACGGGATCTGGGTGGTGAAGCCTTCGATGTGAATCGGGATCCGGGTCGGCTCCCGCCGCAGCGCCTCCGCCAGCTTTTCATTCCGGCCGCAAATCAGGATCAACTGCACCTGCAAGCCGGACCGGTTGATCTGCCTCACGATGTCCAGCATCTTCCAGGTGCCGTACCCGCCGAACAGAACGATCCCCGTTGGCAGGTTCGGATCGAGGCCGAGCTTCGTCCGCTCCGCCACCCGGTCCACCGGGACGCCTTCATAAAAGCGCGGGTGCAGGATCATCCCGGAAGTTCGAAAGACGGTGCCGTCCATGTGTCCAAATTCCCGCGCCTGCTCCACGGCCCGGTCGGTCCCGCACACGATGTACTGCGATTCCTTCTCGATCCAGAAGTGCTTCGGATAGTCGGCGAGGTCCGTCAGCACCGTGACAAACGGCTTCCCTGGCGCCGCCTTTTCGAATCCCTCCCGCAGTGCCCGGTTGAAGTGTGGCACGAGCGACACCACCATGTCCGCCGGATGCTCGGTCCAATACCGCCCGAGCACGCGAACCGACGGCCCGTGGTAGGTCCACACCACCAGCTGCAGGAAGCGCATCAGCTGAGGGCTGCCCAGCGTCCAGCCGTTCCGCAGCATCTTGTTGTACATGTCCTGGATGCGAATTCCGGTGAGCTTGCGGAGGATATCAAGGGGATCGAGGACTTCCTGAAGGTTCATGAGGGACACATCCAGCGGCAGGCCCTGCCGCTCGATCTGAACCTGCAAAGCCGTAGCGGCGTTGCGGTGGCCCCCTCCTGCATCGAAGAAAACAAGATGGATACGGCGTCTGCGGTCCTGCGGGCCGGACATTCCGTCTGCCATCTACTAGTACGCCTCCTCAACCGTTAACCTGTTTGTGTTCAATTAGTAACAGACAATTCTTACAATTTGTTCAACATCGCGTAACAAGTCTGCAAAGAGATTTTGACATACTTTTCGACAATGAAATGCGACCTGCACGTCCACTCGCTTCACTCAGGCACACTGCCTGTAGCTATCCTGCGCCATTTTTTTCTGGAAAGCTACAGCGCTCCGAGAGACGTCTACTCCACGCTGCGTGCCCGCGGCATGGACCTGGTCACATTAACCGATCACGACTCGATCGGCGGCGCCGAGGAGTTGCGCCGCTACCCGGATTTCTTTGTGAGCGAAGAAGTCACTTGCACGATGCCGAGCGGCACGCAGGCTCACGTCGGCGTCTACAATATCACCGAGCGCCAGCACATCGAGATCAACCGCCGGCGCAATGATATGGTACGCCTGCTGGCCTACCTGTCCGAGCAGCGCTTGTTCTTTACCGTAAATCACGTATTCTCCTCCCTGACGGGCCGGCGAGACGCGGACGATTATGAATGGTTCTCCGGATATTTTCCCGCCGTCGAGGCCCGAAACGGCCAGATGCTGCCGTCCGCCAACCAGCACGCCGCCGAGTTTGCCTGGAAGCGCTGCAAGACCCAGGTGGCCGGAAGCGACGCGCACGCGCTGGCATCGGTGGGCACGACTTACACAGAAGTCCCCGGCGCGCGCAATAAGGACGAGTTCTTCGCCGGGTTGCGCGCCGGCCATGGCCGCCTGTGCGGCGAGTCCGGAGGCTATTGGAAATTGACGCGCGACATCGTGCTGCTCTGCGGCGAAATGATTCGCAAGGATCCCTGGACGGCGATGCTCTCGCCGCTGGTCGCCCTCGTGCCGGCGGGAGTCGCGGTAGACTACTTCATTGATCTGGTTTTCGTCCGCCGCTGGGGTACAGCTGTGAACGGTCCCCGGTTCCGGCCCGCCCCCAAGCCGATATTTGGAGGCGCTGCCGGTGCGCGAGAAACAATTGGCGTAGGTTTGTCGTAGTTACGGGTAGGGAGGTGCAACCATGACCGCTCGCCGAATGGTCTGGGAGTTCATACAAGCCCGGGATTATCAGGTCATGAGGAAAGTCCATCGCTGGCGCGCACCGCGATGGCTGCGCTTCTGGATGATTGCTTCCACCCGCCTGGGAGACGGCTGGATCTGGTATTCCGTGGGAATCGCCCTACTCCTCTTCGGGGGAGACATGCGGTTTATCGCCTTTGCGGCAAGCGCCTCGGCGGAAGCGGCGACCATCTTCCTCTTTCGCTTTCTGAAGAAGGCCAGCAAGCGGAAGCGGCCCTGCCATATGGAAAGCCACTGCTGGGCCAACGTTCTCCCACCCGACCAGTTCTCGTTCCCTTCGGGCCACGCCATGAGCGCCTTTGCCATTGCGGTCCCGCTGTGCATCTTCTACCCGCAGTTGCAGGCGGCCCTGTTCGCTCTTTCGCTGAGCATTGCGGTCTCGCGCGTCATCCTGGGGATGCACTTCGTGAGCGACGTGATCGTCGGCTCCCTGCTCGGCGCGGGCCTCGGCTACGGGGCGTATCTGCTGGTGCGGTAAGAGACGCCTCGCTTCGGCTCGTTTGCGCCCCCTAGCGCGCTCCACAATACGGCCTTGCCCGGGTTACCTGGTTTTCGGACAACCGTTGCTCGCCCCGCCCGTCAGCGTTATCCTCAAACCATACGAATAACCCGCTGAGGCCCGCCGGCATCGTAAAGCCAGCGGGACCCAGGCGCGCCGCCAGTCATATGAAGCTCCGGACCCAAATCGCCTTCCCGATTGTTGGAGCCTTGCTGCTTGCCGGGCCCGGCTTTCTCGTGGGCGGAGGCAATCCACTTTTGGCCACACAGAGGGATGCCGACTCTCGGGCCGACTCTCAGGCACCAGGCGCGCCGACGCAGATCCCGGAGACAATTCCCAAGGGCAAGAAGCTCATCCTGAAGGACGGCACGTTTCAGATGGCGCGCGAGTACTCGGTGGAGGGCGACCGGGTGCGCTACTGGAGCGTCGAGCGCTCGCAGTGGGAGGAAATTCCCGCGGACCTCGTCGATTGGGACGCGACGCACAAGGGCGAAGCCGAGCAATCCGCGCGCGACGCCGACCTGAAGGCGAAAATCCGCGCTTCCAACATCGCGCGGCTCACCAAGGACATCGACGTCGACCGCAGCCTCGAAATCAAGCCGAACCTGTTTCTCCCGGACGAGATCGGTTTCTACGCGCTCGACCGCGACAAGCAAATCCGCGTGATGAAGCAGAGCAACGCAGAGGTGAAGGTTTCCGCGGGCCGCGAAGTCGAAAAAATCCTGAGCGGCGTGTCACTGATCCCCGGCAAGAAGATCATGGACATTCCCGGCGACCGCGCGTCCATGCGCCTGAAAACCGCCGAGCCTGAATTCTATTTTCGTCCGGTCGATCGCCGCGAGCCGCGCTTCCGCCTCCTCCGCGCCCAAATCAAGAACGGCCGCCGCGTCATCGACAACATAAGCGTCAACGTCATCGGCCAGGAATCCCACAAAGCCAACGAACTCGAAATCCAGACCTGGACGCCCGCCACCGGCGTCTTCCGCTACACGGTCGACCAGCGCCTCGATCCCGGCGAATACGCCTTCGTCGAAATGACCGAGGACGGAATCAGCGGCTACGTCTGGGATTTTGGGATTGATTTGCCGGGAACCAAAACCACGAAGTGACACCCGCCGACCGAGGCGCCCAAAACCCAGACCTTCGAAAATCGCGAAGGGTCTGCCACCCGTCCAACGTGCAGACTCTTTCTGTAATCAGTCTGGCCCCAAACGGTACGGCGGCGGTCACGCCATTTCGCACGATCACGGCGGACGGCAATAGCAGCAACTGGGCCTTCCTGAGCGTCGGGCCGGGTGTCATCCCCGACGGCCAAGGGGGCACTCTCGTGGCGTGGTACATTCCAGGAGGAACCGGCTCGAATCCGAATGCCTCGTACCACATCGCGGACGTATCCAACAGCGGAACCGTCGATCGAAACTATTCGGCATTTAGCCAGCCTGTGGGACAAATGGTTCTCGGAGATAGCAGCACGGGCCTTGCCTATGCCAGCGACGGTTTCTCAGTAGTGGCCTTCAACATCTCCGGCGGTTCGCCGGTCTGGACCTACACGCCGACTTCGAACACTAGCTCCACCAACATTCTTATTTCGACTACGGGCGGCGGACTCTCCGTCAATGACAGCCAGGCTGGCGTCATTCAACTCGACTCCACGGGCCAACCTGCGTCCCCCACCGCTAGCCTCCTGGGTGCGACGCCACTGGACCCGTCGACGCTCGCTGTCAACACTTGGGGCGCAAACGTGGGGCCGTGGTCGAAAGTTGCCAACCAACAAGCGCTCGTAGTCGCGGGACCAGTGATGGTCCCCGTTTCGGAGTGGTCCGAGCCCGCCGGAGCGCCGCAATCGCAGCAGGCAGCCATGCCAATATCAGTCAGGATCAATTTTACCGGATCGAAGACTCCCGGCGACAATCTGATGTTTACTGGGGCCAACGGCGCTTCGTATACTTGTTCTGAGGCTCTGGGCCTTCAGGACTGCACGACGATCACGGGCTACCGACTGTGGGATTTGGAAGGCAACGGGCATGTTTATAACGACGCTTCAAAATGGACGGTCGCTGTAACCAACGAATATGGCTATAAGGGATTCTACAGAGACAGCAGCAACAATCTTCAACCCTTCAGCTGCAGCCAACCTCTACACCCTGATGCTCTGAATTTCCTGCAGCAGCCGGCCGGACAGCAGTCAATTTTTTATATCGACGCGCCCGGGCCGTACTGGGGGATTAATCCGAGCAGTCAGTGCGCCACCGGGACTGGCGTTATTGATTCGGAGACGGATACCTTTAACTTTCAAGTGACCTTCACGAGTAAATTGTCCAGTTATCACCGAACCGTATATTATTACGTCAAAATTGTTGTCGCTCCAGGCGGCACAACCGATTTCGTCAACTCGCAGGCAGGTTACGGAAATCTATCTCGTTTCTTCTGAGGTGCTAGATGCGTCGAGCCTTCTGGATTTTGCTCATTGCGATATACAGTCTATCGATTCCGACTAGGTCACAACAACCCTACGACAGTGCCACCCTGTTCGCGCAGCTAAGCCAAATGAGCACAACGGATCGTGCTGCCAAACACATTTTGGAGGCGGCCAGCCAAGACCCCAGTGTCCGTCAGCAAGCGGCGGAAAAGCTTCCGGAAATGATCGACAAAGCCGAGATCAACGAAGTCTGGTTGAATGCAGTTCGATTAGCCGGGAAACTTAAAGCATCAGAGACAGTGCCATCGCTTCAAAAAGCTTTTTTACTGGGGAAATTGGATATAGGTAGGCCTGCAAACATGACAATGGGCACAGAGGGGCTCCTCAACGACGATGTCGTTGCAAAGGCGCTCGCCGAGATCGGAGATCCATCGCTTCCCGCAGTCAAAGGTTTCTTGAAGAGCGCTGATCCCAAAATGAGAAGGCGGGCGGTGTTAATTCTCACGAACATAAACTCTTCGGCTTCCCGTAGTCTTCTGCAAGACCACCTTCCAGGCGAGACAGATCCAGGGATCAAAAATTTGATTAAGCGTTGGCAAGATCGCGTGCAGCAATAAGCGGAAATAGGCGGGCGGGACGGGTGGCCCGGCCTTCGTAGTTGAACTTTGGGTGCCCCGGCCTTCTGGTTTTGAAGGCTGGGGATTTTGAACTGCGACCCGTGCTTCGATTCAGCCTGCTCGCTTGGCCCGCACTTAGGAGTCAACCCCCGAAAGCCCCGCCCTTGAAAGGCGTCAAGGGCAGGGCACCCCAAGTTCACGCTCTCAACTTTAAGTGGATCGGTTCGCCGTGACGCGGCCGTTCCTACTGGGCGTAGTAGGCCCACAGCGAAGTGTCCTGATTCACGAAGTAGCGCTGCTGATAGCCGTTTAAGTAGGCTTCGCGGTACTCGTGCTCAAAGTTCGCCAAGTTCTCGTTATTTTGAGTCGAGACGCTGCCCGCGTGGAGATAGTTCTTCGTCTTAACAGGCTGAAAGGCATGGGCGGAGGCATCGTCCGCGGCGGCATCCGCGATTCCGTCCGTAAAGCCCGCGACCTCGGCCGTCGTGGCCCTGGGGAAGCTTCCCTTACGGTTCAGGCACATTTCTTCATACGCTTGCTCGTAACCGATGATGAATGAGGCCCGGTCCGCGTTCGTGCTCCAGCGGCCGCTCATCAGATGGGGCTTCCTGCCGTTTTGCGCGTCGAGCTGCGCGACGAACGCACCGTCTCGGAACGCGGCGTCGCTCATCTGGGTGGTGTTGCGGCTGGCGGCTCCGGGGGTTCGCGCAAACATCCCAACGACGAGCCCTAGGGCTAGACCTGCTGTGACCGAAAAAGGGGATCGCATACCTTCACCTCGCAAATCGAGGGCTGGGCGGCTATCGTCGCCCGGGGGCAGCCTTCTAGATTTGGACTGGAAGATACAGGCACGCCGGGAATCCATCGTTGTGAGACCGCAAGCAAAATGTCTCCGGATGGTAAATTATTTCGGGCTTCTCCTTGCCCTGGAGCAAGCTCGGCCGTGGCCATGAAACACTTCGAGGGCGCCGCACTTGTTGGGCTGATCTCGCGGAGGGCTAGGAAACGTCCTTGGGCTGAAGAAGCGCCGGGGAAGGCAATTCCTTGAGGAGCGCAAGCAGTTCCGCAATGCGGAACGGTTTCTGCAGGAAGCGGTTTCCCTCGCGGCCGGCTTGTTCGCCGACGGCGGCGTCGACCAGGTCGCCGGTCATGAAAATGAAAATCGGGCGGGGGACGGAGCGGGCCTCGAACTTTTTCATGATTTCATCGTGCAGATCGAAGCCGGAAACCACGATTCCCGAGTCGGACTCCAGGTTCAAGTCGCAGAGCACAACGTCGTAGCTGTTGCGCTGCGCGAGTGCCAGGGCCGGCTCGGAAGACGATGCGCGCTCCACGATGCATCCGTGCGCGCCGAGGCTGTCGGTCACCAGCTCCAGAATGCTTTCTTCGTCGTCGACCACCAGAATTTTCCGATGGGCGAGAGTTGTTGTTGTCGCGTCGTCGTGCGTGTCATGCATTTCCCGGTCTTCCGAGTGCTCCACGCCGACGGCGGCAGCCGCCGCGGCGGGCTCGGCCAGGGCCACGGATTCCGTGCACACCGGCAGAGATACCGTGAACACCGAGCCGCCGTCGGGCAGCGGCTGCGCGGAAATATCCCCGTTGTGTTCGCGGATGATCGCCATGCAGATGCTGAGGCCAAGGCCCGTGCCGCGGCCGGGCCGCTTCGTGGTGAAGAACGGATCGAAAATGCGCGGAAGAAGCTCGCGGCGAATGCCCACGCCGTCATCCTGGAAGGTGATCAGCACTCGCTCGCCTACAACTCCCAGGCGAACGCGCAGCGTTCCGTGGTCGCGCACCTCGTGGATGGCCTGCTCGGCGTTCACGATCAGATTCAGGAAGACCTGCGTCAACTGATTGGAATCGCCCAGGACGGTGGGGAGATCGGGACGCGCAACGAGGTCGACGTGAATGTGATTGGCGCGCAGGGAATGCTCGTGCAATTGCAACGTACGCTGAAGCAAATCGGGCAGATGCAGCAACGTGCTGCGCGGCGTGGACGGGCGCGAAAAGACCAGCAGGCTCTGCACGATGTGCGCGGCGCGACGCGCCTGGCGGTACGCGAGGTCCAGCTGTCGCGTCGCGGTTTCTTCCTGGGACTGGTCGCGCAGCATTTCCGTGACCCCGAGAATCGCCGTGAGCGGATTGTTCAGCTCGTGCGCGACCCCGGCGATCATTTGCCCCATGGCCGCGAGCCGCTCGGTCTGGATCAGCTGCTGCTGCAGGCGCTGCTGTTCGGTGATGTCCCGCGCGGAGGCGATGACGCCGGTGACGCGCCCATTCTCGTCACGAAGCGGGCGAGCCGAGGCGCGGAACACGCGCCAGGCACCGTTCTTATGCTGCGTGCGGTATTCGATCTCGCCGGACGGAAGCCGCTGCGAAAGCAAATCGTCGAACATCTCCAGCATCGCGGTGCGGTCGGCGGGATCGGTGCGGCCGCCCATGCGCCTTCCAACAAGTTCCTCGGGACGGAAACCGAGAATCCTGGTGATCTGCGGGCTGACGAACGTGTACCGCGCGCTCGCATCGAGCGCGATAACCAGATCGGGAAAGCTCTCCATCAGGCGGCCGGCGAATTCCTGCTCGCGGTGCAGCCGGCGCTCCATTTCGCGCTGCTCGGAGATGTCGACGAACGTTCCCTGATAGCGCACGAACTTGCCGGCGGGATCGAGAATCGCCGCGGTCGTGTGCATCACCACCACTTCGCGGCCATCCTGTTTGTGCCGGAGCGCGATTTCGTGCGCGTGCAGGAATCCCAGCTCGCCCAGTTTGGCTTGCTCTTCCGCGCGCCTCTCGGGATCGCGGTACAGCGACGCGATCTCGCGATTGAGCAGCTCTTCCTTGTTGTCGTAACCGAGCATTTGCGCCAGCGCCGGATTGACTTCCGTGATCCGGTCGTCGGCAGAGGCAAGATAGACGCCTTCGCGCAGCGTCTGGAACAGTTCGGTGAAGCGCGTCTCGCTCTCGCGCTCCTTCGTAACGTCGCGCGCGAAGCCGCTGATCCCGTGCACTGTATCGTCCCGGACGATCGCATGCAGCACGCAATCGAAGTAGCGGACCGCTCCGGTCTGCTTGATTCGCGCGCGAACCACGCCCGTCCAACGACGCCGCTGCATGAAACGCGGCAGCCAACTTTCCAAAGCGGCTCGGTCGCTGGCTTCGGGGAGATCAAAGAACTCATCGAGCCGGCGGCCAACGACTTCCGTGAAGGTCAGATTGAGCAGGTCGGCGAAGCTACGATTCACGGTGAGAATGTTTCCGTCATTGGTGACGGAAAAAAGCAGATCCTCGAAGGTGTCGATCAGGTCGCGATAGCCCTGCTGCGATTTGGAAATGAGGGAGAAGAGCTGATCGAGGCGGTCGTTGTCATGAGCCGTGGTGGCGCGCTGCTCGATGCCCCGGACAAGGCCCCGTAACTCCGCGATTTCATTGGTCTTACGCCAGGCGTAGAAGACAAACAGAAACACCAGCACCACCAGGCCCACGGGCAGGGCCTCGAGGTGATGCGGCATTTTTTGGATCGAGTCCCAATTGGTTGCGGCAAAGGCCAGCGCCAGCAAGCCCAGCAGCAGGAGCGCGGCGCGCCAGACTCCGTGCTCGCGGCGCGTCAGGTGATCGCGTTCCGCAACGGCCGAAGGCGAATCGGCCGAGGCGTCCGCGCGCGGAGTGGCGTTTTTGTTCATTCGACCGCTATTTTGGGAAGGCGCCTCCGGCTAGGCGTGGGGCTTCGGGGGCTGCCTTGCCCAAAAAGTATGGCGTGAATCAATACCGGGAGCAATGTATTGACCGCTGCCCGATGGCGAAGTTGCTAACATGCGCGCACGCTGAGCGAGGCCGAAAAACGGCTCACCTTGCCTCGATTTCATGGGCCCCGTGGGATCGTTCGAATTCGGGAACAGGTTGCGCGAGAGCGGTCGATGATATACAATTAGCATGTAGATCAAGGAGGGCAAATGCAAGTCTCGAAGTGGGGAAACAGCCTGGCGGTCAGGCTGCCTTCGGACGTCGTCAGCGCCCTCAACCTGAAGGAAGGCGACCAGATCGAGATCCGAATAGCGGACGACCGCGTCTTTGTAGTTCGCCGCGACCAGAGCAAGAGCCGTGCGCTCGCGCGCTTGCGCAAGCTACGTCGCCCACTGCCTCCCGGATTCGTGTTTGACCGGGAAGAGGCCAATGCGCGCTGAAAGTGGCACAGCCCGCTGATCCACCTGTCTGCCGCCTAATTTAGTGAAACACAATCGGTTTGTGACTCCAATCGAGCGATGGCCTCGCGCCAAAAAGTTTTTTTCGACACCAACGTCCTGATCTATGCGGTCGCGCTGGACGACCTACGCAACGCGCCAGCCGAGCAGCTTCTCTCTTCGGGAGGCAGAATCAGCGTGCAGATTTTGAACGAATTTGTCTCGGTCGCCCGGCGAAAGCTCCTGATGCCCTGGAGCGACGTGACCGAAGCGCTCGCGGCGTTTCGGGATTTGTGCCCTTCACCGCTCGCCATCACCATTGCAATCCATGAGGCGGCGCTCAAGATCGCGGAGAAGCACGGCTACGGAATCTACGACGCGCTCGTGATTGCTGCGGCGCTCGAATCAGGATGCTCCGTCCTCTATTCCGAGGATTTTCAAGATGGTCAAACCATCGACGGACAGCTCACGATCCGGAATCCGTTCATTCAATCGTCGAAACCGTGATTTGTGGTTTCAAGTAGCACAGGTACTCTTTTAGCCCGAGCCCTTTTGAGGGCTGCCTGTGTGGGTTTTGCGATCGAAGCCGCATCGCAGACGCATCCGCGGCCCACAAGATCACACAGCGAGCCCTTCGCAAGGGCTCAGGGTAAAGAGTCGCTGTGCTACTCAAACCAAGCGTCAGACTCTGCCGCAGCGCGATTGTCTCGCTGAATGTATTGCCTACATTACCAAGCTGGAAGAGTCATCCGGAACGCGAATGATGACCGGGTCCGATTCTCCCAGTTCCTTTGCCATTTTCACGACTTCGGTTACGTCGGCTGCGTAGGCGATCAGCCGCTCTTCGTGCGCGGACAACGCCACCCATGCACCCCTCGGGATTCCCAACAGCAATTTGGATATGTCCTTGGCGGCCAACACGGACTCACTCCTCGTTGCAGGACTATAGCACCCTTGCGAGGCGCCCGGCCTCCCGCCGTTTTCGAAGGCGGGACGGTCCATTTTTTTCAGGAAGGGAGTCAACGTGAGTGGAATCCGAAATTCAAAAGCCCCACCTGTCGTACGGCGCGACAGATGGGGCACCCGCCGAAACAACGGCCTAGCCCGGGCCACCCGTCCCCTTGAGTGAGGCGGAGCGCACGGTCTGTGACAGTGTGTCTCCTGCAGAAATTCAAAGGCAAAACCGATGCCCGAACGCCGGGGCCACCTGTCCCCCCGCTCGTCTAAGCCACTCGCCCACGACCACGACCACCAATAATGCGTGACATTTAATGCGTTGCATTATATCATCAGGATGTGATTAAGTCCTTCAAAGGCGCCGACGCCAGGAGGCTTTTCGATGACGAAGATGTCCCAAGGTTCGTGAATATTCGACAGCCGGCGCGACGGAAATTGTTGATGCTGCACGCGGCCAAACGTTTGATGGATTTGAGTGTCCCTCGCGGCAATAGGCTTCATGCATTGGCAGGAGACCGCGAAGGGCAGCACAGCATCAGTATCAATGACCAATGGCGCATTTGTTTTGTGTGGAGAGAGGGAGACGCTCACGACGTAGAGATCGTCGACTATCATTGAAGAGAGGGGATCGTATGGCTAGACTGAAACCAATTCATCCAGGAGAAATCCTCCGAGAAGAGTTCATGGCGCCGCTTCGCCTGAATGCGAACAAGCTGGCTCTGGCGCTGCACGTCCCTGCTCCGACCATCTACGACATCGTCCACGAGGAGCGGGGCATCTCCCCTGAAATGGCGCTCCGCCTTGCCCGTTTCTTCGGAAACACACCTGATTTTTGGCTCAGTCTTCAATCGGAGTTTGATTTGCGGGTTGTGCGCAACCAAAAAGAAGCAACCGTGAAGAGTCAGGTTCGCCCGCTCGATGAGTCGGCTTGGCTGTCCGGTCCTTCTTGAGGGAGCCAAATAGGAAATTCAATTTGCAATTCCGAACATAGAAAGCAAACTACGAAATTCAAAGGCCCCACCTGTCGCAAGGCACGACAGATGGGGCACCCGCAAAAACCAACGCCCTGAGACCCAGGCCACCCGCCAGCACGATTGTCTCGCTGAATGTATTGCCTACATTACCAAGCTGGAAGAGTCTTCCGGAACGCGAACGATGACCGGGTCCGATTCTCCGAGTTCCTTGGCCCTTTTCACAACTTCGGTTACGTCGGCTGCGTAGGCGATCAGCGGCTCTTCGTGCGCGGACAACGCCACCCATGCACCCCTCGGGATTCCCAACAGCAATTTGGATATGTCCTTGGGGGCTAACACGGACTCACTCCTCGTTGCAGCACTACAGCGCTCTTGCGAGGCGCCCGGTCTCCCGCCGTTTTCGAAGGCGGGACGGTCCATTTTTTCGGGAAGGGAGTCAAAATAAGTGGAATGCGAAATTCAAAAGCCCCACCTGTCGTACGGCGCGACAGATAGGGCACCCGCACAACCGATACAGCGCCTAAGGCCCGCCCACCCGCCCCGATAGGAAAACGTGGTCGCATGCCGATTCTACGAGCGCCACGACATGAAGGGTCGTGGGCACTGTGACTTGGAAGAATAGAACGATACCGGGGCTGGTCTATCGGTTATTTGTGGACTTTGCCGCAGTTGTTCCTGCAAGCGCATTGCGGCACACAGATCTTCGTTTTTTGGCGTTCAATATCGCACATATTGTATGTGGTCAATTTTAGTCATCTAGACGGGCTGTTCCTACGAGTTTACGATCAGGCACTATCGCTAGACCCGTTTTCTGAGTCAAGGAGCAGACCTGAATGGCAAAACGCAGTCTCGGTGTCAGTCATGGAGTGAGTCACGCGGTTCTCCGCAAAAAGTTCCGTACCGGGATGACTTTTCGGAACTACCGAGACAAAGAGATCGTCTTTTCACAGGGAGATCCAGCTGATTCTGTTTTCTACATCGAGAGCGGGACGGTGAAGCTCACGGCGGTCACTACGCGCAAGAAAGCTATAATCGCTATCCTTCAGCGAGGTAGCTTTTTTGGCGAAGGCTGTCTGGCGGAGCAATCGCTGCGGATTTGCACGGCGAGATCTATTGGACAGTCCAACATCATTCGGCTGCAAAAGGATAGTACGGTTCGCACGCTCAAGAGAGACCCGCAGTTTGCAACCCTGTTCGTTGGATATTTACTTTCACGGGTTGTTCGAATTGAGGAAGACCTGATAGATCAATTCTTCAATTTCAGCGAAAGGCGACTGGCGCGGGTTTTGTTGCTGTTCGGGGACATATCCAAGGAATCGAAGTCGCACTCCCCGCTAAAAGTGAGCCAATCAACCTTGGCGGAGATGGTGGGTACCACCCGCCCAAGGGTAAGCAAATTCATGAACGATTTTAGGAAGAAAGGCTTGGTCACGTACAACGGGGGCTTGCAAATAAATAGCGCACTGGTCATTGCTTTCCTGAAAGACCGCCCAATGTCCGTCAACAAGACATGAGCAACGAAGACGAGAAATGAAAACAAAACTAACTCTAAAGCAAGGCCATGGAAAAGAAAAGCTAATCAGGTCGGTGTAGAGCGTGCCGAAAAAGAAAGAATCAGACGCGACTTGGCTGGCACGACTCAAGCGGGAGCTTGCGAGGCCCCATCTTACGAAGTCTGTTCGGGAGAAGGCTACGAAGAAACAGATTGCATCATGGAACGCGAGTTAGTTGAGCTTCGACAACCCGGTTTTCAGGGATGGTGTGCACTGAGTACTTCGTCACAAACGCCGAAACCCTTGAATGCGTTCTCGAAAACTGCTCGATCTTCTTCTATCAAGGACGGATTCAGTCGATGAATGAGCTCTGTTGCCGTTGCTTGAGCAAATCGCGCGGGTGGCCGGGCCTTTGAGTCGAGGGCGAAGTTGCCGGTGCCCGATCCCTCGTGGTTTTCGAGGGGTCGGAGGGTTTGATTTTTCCGGGAACGAAGTCAAAACCCCGACCCTTCCAAAGGCTGGAAGAGTCGGGCACCCGAAAAACCTAAACCATTAACTCGGCGTGGACGTACTGCAGTGCTGTCATCCGATTGCGAGATCTCGTCAACTGAAAACGCGCGGAAGGATTGGCCACGCGCCCCGAACACTCAAAACCGTTCAAAGCGTGCGCCACCCGCCGAAGTGTCCCTCGCGATTTTCGAGGGGTCGGAGGATTTAATTTTTCCGGGAAGGAAGTCAAACCCCGACCCTTCCGAAGACTGGAAGAGTCGGCCACCCGAAAAACCTAAGGCCGAAACTAAGCGTTGACGGACTGCAGTGGCATTATCTGATTTCTAGATTTCGCCAGCTGAAAACACACGGAAGGATTGGCCACCCGCCGCTGTCAAGGATCCCTGAGTGAAGTCGAGCGCACGGTCTGTGGCGCGCCTCCCGGATTGATGGGGTACCCGCAAGACCTTTGGCTTCCTAAGGCGGGGCCACCCGTCGCGGCTCCGGATTTCGGAACACTGTGATCGTTCGTGACACGATGGCATCGCCAGGTATATCCCTGATCGGTTGATTAACCTTAGTCGCGCTGACAATTGCTACAATCTCGAATGAGTCGCCTTCCGATTTATCGTCACCAATTGACGCCAAAACTCTCCATATGCCTTCGTCTCTCTTGATTTGACCTTGCGGATACCAAAGCCCGTTGCCTGAATGGACCAGAACCTGAACATTAGCCGCGGAAGGGTGGACGTATCCAATCACGTCCTGTTTTCCAGGAACGTACATGTTTTCTTCTGGCGTGGCGATACCGATCTCGATTCGCGGCTGCACCGTCTCACCTTGCTTTTGCTGAATTGTCGACCCCGCTGTTCGGAAGAAGGACATGATCTCGTTCTGAAACTGTGCGTTCAACTCTGCTTGTTGAGCATAGACCAGCGGCGAATAGAATTTATCAATATCGACCTGCTGCAGCTTCCTGTACCTAAGGTCGCTGGCCATTTCTGACAACATCTGAATATAGGTGTGAGTACGCTCTTCGCTGTGTGTCTTCGTTTCGTCCAGTAGTATCGGATAAAGTTTGTGCCAGCTCTGGACGACGTTCGGCGAGTCATAGAAAACGACGTCGACCATGTTCAAAGCGTTCACCCAGGCTTGATTCGGTGGTTCGGCTTTGCGGTGCATCATCAACGTCAAGAAGACGTTCAGCTTCGCATTGCGCTTTTCGGCCCGTCGTTGCCAGTAGAGCGTGAGGCCAGCAGCACCGAAGGCCGACAGAACCACGGCTGCCGCACTAACTATGACCGAATACCAATCCTTCGCCTGCATAGTCGCCTGAGCTACCTGTTGTAGTTGGCTCTGCATCGGATTCACAGGAAAAAGTAAACCATTCTACTACTTTCAAGATCGAAATTCACTTGACAGCCACTCGCGGTTCGGCATGCCGCTTACTCCGCTTGCTGGATTTGGCCCCGTTCTCGGCTACCGCCGAGGCGGGGCTTTTTGTTTGCAAGCAGATATTATACATTGTCGGGCAAGTAGTCAAGATAAAATGTTTGCACGGGCAAGTATTGACACCTGTCTCGCCATCATGTAGCATGACCCTGCTTGGAGGTCGATATGGCCGAAGACAGTAAAACCACAAAGGCAGGGAAGGCCCTCGCGAAGCTAGGTTCCTCAAAGGGGGGGAACGCAAGGGCCGCAAGTCTAACCGGTGAACAGCGCAGAGAAATAGCCCGAAGGGCCGTTCAAGCAAGGTGGGCAAAGGTCAAAGGCTATCCGTCCATCGTTTTAGTACCCGAGGAAGAGACCTCCATAGCGACCAAGGAAAATCTGCCCACCGCAAAATATAAAGGCTTTTTGAATCTCTTCGGCATGGAAATACCCTGCTACGTGTTGGATAACAGGCTGCGCGTAATCGGAAGAACCGCGACGACAGAAATGCTTAGTGGTTTTAAGGGTCAAGGAGACCTGGAAGGATACTTGCGTTCCCAGAACCTTAAACCTTATGTTGACAAGGACTTGGTAGTCGCGAAGATGGTCTCTTTTCGATTGCCTGAAGTAGAGCAATTAGGCCGCGAAGTGAAAGGACTCCCCGCTGATCTTCTAATTGATATTTGTAAGGGGTTAGTCGCAGCTTTAGAAGCAAGTCAACGAACTCCTCCCGAGGTAAAACTCACTGCTAGACAAATCGCAATGGCGGTTAAGGCGAGCATGTTTTTGGCAGCTTGCGCGAAAGTCGGTTTGGACGCCCTAATTGATGAGGCAACAGGATACCAATACCAACGCGAGGAAGATGCTTTACAGGTCAAGTTACGCGCTTATCTTGAAGAGGAAATGCGGAAATGGGAGAAGACGTTTCCTGATGAACTGTGGCTCGAATTTGGAAGGCTTACAAAATGGCACGGCAGCGTCACTCACAGGCCGAAGTATTGGGGTCAACTCGTGATGGCACTTGTCTATGAGTATCTAGACCCGGATGTTGCAAGATGGCTTAAGGATAATGCTCCCAAGCCGCAGAAGGGACAAAATTATCATCAGTGGCTTACAAGTCAGTTTGGACTTCGGAAGCTGATTGAGCATATTTGGATGCTCGTCGGGATCGCGAGAACTTGCCATAACATGGGCGAGCTAAAAGTAAAGATGCAGCAGATGTTCGGGAAAGGGCAATTGCAGTATGACCTTTTCATCTCAATTCCGGCAGTCACCAAGAGTGGAGCTCTATCCCAAATATTGGATGAAAATGCTTTAGGAGCCAAACTAAACAACGACCAGGACGAAGGCAAAACCAACTGATGAACAACTGGGGGCACTTCTATCCGAGGCCGCCACCAACTTCGCAGATCAAATGACACCACTACCCCACTCGCCCGCAAACCGAACTGAATACTTAACGAAATAGAAGCCATATGGTACGGCTCAGTTACCGACCGCATGCTGTCACAGGCATTCGGCATTGACTCTAAACAAGAAATGGGCGGCCCAATCCATCGGGCCGCCCAAATATTCTTTCCGATTGTGAACTTCCGTTAGTCCGACCCGCCCTCCGCCAGCGCATCCGCATCCTTGCGCAGGAAGTCGAGCGCGGCGGCTTCTTCCCCTGAGAGCTCCGCGGGAGGCAGAATCTCCTCGGGCGGAGGCGGTGGCGGCATTTCGGTGAGGAGCTGGATGTTGCGGTAGCGCTCCAGGCCGGTGCCTGCCGGGATCAGGCGGCCCATGATGACGTTTTCCTTGAGGCCGCGACGAACCACATACGCTGGGAAGAAGTGTTAGAATTACAAACAGAGGACGCGGCGAGTGAGCGACATGACCGAAGGATCGAGGAACTACGAAGAACGAATCATCCGGGACAGGAAAATCTGCGGAGGGGAGCCTGTTTTCAAGGGAACGCGCGTGACCCTTCGCACCGTGCTCGCCAGCCTCGCCGATGGCGATTCCGCCGAGGACATCCTTTCTGATTTTCCCAGCCTGAAGCCGGAAGATATTCAAGCCGCGATCGCTTTTGCCGCAGCCTCGGCTGAGGAAGACCTGCCCGTACCTGCCGTGCCACGGATTCGATGAAGATCAAGCTGGACGAAAACCTCCCGTTACGTCTCGCGGGCATTCTGGAAGCCATGGGTCACGATGTCGACACATTGCACGCGGAGGCCCTCCTCGGTCGTGAGGATTCGGAGGTCTGGGAAGCGGTGCAGAAGGATTCGAGATTTCTGATTACGCAGGATATGGATTTCTCGGATCTTCGCCGATTCGCTCCAGGCTCCCATCACGGCATACTCCTCGTGCGCCTCCGTTCCTCAAAACGAAGAGACTTGATCCGGAGAATCGAGGAATTGTTCCGAAAAGAGGAAATCGGGGAATGGTCCCGTTGCTTTGTCGTTGCCACCGCGAGCAAAGTGCGCGTTTTGAAGCCCAGCCAAGAGCAGCATCGCTAGCTCGCCTTGGATTTTCGGCGACCTCAGCCCTCTCCGTCAAAAACCGTCAAACATCATTTTGAATCTCATACGATTCTGAAAACAAAAAGGGCGGCCCGGGAAATTCGGGCCGCCCAAATGGTGGTTGTGGGTTTTTGTGCTAGTCCGACCCGCCCTCCGCCAGCGCGTCCGCGTCCTTGCGCAGGAAGTCGAGCGCGGCGGCTTCTTCCGCTGAGAGCTCCGCGGGAGGCAGGATCTCCTCGGGCGGGGGCGGCGGGGGCATTTCGGTGAGGAGCTGGATGTTGCGGTAGCGCTCCAGGCCGGTGCCCGCCGGGATCAGGCGGCCCATGATGACGTTTTCCTTGAGGCCGCGCAGGTAGTCCACCTTGCCGGCGACGGCGGCTTCGGTGAGGACGCGCGTGGTCTCCTGGAAGCTGGCGGCGCTGATGAACGAATCGGTCGAGAGCGACGCCTTGGTGATGCCGAGGAGCAGCGGGCGTCCCGTGGCGGGGCGGGAACCCTCGGCGATGATGCGGTCGTTTTCCTCGCGGAAGCGGAACTTGTCCACCTGCTCGTCGAGGAGGAACGCCGTGTCGCCGACGTCTTCCACTTTCACCCAGCGCATCATCTGGCGAACGATCGTCTCGATGTGCTTGTCGTTGATGTTGACGCCCTGCAGGCGGTAAACCTCCTGAATCGCGTTCACGAGGTAAGCCTGCGTGTATTTTTCGCCGAGCACGGCCAGCAGGTCGTGCGGGTTGAGCGGTCCGTCAATCAGCGGCTCGCCCGCTTTGACGTGCTCGCCCTCCTGCACGTTGATGTGCACGCCGCGGATGATCGAGTATTCCTTCTGCGTGCGGCCGTCCTCGCTTTCGACGTAGATCTTCCGCAGGCCCTTGCTGATTTCGCCGTACTTCACCACGCCGTCGATTTCGCTGATGACGGCGGGATCGCGCGGCTTGCGGGTCTCGAAGAGCTCGACGACGCGCGGAAGACCTCCGGTGATGTCCTTGGTCTTGGTGGTCTCGCGCGGGATTTTCGCCAGCACGTCTCCGGGCTGCACTTCATCACCGTCCTGCACCATCAAGTGGGCGCGGGAAGGCATGAGGTACTTTTTCCGGACGCGGCCGGCGGAATCGCGAACCTGAATCGTGGGCGCGTGTTTTTCATCGCCCGGCGGCAGCGTGACGACGAGCTGCGAAAGGCCGGTGACCTCGTCCACCTGCTCTTCGATCGTGACGCCGGGCTGGAGGTCCTTGTACTGGATCGTGCCTCCGGCTTCGGTGAGGATCGAGAAGGTGTACGGGTCCCATTCGGCCAGAAGCTCGCCGAGCTTGACGGGTTGGTTTTCCTCGACGCGGAGGCGCGCGCCGTAGACAACGTGGTAGCGCTCCTTCTCGCGCCCCTTTTCGTCGACGATGGCGATGATGCCGTTGCGGTTCATGGCGATCAGGTGCTCGCCGCGGCCGCGCACGACGTTCATGTCAATGAAGCGGACGAACCCGTTGTTGCGGGACTCGAGTTTGGACTGTTCGGTGACGCGCGTGGCCGTTCCGCCAATGTGGAACGTGCGCATCGTCAGCTGCGTGCCCGGCTCGCCGATGGACTGCGCGGCGATCACGCCGACCGCTTCGCCGAGCTCGACGAAGCGCCCGGTGGCCAGGTTGCGGCCGTAGCAGCGGGCGCAGGCGCCGCGCTTCGATTCGCACGTGAGCACGGAGCGGATGTTGACCCGCTCGATGCCCGCGGCCTGAACGGCGTTGGCCAGCTCCTCGCTGATTTCCTGGTTCACGTCAACGATGATGTTGCCTTCGTAGTCCTTGATCTTGTCGAGAGAGACACGGCCCACGATTCGGTCGCGCAGCGGCTCGACTTCGACGCCCGCCTCGGTGATCGGCTCGACGAAAATGCCGTCGGCGGTGCCGCAATCGATTTCGCTGATGATCACGTCCTGCGCCACGTCCACGAGGCGCCGGGTCAGATAGCCGGAATCGGCCGTCTTGAGAGCGGTGTCCGCGAGGCCCTTGCGGGCGCCGTGCGTCGAGATGAAGTACTGCAGCACGGTGAGGCCCTCGCGGAAGTTGGAGGTGATGGGCGTCTCGATGACCTCGCCCGAGGGCTTGGCCATCAGGCCGCGCATTCCGGAAAGCTGGCGGATTTGCTGCTTCGATCCGCGGGCGCCGGAATCGGCCATGACGTAAATCGGGTTGATGACGCCTTCCTTGTCCTGCCGCTCCATCGCCTTGAACATCTGCTCTGCGACTTTTTCGGTGATGTCGCTCCAGATGGCCACGACTTTGTTGTAGCGCTCGCCGTTGGTGATGGCGCCGTCCAGGTATTGCTGCTGCACCTTGACGACTTCCTTTTCCGTATTGTCCACGAGCGTGAACTTGTCGCCCGGGATAAGCATGTCGTCGATCCCGATCGAGATGCCGGACTTGGTGGCGTAGTGGAAGCCGAGTTCCTTCAGCTCGTCGAGCATCTGCACGGTGCGCTTCAGGCCGAAGCGCAGGTAGCAGTAGTAGCACAGCTGCTGCACGCCCTTTTTCTTGATGAGGCCGTTGATGAACGGCATTTCCTTGGGCAGGTGATCGTTGAAGATCACGCGCCCGACGGTGGTGTTGATGAACTGGCGCTTCAGCGTGACGGATTCGGCGTGCGGCACGTCCTGATCGTCGTACGCTGCGGCGAGATCGATCATCTCGCCTTCGTAGCGGAGGCGGACCGGTGTGAGCAGCTCGACTTCGCCGGACTCGAGAGCCAGCACGACTTCCTCGGTGTGGCCGAAGGCGCGGCCCTCGCCCTTGGCTCCGGGCTTGGCCTTCGTGAGGTAGTAGATGCCGAGCACCATGTCCTGCGTCGGCACGGCGAGCGGCAAGCCATTCGCCGGCGAAAGAATGTTGTTCGCCGAGAGCATCAGCACCGAAGCTTCGACCTGCGCCTCGGGCGAAAGCGGGATGTGCACGGCCATCTGGTCGCCGTCAAAGTCCGCGTTGAACGCGGTGCAGACGAGCGGGTGAATGCGGATGGCCTTGCCTTCGACAAGCGTCGGCTCGAACGCCTGGATGCCGAGGCGGTGCAGCGTCGGCGCGCGATTCAGCAGCACAGGGTGCTCGCGAATCACTTCCTCAAGAATGTCCCAGACCACGGAATCCTGCTGCTCGACCATTTCCTTGGCCTGCTTGATGGTGGTGCAGTGGCCCTGCGCCTCGAGGCGGTGATAGATGAACGGCTTGAAGAGCTCGAGCGCCATTTTCTTCGGCAGGCCGCACTGGTGGAGCTTCAGTTCCGGCCCGACGACGATCACGGAGCGGCCCGAGTAATCGACGCGCTTGCCGAGCAGGTTCTGGCGGAAGCGCCCCTGCTTTCCCTTGAGCGTGTCGGAAAGCGATTTGAGCGGGCGGTTGTTCGTGCCGCGCAGGACGCGGCCGCGGCGCCCGTTGTCAAAGAGGGCGTCGACCGCTTCCTGGAGCATGCGCTTTTCGTTGCGGACAATCACGTCCGGCGCGTGCAATTCCATCAGCTTCTTGAGCCGGTTGTTGCGGTTGATCACGCGCCGATAGAGATCGTTCAAATCGGACGTGGCGAACCGCCCGCCGTCGAGAGGCACGAGCGGACGCAACTCGGGCGGAAGAACCGGGAGCACATCAAGAATCATCCACTCCGGCCGGTTGCCGCTCTTGCGGAAGGATTCGACCACTTTCAGGCGCTTGGCGTACTTGATGCGCTTCTGAAGACTGGGATCGACCTTCATTTTTTCGCGCAGCTCTTCGGAAAGCTTTTCGACGTCCACGCGCTTCAGGAGTTCCTTGATGGCTTCCGCGCCCATCTGCGCGCGGAACTGGCCCGGGTAGTCCTTTTGCAGTTCGCGATATTTTTCCTCGGGGAGCATCTCGCGTTCCTTGATGCCCGGAACCTCGAGGGGATCGGTGACCACATAGCCCTCGAAGTAGAGAATGCGCTCGAGGTCGCGCATCGAAATATCGAGCAGGTAGCCGATGCGCGACGGCAGGCCCTTGAAGAACCAGACGTGCGAGCAGGGTGACGCCAGTTCGATGTGGCCGAGGCGCTCGCGGCGGACTTTGCTCAAAGTGACTTCGACGCCGCACTTGTCGCAGATCACGCCGCGATGCTTCATGCGCTTGTACTTGCCGCAGAGGCATTCCCAGTCGGTGACGGGACCGAAAATTTTGGCGCAGAACAGGCCGTCCCGCTCCGGCTTGAAGGTGCGGTAATTGATGGTCTCCGGCTTGGTGACTTCGCCGTGCGACCAGGACCGAATCTTTTCAGGACTCGCCAGGCTGATGCGAATCGAATCGAAATCCGCGATCAAGCTGGCACGATCATAAGGGCTGCTTCGATACAAGGTGTGTCCCTCCTGCCCCGATTGTTTCCTCGGAGCCATCCCGGCGAAGCCGGGAGTAAGTAAGAAAAGAACCTGTTGAACTGCCTTTGCCGACGATCGGTTGCGGAGCATCGGCCGGCTAAGACTTGTTTCGCCCCTACGGGGCTTGGCTTCGTTCGCTCTGTTTTCCCACCGCTTACGCGCTGGGCTACGGTCTGTCGTCCCTCCGGGACTCGAATCCAGGCGATCCCGGAGGGCGATTCGGGTCCGTGATTAGTCGGCAGCCGGTTTTTCCTGCTGCTTTTGCCGCTTCATCAGCTCCACGTCCAGGCAGAGCGATTGCAGCTCGCGAACCAGCACGTTGAACGATTCGGGCACGCCCGGCTCGATGCCCGGCTCGCCCTTGACGATGGCCTCGTAAATCTTCGCGCGGCCGTAAACGTCGTCCGACTTCGCGGTCAGAAGCTCCTGCAGGATGTGCGCCGCGCCGTACGCTTCGAGCGCCCACACTTCCATTTCGCCGAAGCGCTGGCCGCCAAACTGCGCCTTGCCGCCGAGCGGCTGCTGCGTGATCAGCGAGTACGGCCCGATCGAGCGGGCGTGGATTTTGTCGTCGACGAGGTGCGACAGCTTCAGCATGTAGATGTAGCCGACGGTGATGGCCTGGCCGAATTCGTCTCCGGTCATGCCGTCCCATAGCGTGATTTTTCCCGCGTTCGGCAGGCCCGCCACTTCGAGCAGGTGCCGGATTTCCGCTTCGCGCGCACCGTCAAAGACGGGCGTGGCCATCGGAATGCCTTCGCGGAAGCTTTCGGCATATTCGAGCAGCGTGTCATCGTCGAGATCGGTGAGCGTTTTCCAGATCGCCGTGTCCGAAAAGACTTCGCGGAACCAGCGGCGCAGCGCCTCGGAGCGCTTGTTCTGATCCAGCAGGCGCGCCACGCTGCGGCCGAGTTCTTTCGACGCCCAGCCAAGGTGCGTTTCGAGAATTTGACCGACGTTCATACGCGACGGAACGCCCAGCGGGTTGAGAACAATTTCGACAGGCGTGCCGTCCGGCAGATAGGGCATGTCCTCTTCCGGAACGATTCGCGCGATGACGCCCTTGTTGCCGTGGCGCCCGGCCATTTTGTCGCCGACCGAGAGCTTGCGCTTCATGGCGATATAGCACTTCACGAGCTTGATGACGCCCGGAGGCAGCTCGTCGCCCTTGCGGAGCTTTTCCTTGCGCTCCTCGGTGATTTTCCGGAGGACGTCGATCTGGCGCGACGTCATCTCCTCGATCTCGTCGATCTTCTCGATGAGGAGAGGGTCCTTGTCCGCCAAGCGCAGTCGCTTCAGGTTGCGTGTGGCGATCTTTTCGATGATGTCGCGCGTCAGCTCGATGCCCTTGGTGATGAGGCGCTTATTGGTTTTCTCGTCGTGCAGGTCGGCGGTGAGCGCCTTCCCCTCGAGGAGCACAGCGAGGCGCTTCAGGCGCTCGTCGGTGAGGATGCGGATTTCATCCGACAGGTTCTTTTCGAGCTTGAAGACCTGCGCGGCTTCGATGGCCTTGTGGCGTTCGTCCTTTTCGGCGCCCTTGCGGCAGAAGATCTTCACGTCCACGACGGTGCCCTCGATGCCCGGCGGGCAGTAGAGGGAAGCGTCGCGCACGTCGCCGGCCTTTTCGCCGAAGATCGCGCGGAGCAGTTTTTCCTCCGGCGTGAGCGTCGTTTCGCCCTTGGGCGTGACCTTGCCGACCAGGATGTCTCCCGGCCGCACGGTCGCGCCGATGCGGATCACGCCGCTTTCGTCGAGGTTGCGCAGGAACATCTCGCTGATGTTGGGAATGTCTCGCGTGATTTCCTCGGGGCCGAGCTTCGTGTCCCGCGCCTCGATCTCGAATTCCTCGATGTGGATCGAAGTGTAGTAGTCGTCCTTGACGAGCTTCTCGCTCACCAGGATGGCGTCCTCGAAGTTGTACCCGCGCCACGGCACGAACGCGACAAGCACGTTGCGGCCGAGGGCGAGTTCGCCGCGGTCGGTGCACGGGCCGTCGGCGAGAACCTGTCCCTGCTTGACGCGATCGCCCACGCGGACGAGCGGTTTCTGGTTGATGCAGGTGTTCTGGTTCGAGCGCTTGAATTTGATGAGCTGGTAGATGTCCGCGCCGACTTCGCGGGACAGCACGCCCGAGTGATCGGATTCGACGCGCACGATGATGCGCTCGGAGTCGACTTGATCGACGATCCCGTCGCGGCGGCAGATGACCACCGCGCCCGAATCGCGCGCGGTGACCCGCTCCATGCCGGTGCCAACGAGCGGCGCTTCCCCGCGGATCAGCGGCACGGCCTGGCGCTGCATGTTCGAGCCCATCAAAGCGCGGTTCGCGTCGTCGTTCTCGAGGAACGGAATCAGGCTGGCCGCCACCGAGACGAGCTGCTTCGGCGAAACGTCGATGTAATCGACCTCGTCGCGCGATTTCAGCACGAAGTTGCCGGCCTGGCGGCAGTTGACGAGCTCGGTGGTGATGCGCCCGCGTTCGTCGAGCGGCACGTTGGCCTGCGCGACGACGTAGCGGTCCTCTTCCCACGCCGAGAGATAGAAGCAGTGCGCTTCCTCCGTGACCTTGCGGCGCTTCAGTTCTTCGTTGACGGCTTCGACTTTGTCGCGCTCGACAACTTCGCCCGCCTTGAATTCGCTTTCGCCCGCGTTCACGATCTGCACGTAGTCGATCACGCGCCCGGCCTTGACCTTCCGGTAGGGCGACTCGATGAAGCCGAATTCGTTGATGCGCGCGTAGCACGAGAGCGAGCTGATCAGGCCGATGTTCGGGCCTTCCGGCGTCTCAATCGGGCAGATGCGGCCGTAGTGCGTGGTGTGAACGTCGCGCACCTCGAATCCGGCGCGCTCGCGCGAAAGGCCTCCGGGCCCGAGGGCCGAGAGGCGCCGCTTGTGGGTGATTTCGCTGAGCGGGTTGGTCTGATCCATGAACTGCGACAGCTGCGAGCTGCCGAAGAATTCGCGGATCGCGGCCATGACGGGCTTCGCGTTGACAAGGTCGTGCGGCATGGCGGTGGACATTTCCTGATACACCGACATCTTTTCCTTGATGGCGCGCTCCATGCGCACGAGGCCGATGCGGAACTGGTTCTCGAGGAGTTCGCCGACCGCGCGGACGCGGCGGTTGCCCAGGTGATCGATGTCGTCGAGCGTGCCGATGTTCTTGCGCAACTTCAGGAGGTAGCGGATGGCCGCGACGAAATCGGCGGCGTCCAGCGTGCGCGTATTGAGCGGCGTCTCGAGCCCGAACTTGATGTTGAATTTCAAGCGGCCCACGCGGCTGAAATCGTACTTGCGCGGATCGAAGAACATGCCGTTGAAAAGCGCCGTCGCCGTTTCAAGCGTCGGCGGATCGCCCGGACGAAGTTTCCGGTAGATTTCGATGAGCGCTTCGCGGGGCGACTTGATGGCGTCCTTGTCGAGCGTGCGCGAAAGCACCAGGCCCATGTCGTCACGGTCCGGGAAGAAGATGTCCACGCTGGTGATGCCGGCCTCGCCCAGAGAAGTCCAGATTTCGGCGGTCAGCGGCTTGTTCGATTCGAGCAGCACTTCGCCGGTCTGCCGGTTGACGAGATCAGCGACGGAATACGCACCTTCGAGGTCCGCCACGGAAACGTGCGCCGCAGGCAGCTTGGATTTGACGAGTTCCTTGTAGAGCGCCTCGGTGATGCGCTTGTGCGCCCCGACGATCACTTCGTCGCTCTTTGGGTTCTTGATTTCATGCGACAGCTTGCGGTCGATCAGGCCTTCGGAGACGTTCCAGTGCAGATCGCCGTCGCGCAGCGTGATGCGCTCGACCTGGTAGAACGTGCGCAGGATTTCCTCGTTCGATTTCATGCCGAGAGCGCGCAGGAAAATCGAGCCGAGGAATTTGCGCTTGCGGTCGATGCGCACGTAGAGAATGTTCTTCGTGTCGTATTCGAATTCGACCCACGAGCCGCGGTACGGGATGATTTTCCCGAGGAAGTACGAGCGGTTGTTGGCCGATTCGTAGAAGACGCCCGGCGAACGGTGCAACTGGCTGACGATTACGCGCTCGGTGCCGTTGATGACGAACGTGCCGTTGTCCGTCATGAGCGGGATGTCCCCGAAGAAGACTTCCTGCTCCTTGATGTCGCGAATGTTTTTCGCGCCGGTGTCCGGGTCCTTGTCGTAGATCGTGAGCCGGATGGTGACCTTGAGCGGAGCGGCGTAGGTCATGCCGCGCTCCTGGCACTCGTTCACGTCATACTTCAGCTGCATCCCGACCGGGTCGCCGCACTTCTCGCAAAACGTGGGCGTGTTCTTGTTAAACGCGCCGCACTTCGTGCAGATCACGTCGCCCGTCTGGTACGGGTTCGTGACCACCGAAGCGCCGCAATTGCGGCACGTGGCGCGAAGGTGGTGCAGGCCCTTCAGGTTGCCGCACTTGCACTCCCAGTTTCCGATCGCATAATCCACGAAATCCAACTGCGAGAGCCCGCGGAAATCCTGAATCGGAAACACGGAGGTGAATACCGACTGAAGGCCGCCGTCCTCGCGCTCGGAGGGGAGCAGATCCATCTGCAAAAATCGCTGATACGAATTCTTCTGAACCTCGATCAGGTTCGGAATTTGGATCGAGCTGCGGATTTTGGAAAAATCCAGCCGCTCGCGCTCCCGCATATGATGATTCCCGTTTCCATTCTCCATGCTATGACCTCATAAACTGCGCAGGGTTGGGCCGAAACGCCGAAGGACGGGGTGAAAGACACCTCCGTCCCGGGTCCCGGCGGGACCGAATCGATGTTGACAATTCACGGTTTGAAACTTGCGTAAGCTAACCCCTGAGGGCGCGGCGGGACCGGCCAGGCCGCCTCGCGCCGGAATTGCTGGGTTACTCGGCGCCGCTACTTGATCTCAACCTTGGCGCCGACTTCCTCGAATTTCTTCTTGATCGTGGCGGCTTCGTCCTTGTTGACGCCTTCCTTGATCGGCTTCGGCGCGCCATCGACGAGGTCCTTGGCTTCCTTCAGCCCAAGGCTCGTCACTTCGCGTACCGCCTTGATAACGTTGATCTTATTCGCGCCCACGTCGGTGAGCACGACCGAGAACTCCGTCTTCTCCTCGGCCGGAGCCGCGCCTGCAGCCGCGCCGCCGCCCGCCATCATCACAGGCGCCGCAGCCGCCGCCGATACGCCGAAGGTCTCTTCCATCTTCTTGACCAATTCGGCCGCTTCGAGCAGCGTCAGCCCCTTGATTTCTTCCAGGATTGTCTCCACCTTGGTTGCCATTTCTTCTGTCCTTTCCTAATTAGATGCGAATGGGATTCTTTTATTGAGCCGTTTCGACCGGAGCAGATCCCGGTCCGAACTTGTTGGCCTTCACCGCTTCGCTGACCGTGACGGCCAGGTTGCGGTTGACCGCGGCCATCGCCGACGCGACGCGCTGCGCCGGGGCGTTGACCAGAAACATGATCTTGCTGATGAGCTCTTCCTTCGAGGGCAGCGAAGAGAGCTGCTGGATTTCCGCGATCGAAAGCACGCGCCCTTCGACGATCCCGGCGCGGAACTGAAACGCCGGAACGTCTTTCGCGATCTTGGTGAGCGCCTTGGCCAGCGAGACCGGGTCGGTCGCCGTGTAGGCGATCGAATTCGTGCCGGACAGGTTCTTGAGCAGCGGCTCAATCGGCGTTCCGGAAGCGGCCCGCTCGGCCAGGGTGTTCTTGACCACCTGGTAGTGCCCGCCGACCTGTTCGACCGCGCGGCGCAGCTTGTTGTCGTCCTCCACCGTGATGCCCTGAAACGTCGACAGGATCACGGTCGAAACGGTGGCCAGCTTGCTCTTCAGCTTGTCGAGGTCTTCCTGTTTTTCACTGCGCTTTTTCATTTCCAGCTCCGAATTCGGATTCCGTTTACGCCGCGATCGTGGATTCGACTTCCGCGTCATCGATGGTCACGCCCGGACCCATCGTCGAGGTCAGTGTGACTTTCTTTACGAACTTTCCCTTGGCCGCCGCGGGCTTGGCCTTCATGATCGCGCCGATCAGCGCGTGCGCGTTTTCGGCGAGCTTCGCCGCATCAAAACTGATCTTCCCGATCGGCGAGTGAACGATGCCCTGCTTGTCCACGCGGAACTCCACTTTTCCGGCCTTGATTTCCTTGACCGCCTGCGCGACTTCAAAGGTGACCGTGCCGGTCTTTGGATTCGGCATCAGGCCGCGCGGGCCGAGCACTTTTCCCAGCCGTCCGGCGCTGCGCATCATGTCCGGCGTCGCGATCACGGCGTCGAAATCCGTCCAGCCTTCCTGAATCTTCTGGACCATGTCCTCGCCGCCGACGAAATCCGCGCCCGCATCCTGCGCCTCGCGAACTTTTTCGCCCGTGGCGATCACCAGTACGCGCTTCGATTTTCCGAGCCCGTGCGGCAGGACCACGGTGCCGCGCACCATCTGGTCGGACTGTTTCGGATCGACGCCCAGATTGGCGACCAGCTCCACGGTTTCGTCAAACTTGACGAAGTGGGCCTTCTTGATCGCCTCGGCGGCTTCCGCCAGCTTGTACGGGCGGGCTTCGATCTGCGCGCGCGCTTTGGTGATGTTCTTTCCCGGCTTCTTAGCCATTGCTTTCCTCTTTACCCTGAGCCCTTGCGAAGGGCTACCCTTCCACTTCCAGACCCATGTTGCGCGCCGTGCCCATCACGGTGCGAACGGCCGAGTCCAGACTTGTGGTATTCAAATCCGGCAGCTTGGTCTTGGCGATTTCCTCGACCTGCTTGCGCGTCACCTTGCCGACCTTGGTGCGGTTCGGTTCGGCCGATCCCTTGACGATTCCCGCCGCGCGCTTCAAAAGCTCGGAGGCCGGAGGCGTCTTGGTGATGAAGGTGAACGAGCGGTCGCTGTAAATCGTGACCAACGCCGGAATGATCATGCCATCGGGTTCTTTGGCAGTCTTGGCGTTGAACTGCTTGACGAAATCCATTATGTTCACGCCCTGCGGACCGAGCGCGGTGCCGACGGGCGGCGCCGGCGTGGCCTTACCCGCCGGCAACTGCAATTTCACGGTTGCTTGTACTTTCTTTGCCATTCCGGTTCCCCTATTTCCCCTGCGCGCGGCGCCGTGCGCCCGCGCGAAACATCCCGGCTCGAACTAAGCCATCTTCTCCACTTGCACGAAATCTAGCTCGACCGGCGTCGACCGGCCGAAAATCGTTACGGAAACTTTCAGCGTGTTGCGGTCCGCGTTCACATCGTCCACGACGCCCGTGAAATTCGCGAACGGCCCTTCTATGATGCGCACCTGCTCGTTGCGCTCGAACACCAGCTTGGGCTTCGGGCGGTCCGCGGTCGTCGTCACGCGGTGCAGAATGTCCTCGACTTCCTGGTCGGAAAGCGGGGTCGGAGTCTCGCCCGATCCGACAAATCCCGTCACCCGCGGCGTGTTGCGAACCACGTGCCAGGTGTAGTCGTCCATGTCCATTTCGACCATGACGTAGCCCGGATACAGCATGCGCGAAGAAACGACTTTCTTGCCGCCGCGCACTTCCAGCACGTCCTCGGTCGGAATCATCATCCGTCCGATCTTGTCCGACAGCCCGAACGCCGCCACTCGGCTCTCGAGGCTCTCCTTCACCTTCTTCTCAAACCCTGAGTAGGTGTGGATGATGTACCACTGTTTCGCCATGTCCAAGCTCATGCCTCAGTGCCCAAAATATTTGATCACGCGCTGGACGAGCCAGCTCACGCTGCTGTCCACGCCGAAGAAAAAGATTCCGAAAAACGCCACCGTGACCATGACCACGCCGGTGGTGACGAACACCTCGCGCCGCGTCGGCCAGGTCACCTGGCGCATTTCGACGCGCACTTCATGCAGGAAGGCGCGCCAGCGGCGAGGAAGCTCGCCAAACCGGTCAAACGCCGAGGCGATCGCCCCTCCGGGTCCGCCGTTTTCCCCCCGGCGATCTCCCCCGTCCTTGAGTTTGACCGCGTCCGCCATAGACATTCTCAGATCCTTCCCGCTCTTCGCTTGCCGGTCCCGCCCCACTACCCGCGCTCAGTTCCCGTTCGCGGAACCCAACCGCCGGAGTGGCAGGGGAGGAGGGATTCGAACCCCCACTCTCGGTTTTGGAGACCGATGGTCTACCGTTGAACCTACTCCCCTTTACCCTGAGCGGGAGCGATCAGCTCCCGCGAAGGGTTTACCCCGACCGCACCTCTTTGGGGTAACCCTCCGCTCTTCTCAAGCCCGGCAACCAAAGCCAACTTCTTCTTCCGGCTCCAACCCTTAAGCTCAATCTCTCGCTTCCGCGCCGCCGCACTGCTTGCAAATTCTTGACTCCAAATCAACTCAACCGGCCGATGCTTTCTCGTGTATTCCGGCCCGAAACCTTGGCTATGCTTATCGACTCTCGACTCCAAATCGCTCGTCATCCCAACATACAGCGAGCCGTCGCTGCAACCGCAGCATGTAACAAAACCAAGGTTTGGACTGATGCTGCATGTCCGCCCCGTCTACCCTTCGGGAAACCCGCCCTTAGGGCAAGCCGCTGAACCTACTCCCCTACAAAATCTATTTCACTTCCTTGTGGCCGGTGTGCTTCCGGCACGACTTGCAAAACTTCTTCGTCTCCAACCGGTCGGAATGCTTCTTCCGGTTCTTGGTGGTCGTGTAATTCCGGTTTTTACAATCGTTACACTGCAGCGTAATGATTTCGCGCATATAATTCCCTCAAGATTACTCGATGATGTCCGTGACCGCGCCTGCGCCTACTGTGTGCCCGCCTTCGCGGATCGCGAACCGCAAGCCCTTCTCCAACGCCACCGGCGTGATCAGGCTGATCTCCGCGCTCACGTTGTCTCCCGGCATCACCATTTCCACTCCGTTCGGCAGCTTTACGTCGCCCGTCACGTCCGTCGTCCGAAAATAAAACTGCGGGCGGTAGCCCGTGAAGAATGGCGTGTGCCGCCCGCCCTCTTCCTTCGTCAACACGTACGCTTCCGCCTTGAACTTCGTGTGCGGCGTGATCGACGCCGGCTTGCACAGCACCTGCCCGCGCTCCACTTCTTCCTTTTCCGTTCCGCGCAGCAAGAGGCCCACGTTGTCGCCCGCCATCCCTTCGTCCAAGAGCTTCCGGAACATCTCGATTCCCGTCACCACCCGCTTCATCGTCGGCCGGAAACCCACAATGTCCACTTCCTCGCCCACCTTCACCTTGCCGCGCTCCACGCGCCCCGTCACCACCGTCCCGCGTCCCGAA